>OBYU01000126.1_pt1 | contig 57559 bp, 60 predicted proteins | sample 1501421 | NCBI WGS metagenome assembly OBYU01 (sample SAMEA2580207, study PRJEB22360) | human gut metagenome | biome: human gut; feature: human-associated habitat; material: faeces | place: Denmark | collected 2008/2010
TGTCATGCCGGCCCCCCACCGCCTCATCCCCCAGCCGGTGGGCCAGCCATTTGGCGCAGTAGCGGCTGTTTCCGGTGCCGCTGAAATAGAAAATCATCAGGAGCGCTCCTTTTATAAACGGTTATTTCATTTGCTCCAACACATCCGACTCCCAGCGGTGGAGGGCCGCAAGCTGCTCCGGTGTGTGGAACCAGTGCTCGCCGCCCTCCAGGACGGTGAGTGCTCCGCCGAACCGGCGGGCGAAGTTCTCTACCGCCGCCCGGCGGAGCATGGCGTCCCCGGAGGCGTACAGCAGGGCGGTGGGAGTGGGCCAGCGGGACACCGGATGGGCGCGGACATACTGGAGGTAGGGCCAGGAGAGGGTCTCCCCGAAGGGAGTGTCCAGCTCGCCGGCCGCCTCCAGTTGGGCCTCGCTGACGCCGGCCCACCCCATCATGTCCCGAATGAGCCCCTCCATGTCCACCACCGGGGAGACGAAAAGCGCCTGCTCCAGACGCTCCCCGGCGAAGGCCAGCAGGGAGAACCAGGCCCCCAGACTGGTGCACCGCAGGGCGGTATGCTGCCACCGCCCTTTGGCATAGCCCAACAGCGCCCGCAGCTCGGGCGCTGCGTGCCAGGGGTCCAGGGGCACCCCGTCCCCGCGGCGTGCCCCGTGCTCCGGCAAGTCGGCCGCCAGCACCTGCCAGCCCCGGGGACAGGCGAGGGCGGCAAAGTCCGCCGCCTCCTCCTTGCACCCGCCCTTGCCGTGGACATACAGCCAGACCCGGTCGGCGGGAGGACCATAGAGGGCGGCCTTCAGCCCGGCCGCCTCCAGCTCAGTTAGTTCCATCGCTTCCTCCTCGTGTGCCCGGCAGCTTTACCGGGCAGGATACTCTATTATAACACAAACCTGGAGAAAATGCTTGACTTTGACGCTGCGTCAACTGCTATGCTGTAGAAGAAGGAGGGAATACCGGATGGAATATTCCATTCAAGCCCTGTCGCGCCTGTCCGGGGTGACCACCCGCACCCTGCGCTGGTACGACGAAATCGGTCTTTTGAAGCCCAGCCGGGTGGCGGAGAGCGGGTACCGCTATTACGGCCCGGCGGAGGTGGACCGGCTTCAGGACATCCTCTATTACCGGGCCCTCGGGGTGGAGCTGGCCCGGATCAAGAGGTGCCTGGACGACCCCTCCTTCGACCGGCTGGCCGCCCTGCGCAGCCACCTGACCGCCCTGGAGGCGGAGCGGGCGCGGCTGGAGGGCCTGATCCGGTCGGTACGACAGACCATCGGAGCCGAAGAAAGGAAGGAAATCATGGACGATAAGCAGAAATTTGAGGCATTCAAACAGCGGGTTGTGGACTGGCACCAGGAGACCTATGGGGCAGAGGCCAGAGGCCGATATGGTGACGCCGAGGTGGAGGAGGCCCAGACTGCGGTTTTGAACCTGACCCCAGAGCAGTACCAGGAGTGGACGCGGCTGGGTGGGGAGCTCCAGACCGCGCTGGAACGAGCGGTGGCCTCCGGCGCTTCTCCGGAGGGGGAGGACGGCCGGGCGGCTGCGGCGCTCCACCGCCGCTGGCTCACCCTCACCGGCAACCAGTACGACCCCGCCAAGCACCGGGGCCTGGCCGAGCTGTATGTGTCTGACCCCCGCTTTACCGCCTACTATGACAGGGCTGTGCCCGGCTGCTCCCGGTTCTTACGGGACGCAGTAGCCTGCTGGGCGGAGAGGCTGTGAAAGGGCGGAGCGCCGCGCAGCTGCGCGGCGCTCCGCCTTATTCCAGCTCGTCCAGGCGGTCCTGGAGCTCGTCGGCCAGATCCTCCAGTGCCTCGTGGCGTTCTCCCCAGTCCTCATAGGCATCGCTGTCCATATCCTCCGGCTCGAGCTCGTCCAGCTGCTCCAGCACAAGCTGGATCCGTTCCAGGCAGGAGAGAAGTTGAGCGCGGTCCATGCCGTCCAACTCTGGCTGTCCGGGAAAGGCTGGAAAATCAAGCGTGTCCCCCATCCGGGTGCCTCCTTTCGGCTCTATGAAGTATGACGATTATACCACAGCCGTTCTCTCATGAAAACATTGCAGGCGGGATTTCTTTCCGACAAGCAATGGAATACCGAACGGCGGAGTAGACACCAAAATAAAAAAGATGCGTCTCCCAAAGCCGTGTGACGCAACACGTTCCATAATCGTTTCCGTCTCTTTTTGAAGAGTGCGTTCACTCAAAAATGCTCTCATGATCTTCTTGATAACGTTCCCTTGAATTTCGGTCAAAAATACAGTATAAACTTTTCGCAAGTCTATCATAAAGTTCTCTCGTATAAAGCAAAAGTATTATTGCAAGTAGCTTCTTATTCAGCGTGACTATGATTTTTATTGTACTACATTACGACGGATTTTGCCGCCCCAATAAGACTATGGGGGTTGTTCCCAAAACATACAAGTAACTTTATCGAAGGGACGATTCTCATGAGCAGCAGGCAAAAAAGCATCAAGCCGATGTCAGTAGGAGTTCGAATCCCACCCATTACACGTTTTGACCTTTGAATTTGCTCTGTTTGTATTTGACTGGTGGCATAAGGCGTTTTATATAGGAAAGGCCGAGACTTTTCTAGCAAAAAGGATTTTAGACATTGAATGGCCCTACCTGACCAGAACAAGGATAACCATTTGTTCTGGTCAGGTAGGGCCATTCAATTGGACCCGCCTAACGAGGCAACGACTCTGACAGGCTTTGAAAGATAGCCCGGTTGTGAAGAACCGCCGATGAATCCGGTTTACAGGCGGCGGCCAGTTCATTGAAGGTTTCCGCTCTTTTCTGGTCGCCCAGATGGCTGTAACAGACGCACAGCTGGATACAGGGGAGATAACCATAGCAGTCCGGAGAGACAAAGCCGCCCCTGCGATCATCCCGGGCGCAGGTCAGAGCCAGAGCGTACCAGTAGGCAGCCTGCTGGTACCGCTCCTGCCGGAGGAAGCAGTTTCCGATCTCACAGCAGACCTCTGCCCTGGGTCGGTCGTAGGTGAAGCTGCGAAATAACGCAGCCAGCGCCGCTTGCTCATGGCCCAACTCCTTGTGACAGTAAGCGCAGTGGCAGCATGCGTCAATGTTGTTCTCCACCCAGCCCTGGCCTTCTTCCAAAAATCGCTCAAAGACATCCAACGCCTCCTCCCAGCGATGGTGGTAGTAGAGCTCACGGCCGTAGTAGAACTGCTGACGGGGTTCCAGCTGTTTCCCAGCAGCCAGTTGGGCCTGGTAGATACGCAGGTTCCGGTCTGGGTCGGAGGGGCGGGTCTTGCGGTGGGTGACGGCGAAATCCGAGTACAGGACATTCCCAACCGGCGTGACAACCTCGTGGACGGCTCCTACCCAGCACATCCCAGCCCGGTTTTTGATCAGCCTTTCCCGGTAGTAAGAGAAGGTCACGCGGCCGCGTTCGTCAAAGCCGGTGTGGTAGGGGGCCATGACCACCGAGACAGTTGGGTCTAGAGTCTCTTTTAGGTTGAAAAAAGCCTTCTGATCCTCCTCCAAAAATACGTCGTCGGCATCCAGCCACATGCAGTAGTCCATAGACGCATGGGAAAAGGCTTCGTTCCGGGCGGCGGAAAAGTCATCCTGCCAGGGAAAGTCAAAGATTTGATTGGTAAAGTGGGTGGCAATCTCCCGGGTCCGATCGGTGGAGCCGGTGTCCACAATGATAATCTCGTCCACGAGGCCAGCCACACTCTTCAGACAGCGCTCCAGCACATCTTCCTCATTCTTTACAATCATACACAGACTGACGCTTATCATAGTGGCGCTTCCTTTTGATTCATCATGATATTGTTTCCGCCGGTTTTTACCGGCGGCACTCAGCTCAGACGGATGATGGTCAGAGAGGCCCCCGCGCCGCCGCTTACCAGAATGGCGGTTCCGGCAATTGTGGTAAAGAGCTGCAACGTAATGGTGGAGTTTGCGGGCAGGGTGACCTTGATCTGGTTTTCAAAGTTAGAGGTTGAGACCACCGGGTTGATGGTAGAGGGGATGCTGTTCACCCCGTTGATCACCAGCCGGGTTCCCATCAGCAGGGCCACAGTGGTATTCACATGGTAAGATATCTGATAGGTGCCCGCCGTGGCCACGGTAAACACCGTGTTCCCGGTGTTGGCCGTGATGTCGGGGGACAGAACTTGGGCGTTGGGCAGGGGGATTGGGCTGCCCCCCAGCGCCACCAGAACGCTGCTGCCCTGGGTGTTGGCGGCAAAGCCGGCGGTGGAGGTAAGGTTGGGACCTGTGGCTCCAGTGGGACCGGACGCCCCCGTGGGACCGGTTGCCCCTGCCGCGCCCGCCGCGCCGGTGATGCCAGCTACTCCGACGACACCGTTTGCGCCGGCAGAACCTGTCGCTCCGGTGGCTCCGGTAGCTCCGACTGCTCCGGTGGGGCCCGTAGCCCCGGTGGCTCCGGTGGCTCCAGTGGGACCTACAGCCCCGGCAGGGCCAACTGCCCCGGTTGCTCCGGTGGGACCAATGGGACCCTGCGCACCAGTGGGACCTGTCGTACCGGTGGGACCTGCGGCGCCCGTCGGGCCGGTCGGGCCGTCCGCACCTGTGGGGCCCGTGGGGCCAGTGACCCCGACAGGCCCTTCTGCGGGGCCCGTCGCGCCCGTCGCGCCGGTAGCCCCGGTGGGACCGGGCAGGATGGGGGCGCTCATGGCCGAGGCCAATTTGCCGGTTAGCATCATCTGCTGCTCCATCACGCTGGACAGCGTCTCCTGCACGCTTTGATTGACCTGCATTACCTCATCCAAAGCCGCAGCCGTTTCAAGGCCTGGCAGAGTACCCAGAACGTATTGCAGCTTTTCACCCTCGGCGTTGAGGATGTGGCTCAGGCTGAGCTCCTCGGCAGCAATGGAGGAAATGATCTCATTGATGCTGCCCTCTCTGCTCAGAGGAGGCTCGATTGGGGGAAAGGTTGGCAGTGACATGAGACATCCCTCCTCAGCTTAGACGGGTAATGGAAAGGGCCGCGCCGGCGGAGCCCGGCAGCAGGGTGGCCACGGAGGCGATGCCAAACATTTGCAGCGAAACGGTGTCCCCGGCGTTTAGGTTCAGCAGGATCTCGTTGGAGAAGTGGCTCAGAGACACCGCAGGGGCCACGGTGGAGGCCGTATTGGCCGCGCCATTGATAAGAAGGCGGGTACCGCTGGCCAAGGACGCGGTGGTGTTTACATTGTAAGAAATCTGGTAGCGCCCGGCGTTGGTTACCGTAAACACCGTGTTGGCCCCGTTGACCGTGATGTCCGGGGAGAGCAACTGGCCGTCCGGAAGGGGAACCAGGGTGCCCCCTACAAGGACGGTCAGCGCCGTGCCGCTGGTGTTGGCTGCAAAGGCGGAGGTGGCGGTGATGTTGGGACCGGTGGGGCCGGTTGCACCAGTCGCGCCCGTCGCGCCGGTAATACCTGTTGCGCCGGTGGCCCCAGTGGCCCCGGTAGCCCCCGCAACACCTGTAGGGCCGGTGGCTCCCGTAACGCCGGCAGGTCCGGTCGCGCCGGTGGCCCCGGTGGCTCCCGTGGCCCCGGTGGCTCCAGTAGCCCCGGCAGCTCCAGCCGCGCCGGTGGCCCCGGTCGCGCCAGTAGGCCCAGTGGGCCCAACCGCACCAGTCGCCCCAACCGCACCGGCAGCGCCAACAGCTCCGGTGGGGCCGGTTGCACCGGTTGCGCCGGTGGCCCCGGTCGCGCCGGTGGCCCCTGTCGCGCCAGTAGGCCCTCCGGCAGGCCCGGTAGCTCCGGTTGGCCCGGTGGAGCCATGGATAATAAGAAAACCAACTATCAATTAAAATGCGGTCATATTAAACCGCTTCGGAATGGGTGTTGACTTCAATGTATTCCTGCACCCGGCGGAGTTCATCAGCAAAGCGAAGAACAATGCTGATATTGCCGCCTTCATAAACTGTGATACTGTCAACTAAATCAATTAGAATATCCCTTGATAGTGTGGTGACATTTTCATATTTGCGAAAGGCAACCAGAAAAGGGTTTTCAGTGTCTACACCGTTTTCTTGTTCGGCTCTCTCGTTTTGCAGTTTTTTAATCGTTGTAGTTATCTCTTTTTCCTGTGTTTCATAATCCTCCCGCATACGGCGGTAATCGGTCTGGCTAATCTCGTTGTCTTTCCAATCTTGATAAACAGCCTGTTTATATCGAATTACCTTGGCAAGCTCCCGTTCCTTTTTGGAGATAGCCTCCATCAATTTCTTGTCCTGGCTCTTGATGATGGGAGCCCTGTTAATCTGTTCAATGATTTTTGTGTAGTCGATTGCAAGGTATACATACTGTTGAATTGCAAACAGGACAGCCACTTCTAAGCGGTTATGCTGAATGGAATGTTTCGTACAGGCTTTTTTGGAACGCCTCTTATAAGTAGAGCAGTAATAATAAACATGTTTTTTAACTTCACTTCTTATCATAGCTTTTTCGCAGTCAGCGCAACGCAGAAAACCACTGAACAAATATAACGTATCATTTTTAGGAGATGTGCGGGTGTCCTTCTGTAATAACCGCTGAACTTTATCAAAGGTTTCACGGTCGATAATTGGCTCGTGAGTGTTTTCTTTAATAAACCATTCTTCCTCCGGCACTTTCTCCTGAATATGGACTTTGTAGCTTTTTATACGATAACGCCCTTGTACCATATCACCGCAATACACTTGATTTTTAAGTATTTCCCCTACTGTCTTTTCACTCCAAAGAGGGTTTTTAGTTGGGTCACTGTGCGGATTTTGGTATTTCAAGCCTAACCGCTTTTGCTTGTATTCAGTTGGACAAAGAATACTGTGATCGTTTAAGTAACGTACAATGGAGAGTTTACTCATACCAGCCAGATATTTCTCGAATATCTCTTTTACAATTTCAGAGGCTTCTTCGTCAATAATAAAAGCATTTTTGTTTTCTGGATTTTTCAAATATCCGAATGGTGCAAATGCACCGATAAACTCTCCGTTGTTACGTTTTGTCCGAAATGTTTTTCTCACATCTTCCGACGTTCTGGCCGCATAACGGTCATTCATAAGGCCGTTTATCGGAATTTCCATGTTCTGCGTACAGTCAGGGTTTGCGAATGTGTCAACGTAGGGATTGCCAAATGCAATAAAGCGGCAACCATATGTAGGGAGATACTGTTCCAGAAACTTCCCTTGATCGGCGTAGTTACGAAAGGCCCGGGCGAGAGTTTTACAAACAACGCAATTCACATTACCCTCTCGAATGTCTTTCGATAACCGTTGAAAATCAGGGCGTGTGTCCTCTGTCGTTCCGGAGCGTCCATCATCTACATAAATATCATAAATGATATACCTTTCGTTGCAGAACTTTTCTTCTACAAACTCCAGATTGATTTTTCTCTGGTTGGTTACACTTTCGGATTCATCACTATTCCTTAAATCTTCTTTGGAAAGTCTGATATAAATACCGATTTTCCATTCAAATGTTTTTACGCTTTCCTGCTTTTGAGTTTCAGTGATAACACGGCTCTTTCGTGCCATGTGAACCTCCTTCCTTTATCACTTTACACCTATATTATACCCTTTATAGGTGGTGTGAACAATGTTGTCGAGCCCTTGTAAATCTCGTCCAGAGACCGACACAAGCGGCCTGCACACTGGTTACAGGCCGCTCTTTTTTCGTTGTAGGAAGTCGGTGAAGCAATCTTCAAGAGGCCGGGCGTTATCCAGAAATTCCAGTTTTACGCCCATATCGCCCACCCGAAAGCAGTACGGATTTTTTACTTTGCGGAGCACCTGCGCCGCCCGCTGTTCTTTCGGAACCGTGTTATCGAAGGCCAGCCCGGATACGTCAACTAAGTCCTCTTTGTTGACTGTCGTTATATCAACGCCAGCGAGCTCCGTTAAATGAATTTGTTGTTGCATGGATATTCGCCCCCTTTCTTCCATGTGTATGTCATTCCCTGATTGTCCTATGAGGAAATGACAAAAGGCGGCCCGTTCTCACGCACCGCCCTTTGCCATCTGCTCATAAGACCTCGGGTCAAGTTGGCCCGAGGTCAGAGCAGAGAAGAAAGGTTTAGTAGGGGCTCTGGCAATAGTGCTCGTCCGCTTCTTCAATGGACTTCATATCGAAAACCCAATGAAGCTCACGAACCACCCGTTTAATATCTTCGGGCTTGAAGTCACAGTTTTCCATCGCCCAAATAACGTAACCGCGGCAGGCGTTGTTGCTCCACCGCTCGGTCAACATCATATCCAAAGTTAAATCTTTTTCCATTTCGATTCTCCCTATTAAAAAATAGGTAGAGCGCAGGGCCGGGAAGTTTTGGGCTGTTATCAGACAGAATATCCAGCCCGGCGCTCCTGATCGTTTGCTTCAACAGATAACCCGGACGGGCGGCGGCTTGTCCACCCCATAGGAATTTCACCTCTCCCCATTCTTATGGCAAGGCGTTCTCAATGCCTGCGACGGCTCACGGCCTTTGGCCGCTTCAACGCTCGGACTATGACTAAACGCAAGTATCAAGGATTGTCTGCTTTATCCGGCGGAACCAGCCTCGGCCCGCCTGCGGCATGGGCCTTGTCGCTCTCTCTATTCTCTGGCAATAGAGGTCATGGCGGGCCTGTCACTCAGCATACGCACCCTTCGTATCCGGGTATCTTTTTATGAAATTGTCAAGCTACATGAGGGAGCTTCAAGCCTCGGGCCAACTTGGCCCGAGGTAGTTATCCCTCTCAATAGCCATGAGATTTTCCGGGCGATTGTTCCGCCTGTCAAAGCGTATTTTTTAGAAACTTTTCCATGTTCCGAAGCCCACGCTCTATGCTTTCGGAGACACGGCTTTTCGCTACACCTTCGGCCCGCGCAATCTCGGTTTTACTCAAGCCGAGTATGTAATGGGCGTAGACCCTACGGCCCTGCGTATCAGGGAGAGCGTTCAGGGCGGCGCGGAGCTCCTGCGCCGTAACCTTGCGCTCGTAAAGCTCACAGGGAGAGAGGGCAACAAAAAGAGCTTCGTGCTCGATACCGTCTCCGGCGTCCAGCGAAAAATACGCTTTGTTCCAGTACACACGGCGAATATAATTCCGCTCCATGCGCTCGGCTTCGGCCAGAGCTGCCGCCACTTCATCAGAGACTTCTACAAACAAATCGTTATGATAAAACGGGTACAGATCACGCAAATTGATTTTTTTCATGGTGATACCTCCATTTCGGTTTTGGTGGACGAGTGAACCGAAATGGAGAGGGAGGGGAGCGGCAGCGAGGCAGTTCCCCTCTGCTTAGAACCTCGGGCCAAGTTGGCCCGAAGCTATCGTTGAGGAAAAGAAAAGCGCCCGACTGCAAAACACAATCGGGCGTAAGTGAAATATAAACAGTATTATAATGATGTGTATAATCATCTATGTGGCCGGAATATTCCGTGGCGAAGGTCGGGCTTTTTTTGATGAAAAGATTATCATTTTTGTCGATAAAATAAGGACACGGCGACACCTCCTTGATACCGCCATGTCCTTAAAAAAGGGCGAATTTAATACACCCTCCGTACTCCAATTTTTGAAAAGGAAACGGCGGTTCTAATTTTCTTCAAAACCGCCGCTTAAAAGTGGTCGTCTTTGCCGACAAGCAACGGTTTTTATCTGTTGCAATTTGTCAGCAATCGCTTAGTAGAAGCAGTTATCTGAAAAGTAAAAAGCCGACAACCATGAGTAATAAGCTCATAGGTTATCGGCTCTGCGTCTGTGCGTCTGGCTCTTTGATAACTGACATATTGAATTGTTGAATAGTGATTAACGTTTCTTTCTTACACTTCGGACAAAATAGCGGAAAATTTTTTATTTCCGTATCTTGCCGTATTTTTAATCTTGTCTTATTACCACATATAGGACACAATATCCACTGTTCTTGCTGCATATAGTCACCTGCCAAATAGGTCTATAAGCTATGGATTGTTGCGATAAAACTATTTAGATTATCCTTGTTTAGCCAATCCATATTCTGTGGGTGAGTAAAAGGCGGTTTTCCTCCGAATGATTTTATACAGATTGCTTGTTGTACGAGTTCTAAAGGCAAGTTCTTCTCAACAGCATTATCAAATGTATTTGAGTATGCGTTGCAAAAGAAAATTGCAATCTTTTTTTGAGCAATCTGTTCTATGTTCTTCCGAATAAAATGTGATATGGGTTTGTAGATTTTTCCCATACGCACCCCTGTTCCAAGAATGATCACATCAAAGGAAGATATGTCCGGGGTTTTCTTCGCAAGGTCATAGGCAGGGCAATTAAACTTTTCAGCCAATATATCAGCACATTCTTTCGTTGCCCCCGATTTAGTTGCAAATAGTATCAATGCTTTCATATTTACTTTCCTTTCTTCTGGTAATGAAATGTAACAAGTAACAATATAAAAGTGATACAGCCAAAAACGAGAGAAGCAATACCACAATTCATGTGAAAAGAAATATCCCCCGGCTGACCGGATTTAAGCCACAATCCGCAAATCATAGTTGAAAACAGCAGTAAAAGCGTAATTATTGAGCTTACCAAAGTAATTATTTTCATTTACTAAACCTCCTAATTTTTAATCACATTGTTTACAAGCATATCAATGAATTTATTGCGGTCATTTTCATCATAAAAATCCACCCCACTGTACATGAGAAATGAAGCCGGGGAAATTCCAGCAAGTTGGATAGGCTGCAAAATCTGTAATGCAATTACTCTTAGCTCTATTTCCTCCTTTTCATTTCTGAATACCTCTTTAAGAAAGGGCATAAAGTAAAGAGGAGTTTTCATATCACCGTCTGAAATGATTTTTGTTAGCATGAATTGAACCAGTTTCTTGTTAGCAACTGCTACACTACAAACTTCTTTTAGCATGGTTTTCAGATTTTCAACAGGGTCTAAATGGGAATTTTTTTGAGGTTTCAAAAACTCATTTACCCTATTTGCCATAACTTCACCTATGGCAAAACTTAGAAGATTGTCTTTTGAATTAAAATGATAATTGATTGTACCAATCCCCACATTTGCCCGTTCTGCAATTTGTCTTACTGTAATTTTCTCAATATCGGAAACCTCATACAATATTTCGATTGCAGAACTAATGATACGTTCCCTTGCGTCCTGTTCTTTTTTTGTCATGATTGTTTAACCACCACCTATATAATATTTTCTTAACTGAATTTGTTCTGAACAAGTTCAGTATAAAACAAAGTTACGTTGTTGTCAAGCAGTTCAAAAGTCCACAGTAAAAATAATACGCTCTATTACTGTCAACACTATGCTATGTGTAATCATATCCAAAGCGAAAAGGTGAACGGTAAAATGTAATAGGGTGAAAAATATGAAGCAGGACAAAGTGAAGTATGATTTTAAGGCATTCGGACAAGCCATAAAAGAAGCAAGAAAGGCAAAGGGCATATCGCGCAACCAGTTAGCGGACAGGCTGAACATTGCGCCGCGTTATATCGCGTCCATTGAAAACAGCGGACAGCACCCAAGCCTACAAATTTTTTATGAGCTTGTAACCTTTTTTGATATTTCAGTAGATCAAATCTTCTTTCCGGCAAAAGCACCGGATAAGACCACACAGCGCCGGCAGCTTGACGAGCTTCTAAACAGCGTTGATGAAACCGATTTAGTCATAGTGACCGACACGGTAAAGGGAATACAGAAAGCCAAAGAAGCCAGAGAAGCGGGGGAATAAAGCCCCCGTTTTTTCATGTACTTAACAGGCTTGCGCTAAACGGCAAGCGATGCAAGTGTCTATACACTTGCGAATTTTCCACGTTCCGGCCTCCGCCGAAACCTGAAAAATCCCGCTTGTTGGGGCCAGCCCCAAACCCTGCGGAACCTCGGGCCAACTTGGCCCGAAGCTCCGGCGCTCCGCTCGATTGGTTGCGTCTCATTCGCTATCGCTCCTGTTCCTTATTTTTCTCCTGCCCGGTCAGGCCGAGCAGATAATCAATGTTTGCTTTTGCCGTTGTGACTTCCCGCATATCTTTCCGGGCTTCCCGGTACTCGGCGTAGAGCTCCTTTTTTTCAGCCGCCAGCCTGCGGCCTTCCTCCTTCTGTTTCTCCATCTTTGGGAGCTTCGCCCCGTCCAGAATGGCACTCATTTTGGCCCGGGCCGCCCGGTAAATCTCAATATCCGCCTCATGTTCTGCAAGGAATTTTTTACTGTACCGTGAAGCCTTGTACGCCTCAAACACGGGGCGGGTCTTTGCATAGTTTACCGTGGCTCCTTTGAGCTCCGCATTGGCGGCAAGCGCGGCCTCCACCGACTTGATTTTTCCAGCCAGAACGTGAAACCGCTCCGTGGCCTCCCCGGCCTTTTTCTCCAACTGCTCATACTCCGTCAGGCCGTTGTCCTGCAAGTAAGCCAGAGCCGCCGCCATCTGCTTTAGGTTGAATACTTTTGCCCACCGCTCATAAGCCGGGCCTTTTCCTTGAAGCCGGTTCTGAATGTCGATAATCAGGTTGAGCCTTCGGCCCGGCTTCACAGGCTCCGCCGCCCGGCTGGAGGGCAAGGGGGCGCGGCCTTCGATAACGGCCCGTATATCCTCCGGGCTATAACCTTCCCCGAGTGTGGAGGCCCGGCAACGGGTAAACCGTTCCTGTCCGGGACAGCGAAACGAGAGAGAGCCGCCGCGCCCGTGTTTGACCTCGTAGCCCGCCGCCTTCATCAGTGAGAGAAACGCGGCAAAATCGGCGGGCTTCTGCAAGAGGGCCGCATCGATCTGCGCCCGCAGCCGCTCCTGAAAGGTGGGAGGTTTGTTATCCCCAAGCCATTCCCCGTAATTTTTAAACTTGCCTTTACTCCGAGGCTTCGGATTTTTCACAATCGAAAGCCCGTAGTCCAGACAGATCCGGTCACTTACCCGCCGGATTGCAAAAGAACTGTTCCAGAAATTCCGAAACTTCCGGGTATAGTCAAGGGACGTTGAATTGTAGTAAATATGGTTGTGGACGTGTGCCTTATCAATGTGTGTTGTGACAATAAAAGCGTGGTTGCCTTTTGTCCAGCTCATGCCGAGCTCGTAGCCGATACGGTTTGCTTCTTCCGGGGTCACTTCTCCGGGGAGGAAGGATTGCCGTATCTGATAACACAAAATGTCCTCGTCCCACTTCTGCACCCGGCCCGTGATGGCCTTATATTTGCTCTTGGAAAGCAGAAATTCCGCGTCCACCGTGGCCGGGTCGCACTCATAAGCGGAGATAAGTTTACCGCCCCGGGTCTTATCGGGATTTTTGCCGTAGTCAATACATTCCTTGATTGCCTCCGCTATCGTCTCCCCGACGTTGATATGCCGGGTAAAATGGCGGGTAGTTGCCATATCTCACCTCCATTCCATGAAGAACGGCGGCCCCGCAGAGCCGCCGTTTTGCTGTTCCTGCTTCGGGCCAACTTGGCCCGAAGTCCCGCCGCTTGTCAACTTGTGATGAACCGCCGGAGGGAATAGTTCAGCCCGTCCAATGCGCTGATGATACATTCCGCGATAGCCGGGAGCCCATAGGGCGAGAGCAGGAAAGCCAGGACGAGAAACGCCACACCGCCGACAGGGTGATGTTGGAGCACGAACAGGCCCACGGCAATCACGGCCAGCACCCCGGAGGCCAGAGACAAAAACCACCCGGTCACATCAAACAGGAACATCAGCACCGCCACCAGAAGCGACAGAACCAGCAGGAACGGCAACGCGATAATCTTAAATATCAGTCTCATATAAACAGCCCCTTTCTTTGTTTTATCCTATTATAATTTTACCATTTCAGGGGCCGGACAACAATGTTGTCGGGACTTTGCAAATCTTGTACCGGCATACTTCGGGCCAAGTTGGCCCGAAGTCCATAGGATATAAAAAGAGAGGGAAAAGCCGGAACGCTTTTTCCTCTCTGAAATTTTTTATACACCTTTTATCAATAAAGCGTACTTACAGCGGCCCGACAAATGGGAAGTTAATAGTTACGAAAACTCAACTATCACTATCTCGTTTCCGTCGATATCGCTTAAGCGAACCTCATAGGTTCCCCAATCATATCGAATAGCTTCAGACAGTGTAGCCCCTTTTTTCTTTAGACCATCCATTGTTAAATTGAGATTATCTGTTTGAAAAACAAATGATTGATGTCCCGTCGGCTGTGCGCCGAAGACTTTACAATCCCAGATACAAAGAGTGGGGGCGTTTTCTATAAATCCAAGATAAACCCCGTTTGAATCATCAACATCAGTTTTGATAAAGGGTATCCCTAATACCTCTTTATAGAAATCTATAAGTTCTTTTGCTTGCTCAGAAAAAATATTTGTACAATAGTATCCTGTTATCATCTTCTCACCTCATCAAATCCGATTTGTCGTTCTGCGCATTATCCGCCAAAGGCGAACTTATTAGTACCGAATCAAGTATACAATAGCTCAAACAATCCGTCAATCTTCGGGCCAACTTGGCCCGAAGCTCCCGGACAGAAAAAAAGCAGGGGAGCGAAGGCCCGGCCCCCGCTCCCCATGCTCACAGCTCCACAATGGCGGATAGCTGTTTCAGTATGTCATTCATGCGCCCCCACAGCTCGGCGTAGTCCTGTTGAAGCCCGGCAATCTCGTCCGGGTACACGCCGTAGGTGTTGGCGTGGATTGCCACCTGATTCAGATTGTTGGAGCAACGTCGTTGCAGAGAAACCAGTTCCCAGACGGGCGAGAGGTCAACATGGAGGATATAGCCGTTTAAGGCCATCTTGCGGACAAAGGCGCTCATGTTGCGGACGCCCGCCTCGTCCATGCGGGCGTGGAGCTGTTCCAGTTCCTCCGGGGATACCATCACATAAAGCGGGATATTCCGCCTGCGGCGGGGCATTACCGTTCCTCCCGCTCCCGGCTTCGCTTGTGGTGGGGCGGCTCTTTTACCTTATCCAGCGGCTTTTCCCGTTCCGGGGGAACCGGGGCGGGCGGCGTGTTGTTCATCACACCGTCAATCATGTTGTAATTCTGTTCAGCGGAGAGCTCCGCCGACTTCAAAGGGTTATCCTTTTCCTGCATGAAATACCTCCTATCTCTCCTCATGGGCGGGGCCGCTTTTCTTTGCGGGTGGTTCCTGATGATCCTTTGCCTGTTTCGAGCCCTTGCGGAGCTGGGCGGCAATCGAAAGTTTTTCTCTGCGCTCCGCCTGTAATTCCTGCATAATTTCAAACCGCTCCGAGAGCTGTTCCGGGGTCACAAAGTCTTTCAGCACATAGGAACCAAAATCCGGGTGGAACCACGTCAGCCGTTTGCGCTCGGAGAAATGGCGGCTGTCCTCCCATTTTCCGAGGGCCTGTGTTTGTTCCTCCATGCGTTTTTTCAGGTCGGGATTTTGCCGGGAGGGCTTCAGTTCGTAGTCCTCCATCTGCTTGTCTGTCAACGGCTTTGCGTAAATCAGTTCGCCCCACGCCCGGAAGGCTTCACCCGGTATGGGAATACGAAAATCACAGTCATAGTTTTTAATCTCCACGGGCTTGTTGTCGGGCGGTTCAGGGAACGTCCATATATCCACTGGCCGCTGCGTAGAGTAGTATTTATACCCGTCCAAATAATTCCTCCTTTCCGGCCTCGGGCCAACTTGGCCCGAAGTCCTTATTTGTTACGATTTACCCCGTAAAACAGGGGCAAGACGTAGATTGATATTAAGACCGCTTAAACCGGGTGCGGAAAGCCCGGAAATACAGGGGCTTTACAGGGCCTAATCGTAACGCCGCCCCCTGTTTTTCTCCCGTTTTTTCCGCATACGCTCCCGGCTCCGGCGGCGGTTGCCCTCGGCCTTGCAGGCTTCGGAACAGTAGGCTTGCCGCCCCTCGGGAATAAAGGCCCTCCCGCATACGGCACAGCGCCTTATTTCCGGCCCCGCCGCCTCCCCCGTGAGGGAGGTTTCCAGCACCGGGGCCAGAGGCAGCACCGCCGCCCGGAAGTAGCGGCACAGGCTCCCCGTCCACCACTTGCCGAGCATATAGCAGGGGCAGTCCAGCGGGAGACAGCCGTCTTCGCTGTCATAGTTGGCGCACATACCCGTGACCAGCCGCCGGATTGTTTTCCTCTCGTCACGGGTCAGCTCCCGGCACATCACCGCTTCGGGCCAAGTTGGCCCGAAGTCCTGCGGGGCTCCACAATCAGGGTGCGCCGCTTCTTCCTGCAATCGCCGCCGCGCTCCCGGCAGGCAGGGCAGGGCTCCGGGTCGTGCCGGGAGGGCCGGGGAACCTGCTTCATCATTCGCTCATAGGGGCTGTCGGTAAAATTCATTCCTCGTCCTCCTTCCCCGGTTCGTCTCCTTCCTCCGGCTCGTCCTCGTCCCACGGCGGGAGATCGCTGTCCCCGTCAGGCTCGTCCCCTTCTTCCTCAAAGTCAATTTCTTCCTCGTCCAGATCGGGGGCCTGATGTTTCGGGCGGTAAATCTTGAAGTACCAGCCGGCCCCGCCGCCGATGACCGCCACGGCCAGCACCAGAAGGATTGTTCCGATGGGACTGTCTTTCTTTTCGGGCTCCGGGGCCGGGGCGGGTTCCGGCTCGTCGGCGGGCTCCTGCGGCGCAGGTGTGGGCTCCGGTTCCGGCTCCACCGTCTCGGGCTCCTTCTCACTTTGCGCGAGGGAGAGCAAATCCTTTTCCGTCACAGCGTCAAGGAAATAGACGTTTTCGCTTGTGCGCTGTTTGTCAATGACCAGAAAGAAAATGTGCTCGTCCGGGGTCTGAATGGTATAAAACTCTTTTCCGTCCTCGTCGGTGGCGTTGTCAACCACTGTGCCGGTTCCCTCCGGGGTGAAGGGCTTCGCGGTGGTGGTTTCCTCCTGTGCGGGCGGTTCCTCCGTAGGCTCGGCGCTCTGTGCGTAGGCCGGAAGGGTAAAGACAGGGAGGCAGAGAAAAACGGCGGCCAGCGCCGCCGCCATACGGGATTTAGTTTTCATCATCAGCCGGTTCCTCCTTTCTTTCGCCGGACTTCGGGCCAACTTGGCCCGAAGCGGCAGGGGCCTTTTTCTGCTCCTTCAGGAAGTCGGCCAGCGCGGCGGGCGTTAGGTTGAGAGAACGCACCAGCTCGACAATCTCCGTGTTTTCCAGTTCGGTTTTCTGGCGTTCCAGCTCCCGGAGCCGGGACTGCTGTTCGCTGATTTTCGCCTTGACCTTCTCAATCTCGGCGCATACCTTGTCAATTTTACTGCTCATGCAAAACCTCCTTTTTCAGTTGAGCCGCCCGAAGGCGTAAAAATGTTCCTGCCAGTAGGACGTGCTGATACTGGCGTATTTGATGGGGTCGCCACAGTGAATCATCATATTGTCGCCCACATAAATGCCGACGTGGGAGACAGGCCCGGCGCTGTCATAGGTGCGGGTAAAGAAAATCAGATCTCCGGGCCGGGCTTCATTCTTTGGAATGATGGCGCATTGGTTGTAAATCCCGGTTGCCGTGGTGCGGGGCAGGTTGTAAACGCCGGAATGGGTGTATACCCAGCACACAAAGCCCGAGCAGTCAAAACTTGTGCTCGGGGAGCTCCCGCCCCACACATAAGGGTAGCCCAGGTACTTTTCCGCCTCGGCAATCAGGGCGGCAAAATCCGGGTCGGTCAGGGCCTCCCCCGGTATCTCGTAGGAAGGGCCGGGGTCGGTATCGCCGCCCGTGTAAATGTTATCCCACAGATAGGGCTTGTTGCCCTTCGTCCACATGGTAGCCGAATAGAGCTCCTTTTGGTCGGCGGTCAGCCGCTCGTTGATAACCACGGGCAGGGTGCGGTTTTTCAGGGTGACGGTGAGAATGTAATACTCGTAGGGGACTTCATAGGTGTCCGTATGGCTGTTGCCTTCCTCGTCCGTCCATGTATCGGTTTCCGTGCGGTAACGGATTTCCACCGTCTCGGTCAGGGTCAGCTTATACTGTGCGTCAAACACGGCTTGAAGCTCCCCCTGTATCTCGGCGCGGGTGTAGGATTGGAATTTTGCGGTTAGGTAGGAGGCCAGCTCATAGGGGTTGTGGCCCACCTCGTCCACCTGATAGCGGTACTCGTCATAGCCGGGGTGGGTGCCCTCGATATTGGCAATTTCGTCCGCCATCGCCCGCTCTAATGCCGTGTAGTCCTCGTCGGCCCCTAACAGGTCGCTATCCTCGGAACCGTAGGAAGTACCTAAAACAGCGTTCATGGCCCCGCCCCCAATCATGCCGGGGAGGGAGGATAAAGCGCCCATCAGCAGCATGACCACCAGAAGGACGGCAAGCACAATCAGGACGCCGACCGGGTGGCGTTTCACAAAAAGGGCCACCCGCCGGGCCAGCCTTTCCGTGGTAACAGCGGTTTTCTCCGCCGCCTTTGCGCCCTGCTTTGCCGCCTCCCGTGCCCGCTTGGCATACTCCCGTTTGAGTTTCCACTTCTGCGAAAAGCGGGACAGGGGATTGCTGTATAGCTCCGGGTGTTCCTGCGCGGCGGTGTGAAACGCATAGTCCGCACTGGCCCTGATTTCTTTTTTCTCCCACTTCACCACGCTTCGGGCGTGGCGGGTACGCCACCGCCTTTTGGCAGACCGGGACACCTTGCGGATACCTGTCTCGGCTACAAGCTCGGATTTGTGGGCTCCTTCCACGCCCACATTTTCATGCTCCACTTCATGTATTTTGTTATGGGCGTAAATCCATGCCCCGGCGCGGGCGCTTCGGGCCAGCCTGCGGGGGATACCGGGCTCTTTAGGCGGTTTTTGTGCGTCCAACTTGGCACGGGCTTTCCCGAGCTTTTCCCCGGCCTTATCAGCCCGCGCCTTTGCCTTCTCCGTCTTTTTTCCTTCCCGTGTCTGCGGCCCTTCGCTGTCTGCTTTGCCAGGGTTTGCTCCATTCCGGGGCTCCCTGGCGTTGTCTCCGGGCGGCGGCTCCCCCTCACGGCGGAGCCGTTCCGAGGGCCGGGGCCGCTCTTTATCCTGCCGGAATTTCTTCTGCCCCGGCTTCGGGCCATGTTGGCCCGAAGTGTCCAGTTTCTTTCCGGGTGTCCTGTCTATCCATTTTGCGATAAAATCAACCTCCTTTCCCTAAAAATGAAATGTACCAGTCAATATCTCTGGATATTGAACTGGCATACCTCTTTGTTAAACCGGGGCTGTTGAATTGGAATGTAAGTGCCGGGGGCGCTCCGCATGGAATAGAACAGGTCTTTATCCTTTGGATAGGTCAGACCTTGATACTCCGGGTAGCTCTGTAAAATCCTCCGCCCACGTTTGGTAAGCGGGTACAGGTAGCGGAACATACGGCCATTGATTTTCTCAATCCCCTTGTACTGGCAGTAGCCAAAAGTCAGCCAGTAGCGTTTTGCCACGCCGTCAAAGGCCGCGTTTTCTTCCAGCAGGAGCCGGGCGCTCCGCGGGTGGATTTTCTCCCCGGTCAGGCTGTCCCGGTAAACGCTTGTTGTGAAGCTCCCCACATACTGGAAGTTGCTGGCCTGATACACATAGCCGCATTTTCCCATGATACCGTCCGCCAATGTGTAAAGATACAGGTAGCGTGTGTTGGCTTTCAGCCATTTCACCATCTGGGAAATGACGATACTTCCGAAGCATTGGGTGTCGTTGAAGTCCGGCAGGAAACACATCTTCCCGATTTCGATATAGTCCGTTGTCCGCAGTACATGGCAAGGGAACAGCTTGCGGATTGTCTGCAAGGGTTGCGTACCCCATCCCAATACCACCACACCGGCTAACCGCCCATCAATGAAAAAGCCTAAGTAAAACCGGTTCAGCCGCGGCATGACCTTTGAATAATGGTACTGATGGATAAAGTTGACGGCCTGAGCCTTTGATATTTCCTGTACCGCTGGAATGGGCTTCGGGCCAACTTGGCCCGAAGTGTCCCGGTCATACGCCCGCCCCTTCATCTTTCAAATCCTCGGGGCGGGTGGTCAGGAGACGGTAAATCTCGGTATTCTGCGGGAACTTGTCGGAGAATGGGATAATCACATTTCCGAAGAATAAGAGCCCTTCGCCGCTGTTGCTGTTGGTGACAAAGGATAGCTGGGTGGGGCTGATCCCTAACTGCTTCGCCAAAATCTGTCGGTCGCCTTGGGCCTGCGAGAGCATAACGAGAAAGTCGCTGTTTTCAAAGATGTTCTCGATTTCCCGGCTTGCCAAAAGGTCTTTGACGTTCTGTGTCAAAGCACTCGGGACGCAAAATTTCTTCCGCAGCATTTTCCAGACGGTCACGCAGTAGGAGGCCGTGAGCTCGTCTTTCAAGAGTAAATGGAACTCGTCAAAGTAGCACCATGTAGCGGTTCCCTGTGCAAAGTTGGCCGATACCTGCGAATTAACTAAATCCTGCATAATCAGCATGGCGATTGTCCGCAGGCCCGCCCCGAGCTTCTTTAGGTCGAGGCAGACAAGGCGGCTTGACAGGTCAACATCGGTTTCATGGTTGAATACATTGAGGGAGCCCGACACATAGATTTCCAGCGAGGTTGCCAGCCGCGCCGCCTCCGGCTCCGTCTGTTTGCACAGGAGCGTATACAGGTCTTGGAGTATCGGCATTTTGGCCGCTCCGGGGTCTTGCAGATAGTCCCGGTACATGAGCCGCACACAGCGGTCAATGACTGTCCGCTCCACGGGTTGAAGGCCATCCTTGCCGCCCACAATCAGCTCCATCAGCGAGAGAATGAAGTCCGCTTTCAGCGCCATTGGGTTTTCCTCCCCAGTGTCAAAGTCAGCGGATATGTCCATCGGGTTGATGTGGTGCGGGCTGTTAGGCGCAATCTCCACCACCTGCCCGCCAAGCCGCCGTACCAGAGCGGAATATTCCCCCATTGGGTCTACGATGATAATGCGGTCATTTGTGGCAAGGAATACGTTGACTAATTCTCTTTTTCCGGCAAAACTTTTCCCACTTCCCGGAACTCCAAGGTATATCCCGTTGGGATTTTTAAGTTTCTTGCGGTTTGCCATGATGACGTTATGGGAAAGAGCGTTCAGGCCGTAATAGACCGCTTCCCCGTCCATGCGGAGCTCTTGGGTCAGGAAGGGAATGAAAATCGCGGTGCTGCTGGTTGTCAGGCCCCGCTGGATCTCCACGGCATTACAGCCGAGGGGGAGGGAGGACAGAAAGCCCTGTTCCTGCTGGAAGTCCAGCCGCCGGATTGTGCAGTTGTATTTCTGCGTGATACCGGAAACCGTGAAAATCTCGTTTTCAAGCTGTTCCCGCGTGGGGGCCATGTTGACAATCAGGAAGGTTAAAAGAAACATTCTCTCGTTGCGGCTCTGCAAATCCTCCAGCAAGGTCTTTGCGTCCTTGCTGAACGTCACAAGGTCGGGCGGGAGAATGTCCATATCGTAGCCCGAGCGGACAGCCTTTTTCTGTTCTTCCATCTTCATTTTGTCAATGTCCGAGAGCTTGCCCTTGATGGTCTTGATGGCCTTTGACTGGTCTACCGTCTGAATGTGCATCGTGACGGTCATTTCCGTGTCCAGCTCCAGAAGCTCCGCAAGCAGTTTGTCGGAGAGCTCCGAGGCGGTTATCTGCAAATAAGAGGCCGCGCCCCATGTTGCCCCCACCTTGAAGAACCGGCCCCGGCGGAAGTCAAAGCTGGTCGGGGCGATAAAGTCTTTTGTGGTCATGCCTGTCTGCGGTATCTGCTCCCATGTAAAGGTGAAGGGCTCCCGGCCTCCGGGGTGGAGCTGCCCGTGAAGGATTTCCAGACGCTCCCGCCCGGGGAGGGGCCGCGACTGGACGCCTAATTGTTTGAAATTCCCCATAATGTCGGCCTCAATCCGTTCCAGCCGGGGCCGCGCCGCCTTCACGCTGTCCGCCGGGACGCCGAAGGTTATCAGCTTCGTGCGGACAATGCCGTTGTTGCTTTTGGCAATCTGGTTTTCCAGCATTTCCACATACTCGGCCCGGATACTGTCAAACTCGTCATGCCTCGGGGCGATATTCACGGTGTACTTGCTTTCAGGCCGGGAGTGGTGGTTGATGAAGGAAAGCTGGAAGGGCAGGGCGCTGTCAAAGTAGTTCAGGAAGGAGCTCCACCCGTCAAAGATAGCCGACTGATCTTCGGCCTGCGCGAGCTGGTAGTTGATGTCCTCAAACTCCACCGTCTTTGTGTAAACGCCGTTGTTTAAGCGGCATACGCCGTCCTTAAACATTTCCCGGAACGGGATTGTCTGCTGTGCGGTCTGCGGCCCCGTCTGTTTCCGGCCCTTATCGCCCGTCCGTTTGGGCGCGGCCTGTTTTGCCTCTTTTCCTTTTCGCAATCCTTGTACCTCCTTTCGGTGTGTCCTCCGGCTTCGGGCCAACTTGGCCCGAAGCGCCGGGGCCGCTCCATGCGGCATAGAAATTTTCGGTCTTGTAGGGCCGGACTTGGGGCCAGAGGAACCGGGCCCGGATATAGTTTCGCAGTATCTTTTCAAAGGGGAGGCCGTCACGCTCGAACATGGCAAAGAAAAAGAATGGGAGCATGAGGCCAATCATCAGGAACAGTGCCGGACTGTTACCGATGACGGGGCGGGTCAGCAGATAGACGGGGATTCCCACCGCCGCCGCGCCCGAGAAACAAACAAGCTGGCGCTTCGTCAGGTTGAAGGCCAGCTTGGTCTTTACTTTGGATAAATCTTTCGGAACCTGCACATAGGGCAAAGCTCAAAACCTCCTTTCATCACCTCGGGCCAAGTTGGCCCGAAGCGGTTATCGTGTCTCGTCCCGGGCCGCGTCCTGCCGGACAGCGGGCCGGGCGTTTTCCCTCCCGCGTGTCCGCGCCCTCCAATATGCGGGATTGTGCTCCCGGAGAGATTGATTGATGTTTTCTTCATACGCCTCCTTGTTTCTGATCCGGTCTGGGATTTTCCAGAGCCGCTTATCCAGCAGTTCCCGGAAAACGACTTCCTCCTGTGTATCTTCCTCAAAGCAGAGATAGCCGCCCTGCCGGAACCCGCATTTCTTTGCGGCGGGGGAGAGAAAAGCCGCCACTTCCTTTGAAACCATTGTCCCGCCGTGGCTGGCGGTGCTTACCAGAAAGACGCCTGGGCAGAGAATATCACAGACCTGCACACGGCCCCACGGCGATATTTCCGGCTTTCGGTACATGGGCTGTCCTCCTTTCCGCCGGGGAACCTCGGGCCAACTTGGCCCGAAGTATTACCGCTCCGCCGCCTTCGCTGGCTTTTCCTTCGGGGCTCGGGCGGCGTTCTCCTTTGCCGCCTTCTTCGTTCCGGCCTCCAACTGGCCCTTGATGGACGCCTTTTCCGGGGGCGGGGCCTGCCGGGCGGCGGCAATCCGGGCCTGCAACTTTTCTATCTCCTGTTGGTACGCCTCCAAAATTGCCCCGTGAAGTTCCTCCCGGAACTCCTTTGTGATGGGTTTCACCGTGTCCCGGTAGCCTGTCCGGCTGCTCTTGTCCGGCTTGCTCGGCATACCCACATACAGACCCTTGTCACTCTGTAAAATCTTGAAGTCCTCCACCACAAAGCAGTCGTTGAGCTTCACGGTGGCAAAGCCCACCAGATTTTTGATGGGGTCAATGGGCCGGGCGGTCACGTCCAGCTTTAAGCCGGAGCCGCCGGGGGCCTCCTGTTCCGGGGCCTGTGCGCCCGTGGTCTTTTCCTCACTCATTGTCATTTCCTCCTTTCCGGGCAGGGGAAGAACCTCCCCGCCCTCGTAGCGGTAGCCTGCCCGCCTGATTGCCGTCAGCGTGTCCGCAGACACGTTTCCGCTTAACTGAATATCCGTGTCGGCCATGAAGCGCAGGGTGTCCGCCTCGGTAAAATCCTCCGCCAGTTTTCCATGCCATAGCGGCTGAATACTCCCGTCCGAGGCTACTCCGTACCGTCTCGGGGCCATACCCTCACCTCGTTTCTGAAACCTCGGGCCAACTTGGCCCGAAGCTCCGCCTTATCAATGAGCGCCGAAGATGGATTTTGCGAGGGAGCCCGTCTTAAAGAGCGTAAAGCAGAGCAGGACGGTATAGCCCACACAGCCCCATATTGCGCCTATCATGTCCCCGCCCGTGGCAATCCCCTGTATCAGCACCGCATAGATTGCGACACAGACGATAATCAAAAGCCCTTGAAAGCCCACCGCCAGCAGGGAGCGGAAATAGTTCTGGCCCATGCTCCCGATCTCCCGGTTGACTACCGTTGCAAGGGGAATCGGGGCAAGGCTCGTCATTAGTAAGGTAAGAACCCGGCGCCTTGCCATATCACTATGGCAGGTTTCCGAAAACTCCCCTCCGAACCGGACTTACACCTCTCAATGTATCCGGCTCTCCAGATGTCAGTCTAATTTCCCTGCGTGTAACTTATCGTGACAGTCAATACAGAGTGCCATTGTCTTGCGCCTGCGCCCAATCATGGCGATTTCCCATTGTTTCCTGCCACTTAAATCTTTGAGTTTTCGTACATGGTGTACTTCAAGCGGCACATTCTCTGCGCCGCACCACTCGCATTTATTCGCTTGAAGTCTTTTTATCAAGCTGTTGCGCCCGTAGTTCTCAACCACTCTTGCCACTATGTCGGGGTTGCCGCTTTCGACTTTGGTATTCCGGCGGAACCCATTGTTGTAGAACAGCACTTTACCCACTTTGCCGTTTTTCTTCGGATATTCCACTGCAAAATCTTTCCCTTGGCGGTACTTGCGTATAATTCTGCTGATTCTTGTTCGGTATTTTCCAGCAAAAGTTTTGAGCATACTGTATCTCATTACATAGTAGAAGTTATTGAGTACGGACACGTTGTTTGCGAGCCGGTAGTAGTTATACAATCCACGGATTTCTGCATTGTACTGGTTTAGGATTTCCAAGTCGTCCAGGTGCAACAGGCGGATGCGCCGGACTGGTTCCCAGACCTCTTTGTTTCCATTCTGTTTGTCGTATTTAATCTTGAGGGCATTGTAGGAGAGCAGGCGTTTTAACCATTTATCATGGGGAACATAGAGCAGGACTTTTCCGTTGTTCACTCGTCTGGTAGCCCCGGTTTTGGTCTTTTTGCTGTACTCGCCTTTGGTGATTGTGACCTCGTACCCCAGAAACTTTGCAAAGTCATGTCCGTGGGTAATCAGTGTCTTTTCCCCGGACATTTCCAGATGAAGTTTTTCCCGGATAAAACAGCCCACTTCTTGTTTTACCTGTTCTGCGTCCTCTTTACTGCCGATAACCCCTATCAGAAAATCATCCGCATACCGGACATAGCAAATCCTCTTATAGCTGTCGTCCATCTGGTCACTGTACGGCATGGATTTCAAACTTCGCCGCAGTTCCCGGATTTCCGCAATTAAGTCCTCTTTTTCTTCCTCGCTCATTTTAGAAAGATTTCTTTTAAGCCGCTGTTCTTTTCCCCGGCAAACGTCCAGCTTCTTCTTGAACGCAGGATTGATTTTACGGCGGTTTCCGCAGTTGAATTTCTCTGCGTATTCTGCCATATAGCTGTCCAGTTCGTTCATATAGATGTTTGCAAGGATTGGACTGATGATAGAGCCTTGGGGAGTGCCGGAGTAAGTATTGTGATAATTCCAGTCCTCCATATATCCGGCTTTCAAAAACTTCCATAGCAGACCAATGAAATGTTCGTCTGCAATCCGCTTCCGCAGAATGTCAATCAGCACATGATGGTCTACATTGTCAAAACAGCCCTTTATATCCCCCTCAACGAACCACTTTGTTCCCGTAAAATATTTCTGCACATATTTGAGTGCCGTATGGCAGCTTTTGTTTATGCGGAAACCGTGGGAGTAGTCGCTGAAAGTTGGCTCATAGATGCTCTCTAAGATGAGCCGCACCACCTCCTGTATCAGTTTGTCGTCAAATGACGGTATTCCCAGAGGGCGCATTTTCCCATTGGATTTCGGGATATACGTTCTCCTCGCCGGGTTGGGCTGGTAGCTGAAATCACGCATTTTTTCAATGAGGGCGTTTATCCTTGCCATTCCCATACCGTCAATGGTTTTGCCGTCTGTTCCGGCTGTCATGTTGCCTGGTTTCGCCTGTATCCGCTGGTATGTCAGCAGATAGAATTGTGGATTGTACAGATTGCGGTATAACCGCCCATACTTGTAACTCTTGTTACACGCCTTGGATTTCAGGCTTTCCAACACATTTTCAGGACTTCTCATAATGCCTCACGCACCTTTCCTTTTTATGAATTGGTTGACATCCTGCCTCCCTTCGCCATGTAGACGGCTTTCCCGCCCTCGGACTACTACGGAGGCTCCGTTGCCATGCCGGATATTCAGCGTCATCTTTCTTGGGTTTTTACCCCTTGAAATTTATCGCCTTGCGGCATTACGCATAGCCGGATAATCCCGGCGTTCCGGTTTAGGCAATCTCCAGTTAGACACTTTGGGAAAAGCGTATTGTGATGTCGGTAATGGGTTTTCGTCCTTTTCCGCTTATTGCGGCTGGCTGTCATAAGTATCGTGCGGTCTGTGTTTACCTGTCACATTCCGCTATGACATACGGCGAATACAACCATCCTGCGCCGCCGGGTCGAGTATCCCGCCTCGGACTGCCCTTAAAGCAGTTTAGCCTTGTTCCTCATTCACAATGTTGCGTCTTGCCGCTCAGTCGTGGGTAGATGGTTTCCCCAACTTGCGATTTTTCCGGTACGCTATTGTCCCCCTTATGGTTTCCCTCCGGAGTAAACCGAATGACGCTAAAGTGACGTTTTTCACATCTTTGATACTTTTCTTTACCGGCTTGCCAAAGCCGGATTCCCAAAATGCCCGCGTACCGCCTTTGGATGAAAAGCGGCACTTCTGGACGCGCGGTAAATTTCAATCATTCTCCCGTAGACAATGACAAAAATCACGATATTGAGAGCGGTCATGGTAAAGCCCACAAAGAAGGATTGGAGCCAGAGCCCCAGCAGGGGGCCGAGCTCCATCGCCTCCAACTGCGTCTCCATATCGGCCATCATATCCGGGGTGATTTCGGTGCTCCCCTGTATCAATCCCGCCGACTGCTGGACAACGGACTGCGCCATATCAAACACGCCCATCACGATATTGAAGGTATTGGACAGAATGAGAATGGCGCAGAAGGTCTTGAATATCCACTTGAAAAATATCCATGTGTCTATGTCGTGCAGGTTGTTCCGCTCAACAAGTAGCTGAATGAGCTCGTAGCACATGACGAAGGTGAGCACCAGCCCGGCGATTGGGAGAATGACAGTCTCGGAGAGCTGCCGTATCATGGAGAAAACCCCGGCGTTCCATGCCGCCGGGGCCGTCCCCACTTGGTCTGCAATCTCTCCGACCTGCGCGTTTACGTTGTCAAAGAGCCCGCCGAGGTTGCCCATGATACCAGCAACCAGCAGGCCCTTGAGCCATTCCGCGATTGCGTCGAAGATTATCTGCATAGCGTCTCCTTATCGTTTAGCTGAACAGGCCGGACAGCAGGGGAATGAGCGTTGTTCCAATCAGGATAATCCCGCCGCCGCTCATAAGCTGTTTAATTCCCTGGCTCTTGGCTCCCGGGTTGTCCGAGCCGTAACCTTCGAGAAGATTGACCACGCCCCACACGCCGAGGCCCGCGCCGATAGCGATAACAAGGATTTTCAGGGTGTCGATAGCAGAAGCAAAAAATTCCATATAGTTTTCCTCCATTCAAAATGTTTGTTGTTGTGGGGCAAACGCCCCGGCTACGAAAAAAGCCGCCCATTTCAGGCGGCGGGAACCTCGGGCCAACTTGGCCCGAGGTCAGGCGATGGCGTCCGGGTCGTCCAGATCGTCATAGTTGAGAATATCGTCCTCGGCGCTGTCCGCGTCCCCGGCCCCGTAAACCTCGTAGACTTCTTCGGGGTTCAGTTTCAGCCGGGTGCTAATCAGCTTTTCCAGACGGAAGGCGTTGCGCTTCTTGTCGGCCTCCGCTGTGTATTTATAGTTCGGGTGCTTTTTCAAATCGTACTTTGGGGACAGGAAGGGCCGGAGCCCCCGAAGCTGTAAGATACATTTGCTCCCGTCCATTGTGGTGAGCTCGTCCATTGTCATCAGCTCTTTGCCGAGCCTCTGGAGATTCTGGCCGTAGCTTTCCGACTGGCCCCGCGTCCGGCTCTCGGTATACATGGAGATAGTCTCTTTTCCCAGTACCTCCGAGATTTCCTTAATCGTGGAGTGCTCCCGGCCCCCGAGAAAGATAACCGAATCCATGTTTCCTAAGATGGTTTCGGAATTGTCTTTATACAGGGCCTTGCACTGGCTCATGGCCTGATAGAACAGACACAGGCTGATTTCCCGGGAGCGAATGACAGCGACCATTTTTTCGAGCTGTGGCACTTGTCCCGTGTTGGCGGCCTCGTCCCACAGCACCCGTACATGATGGGGGAGCCGCCCGCCGTAGACGTTATCGGCCTTCTCACAAAGCAGGTTGAACATCTGCGAGAAGGCAAGGGCCACGATAAAGTTGTAGGTGCTGTCCGTGTCGGAAATGCAGAAGAACAGCGCCGTTTTCTCGTCCCCGAGCCTGTCAAGCTCTAACTCGTCATAGCTCATAATCTCCCGGAGCTCCGCAATATCGAAGGGGGCCAGACGTGCGCCACAGCTAATCAAGATACTTTTCGCTGTCTTGCCGCTGGAAAGGCGGTACTTGGCATATTGGCGCACCGCGAAGCATTGGGGCTTGCGCTTGGCGAGGCCGTCAAACATATAATCAACGGCATTTTTGAAACTTTCATCATCCTCCCTTACTTCCATGCTGTTAATCATTTCGACTAACGTGTTCATGTTCCGTTCTTCCTCCGGCCCTTCAAAGACGATATAGGCCACAAGGGCGCAGTACAAAAGCGTCTCGGCCTATAGTGATAGGTAATCCTTTGAAGTAATCGCCGGATTTTCCCCCACTCCACACCGGACATGCGACTTTCACCGCATCCGGCGTTCCATCGATTGTGTTATCAGGCATTTAATCAATCACCAATAGAAAGTTGTTCAGATTGCCGCCAGTTTTGCGGCGGCGCGCAGGCTGTTGATTTTGGTCAGTTGTTTTCTTGTTACAGTCAGTTTCTTACAGATACTCTTGAGAGCGGCAGCGTCCTGGTCGGTCAGCAAGGGCAGATACCGCCTGTGGAGCAGCACCAGATTGCTGTATCGCTCCTGGCCGCCTTGCTCCTTTAGAGCCTTCTTGTGACACACGATGCTGTCCGGCTGCAAGAACCATTCGCCGCTGACAGCGCACTTGCCCTTCTGGGCAGACAGCAGGGAGAGCCTGCAATCGGCATATTCCAGGCTGTGGCCCTTCGGCGGATGTTCCCGCAGATACGCAAACAGGGTCGTATCCATCTCCAGATTATCGTGTATCTTTTTCCGCCCCGCCGGAGAGAAGCAGCAGACTGCGGCGCTGATTCCGATTGCGGTTTTATACTTGATGAACGCAATGGGGTAGATTGGCCGGTTGATACCAGACACATACCGCACCATTTGAGAAGCGCCGAAACGCTCCTTTTCGCTGTCCGTCATGGCACCGCCCTCCCGGACGAGCTGAGAGCCGGTCTCCGTATTCAGACGGTTGGTCAGCACTGTCATGACTCTGCGGTGGATTTTCCGGCAGTCCAGACTGATGCAGGTAGCAATCCTGTAGTAGTTCTGGATGCCCAACACCATTTCGTCAAACAGGCCGATCTCCTCTGACTGCGTTCGCCCTTGGGCTGGTTTTGCGATGCACTTTGCCTGCTCCACGAGCTTGCTTTCTTCCAACTGTAGCTTTTTGTCACAGATATGGGACTTCACGACATACTTTCCGCCCTTGTGGTACACCATGATTTTGAAGCCGAGGAACTCGGAGTATCGCTTTCGCACATTGACAATGCGTGTTTTCTCTGGGGAGACCTCCAGCTTCAACCGTTCGGTAATCCACCTTGTGACAGCTTCCATAGTCTTCTCCGCGTCCTCTCGGTTCCGGCAGAAGATACGGAAGTCATCCGCATAGCGCACAATGAACATTTCTTTGAGATTGGAGTTCCGCATTTTCTGGTAGCCCTTGCTCTTGTCAAAGACCTCGGAGGTGCGGATGGTGCGCCATGTACCGTAGCGGTTTGCCACGGGGTGTTCCGTCCATTGGCTGTCGATCCAGTGATCCAGCTCATTGAGCACCACATTGGCCAGCAGCGGAGAAATGATCCCGCCCTGGGGCGTTCCCTTTGCCGGGTAGACCGTGCTGCCGTCCGGCATACGGATAGGAGCCTTCAGGATACGCTTGAGGACAAACAGAAGCTGTTTGTCCTGGATGCCCATAGTCCAGAGCTGCTTAATCAGTTTGCTGTGGTTCACATTGTCAAAGAACCCTTTGATGTCGAACTCCAAAACATAGTGCAAATGCGCCCGTTGCAGCAGGGAGTAAGTACGGGAAATTGCGTGCTCCACTGACCGATTCGGGCGGAACCCATAGCTGTTGTTGCTAAACTTTGCCTCACAGATGGGTTCCAGGATTTGTTTGATGCATTGCTGCACCAATCTGTCCCAGATACAGGGGATACCCAGCGGCCTGGTTTTTCCGTTTGGCTTTGGGATGTCCTTCCGGCGCACTGGTTTGGGACGGTAGCCGTGTTCGCTGCCTGTGACAATTTTTCTGACCTTACCGATGACCTCAGCCGGTGGAAGCCGTCCAATGTCACCGATATTCTGCTTGTCTGTTCCTGCTGTGTAGCTGCCTGTGTTGGTCTTGATATTTCTGTAGGCCAGCATGATGTTGTCCGGGCTTAATACCAGTTTCATCAGGCCGGTGAATGTTTCACCGGCTTTGCTTTTGGCGTACAGCTCGTCAAATGTCCGCTGCATCCCGTAATACTCGGCGTGCCGCTGGGCGTCCATACACAGAACTTTTTTCCTTTCTTTTGGCATAAGGCATCACCTCCCGTTTGGAAAAGTGACCCTTTTGGTCTTACTCGAATCCTTATGATTGGATTGAATAATGCCTGTTTCCACAATTCGACTTGTGACCATTCCTCCATCCCCATTACAGGGACTTCTTCGGTTCGATCACTACTTTTCAGCAGCGGTTCACCCGCTTATTGTTCTTCGCCGGGTTCTTCCTTGCGAAAGCCGCTGCCTTTCCTCGTTCCGGTAATTCTATCTGTGCATCTATACCTTTAGGTTTCCGCTATGAGCCTGCCGGCTGGGATGTGCCTGTAACACAACATGGTCGTTCGTAGGGCAAATTTCTACTAAACCACACCGGCTGCGCTTGAACGCACCCATACATTTCTATATGGTCTTCTTATAGACCCGTACATTCGCGGATTCGTCAGTTCGCCTGCCAGGGCGAACATTCTAACCATGGGTATTTTATAGACCCTTGGCCTATAGGCAACACAGTCTGCCTCCAGACCGCTTTCGGCCTCCGTTGACGGCGGCTACGGTTGCTCTCAGCCGTTGTCGTGGGGCTTCGTACACCGGCTTTGCAGCCGATGCACGCCCACCGAGGGCAGGCGTTTCAGGGCGTTACCCCGTCATTCCACCTGTCGAATTACCAGTTATCCAAACAACTATATTTTGTTGTTTGTCCGCTGACTTTTTACCGTCAGCGAACGAGTCGCACTCGTCCAGAACTCGTCCCCCTCTTTCCCTTGTCCCTTTGTGTTGGTTATCAGGGCGTTGACAAATTTCAGAACGTCGCTCTCTGTCTTGATGTAGGCCATCGGGTTATAGTGCATACTCTTTCGGAAGTCCACCGAATTGAATACCTTGATTTTATAGCCCTTCCTCTTTTGCAGGAAATGTCCCACTTGGGAGAGGACGCCGCCTTTCGGATCTACGCACACATACGAGGAATGAGCTTGAAGGAGCTGCGGGGTCAGCCAGAACCGGGTCTTTCCCGAGCCGGACGAACCGATAATACAGCAGTTGAGATTTCGGGCGTTGGCCGGGATTTTGGGCCGGGTGTTCATAGTCAAAAATTCCGTCCCGGTCAGTATCACGTTGTTTTCAAACTTCGGGTCTACGAATGGGGCTATGTCTTTGGCCGTTCCCCAACGGGCCGAGCCGTATTCCACGTCCTTCCTGAATTTCTTTGCGTTCTTCACTTTGTTATAGACCATCAGCCGGAGCACCACGGCCCCCACAAGGCCCACCAGCAAATCGAAGCCAGCGAGGCCCGGCGTGATTGTCCCGAAAGCCGGGCCTATGGTTTTCATCATACCTATGAGCTTCGCGCCGAAGTCCGCACCTTCCGCGAGGCGGTAGGCCGTCCCCACCTTGCAGAAGAACCAGAAAATAAACAGGTACGGGAGATTGGGAACCACATATTTTTTGATTTTGGTGTTCACCGTTCCTGCACCGCCTCTCTGGTCTTTTCCCGTTCCTTCTGCCGGGGCTTGACGTGGCCCATAGCCTGCCGGAGCCCGCGCCGGATAGATGGCTTGTCGTTCTGGCGGGCCATCACCCGCTTGGTATACTCGGAAAATGCCGCCGTGATGGCGTCGGCCTGTCCCGCCTTGAAAAACAGGAGATAGTCCTTCGGGCCTACCTTGTGGAACGCATAGTCTACATTAAATTTCCGGGCCACCCGGTCAAACAGGCGGGCGTCCCCCTTTAGCTGGATACTGTTGGACTGTCCGGCGTGGCCCATGAGCTGTTTCACGGTCTGCCGCCCGTGGGGCGTGAGTGCGTCCCGGTTGTGTTTCTGCACTCCGGCCAGAAACTTCTGGCACGCCATGAACAGCACCCGGCCCGTCAGCTTCGCCGCATGTATGGATATAGCCACAGTCTTTCTTGATACTTCTTCTTCCATTGATTACTTCCTTTCCGTCCGGGAGCCGCGGGTTAAAGCTGGAGGCCCCCGGGGATATGGGAAACCTCGGGCCAACTTGGCCCGAGGTCTACCGCCCGTCATGTGCCGCCGTCGGAGTTGTCTTTTCCTTCTTCGGCGGGTTTGCTGTCTTGTGCTCCTGCATGGTTTTCAAGATAGAAGGCTGTCTTTCGGCGGCACGTTCCAGCCGTTCAAGACTGGCAACCGCCTTATCCAGACTGTTCCGCGCCGCAAGGAAACAGGCCCGTTCCGCCCGATAGGGGGCCTGTACCGTCTTTGCCAGCTTGCCGGGGGCCTTCGCCTCCTGTACGGCCTCCTTCCCCATCAGGGCCCGGCCTATGTTTTTCACATGCCGCCCGGCTTCGTGGTACTCGGCGCTTACGGCCTCTATACTGGAAATGGCCTTCTCGTCCGCCTGTATGCCTTCGTTGATGTTGTTCCGCATGGCTGTCAGCCCCGGCTTGATATGGAAGAACCGGGCGGCGTGATCCAGCGCGGAAATTCCGCGTTCCTTCACAGCGGCCAGCGTATTTTTACAGCCCTCAATGATACCGGCTTTCAGCTCTGCGAGACTGTCACGCAGGGCAAGAATACGGTCTTGCAGGACAACGATTGATTTTTGCAGGGCTGATTTTAACGGGGAGTTCTTCATTTTCTCCAAATCCTGCCGCATGGCTTTTAGCTCGTCAACCGCACTGGCAAGCTGTTTTTCCATTTCGGAAACATGCCCGATAGCCTCTAACAGTTCTTTTCCTGCCGGGGATTGGTTTTCTTTCAGCAGGGCCAGCAGTTCTTTTACATACTCATTTTCAGCTATCGGCGTTTCCACGGCGGGCGCTTTCTTTTTTGGCAATATTCACACCTCCTTTCGTCCGGCCAGCAAAAAACCTCGGGTCAAGTTGGCCCGAGGTCTACCGTTCCTCATGGGTCGCGGCCTTTGCTGTTTTGCCATGTTCCGGGGGCGGGGCCTCCCGGAATTGTTTCAATGCTTCGAGAATGGAGTGGCGGGGTTCATCGGGATAGGAAAATATCTGGCATTCCTCTGGAACCTCCCCGTCATAGTGTTCCATGAAGGGACTCCCGTTGTTCTCGATATAGCCGCCCCCCGCAAAATCGCTTGTCGTATTTAAAAACATATCCCTTCCGTATGCCTCATAGTCAAAATAGTCTTTGATATGTTCTGGCACGTCAAGGGCTCCGCACTCGTCAATGAGATACCGCCCCAATTCTTCCTCATTCTGTACCTCTGGGTAAAATTCGTAGCAGTCAAGGTTTTGGGTCAGGTTGATTAAATCCTTAACGCTCCCGGTATATTCTCCGAGCGAGAGGGCGGCTTCATATTTTGCCTTCTGGCCGTTGTCCAGTCCGTCCAGTAGGGAGGCAAGATAATTCAGTTCGTCAATACTTTCGCCTTCTCCCAAATGGTTCCGCAGCCCGGCAACATTAGTTTCATAATCGGCAATAAAGACTTCCTCATACCGTATACCGTCCACGCCAATCTTGGAAAGTACGGCCTGTACTTCCTCTGTTGAGGCAGGAAATCTCAACGGTTCCACCGCGAGAATCCCCTCATCGTATTTGCCGAGATTGCCAATATAGGCGCTAATCATCGCACCGAGCCTCCCGGCCCTTGCCTTTCACGGTCAGTATGCCATCCAGGGTGGTTGCTGTGATGTTGAGCCGCCCGGCAACGGCAATATCGTTCTTCACATCTTCTGTCATACCGTTGCCGCACACCACCAGAACATGAGCCCGGCGGAGCATATCGCGGGACATGTCAATCCCGCTTTTGTGTTCCTCGGGAATATCGTCATTCAGGAACAAATGCAGGTAGAGCAGAGGGCAGACCGGGGAAAATCCGGCCTCATAGACCGCCCTGCAATACTGCGCCGCCTGTTCCGTGTCGGCCTTGTGTTCGCCTGTCCACGCGGCGGTGATGTATGCTAAAGGTCGTTTCATGGGGTTCCTCCTTCCTGTTTGCGCTTAATAGATAGCCCATCCCCTCCGCCCCTTCCCGTGGGAAGGGGAACGGCTCAAAGGAATATATATCCCCGTCGCTTGACTACTACAAGCACAACCGGGAAAGGCTGTCAAGGGCTTCGCCGCCGCAGGCGGTGGCGCGGGCGCCACCCTTGACTGCCTTCCCCGGTTGCGCTATACAAACCACGGCGACGGGGAATATATTATATCCTTCGAGCTTCGGGGCGCGGGGCAGAGCCCCGCTTTAGGCGCGAACCTCGGGCCAACTTGGCCCGAAGCCTCTTATTTCTCCGGCGCGGCCTCTTTCTCGGGCTTCGCCTGTTCCTTCTGCTTGCCCTTCCAGTCGTCCAGGAGCTTGATAATCTGGTCTTTCATTTCCTGCGGGGTCTTTTCCTTGCCGAAATACTTCTCCAATTCCATTCCACTGATAATCACTTTGTCTACCTCCTTCTTTTCTTCAAGCATGATACCGTCGATCACATCACCGTTGAGCATATTTTCCTGGTCGAGTTTCCGCATACGCTGGGCCTGGGAGAGCGAAGGGGCCGACTGCTGCGCGTCAATGGCAACGGCAATATACCTCTGATTTTTGGGTTTAATATAGGAAAGCTCCACAGCGGGGGTAAAGGCAATTTTGAGCGGCTTGCCTCCACTCCCGACTGTTTTGCCGTCAACCATATCCTGCAACGTGGGAATGAGCCTCGTCAGGGCGATATGCCGCTGAACCTGTTTCACACTCATTCCGTTGCGCTCTGCGATGACCTCATTGGAACGCTTATCTACGTCTGTTGAGAAGTTCTGTCCCTCCAGCGCCTCCCGCGCTCCCTGATGTTTGATAGCCTCCAACTGCATTTTCAGGGCTTTGGCTAATTCCATTGTGGAAACTTCCCGGTTGTTGACGTTATCCTCGACCATCTGCTGAATGGCCTGCTCGTCAGTCAGGGCGCGAATGATACACGGTGTATAGGGAATACCGGCCTCAATACTGCCCGCGTCGCGGCGGTGGCCGGAAATGATTTCATAGCCGCCCTTATCATCAGGCCGGACAATGGCGGGTTGTGTCACGCCCTGCGCCCGGATACTCGAAACAAACGCCATGAACTTAGCGTTCTTCTCGACGCTGAACGGGTGGTTTTTGAAAGCATGGAGCTGTTCATGGGGGATTCTTACAGTCTGTTCCACTTCCGGGATAACAAAGGGCTCCATGGGTTTGTCAGTCTTGGGAATCCCGTATTTCTTCCGAAGCTCCTGTTCCAGCTTGGCCTTCTGTTCTTTCCGGCTGGGGCCGTCCGCCGACGGAGCTGCCTTTTCTGCCTTCTGCTTGGTCGGGGGCATTTTTTCAGCTTTGGGCTTTTCGGTTTTCTTGGGGGCCTTGTCCTTCGGGGAACGTACCGCCTGTTTCGTCTGTTTCTTTTCTTTCGGTTTATCCGCGTCTGTTCGTTCAGGCTTTGACTTATCGGTAGTTGATCCCTGTTCCTGTTCAGCCTTTGCCGCCTTTTCCTTCTCGGCCACAATTTTATCAATCATAGCGCCGGAAATATCAATGACGTTTCCGGGGCGGCTCTTGTCAGCCGGGGCAGGGGTGTCCGCTTTCTCGGCCTCCTGCACCGGGGCTGAAGTTTTAACCTCCTGCGCCGGAGGCTCCTCCTTCCGTGGAGCCGGATTTCCGGAAACGGCGGGGCCGCTCTGTTCCTCCGGCTTCAAATCTTTTTTATCCTCTGCCATTCGTTTACCTCCTTCATTTTGGCATGAAAAAAGGGCCTAACTTTTATAGTCAGGCCCACGGGGAGCTTCGGGCCATGTTGGCCCGAAGCAAGGGGAATAGTCCTCCTTTCCGCTTCACAACGGAAAACGCCGCCCGTAGTCTCTACTTGGGCGGCGCTTGTCCGGTAAAGTGATAAGCTCGTATTTTATTGAAATAGTGTGTATATAGCCGTTTTCTTATTATGATTGGTCCGGTGGCGCCGGTTGGACCCTGCATGGGGGAGGCTGTCAAAGCGCCCTGCATCTTTGCTTTCAGAAAGAGCTGGTTCTGCGCCGCGGTTTCCAGCATACTGCGGACGCTCTCATTGGCGGCCAGCACGTCGCTGACTGTGGCGGGAGGGCCGCTGAGACCGGGCAGGGTTCCCAGAATATATTGCAGTTTCTCTCCTTCAGCGTTGAGAATATGGCTCAGGCCGAGTTCTTCCATCGCAATAGAAGAGAGAATTTGATTAACTGCGTCTTCCCGTTCAATGGGGGGATTCACTACGGGAAAGCTAGGCAGAGACATTATCGGGAATCTCCTTTCAAATTGAGAGGTACATACTAATATGCACCGGTGCGCTGGCGGGAGCGAGGCACTCCAAAACGTCGCGCTGGGACATTCTATGTATCTTCCAGCCAACAGGTTCCCGGTGGAACAAAACTGCCCCGGATGTCATAGGGTAAGACGGCGGCATGGATATCCTGCCGCACATCTTGGACCCGGCCCCGCCGGGACGAACTATGGAGTTTTAATATGTCTATGCCCTCCTTTCCACCCAACGGGGCGGATATGACCCAAGAGGAAGCTCTGACCATGATTATCGCGTCCATTGCCATGGAAGAGCTTGCCCTGAGTCATATTCTCAACGCTGAGGGTGAGAAACTACAATATATCCTGGGGACTCTGCCCGGCACAAGCCCCTGTGCCTGTCCCCATGACGTGCTGGCCGTCAACAAAAGCGTCACCGCCCTTGTTGAGGCAGTGACGCAAAACCAGATGCTGTTGAAAAACAAGCTGGCTCAGGTGCTAGAGTTTTGCCCGCTTCCATCGCCCCCGCCGCCAGCTTGTAAGCCGGAGCCGGGACCTACGCCCTGTCCTTCCCCTTGCCGGCCAGATCCCTGTGTGTCCCAGTGTCCGGTGTCCTGCTCCCCACCCCATCCAGTGTCTCATCAGGTACTGTCCTGTGAAAAAAGCGCTGTTCAATTAATAGGACTGCGGGAGAGAATGCTGTGGAATCCGGACTGTCGCCTGTGCTGGAGACAGCGAAGCCGTTCAGGAAAAGATATCTGTTTGGACGAACGTACCCCTGCTCAGATTCAGCTTGATCCAGGGAAAACCTACGCAGTCCAATACGCACTGAATGTCTGCGCCACATCACCGGAAGAGGGGACAATTCTCCTCAGGCAGTCGCCCTGTGGTGCGTTTACAGATGCGATGCCTCTGCATTTTTCCATAGGACACCCGGCACACGGTCAGCAGACATTGCACTATGTCTCTGTAATGCACCCCTGTATAAACAATGGATACAGCGTGAAGTTGTCCCTGATGCTTGACGCCAAAGCGCCTCTGTATGTGGAGCAGGCAGTGATGGATGTGGTAGAGCTTTGATGACATGATTGAGCATTTTAATAGCATGTAACGGCTCTGCCGGGCACAAGAGAATCCAGTACAAAGGAGATAAAACGAATTTTGCTGCCGGACAAAGAATGGCTGGAAAGCCAGATAAAAGCAGGTGTTATATTATGAGCGGAACCTCATTACAACCTCCGGCTTCACCTTGGATCGGGAACGACAGAAAATACATTACGGTAAAAATGACCATACAGCGTCCATCCTTATTGACCGCAATCGCTGTCAGAATGGCCACATTAGTTTGCTGATAGTAGCCGGAGAACCCACGTGGTCTCAGTTATATCCTCCACACGCCGGATGGATACGCCGGCTAGATACATCTCGATCAGGGTTTCTTCACACTGCTCTCCCGGCAGCGACAGCTCACAATGGCAACCGTTTTAAAGGAAATCCCCTTGAGCTTGGGCACCTTGAGGGCGACTTCACAGGAAGTGGTAATGAGGCTACGGCTACAGTGGCCGCTGCGGTAGCCTTAGCGCTGTTCATTGCGCTCGTAGCGAGAGCTTCTCCGCCTTCGACTTCCAATAACTCGTTGAGGGGAAACCTCCACGCTACCTCGCACCAATTCCTTGTAGGACTCTTAATTACTCCCTCATTTAGTTGTAAAATTTTTGGAACATGGTTTACAGACTTCTTTTGGGATGCTGTGTCGCAATTTCATTCTACGAGAGGCCTGCAACCCTTGTCTCATCTGATCCCTTTTTCAATGTGTGCATTTGGCTCATCTTTTCTGCGAAACTTATTTTACCTTATCCACCGCCAAGGAATGGTGAACAGATGAAGCAAAAGCACTATAAAGGACAGAACTACAGGGAATGAAAAAAGCCGCCTGTTACCTCCGGGTATCGTGAAATCAACAGGCCGCTTGATTTTGTTTTTGTGTGCCTTGGTCAAATGAGGAGAGGGTTGAAACGCTCTGTCCCTCCAAAACTGGATTTCGTATCTTCCCAAACCATACTTTTTGTGTTGACTTCTTCTGAAACTATCCGAAATAGCAGAAACACCGCACTTCTCAGTGTTTTTGCTTATATATCTTGGAAGAGACGGTTAAAACCAATATTTATGAGTACCTGTTTCTTCCTCAGTCGAGACAGCATTACCCCTCAGAAGTGGATTTCAAGCGCGGCTTGGCCTCCTGCATCGAGGTTTATAATACACAGTGAATCTTATCGCACATTGCAAAACTGTACGCCATGTCGGGTGGAAGATGTATTCATGAGCAACACATCTCGATGACACTTTAAGAGTTCGAATCTCGTCGTATACACGTTTTACACTTTGATTTTACGCTGTTTGTATTTGATTGGTGACACAAAAGTTTCGCATAAAAAGGTCAAACCTCTTGCAGTCTAAGGAGTTCTGGAATGAAATGACCCTACCTCCTCTGAACAAATGTCAGTCATTTGTTCAGAGGAGGTAGGGTCATTCAGTATGGTGCCGTTGAGCAATCCAAATCCGAACCTGTGTTTTTCTTGTTCAGCGCCGCTTTCAGGCCATCAAAAGTGATGGTGTCTGTCCCGTCCTTGTAATTGAAGGTAATCACCATCTTGTCATCATACAGGAAAATAGCGTTGACAAAAGTATCAATCAACATCTTCCTGTGGGACTTCTGACGCACATCTAACTTACGGAAGCGGTGGAGCCAGAAGGTCATAAACTCGGCGCTGACTTTGGGCTTTGCCAGCTTCTCACAGGCAATCTTGGTTTCCAGTTCCTCTTTCGTGGCTTCCAGTTCTTCCAGACGGCCTTTCGTGGACTTGGTCAAAATCCCCTGCTGGATAGCGTTCAGCAGGTTTTGAATGGCCGTGTCCGCCTCCCGCAACTGCTGTTCATACAGGGGCAGGTTCACATTCTCCCTGTCCTGCAAATCCATCAGCATGGACACAATGGCTTCAATGGCGGTATCGTCCATCACCATCTTCATGGTTTCGCTGACCACCAAATCCTCTATCCATTCCTTGCGGACGGACTTCTTGTGGCACTCGGTACGCTTCTTTTTGACCGACACGCACTTGTAATAATGGTGGACATTCCCCGTGTGGCTGGTGCCGCTCTCGCCGCAGAGATAGGCCCCGCAGTAGCCGCAGAACAGCTTGGTCGTCAGCAGATAATCGTCCTCGGCCTTGTGGCAGGCCGGGGCTTTCTTATTCTTCGCCAGCTTCTCCTGCACCCGGTCAAAGAGGTCTTGGGGGACGATGGCGGGAATACCGTCTGGCACCACAATGTCCCGGTAGGTGTACTCCCCGATGTAGCGGCGGTTGTTCAAAAGGTGCTGAATGCTGTTGTAGGTCATCTTCTGGCCCCGTGTGTTCTTCACGCCCTGCTCGTTGAGCCAGTCCCGTATCTGCGTCATGGTGGCCCCCTCGGCGTAACGCTGGAACGCTTCCCGGACAAAGGGGGCGGTGAGAGGGTCAAGCTGGAAACACTGGTCGCTGTCGATCTGATAGCCGATAGGCAGGGTGCCGCCGTTGTACTTGGATTTCAAGGCGTTCTCCGTCATGCCCCGGACTACCTTTTCGGACAGGTCGGCGGAGTAATATTCGGCGTAGCCCTCCAACACGCTTTCCAGAATGATGCCCTCGGCCCCGTCTGAAATGACCTCGGTGGCGGACACCACCTTGACCCCGTTCTTTTTCAGAGCGGCCTTGTAGCGGGCGCTGTCGTAGCGGTTACGGGCAAACCTGTCCAGTTTCCAGACGATAATCATATCGAACAGGCGCTTGCCGCTGTCCTTAATCATGTTCTGAAATTCTGGGCGGTTGTCGGTCTTGGCGGAAAAGGCCCGATCTATGTAGTGGCGCAGAATGGTGATACCGTTCTTCTTGGCAAAGGCAGTACACTCCCGGATTTGGCCCTCGATACTTTCTTCGCGCTGATTATCGGAGGAATAGCGGGCATAGATAACAGCTTTCATTGTTATTCCCCCTCAAAGTATTCAAACCCTGCCAAACTCTCCATATCTTTAACAAGTTTATGGAAAGATTCTTCTCCTTCAAGATGGAGGTCGTTATAATAGATAGGCTTTCCAAATAAAACTTTGGCAGCCCTCTTAATCCTGCCCCAAAGAGTATTGTAATTGTGATCATATCTGGAATCTTGAACCGAAATGTTATAACTGATGTCGCCATCTTCCCAACCAGTCTTTTCAATGACGAGCATACAACATTTGCAGTCACAGGGTAATACAAGCATGTTGCTTTTTTCTTTCATGCCTCGCCCTCCATCATGCGGAACAGGGTTTCTTTCAGCTTCTCATTCATGGGTGACTGCGGGTCAAAGCACATTTCGATGAAACGGCGCATATCCTCCTTTTCCGGGGTGGCCTTGGGCTTAAACTCGTATGTCACTCCTTGGGGTTTGTCCGTCCGGGCAAAAATATAGTCCAGCGACACATCAAAGTAATCCGCATAGCGGCGGAACAGTTCAACGGGTGGGGTGGACTGTCCGTTTTCATAGCGGTTGATACTGGACTGTGTAGAGCCAACCGCCTCCGCCATTTTCACCTGTGAAAAACCGATACTATCCCGCAGGGCCTTTAGACGCTTACCCACTTCTTTCATGTTACAACCTCCTATTTAGGTTAATCTCATTATAACTCGAATTATCGAAAATTGCAACCCGAAAATGTAATTATCCGTATGCGTTTTGTCCCTCGCCCCGGCCCACAGGCCGAACAAAGAAGCGGCACACATCAGCCCACCCCACGGGCTGATGTGCGCCGCTTCTTTGGGTTTTGGAGGGGTGGGGACACAGACGCAGAAATGCGATCTGTGGCCACACGCCGACAAAACCGGGTTTCCAAAGGGGCACCCTTTGGCACACGACCTTGCCTGCAAGGTGTAGTGTGTTATACCTGCCGGCGCGGCTGACGGGGGAAACGGGGGTGTCGTGTATTGACACACCCGTTTTCACCGGCAGGAAAGCGGACAGGTTTTTGTGAACGGAAGTGAACAAAAATCCTGTTCGGTTTCAGAGAGCGGCGGCAGGTATACTTGCTTGTGAGCCGCTTACCATCTCAAAATTGTCATCGCCACGCCGTGTTCCCAGTCGCCCCTTGTCCACTCGTAAAGTTGAATAGAGTGGTTGGGCTTCAAGAACCATTTTGCAGAATCACTTACTTCAAAAGCATTTTGATTTCGCTTTGCTGTGATTGCCTCGTAAGCCACAGTACCCGGTGGAATTTGTTTCAGTGCTGGCAATTTGCGGCGGGCCGCTGCGGAAGTTTTTATCTCTGTAATCAGATAGCCTTGACTGCGAATTACAATGCACGGGTCTTTGGTAAATTCAAGCAGACGATTACAGCAAGCGTGTTTTGAAACATAGAACTGTCGGGCAAGGTTATTGATGAGGGTATAGTCTAAAACCGCGCCCACCATGCTAAAGTAAAACTGGTCTTCCGGCATTAACAGTGCTGATGCAAAACGATTGGCTTCTGCTTCTTTGGAATGAATGCCGGTTTGCATATCCTCTGGCGTGCAGCGAAAGCCCTGCTGCCCATCAGAGAAATATGTTGGGGAATGCTGTAAAAAATGGTGCCCTAACTCATGGGCAAAGGTAAAATTGATGCGTCCTGTGTTGTGGATAAATGTATTGATGAGAATGGCACGCTTCTTGCCACGAAATAGCAGTAGACCGCTGAGATTTGGGTCATCGGGCAGTTCTCTTTTGCCCACGCGAATGTTTTGCGCATTTGCTATCTCATCTAAATGAAGAGCGGGCGGATCGGTAATGCCCATACTTGCCAAAACCTGTTCTGCTTTTGCCGCAGGAGTTGGAGCGCTATTCATTATTCATCCTCTCCAAACAAATCTTCAATAGCTTGCTTTGCTTGGTCAGACATACCCTCCACTTTTCCGCGAGCGGCCATCGCAATCGGTTCAATATTTTCTTTCGGTTCCGCCGAGAACGGTATCACATTATCATGGTTGATTGGCTGGTCGGCAACACGCTTTAATTCGTCACACAAAGCCATTAACTCATCCACTTTGGTGACGATGCGTTGCTGTTCCTCAAGTGGTGGGAGGGGGAAAATATAGCTCATAATAGTGGAAGTTGCTAATTCAATTTGCTTTGTAGAGCCAGTCGCTCTTTCTTCGATGGTACTCTGCACTTCTGGCCCAGCAAACCAGTAATACATATACTTTGATAATACCTGTGACGGCCGTAAGACTGTAACATGAGAATCTGCTACAGCATATTTATATGGATTGAGTCGCTCATCGTAAATAGCAATTCTGCCCAAGGTTCCCTGTCCTGTGGAATTCCATAACAAGTCACCGGTTGTTAGTTTTCTGCTTCCCTCATATTTAGACACAGTTTCAGGTGCAATAAATCGGGCTTTGCTCATATCCATACCCTTCCACTGAACGCATTTCTGTGAAACAACAGGATATGTTTTTGTTTCCGAGTATGTGGGTGATTTACCACGCTGAATATAGGAACAAACATCAATAGCACGGCACCATACCCATCCCTCTGGCAGATCATACGGTATTTCATCCTCTGTAATTGGGGGCAATGGCTTTTCTTTTTTGAGTTTACCCTCTTTGATAAGTACAGCCTTTTCAGCTTGTATCCGTTTGAGCAATTCGGATGCAGGCTCATCGTTTTTATCCTGCGGCACCAGCTTGCCTTGTACTGCCGCCTGCAAAATAGACTTTGGAAGATAGTCAAAAAAGTGTCCTTCCAGAGTATCCAATTCCTTTTCAGCAGCTTCCAACTCGTCACACATAGTCATCAGTTGTTTTACTTTGCTGGCTATTCTTTGTTGCTCATTGATTGGGGGCACAGGTACTACAACCTTAATAAGTTCATCTTGGTTGGTTTTTGGCATTTTAACGCGTGTATCATTTCTTATGACTTGCACAGTGAAAAAATCAGAGAGAAGAAAAAAAAGGAAGTAATCCGGGCAAATATAAACAGATAGTGGGTACATATCAGCACTGCAAAGGCCATCAAAAGGAGCAATGACTGCCTTTTTGAGTGCTGGTCTTATTTTTGAATAGATGATTTGCCCCCTCCTAAATCTGTGATTATTGCTGCGTACATGGTCTTCTCTTACAGTACGACATTTTAGCAAATGCCCCGTTCCCTTAACAATATTGTCTGGAGCCAAATGCAAGAAATCTTGATACGATTCAGGAGAAACAAGATTTGACGCTATAGTGGACACTTCACCAAAATGGCACCATACCCATCCCTCTGGCAGATCATAAGGAATCTCGTCCTCTGTAATTGGCGGCAAAGGCTTTTCTTTTTTTAGCTTGCCATCTTTAATTAGCGCAACCTTTTCTGCCTGTACCCGTTTTAGCAGTTCGGATGCAGGCTCATCGTTTTTATCCTGCGGCACCAGCTTACCCTGCACCGCTGCCTGCAAAATGGATTTTCTCAAATCTGCGGCTTTCATAGCACATCCTCCTGCGTCATGGCAGCAGAAATGCGCCCTAAAATCTCCTCAATGCGGGCAGAGAGAACGGCCTTTTCGTTTAGATACTGCGGGATAAACTGCTCTGGTGGTAGGATTTCCTCTGTACCATGCGGGAAACCGCAAAAATCCAGATTGTAGTCAGCGGCAGCGATATCTTCCGCTGGCACAAACTGCGACACATCGCTTTCCACTTTGTTTTTCCACCAATCACGCACTGGCTGGAAGTGCTCATCCAACATGGGGCGGGTTTTGGAAAAATGTTTATACCCATTTGGCATTTCCAAACGGTAGTACCAAACGCCCTTAGTTGGCGTTCCCTTTGTAAAAAACAGCAGGTTCGTGTTAATATTGGTATAGGGCGCAAACACATCCTTGGGCAGACGGATAATGGTATGCAGATTGCATTCTTCCAGCAGTTTCTTTTTGATCGCGGCCTTCACGCCGGTGCCAAATAAAAATCCATCTGGTAAAACGAGGCCGCAGCGGCCCCCATCTTTTAGGAGCGCCATCATATGCACCAAAAACAGGTCGGCGGTTTCAGAGTTGCGCAACTCTGCGGGAACAGACTGGGAAATCGCTTTTTCTTCTGCACCGCCAAATGGCGGATTGGTAACAATAACATCCACCTTGTCCTTGGCCGTGTAATCCGTTGTCGGGGTTCTCAGTGTATTATCGTGGCGAATGTCCGGCACATCAATGCCGTGTGCGATCAGGTTGGTGACGCAAAGCAGATAAGGAAAAGGCTTTTTCTCGATACCCTTAATTGTGCGCTGTAAAGTTTTGTATTCCTCGGTTGTGTTGACAGTAAAGCGGTCAATTACGCTGGTCAAAAATCCGCCTGTTCCACAGGCCGGGTCAAGGACTGTTTCGCCCAGCTTTGGATTGACCTGTTCCACAATAAAGCGGGTAACAGGGCGCGGCGTATAAAATTCGCCGGATTTGCCCGCGCTTTGCAAGTCTTTCAGCATGGTTTCGTACAGACCGTTAAACAGGTGGCCGGAAGGCATTGCGTCGAAATCAATATCAGCATTGATTTTATTGATGACTTGGCGCAGCAGGGTACCGGACTTCATAAAGTTGTTGACGCCTTCCATAATGCTTCTAATAAGCCATTTGCGGTGCTTTGGGTCGTCGCTGATATCAAGGTCACGCAAAGCGGAGAACATAGTGTCAATGTGCGCAAGCAAAGCGTCGCCGGTTGTCCCTTCGGCGTCGGTAGCCCAAGTGCCCCAACGATATTCCGTTGGAACAATGGGATAGTAGTCATCCTCTGTCAGTTCCCATTCCTGTTCTTTATAGTCAAAAGCCTTTAGAAACAGCATCCATGTTATTTGCTCGATATACTGTGCATCGCCATTGATACCAGCGTCTATGCGCATGATATCCTTGAGCGCTTTTGTAGTGCCTGAAACGGCCATCGTGGTTTCCTCCTATGTTAAGCGACGTACAGTTCGCTTTCTAATTCGCGTAGAGCGGCGGTAAAATCAGCCTTGCCCTTAAAAATCTTGTTCACGATGAATTGCGGCGTGCCAAATTCCCTAATGGGATTTACCTTCAACACATCCATGCTTTCCAAATTGACAACGCCGGAATCCGCATACTTTTCCAACAGAGCATTTAAGACTGCTTGCGCCTGTTCGCCATATTTAGCAAAATAGTTGCGCTTTTTCACGTTGTTAGCACGTTCTTTTCTGGTAAGCGGCGGTTGGTCGTAGGCAATATGACACACCAAATCAAAGGGGTCAAACTCTCGGCCGATTTGCTCTTGCAATTCTTCCAAAAGCACGCCTTGGCTTGCAAACTCATCAAGGATTACCTGCTTGCGCTCTGCGCTGTTCCACGCGGTAAGGAAATCCTCCAAAGTAGCATACTGATCAAGCACATTGCGCTTGGTGTAATCAGTAAGGGATTCTGTAATCAGCTTGCCGTCCTTGTCAATGTATTGAACCCTTTGTTTGAGTACGGTCACTTCTACATTGTCAACAAAGTATTTCATACGGCGCTCGTGCTTGTGTTCCTCGTCCCCTGCCCCTGGATATTCCGGTTCCTCAGGGAAATGCGGTTCTTCTGGCTCCGTTGGCGGATCACCGGGCAGATCGGGTATTTGTCCATCCTCTGATGGCGTGAAAGAATCGTCCTGCTCAACCGGGCCATCAAAGTCCGGGTCAGCAAAAAGTCGTGTAGAATCTCTAAAATCGAAAATAGTGAAAAACATTTTGCCGAGGTCTTCGCGCACACGGGTTCCTCGTCCAATGATCTGTTTGAACTCCGTCATACTGTTGATATTGGCGTCAAGCACAATAAACTTCACCATCTGCACATCCACGCCGGTGGTAAGTAATTTAGAAGTGGTCACCAGAACCGGGTAACGGCTTGAAACATCGCGGAAGGCATCAATCTGCTTTTTGCCGATGTCATCATCGCCGGTGATGCGCATAACATAGCGCTCATCTTCCTTTACGAGATCGGAGTTTTCATTGACAAGTGCTTGGCGCATCCGGTCAGCATGTTCGGTATCAACACAGAAGAAAATGGTCTTGTCATAGCAAAGATTATGCTTTTTGAGATAGTTAGACACAACTTTTGCGACCATTCGGGTTCGCTGTTCCAGCACCAATTCGCGGTCATAGTCTTTTGTGTTGTATTCCCGGTCAAGGATTTCATTACCATATTTGTCAGTTTGACCTTTGTAGGGGCGGAATCCTTCTGCATCCTTATCCAGCAAAACCCGAATGACACGATACGGTGCTAAAAAGCCGTCCTCTATCCCTTGTTTGAGGGAATAGGTATAAATCGGCTCTCCAAAATAGTCAACATTGGAGATGTCCTTTGTTTCTTTCGGTGTTGCGGTCAAACCGATTTGCGTTGCTGCGGTAAAGTAGTTTAATACAGCGCGCCATTCGCTGTCCTCTTTTGCACTGCCACGGTGACACTCATCAATGATAATCAAGTCGAAAAATCCCGGAGAGAACTGCTTAAAGATTTCCTTATCGCCATCCCCGGTCAAGCCTTGATACAACGCCAGATAGATTTCATAAGATTTATCAACCTTGCGATTGCGAACAATCGTCATTTTGTCCTTAAACGGTGAAAAATCATTGACATAGGTTTGGTCTATTAAAGCGTTGCGATCAGCCAAATACAAAATCCGCTTTTTCACACCAGATTTCCACAAGCGCCAAATGATCTGAAATGCTGTAAATGTTTTACCTGTGCCGGTTGCCATCACCAACAAAACACGGTTCTGCCCACGCGCAATCGCCTCAACAGTTAAATTGATGGCATTTAGCTGGTAGTACCTTGGCGTTCGGTCTTCTCGTGCCGTATAGTAGGGTTCTGCAATGACTGCTTCCTGCTGTGCAGTAAGCCCGGTGCCTTCTTTATACATCGTCCAAAGCGTATCTGGTGAGGGGAATTGTTCAAGGGTCAAGAAAACTTCCTTGTCGCCTCCGCTATTCATGCGGTTATGAAAAGTAAACCCATCACCATTGGAAGTGAATACAAATGGAATTAACAACCTCTCCGCATAATCAAGAGCTTGTTGCATTCCATCCGAAACAGCGTGATTGTTGTCTTTTGCTTCTACAATGGCCAACGGAATATGCGGCTTGATGAATAAAACATAATCTGCAAATTTGGCCCTATCGCGCTTATATGTACCACCTCTGGCAATAATGCGACCTTTCGTTATGGCATACTCTTCCCGTATCTGAGAAGCAGACCAATCCGCCTTCGATATCGCAGGGGTAATATATCTTGTGCGGATTTCTTGTTCTGTTAATTTTCTCTTATCCATGCACATTCCCCTTTGTAGTACTGTTATGGGCACAAAAACTCAAAATAATTATAGCATATGGGCTGGCAATTTCCAACATAATTCTACCCTGAACACATCAGAATGAAACACTGCTGAATACGCCCGTTTTTAACTACAAAAAAATATTTTGCCATATAGGAACAAAACGTATATACTTATGTCGTATATAAATAGATGAACTTCATCAATTCTCAAAGGAAAGGAGGTTTCACCCATGAACAGCCCTTCGTTTGTCCAGTTTCCCTGTGACAGCAATATCCGCTATCTGCCCTTGGTCTACTTCCTACCGGAAGATTTGTTCTCCCAATACCCCACCCTCCGCCGACTGCCGCGGGACTTGTCCGCTCTCGCCGTTTCGGAGGAACTGATCGCACTGGTTGACAGCGACCAGTTTTTGAAAGAGATTATGGACGCCGCTGCGTCCCTTGCGTTTCCCCACTTCGGCTTCGGCGGCTGGAAAGAGCATTACACGGGCTGGTGTCCCGTTTGGCGTTTATCCTACGCCCTGCCTCTATGGGTCAAGGGCGTGGAACAGATCACCGGCTGGGGACTGCAAGTTCTGTTTTGTATGCCGCCCCATACGCCCATCCCGTTCTTCCCGCCGGAATATGTTTCGGAGGTTTTCTCCTTGGCGGTCAAACGCGCCATCAAGGAACAGGGTTGGCAGCCTGTTTTAGATGCGGTGCGGGAGATGCCCTGCGACGAGGACTTTGAACCGTGGGACACCAATGTTCGCAAGGACTTTTTGCGGAAATGGTATCACACCCGTTCCAAGAGGGTACAGACGGTTTCGCTGGAAGCCTGTATAGAGGACGAGAACAGCGGCATCCATGAGATTGCAGACCCCGCAGGGGACTTCACCATGCAAGTGGAGGCTGAGGACTTCTGCCAGCGGTTCAAGGCTACCCTGTCGGATAAGGATATGGAGATTTTGGAACTGCGGGTAGAGGGCCAAACCTACGAGGAAATTGCGGACAGGCTGGGGTACAAAAATCACAGCGGGGTTGTGAAACGGATGGAGGCCATCAAGAAGCGGTTTATCCAATACGAGAAAGACACAGGGCGCTAAAGTCACGCAAGCCGAAAATGGCGGGCGTGGCTTTTTGCTGCCCAAAACTAAAGGAAAGAAGGTGCGAATGTTCAACATCAAAGATTTTCCGCCTATCGAGCGTAGGCCGGACAGTTCCCTTTACCGTATGGACGCCAAACAGCGGCGGGAGGCGCTACGGCTCATCAAGGGCCTGTGCAGCTACTACGACAACGGGAATTGCCTCTATCTTGACAGAGGCGAGGAAGTGACCTGCCCCCAGAGCATTTCCTATTCCGTCTGCTGCAAGTTTTTCCGCCATGTACTGTTGAAGGACAAGGAAGAGAAAGGATTGGAAGCGGAAGTTTTCCAGTGCGACGCCTTGAAGCATTGTGAACTGTGCGGCAGGGCGTTTTCTTCGCCCTCCTATCGGGCCAAGTATTGCGAGGGCTGCAAGGCGAAGGTACAGCGGCGGCAGAAGGCCGAACACGCAAGGAAAAAGCGGGCGGAGAGTAGAAAAATAGAGGTCGGAAAAGGCTGATATATCAAGGCTTTTCAGCCGCAAAACAGACAAGGCAATATAAATCCCCACAAGGCCCCAAAACGGGGTTCTATCTTTCTACAAGGAGGTACCATGACGCAAAAGGCACAGCACGCAATCCTACGCTTTGCCAAACACAAGGCGGGGCCTGCCGGAGCGCTGGAGGCCCACCATGAGCGCACCAAGGCGCAGTACGCCAGCAACCCGGACATTGACACCAGCAGGAGCAAGGATAACTTTCACATCATCCAACCCGCCCAGAAGTACCGGCGGGAGATCGACAACCGGATCAAGGCGGCGGGGTGCCGCACCCGGAAGGACAGCACCATGTTCGTGGACACGCTGATAACGGCAAGCCCGGAGTTCTTCATGGGCAGGAGCAGGAAGGAGGTGCAAGCCTACTTCACGGAGGCGGTGGCCTTCATGGAGAAGAAGGTGGGCCGGGGCAATATCTTTTCCGCCGTGGTACACATGGACGAGAAAACGCCCCACCTCCATCTGTGCTTCACCCCCATCACGGAGGACGGGCGGCTGTCCGCAAAGGAGATTTTGGGCAACCGGGCGCAGTTGTCCCAATGGCAGGATGAGTTTCACGCCCACATGAAACAGGCGTTCCCCGTCCTCAAGCGGGGCGAGAGCGCCCTTGTGACAAAGAGGAAGCACATTCCCACATGGCTGTTCAAGCAGTCCGTAGACCTCACGAAACAGCAACAGGCCATAGAAAAGGCCATCTCGGAAATCGGGATGCTGAACGCCGGGAAGAAGCGGGACGAGGTGTTGGAGATGGTGGGGCCGTACTTCTCCCGGCTGGAGAAGCACCTGGGGCAGATGAAGAAGTACCAGTCCACCATCGACTATCTGACGCAGGAGAACAAGAACTTGCGTGAGAAGGTCAGGGACGAAACGGGTATCCAGAAGCAGATGGAAGTGCTTATGCTCAAAAAGGAAAACGAACAGCTTCGGCGGTTTGTCCAGCGCATACCGCCGGAGGTTAGGAAGGCGCTCAAAGAACAGGAACAGGGCCAGCGGCGGCCCAAAGGCCGCCAGCGGTAAATTTTCAGAAATACGGAGGTACATTTGGGAAGAAGAAAAAAGCTGATAAACAACACCGACATCCCCCAGCACCAAATCGAGGCGATAGCCCGCTGTATCATGCCGGACATTCTCGCTTTCTATGAGAGCGAGGAGGGCCAGCGGGAATTTGCCGAATGGAAGAAGCAACGGGAGGCGGAGAGGCAGGAGGCCAAAATAGAATAAGGACGAAAAGGGCGGGCGCACCGTGTCAACGGCTGCGCCCGCCCTTTTTGCGTTTATGGGGTTTGTTTCTTCTTCCGGGGGCCTCTCGGCTTGGAGGTGGGCTTGCGCTTCACCCCGTTGCGGAAATAGGTGGTTTCGTAGCGGTCAAAGAAAAGCAATAATCCGAACCCATCGCCTATCGGAAACGGGTTCGGATTATATTGGTTTGGTGCCGGTAGTGGGACTCGAACCCACACGATGTTGCCATCAACGGATTTTGAATCCGTCACGTCTACCAATTCCATCATACCGGCAACGGGACTGCAAAATATTATACACGACATTGAAGCGGTTGGCAAGTCTTTTCGATGGAGGAAAATCAGAAAATAATCGGTTAATTAACATACCATTTCCGGTAGAGATGTGCTATGATAATCTTGATTTTATAACTTATCCCATGGAGGGGTTCCGACGATGAAAAAATGCAGGCTGCTTTTGGCGGCGGGGCTGCTGATGTTTCTGACCGGCTGTTTTTCCCAGTCGGTGGAGGAATTCTACGCGCCTCCCAAGGCGCCCGACGATTATCTGAAGCTGGACAATGAGATCAACAAGGTGCTCACGCAAGGGGGCGAGTACGCCGCGCCCCTCAGCGGGGAGCTGACCCAGAAGGTGCAGCTCCAGGATTTGGACGGGGATGGCGTACAGGAGGCTATTGCCTTTTTCCGGGTGAGTGCGGACGAGCGGCCGCTGAAGATCTACATCTACCGCCAAGTGGGGGAGAACTACGAGGTGGCGGCCGTGATTGAGGGCTCAGGAAATGCGATTGACTCCATCTACTATGAGAACCTTGACGACAGCCCCTCCAAGGAGCTCATCGTGGACTGGGAGACAGCGGGGCAGAGGCACTCCCTGGCGGCTTACTCCATCGACCGTTATGAGGTGCTTGAGTTGATGCGCACCGACCACGCCGGCTTCCAGATTTATGACGTTGACGGGGATGGGCAGAAGGAAATCCTCGTGCTCCAGATGGCGGCAGGGGAAGTGGGCCAGGCAGAGAGCTTTGTCAACAGCGCGCCGGGCAGCCGGGTGGAGGTCTATAACTTCCGGGATGGTATCCTGGAGCTGGACGCCTCCGCACCACTGTCCAACGGGGTGGAGAAGCTGGTCAGCATGAAGACGGGCTATCTCCAGAACATGGCGCCGGCGCTGTTTGTCACCTCCACCTACGCCGAAAACGGGCAGATCACCGACATTTTCGCCTGGAAAAACGGGGGGCTGGAGAATGTGACCCTGGAGCCGGACACCGGCGAGAGCGACAGCACCATCCGGTGGTCCACCGAGGTGGAGAGCACGAAGGTATCCTATACCGACATCAACCACGACGGCATACTGGAGTTGCCATCCGCCTATGCGCTCCCCGATCCCAACAATGTGGGGACGGCCCCCAACTTCTGGGCCATCCGCTGGTGGCAGTACGACATCAACGGGGTTTCTCATCTGGTATATACCACCTACCACAACAGCCGGGACGGCTGGTACTTTGTTCTGCCCGAGGCGTGGTCGGGGAAGGTGACGCTCTCCCGCAGCGACTTGGCGGGCGGCGGCGAGCGGGCCGTAATCTTTTCTTACTGGGAGGGAAGCGCGGACACAGCGCCGGTGCCGTTCCTGGTCATCTACAAGCTGACCGGCGACAACCGCGTAATGCGGGCCAACATGGCCGACCGCTTCCTGCTGCCCAACACCGGGGAGGAGAAGGAGACCATTTATGCCGCGCGCCTGATCGAGAGTGGTTGGGACTGCGGCTTGGACGAGGAGGGCGTAAAGGCCAATTTCGCCCTAATTACCAGCGATTAGCGCCCACGGCGGACGCCTGTGTGCGAAAGGAGGAAACGGGATGAAAAAGGTACTGGTGCTGGAGGATGAGGCGAACATCCGCAGCTTTGTGGTCATCAACCTTAAGCGGGCCGGCTATGAGGCCATCGAGGCCGAGACCGGGGAGGAGGCGCTGGCCCAGCTCAAGCGCAACCCGGACATCAAGGTGGCGCTGCTGGACATCATGCTGCCCGACATGGACGGATTTGAGGTCTGCCGCCGTATCCGGGCGGGAGACAACAACATCGGCATTATCATGCTCACCGCCCGCACGCAGGAGATGGACAAGGTGACCGGGCTGATGACCGGGGCGGACGACTATGTGACCAAGCCCTTCTCTCCGGCGGAGCTCACTGCCCGCATCGACGCCCTCTACCGCCGTACCGGCGGAGGGGACCCGGTGGATACCGGCGAGATCAGCCAGCCGCCTTTCCTGCTGAACACCCGCAACCGTACCCTGGAGAAAAACGGACAGCGGGTCAAGCTTACACAGGTGGAGTACTCCATCATAAAGCTGTTTATGGACAACCCAGGAAAAGCCCTCTCCCGGGAGGAAATTCTCGACTCGGTGTGGGGACGGGACTACTTCGGCGAGCTGAAGATCGTGGACGTAAACATCCGACGCCTGCGCATTAAAATCGAAGACGACCCCACAAATCCTGCTTATATCACCACCGTGTGGGGATACGGGTATAAGTGGGGCTTTTAGCCAGAGGCGGACGGGGCGTCTTCGATGGGCCCCGCCCTGGGGCGGGGCGGCGCGGAGCGCCGTACAAGCGTTTTTGCCGGAGGCAAAAGCCTTGGCCCGGGGCAATTCACTTGCCCCGGGCAGAGGGAAAAGAGGGGTCCCCGCAAAGCTCTGCTTTGCGGGGCATGACGACCCCACAAATCCTGCTTATATCACCACCGTGTGGGGATACGGGTATAAGTGGGGCTTTTAGCCAGAGGCGGACGGGGCGTCTTCGATGGGCCCCGCCCTGGGGCGGGGCGGCGCGGAGCGCCGTACAAGCGTTTTTGCCGGAGGCAAAAGCCTTGGCCCGGGGCAATTCACTTGCCCCGGGCAGAGGGAAAAGAGGGGTCCCCGCAAAGCTCTGCTTTGCGGGGCATGACGACCCCACAAATCCTGCTTATATCACCACCGTGTGGGGCTATGGATATAAGTGGGGCTTTTAATGCCGGCCGGGCGGCCGGGATCTAGAACCAAACCCAGGTGGTGACAACAAGATCCATGAAGAAAATTACAGGTATCCGAAAGCGGTGGATGGTGAACTCCATCAGTGTGGTGCTGTTTATCGTGCTGCTGGCGGTGGCGGCCTTCTCCGCCGCGATGGGGAGCTACTATTATTCCACCCTGAGTGAGTCTCTCAAGCAGAAGGCGGAAAACGCCATCAGCAGCTTTGACTACTACCGCACAGAAGCCGAGTATTACGACAATGCCCGGGCGGTGGTGGCCGGGGAACCCAACAGCGACAAGCTGGAGGTGGAGTATCTGGACGCCGACGGCCAGATCCGCTTTTCCAGCTCCGACCTGACGGCCTTTCGCTCCCCCGGAACGCCGGACATTGCCGAGGCCATCAGCATGAAGCGCACCAAGGTGTGGATCGGCGCCGACCCCAGCACCGGCGAGCACATCATGGCCGCCTCCAGCCCCCTGATGATCGACGGGGAGGTGGTTGGGGTCATGCGGTATGTCACCTCCCTGAATAAGGTGGACAAGCAGATTATCATCATCGTGGCCATCGCCCTGGGCATCGGTCTGGGTATCCTGGGCATGGTGTACTTCTCCAACCTCTACTTCATCCGCTCCATCGTAGACCCGGTGGCGGGCATCACGGAAACCGCCAAGCGCATCGCCGCGGGCTCCTACGGCGTACAGATTGAGAAACGCTATGATGACGAAATCGGCGCCCTCACCGACACCATCAACGACATGTCGCTGAAGATCAACCAGAGCGAAAAGATGAAAAACGAGTTTATATCGTCAGTGTCCCATGAACTGCGTACTCCCCTGACCGCGATCAATGGCTGGGCGGAGACCATCATGAACGGCGAGGTGCGGGACGCGGGAGATGTGAAGAAGGGGATGGGGATCATCGTCTCCGAGGCGCGGCGGCTGACCAACATGGTGGAGGAGCTGCTGGAGTTCTCCCGCATCCAGGACGGCCGCTTCACCCTGTCAGTGGAGCCCATGGACATCAAGGCGGAGCTGGAGGATGCGGTCTACACCTACCGGGAGTTCTTCCGGCGGGAGGGCATTGAACTCAACCACTTCGACTGCGACGAGGAGTTTCCGCCCATCGCGGGGGACCCGGAGCGGCTGCGGCAGGTGTTCTGCAACCTGTTGGACAACGCCGCCAAGCACGGCGGCTCGGGCAAGCGCATTGATACCGCTATCGCCCGGGACGAGGACCAGGTGGTTATCACCATCCGGGACTACGGCCCCGGTATCCCGGCTGAGGAGCTGCCCCACGTGAAGTACAAGTTCTATAAGGGGTCCTCCAAGGCGAGGGGTTCCGGCATTGGACTGGCGGTGTGCGACGAGATTATCACCCGCCACGAGGGTACCCTGGATATTGACAACGCCGAGGGGGGAGGGTGCATTGTAACCATCCATCTGCCAATCCGAGCTCAGGCGGCAATCGAACAAAAGTTCTAAAAATCAAACCCGCGCCCCTTGCAATCGGGGCGCGGGTTTGGTACAATAGACGAAACGATTGAATCCAATTAGTTAAGGAGAACAGTGTACGAATGCCAAATGAAACAAAGCAATCCTGCGCTACAGCCTATAAGACCATGATTGGCGGACAGGCTCTCATTGAGGGGATCATGATGCTGGGACCAGAGAAGAAGGCCGTTGTGGTGCGCAAGCCGGACGGCGGGCTGGAGGAACAGGTAGAGGAGCGGGTGCTCATCAAGGACAAGCACCCCGCCCTGGGCCTGCCGCTGCTCCGGGGTGTCTTCAATTTCTGCTCCTCCCTGGCCAACGGCGTCAAGGCGCTGATGTACTCGGCTTCCTTTTTCCCGGAGGACGAGGAGGAGCCGGAGGAGCCCTCCCGGTTCGAGCTCTGGCTGGACAGACACCTGGGCAGCGAGAAGGCCGCCTCCTTTTTTATCACCGTGGCGGTGGTGCTGGGCATCTTTTTCTCCGTGGGGCTGTTCATCCTGCTGCCCACTGCCCTCACCGGACTGGTGGGCCTGGCCGTTCCCCTGCCCATGTGGCTGCGCAACCTGCTGGAGGGCGTGGTGCGTATCGTCATCTTCATGGGCTATCTGATGCTCTGTTCCCATATGAAGGACATCCACCGGGTGTTCCAGTACCACGGCGCGGAGCACAAGACCATCTTCTGCTATGAACACGGCCTGCCCCTGACGGTGGAGAACGTGCGTATTCAGCCACGCCACCACCCCCGCTGCGGAACCAGCTTCCTCTTTGTGGTGATTGTGGTGAGTATCCTACTGTCCAGCGTGCTGTTCTCCTTTGTGGAGGTGACAAACACGTTTGCGAGGATGGGGCTGCACCTGCTGCTGTTGCCGGTGATTGTCAGCCTGACCTATGAGCTGAACCGCCTGGTGGGGCGCTACGACAACCGGCTCACCCGGCTGGTGTCCGCTCCCGGCATGTGGCTCCAGAACTGGACTACCTTTGAGCCGGACGACTCCATGATCGAGGTGGGCATCCGGGCCTTTACACTGGTGCTGCCGGAGGAGAAGGGGAAGGATCAGTGGTAAAGGGGACCGGAGGGATGAGGCACCAGCAGAAATAAAACCGCTGTGCCGCCCAGACGGCAGAGCCCACGTGAGGCGATGCATGGCTGTCCCATGAAGAAAATGGGGGGATAACCGCCTGGTATTCCCCTGGAGAGAGGAAATTAGAGAGAGACAGAGGAGTGGTTTCTGTATGGCGGCCACGTACAACAACCTCTACCTGGATGCCCGCAAGCGGCTGAGAGAGGCCGGCGTGGAGGGCGCCCAGCTGGAGGCGCGGGAGCTGGTCTGCTGTGCGGCCGGCAAGAGCCGGGAGCAGTTTTACCGGGATATGGCCCTTTATGCCTCCGACCCGGTGGAGGAGAAGCTGGCGGAGCTGCTGGAGCGGCGGCTGGCCGGGGAGCCGGTGGCCTACCTCATCGGGGAGTGGGAGTTCTATGGCCTGGGCCTGGATATCACCCCCGACGTGCTGATCCCCCGGATGGACACCGAGGTGCTGGCCGAGCGGGCCATCCTGCTGGCCCGGGCCGCCGGAGAGGGGGCGAGGGTGCTGGATCTGTGCGCCGGGAGCGGCTGCGTGGGTCTGGCGGTGGCTGCCAACGTGCCAGGCTGCCGGGTGGTGCTGGCCGATGTGAGCGAGGCGGCCCTCCGGCTGTGCAAGCAGAATGTCCGCCGCAACGAGCTCAACGCCCGGGTGACCTGCGTTCAGGCCGACGCCCTGGAGCCGCCCGACGCGGCCCTGTGGGATTTCGACGTGATCGCCTGCAACCCGCCCTATATCCCCACCGGGGACATCGCGGGGCTGGACGTGAGCGTGCGGGACTACGAGCCCCGCTCCGCCCTGGACGGCGGGGCCGACGGACTGGACTTCTACCGGGCCATCGCCGCCCGGTGGGGGGCCGCCCTGCGGCTGGGCGGAGC
>OBYU01000127.1_pt1 | contig 57364 bp, 45 predicted proteins | sample 1501421 | NCBI WGS metagenome assembly OBYU01 (sample SAMEA2580207, study PRJEB22360) | human gut metagenome | biome: human gut; feature: human-associated habitat; material: faeces | place: Denmark | collected 2008/2010
ACTTCCTTGATGAGCCCCCCCCCCCGTTAGCGGCGGTTTCCTGCCAGTCGGAGATATGGCTACACATCGGACGGCTTTTGAGAAAGACCTGCTTACCGGACTTGTATTGTCCGCCCTGCATCCCGACACACAGGTATTCATCGAAGGATTTGAAACGATTGACAGCCAAGAGACGGAACACAACCGCTTTGACGTAATCGCTTCCAACATACCGTTTGGCGACTTCCGTGTGTTCGACAATACTTTTAGCAAAAAAGGCGGCATCTATGCACAGGCTTCCAAGACCATCCATAACTATTTCTTCTTGAAAGCCGTTGAGAAACTGAACGAGGGCGGCATATTGGCTTTCGTCACATCAAGAGGTATCGCTGACACACAAGGCAACCAATTCGTGCGTGACTATCTTGTACACCGTTGCAATCTGATTACGGCATTACGTTTGCCTGATAGCCTGTTCATGCAGACAAGCGGCATTGAAGTAGGCAGCGACCTGTTGATATTCCAAAAGAGCGGCCGTAAGGTAACGCTTACAGACCGTGAAAAGCTGTTCATAGAAACAACCCGAGAAATCGTACCGGGTAGTGACCAATATACCGGACATACCAATAAATTGTTTACTTTACCAAAAACCGCCTTGTTTACAGAAAGTCGCATACAAACCAACCAATATGGGGAATATGTGCGCAAATACCGCTGGCAGGGAGAGGAAGCCGATTTGCAACAAACCCTTTCCTCCATGCTGAAAGCCGACTTTGAGCGTTTTTTCAGAAAGAACTTGTTTGCCACACCGAACAAAGGCATTGGCGGCATACAAATGTCACTTTTTGATTGCTTTAATACCAACAAGGTGGCACAGCCCAACAGGGAAAAACGCACGTACACAGGCACGTTGCACAAGTGGATGAAAAACGGCACGTTGGTACTCTTTGAAAACCAACTTGGCACACTCCGCTACAAACAGGCAAACTGTTTTTCCGACACGACCGTTACATTCGTACCTTTGAAAGTTTCCCGGATAAACATAGAGCGTGCCAACGATTATCTTCCTATCCGTGAAGCCTACTTTGAACTGACAACCAAAGAAAGCGAGGAACTGGCCGAATATCCGAAGCTAAGGGAACAACTCAACAAACATTATGATGCCTATGTGCGCAAGTGGGGCTTTTTCCACCACAACGACAACAAGGAGTTTTTCTCTTGGGATAGTCTGGGCATGGAAGTATTCACGATTGAAATGCAACTCGGAAAGGATATCTGTAAAGCCGACATCATGCACGAGCCTGTTGCGTTCAAGAAAATAGATACTTCCGTTCAACTGACACCGGTAGAAGCATTGGCAAGCAGCCTTAACTATTACGGTTCGGTCAATATGGACTATCTTGTACAGACAACCGGACAGGCCGAAACAGAACTGACAGAAGCCCTTGCCGGTGAGATATTCTACAATCCTTTGACGGATTGTTGGGAGAACAAAGGCAAATTCCTTGCAGGTAATGTCGTGGAGAAGTGCAAGGAGATATGTACCGTTCTTGCCGACCTGACAGGCAACGCTCAAAAATGGGCGGCTACATCTGTCGAGGCTTTGGGAGATGCGACCCCCGAACTTATTCCGTATGAAGAACTTGACTTTAATATGGGTGAGCGTTGGATTCCGGCAAGTATTTACGCTTCCTTTGCCAAAAACCTGTTCGGGGTAAACACAACAGTGATGTATTTTGATGTGAACGACACCTATATTGTCTCTTTGCAAGGCCATTCTCCCATTGCCTATAATGTCTATTCGATTGGAAGCTATAACGGGGAAGCCCTGTTCGTCCACGCCCTGCACGATACGGTTCCGGAAATCACCAAAGAGATAATGCGCAACGGTGAAAGTATCCGTGTACCCGATGAAGAAGCCATACAAGCGGCATCCACGAAGATACAGGAGATACGCCGCAAGTTCAACGAATGGTTGGATTACCAACCTATCGCCGTGCGTGATGAATTGGTACGCCTGTATAACGAACGCTTTAATTGCTACGTCCGTCCTCATTATGACGGTTCGGCACAGACATTCCCCAACCTCTCTTTTGAGCAGTTCCCATACAACGACCTCTATCCCTCACAAAAGGATGCAATCTGGATGATTAAGCAGAATGGCGGTGGCGTATGCTGGCACGAAGTCGGTGCAGGCAAAACAATGGTAATGTGTGTGGCGGCTTATGAAATGAAGCGTTTGGGCATGACACAGAAGCCGCTCATTATCGGCTTGAAAGCCAACGTACACGAGATTGCGGACTGTTTCCGCAAGGCATATCCGACCGCAAAACTTCTTTATCCGGGAAAAGAGGACTTCACACCTGCCAACCGACAGGAATTGTTCTCTAAAATCAAGAATAACAACTGGGATTGCATCATTCTCACGCACGACCAGTTTTCCAAGATACCGCAATCCGAGCAGACCATGCTGGAGATATGCGAGCAGGAACTTCAAGACGTGGAACGCTCTTTGAAAGTGTTGGAGGACAGCGGTATGGCTGATAACAACAAAAGGTTACAGAAAGGTTTGGAGAAACGGCAGAAGAACCTCAACGCCAACTTGGAAGCCTTAAAAGAGAAACTTGGCGAGAAAAAGGATGATTGCGTTGATTTTCATGCTATGGGCATCGACCACATTTTTGTCGATGAATCGCACTATTTTAAAAATCTGATGTTCCAGACACGCCACACAAGGGTTGCCGGGATTGGTAATACACAAGGCTCGCAACGTGCCATGAACCTGCTTGTCGCCATTCGTGACATACAGCAACGGACGGGCAAGGATTTGGGTGCCACGTTCCTTTCCGGCACGGTGGTGGTAAATGCGCTGACCGAATTGTATGTGTTGTTCAAATACTTGCGGCCGAAAGAGTTGTCACGCCAATGTATAAGTTGCTTTGACGCTTGGGCGGCTATTTTCACGAAAAAGACAACCGACTATGAGTTGAACATCACCGGCTCAATCAAGCGCAAAGAGCGTTTCCGCACGTATATCAAGATTCCTGAACTGGCGACCTTCCTGCGTGAGATAACCGATTATCGCACGGCTGAAATGATAAACCTTGACGTGCCGCAGAAGAATGTACGTTTTCTCTCCGACAAGCCTACCATTGCCCAAGAGGAAATGATTGGACGTCTGGTGTCGTTCGCCGGTAGCGGTAATTGGGATGATTTGGGGCTTGACATTCCGCAGCCCGACAATCTGGATATGGCTAAAATGCTGGTGGCTACCAATGTGGCACGGAAAATGGCTTTGGATATGCGCCTGTTGGGTGATAAGTTCTCTGACGATCCGGATAACAAGGCTTCTCGGTGTGCGGCCACTATCTACGACTATTATGTACGTTCCAAATCTAACAAAGGTACGCAGTTCGTGTTCAGTGACTTAAGCACGTACAAGTCTAATGAGTGGAACATCTACCAGGACATCAAAGACAAGTTGGTGACAATGGGTATTCCGGCAAATGAGATACGGTTTATACAGACTGCCAAGACCGAACAGGAACGTAAGAAACTGTTTACCGACATGAACAACGGCACTGTCCGGGTATTGTTCGGCTCTACTTCCATGTTGGGTACAGGTGTCAATGCGCAGCAGCGAGCCGTGGCGGTGCATCATTTGGAGGTACCCTGGCGCCCGGCAGATTTGGAGCAGCGCAACGGGCGTGCCGTCCGCAAAGGCAATACCGTGAAGTTTTGGGGTGGCAATGTCGTGGATATTATCATTTACGGCACGGAGAAAACGCTGGATGCCTACAAATTCAACCTGTTACGAAATAAGCAACTGTTTATCAATCAGATAAACAACGGCACGATAGCCGTGCGCAGGATTGACGAGGACAGCATGGACGAGAACACAGGCATGAACTTCGCCGAGTTCGTTGCAGTCCTTTCCGGCAATATGGATTTGTTGAACAAGGCAAAGCTTGACAACCGGATTATGCAGTTGGAGAAAGAGCAGGCCATTTTCAACAAGGAAAGATACCGTGCTGAGCGCAAGATTGCCAAAACTGAGCAGGATATAGAGGAAACCATGCTAACCAAACAACGGATGTCCGAGGATTGGGCATATTATAAAGAATACAAAGGCGAACGGAAAACCTTGCTTCTGAACCTGCAACAAGCCACAGCGGAAGAAACCGGACGTGAGTTGCATAAGATAGCCAAGACTTACAGGAGCGAAGCCATCGGCACCATTGGCAGCTACATCGGGCTGAACCTGTCCGTCCGCAGCGAATACCACTATACCGGTGCTTTTGAACGCAACATATTCTTGGTGGAAGGTAAAAGCGGCTTGAAATACAAATGCGGTTTGTCCGGTGCATTGCCATTGGGCTTTGCCGATTCCGCAGCCTATCCGCAAGCCACCCTTGACAAGTTGCCGGAACTGATAAGACGCCAACAGGAAAAGATTGACCAACTGGCAAATGAACTCCCGACCTTGCAGCAGATTTTCAGCCGCAAGTGGGGCAAGACCGCCGAACTGGATGCACTGAAACAGGAGTGCAAGGAGTTGCAGCGGAAGATTGATAACTCCTTGAAAGAGTTGGAACAACAACCTGCCGTGACAGTAATCGCAGCTTAATTTATACAGTATATTTTAACCATTCCCTTTGTTTTGTCGTGAGACAAGGCAAAGGGAATTTCTTCTATGATGCGGTGGCACATTACAAGCCATCGTTCCCTTTTATAACAACTCAATGAGTAATACCTCATTGCGACCATACCTTTTATAATAAGCATAGCTTCCACCGGCTTTCCCACCCGGATTTTTCATAGGATAAGGCTTGTCCTCTCCCTGAGTTTTCACTTCGCTCAGACACGGGGAGAGGCAGGACAAACGGCGGCACATTCCGGTACTCCATGCAGGGACTTCGACAATCGTCGAGTTGTCTCTGCATGGAGTTCGGGAAAAAGCCGCTTTTTGTTTGTCCGGCAAGCCCTGATTATTCTACCCACCCAAGCCGGAGACCTTTATAGGTTCTATCCCTCCTTTTATACCATTCTCCACATACCTATTTATATACAGAGACTTCACAATCCTTTTCTACCCATCCTTTCCCTTAAGCTTTTTTCCAGTCACTTTTTAAGCCGGCACCGATTGGGTTTTCCTAATGCAAAGGTCTGCTATCGCACTTGATGCCGCCAGCTTGAAATGAATTTCTTGCAAATTCTTCCTCCTTCGGAGCGTAATTGGCAAGAAAAGCCGCCGCATGAAGCTATACCGATAGCTGTGTGTGGCATTGTAAAACTCCAAAACGGTTTCGACAAAAAGAAACCGATGAAAGGGAAAAAACAAATATTCACATAATATCAAACTTTTAAAATTACAAAGATTATGACAACAGCTAATCAATCAGCAGCAGAAAGAAACATCACGTTAGTGTCAGTGGCAAACATTCAGCCGAGTAACTACAACCCTCGCAAGCGTTTCGATGAAACAGGTCTGGACGAACTTGCGGAAAGCATCAAGCAACAAGGCGTATTGCAACCTATCACCGTGCGCCCTATTGCAGACACAGACCGTTACGAAATTGTCTTTGGCGAACGCAGATATCGTGCTTCCGTTATTGCTGGTTTGGAAGAAGTTCCGGCTATCATATCCGAACTTTCGGACGAAGAAGCACAGGAAATGGCGGTCACAGAGAACTTGCAGCGTAAAGACGTTACTCCTACGGAAGAAGCCAATGCTTATAAGCAATTCATTGATAGTGGGAAGCATACGGTAGAAACCTTGTCTGTCTTATTTGGCAAAAGCGAGAACTATATCCGTACCCGATTGAATTTCTCCACCCTCATTCCCGAACTTGCTGAATTGCTGGATGCAGATGTTATCACCATTAGTGTGGCTTCTGAGATATGCCGATATGGGGAAGACGTGCAACGTGAGGTGTACGAGAAATATCTCAAAGAAGGCATCCAGCACTATTCCAGTTGGAGAGGCCGAAAAGCCAAAGAGATAGCAGAGCTTATCGAACAGAAATTCACCATAGACTTGGAGCGTTACTGCTTCGACAAAACCGAATGTGCTTCTTGCCGACATAACACCAACAACCTTTTGCTGTTCAATGACGGTGGTTGTGGACAATGCTCTAACCGCACTTGCCTTGCAGAAATGAATGCAGCCTTTTTGAAAGAGAAAGCCATTCAGATTGCGCAACAACAGCCCGATATAATCCTTTGCCGTGACCCATATTGCACTAATGAAACCACGGTTGAACGTCTCATCGCTTCGGGCTATGACGTTGAAACAATAAATAGCTGTATAGCTTTTCCTAAAAATCCGATAGAACCACAAATCAAAGATTACGATAACTCCGAAGATTATGAGGATGCACTGAAGGAGCACGAGGAAGAACAAGCTGATTACATGGAGATATGCAATGAAATCAGCCAGCGATGCGAAGCCGGGGAGATTGCCCTTTATGCCAAGATTGGTCAGGCTGACATCACACTCTGTTATGTGGAAAAGACCGCAGCTCAAATAGCAGAAAGTGACAAGGCTACACAAACAATAGCTGTACAAATAGCCGAATTGGAGAAAAAAGACAAGCGTAACAAGGAAATCGCCACTGAAAACACAGTAGATGATGTAAAAAGGGTGATAAAGGAAATTGATACAACGGAAACGAAATTTGGTGCTGATGAAGATAGGATGATGTATTTCTTCTTGTTGTCCTCTCTCCGTAAGGAAAATTATGCAGCCATCGGCATTGACAAAGAATGTGACTATCTGAAAGATGAAGATAAGATAAACGTCATAGCCAATCTTACGGCAAAAGCAAAAGCCATTATCCGCAGGGATTTCTTGATTGCTAATTTTAAAGATGCCTTTAGGAACAATGGCACGGCTGCACTCCTGCTTGACTTTGCCAAAAAACATATGCCCGAAGAGTTGGCAAACATCACAAACAAGTACAATGAAGTGTACGATAAACGCCATAAACGCATTGAAGAAAAGAAAATCGCTTTGTTGGAGCAGATAGAAGATGCCGAGCATCCTCAGCCTGAAGGAGTTCCCCAACCCATAGAGAAACAACAATCCGAAGTAGCAGCCTAAATAAGTAGCAAGGGTGGAGCAATCCGCCCACTACTTGCTTTCTTTAACCCCGGTAACATTATGTAAAATGACAATGGATGATAGCGGGTTGATAACCCAACTCAAAGCAGATAATCCCGACTGGTTTGATTAGCAAGTGTGAAAATGCAGGGCTGGGGGTAGTGAGCCAAATAAGGTTTGCTTCCCCCGGCTTTCCTATTATAATGTGCTTAGACCAACTACCTTTTTTAGAACCCGAAGGGATTGTCGGACTTCCTTTTATATCATTTGGACTTCCTCTTTTATCGGTTTGCTTTCCCCACCCATATCAGTGGAATGTCTGTACCACAGCCAACCTTACCATACAAAATATGGGAAGGCAGGTTATGGTATGGGCAAACGGTGACACGTCCTATTTTGTCCTGTATCTTCGGTATAGCCCAAGATATGAAAAGTCACCTTCTTGTTTGCCAGACAGACTCTTATCCGACCCGCCCGAAAGCAAATCGCTCCCTTTTATACCAACCTATTATTCCTTTTATACTCATCAAGTATTTTCGGAATCCAATCTGTCCGCACCGCTCAGATTTTGGGCTGCAAAGGTCTATCATCGTGGCTTAACACTCCGGTCTGAAATGTATTTTTTGCAAATTCTTCCTTGCCATGCAAGAGTAATAGGCAAAAAAGACCGTACTTATAAGCCTGGCCGATGATTGGAAACCGCAGCATAAATCCCGAATCGGCAGGACAGAAAAAAGCTGAAGACAGGGAAAGATATGTAACTCATTAAAACAGAAAAGACAATGGAAAAAATTCCGAACATCCAAGCGACCAAAGAGTATCAATTTGTAAAAGAAGTAGAGAGAATGTTGAACAATTACAGCTTCAATGCTTCTGTATTCGCCGCTTCCATTCCATTCATGCACCCGACTATCCAACAACTGCTGTATCGGTTAATCCGGGAATGCCTGAAAGTCATGGCTGACGAAGAACGCCGATATGATGACCGCAACAGGGCTTCGCACGAGGAAGCAAAGGTTATCATGGAGTTTCTAACAGAGAACGGGCGATATATCCCTCACATCTAATTGATTTATAAAACAATGAAAAATGAACACTGTCTATATACTTTATTCATTGGTTGATTGCGGTGAGAGCATTTCCGATTGCCATACGCTTTACAGCACCTTGGAGAAAGCCAAAGGCGCAATGGAGATTGAAATTCAAGAGTGTATGAAAAACTTCCATTATGGAAAGGTCAAGCATGACCTTGAAAGGCTGTATGAGTTTGTGAACGAGGACGGACAAGGCTTTACGGTTGGGATAGACGAGCAGATACCGCTATGAAAAAGACATATAAATTCATAAACAGGCTGATAAATAAAATCACCCTCAACGGCCAGCCAAACAATGACTCATTTTTCTATTATGGGCATTGGGTAGAATTGCAAAGCGGAACGGTTGATTATGTATCCGTGATTATTTACAATACATCAGACCGTTATTCGGGAACATTGATGGAGTTTCAATTTGATTTTTGGACAAGGGAACTTTGCTTTGATGTCATATCATGCGATGAAGTCTATGATGCTGTTGTAAAAGCATTCAAGAGTGTTTATTACAACAGGCATATTCGGGTTATTGAATAAAAGTTGTACTATAAAATGGCAGTATGGATTGGGAAATACATCCCATCCATGCTGTATCATTGTACCCTCAGCTCTTTGTCCTAATAAAGGCTTATCCTTTTTTACGCCCCCTGTTCAACACTATCCCGGCTTCTTTCAGTACTCGAAACACGGAACTCCGGCTCCTGAAGCCGCTGGCTTTCCATATCTCATTGATAAGGTGCCCACTTTTATACATATTCACCACACACTCTTTCCGCCCGATGCGGTTATAATCCACCGGGGACAATGTTCTCATGCGGCTTTTCACCTTTCGGATTGCATCAGAGGATTTGCGGACATCAAACGCTTCTTTGGGCAGCAATGCCACAACATTGAGAATGTCCGACATTCGTGTTTCAGGGAAAAGCTCGTTGCCGGAGTCTATGCAGTCATGGATAGATATGAGCCGGATTTCCTTCAGGAGGCAATATTCAAGGAGATACGAAAGTTGCCGTGTCTCACGGATGATATGGCTCAATTTGGAAACGACCAGTTCATCCCCCTTGTTCAGCCGTCCAAGCAATTTGTCCCACTCCGCACGCAGTCCGCATTCTTGCTGTTCCTCTATAATTTCTGCACAGCCAAAACGCTTCATCCATTCTTTATCCGTGTCTGCACCATATCCAGCATAATTCATTACATATCCTATCTTCGCCATATTTATTTGTTCCTAATTCATTTAAGCACAAAGGTATAACAAATAACTCAAAAGGCCGCACAGACGGCAGTCCGGACAACCTTTTTTATCATTTCACTGCGGGATTCGGCAGTGTGTCAGACAGATTGTTTGCCACCCTGACACTCATTTTTGAAAGTGTTTCAGGGCATTCTTCCCTTCTTTTATCGGATAGCTTGAAAAATGTTTTTTGTGCTATTTGTTATCCGTCGGCTGATTTATACAAAGTTGCAAGAATCAGACTTGGAGTATAACTCCATAAGATTTTGTAAACTTGTACTTTACACGCTTATTATATGGATTTTACACATTAATTTCGCTTCTTGAAATCATAAAACTGAAATCCGATATGAAATTGAATTTAGTGACAAAAACACTGTCAGTAAGACAGACACGGAGACAGTCATTCTGTTTACATCCGGGCATTGACCACCTGTTGTTCAATGGTGACCGTCTTCTTTTATACACGACATGGGTGGTTCTGTTGGCCATAACCCTGTTGGCATCTTGCAGTCGTTCTGCGGAACATGGCTTTCGTTCTTCCGAAGAAGCTATCAAGGCCTACGCAGACTTTTTTCAGATGGTAAAAAATGCGGAAAGTATCACCACCGACCGACTCGTGGAATTGACGCGGCAATGGTATGCGCTGGATGATTCCGTGGCAAGTTGCATTACCCGTGACAGCATGGCGGCCCACGCATCGGCCAGGCAGGAAATCATCCATGATTCCCTACGCTTTCATATGGGCAGGCTGATTGACAAACGGCAGTGGAATTTTACGGATTACCTCACAATTATAGAGTCGCTGAATAGAGTGGAGACTGATACGGTTTCCCTACCATTGGTGGCTTCCGCACACCGGTTTTATGCCGGACTGGATAGTGTTTCGACCTACGGCACCAATGCGGCACGAACCATAGAATTGTATCAGAAGATGCTCGACCAGACATTGAAAGACGGCTTTCAATCCAAAGCAGACATTATCACCTTCTTACGAAAAGAAGATATGGCATTCCGTTCTTTTCTGGAGCATCTTCCTGCCTACGGGGATATTCCACTGGACGACATCACGACCCAAACCGGGGAAGTGATACGGCACATCATAGATCTCTCCATGAAGGAACACCCCCTATTCGGCAAGGAAGAACTGGTCATCCTCCTGACGGTACGCAATAACCGCCGCCTGTTACAGAGAATGCCCTTGTCTGTCTGGACGAGATACGGCACAACAACCGCATAGCCGACGGCAACCGTTCAACCGCATATCTTTGGATGCTGCTCCAGCCGTGGATTTCTTTCGATGAACTCTCCTATGCCTTATTGTCCGAGAGGCAGACCAATGCACTCCGCAGGTTGGCCAAAGAGACCCCGAAAGCTGCCAAGCAGTTAAAGTCCTCCGATTTTCCGTTGGAGGTGGACGGACTGCCTGCGCTACTTATCAAGTCATACATCACGAATATCAACCAATATCCAATTATATGATACAGAAAGAACAAATAGACCGGTTCGTTACACTCGCAGGTCTGGAAATGCCAGCGTTGATTTCTCCGGGGAAGTTCCAAGGGGCGGAGATTTATGAGGACAATGCCGTGCTGACCTTCCTCTTGCCGAAGGTGTACCCGTTGGAAGAACTCATTGACGAACTGGAAGACCAAATGGAACTCATACTGCTCTATCACTACCTGCCTTCCACGGCAACTAATTTCGGGCAGAAATGTTGCGCTTATTCCAATCCACGCTTCGGGCGGATGTACAAGCTCAACGCCACGGCTAACGGTGACATTGAATGTGACACCCTGTATGTGACCCTCTATGATTCTCTGGAAATAATGGGCAACGAGCTTCGGGAAGAACTGCTGAAGGTCATCAAGAACGGCAATGTGCTGTTTGCCCGGAGTGAGGAAGAACTGTTAAGAGATTTCATCTGAATGAAAGAGTCCGTTTATAGAAAACTGGTGTCCATTATCCATGATTACAGAACATGGATTGATGTCCTAGATGCAGACCGGGAAAGCACGTTCTCCGTCCGAAAAGGCGGTGAGTTGCATCCGGTACGCTGCCGGGTATTGTACCTGGTGGCCAAAGTCCCGAACAGTGTGTATTCCAAAGGCCATGTGTTGAGCATTCCCGAATACAAACTGGACAGTGCCGTGCGCTCATTGAAACGCAATCCCGATTTCAGGTTACGCTACCAATCGGAGACATTGCTATATACCGATGTGGAGGATATTGTCCGCATCGCTTCCAACCATTTCATCAAACTCGAATTAGAACCCTAAAAACAACTGACAGCCATGATTGTAAAAGCCCTTTATCTACTTTTTTTACTCACGTTTCTGGTACTTCCCTTCTTTTATCACAGGAAGAAGTCCAGACCCTCCATGACCAAGTTTTACTTGCGTATGGCATTCAGCCACAACTTCCGTAAGTGTTACAGGCTGGTATTGCTTTCGGCTCTGCTCATGTTCCATTTTTATCACCTCTCCTTGTTCAAGCTGCCGTTGGAACTGGCCCCCTCGTCCGTGGTATGCCTGTTGCTGTTCTCCCATCGGATTTCAGAGCGTGCACTCCGCTTTTTGCAGAACGAACGGACACTTCTCGGCGTGGGTCTGTTCTCCATTGTCTGCCTATTTAATCCGGCGTTTCTGCCGCTTGGCGTTACTACCGGCGCACTGGTTTTCGGTGCGGCGTTTTACCCCTCATTGGCGGTTTGCCGCATGGTAAAGAAGGCCTCTTTGAGGCAATCGTTCTTGGAGAATCCTGAAAGCATTATTCCGCATTATCGGAACTGGGAATATAGGAAGAAACGATAATGTTTTCCCTGCTTTTTTTTGCCACTCAAAAACTATACGAACAATATAAACCCATGAAGAAAGAATACATCAACTACAGGATAATTGCGGACAAGGAACTGCTTGAGTTCCTCCGTTCGGAGGAAGAGGACAGGTTCTCCAAAATGGATGCCCTCTGCGACCTGCTTGACAAGGCAGCCGGTGAAAACCGTGAGAGCCTGACCTATTTCGGAACAGCCGTCACCTTGCGGAAAGGGCAGTTCGTCACGACCGTCAGCAACCTTGCCCGGCAATGGAAATGGCACCGTGCCACGACACGCAGTTTCCTCGATGCGTTGGAAGGCTTCGGCATGGCGAGGATAGATGCCCACAAGAAGTTTTTCCTGATAACAATGAATTACACGTTGTCGGAAACGGAAGGCTTGCAGCCTCGTATGATGTCACCGGAAGAAGAACGTATCAACAAGTGGATATGTGGCTATTTATGTCTGGAGGAAATGGCAGAATCGGCTGTACAGTTCATCACAACCACCGAGCATATTCTATCCATGCCGGTGACAGATAACGGAGCTGGTGTTGGGGAACGATTGCATAAGCTGTTCGCCCATGTCATCCTGCAACGGACGAATCTGTTCCCGGCCAATCCAACGCTCTCCGTCACACTGGAGAGAATGTACAGCGAGGTCTGCCACAGGGATTTGGCGATATTCCTGCAACTGCTCGCATCGGCAGGGCTGAACCTGCTTGGCGGGCAACGTCCGGAGCTGGCGCAATACTTACCCCTACTGATAACCGACAAGGCTTCAGAAGACCTCCGGCTGCTTTGGGAATACTACGTTCCCTATTTTGAGGGAATCAACCAAGAGAAGGCAGGGAAAACACCTCAAACCGACCGATAGAACCCTGCTTGCTGACTTCCTTTTTCGGCTCATCGGGTATGCCCACATTCCCACCTGCGGATGCGTAACCCTCATGCGAGGTCTTGACCTCCAGTTTTACGCCGGGCTTGCCCGTTGGGAAGGTAGTGCTTCCAGCACGTAGCCTAATACGCACTTTGCCCCGGACGGGCAAAATGCAGAGACCGCAAAGGCGGCAGCAAGCTGTAAAAATAGCATATAGGACACATGGCGAACAACATCAAACAGGTTATGGACATCAGGCCCGGAAAGGGCATGACCACCGGTCAAAGCGACGAGCATCAGCGCAACTGGACGGAAAGAGGTTGGGAATGGGCATCGAAGCACGGCAACTATGACCGCACCCGTGAACGGCTTAACTTTGAAGTCATCAAAGGAGGTAAGGTTGTTCCGGTGGATAAGTCCAAATCCATACCGGATCGCATGGCGGAAACCTTGCGTGAGCGTAGTATCAAAGACCCCAACGCCGGGCTTACCGAACCGAAGTTCCGTACTGTGGCGAATATCATCTTTGGAGGCTCCAGGGAGAGGATGCACGAGATAGCCTTTGGCGGCCAGAAAGTAAACCTCACGCATGGAGCCGATAACTCACATATCTGGCGCAACAAGGATATAGAACTTTGGGCGCAGGACGTGTACAGGTTTGCGTGTGACAAATGGGGGGAGGATAATGTCATAGGCTTCTATGTACACCTTGACGAACTCAACCCACACGTGCATTGCACCGTGATACCGGTAGATGAACGGAATAAGATTTCGTTCAACAAGATTTTCGGAGGAAATATCTATGACTTCAAAGAGCGTCTGTTCGCACTCCACGATGAGCTTGCCAAAGTCAATGGGAAGTGGGGATTGAACCGTGGAGACAGCGTGAGCGTGACCGGCACCAAGCACCGCACAACGGAAGAATACAGGCGTGCATTGAGCCGTGAATGTACCGCGCTGGAGGAACAGATTGGGAACGACCGTGAGCTGCTTCGACAACTCCATTCGGACATCCGTCTGGCAGAAAAAAGAGTGAAAGGATTATCTACCATGATTGCCAATCAGGAACAAAAGAAACTGGAATTGGAGGAAGAAATCAGGACAGTGGCCACTGATTTGAGGACGGGCAAAGGGGATTCCGAAGAACTCCAGAAACGCATCGCTAAGCTTGATTATGAGCTTCAGAAAGTACTTGAAAACCTGTCCGACAAACGGGAGAAATTGGCGGAAGCCGACTGCAAATTGTCGGAGTTGAAAACACTGGAGGCCGAATCGAAAGACAAGGTGGAGAGTTACAGGGAGGAAGTGAGACTAGCTACTTATAATCTGGAGAACCAGGTCCGATACAGATTGGCGGAAGCCATGGTCGGTGACATCATCCGGGAGTTCAGGACGCATTTCCAAAGTTTGGGGAAAGAGGCGCAAAGCGTGTTCGATGATTCATTGATTAAGGACATGGCCGAACGTGGCGAAGATATATTCAAGTGCGCCATTTACCTTTTCGCCAATTATGTCGATTTGGCCACCACCTTTGCCGAAGGGCATGGAGGTGGCGGAGGGGGAAGCGACCTGCCCTGGGGAAGGAAGGAGGACGAGGACGACCGGACATGGGCAAGGCGTTGCTTGCAGAGGGCACATCGGATGATGAAGCCTGCCGGTGGAAAGAGCGTCCGTAAAAAATAAGAGAAATTCACTCTCCATGAAGTCTGATTGGCAGTCTGATTGGAAGAAGTAAAAAAGAATACTTGTTAAAGACGGCGTGATAGGCTTCCATACGTTCAGGCATAGATCGGTCACGTTGTTTCTTTGCATCACAAACCAAATTTTAGATAGAATGAAGAGAATATTTTTGTTTATGTTGCCAATGGCATTTTCGATGGGAGCACAGGCTTACAATGTGAATATAGCCGATACGGTGTGTACCCGTCACAGAGAGTATTTCAAGGAGAAGTGGGAAACGGTACAGCCTTCTTACCTGACCGATGTCGTTTCCGTCTCCACGTGGAAAGATAACTGGTTCCTGAGTGTTTCTGGCGGTACTTCCGCTTTCTTGGGTTCACCATTAGGGTGTGAAGATTTATTTGGCAGGATGAAGCCTACATTGGCTGTTTCGGCAGGCAAATGGTTCACGCCAGCTATAGGAGGTCGCTTGTCCTATCAGGGTTTCCGATTCAAGGATTCACGGTTGGAAACACAATCATATCAATTCTGCCATGCGGATTTGCTTTGGAATGTATTGGCAGGCTTGGATAGGGGCAATACACCGTGCCGTTGGAGTCTCATCCCTTATGCGGGAGCCGGTATCATCCACCACAAGGGGAGCGGCCACCATCCGTTTGCTCTTTCCTACGGCATACAGGGCAGATACCGTCTTACAGACCGTTTCCACTTGCTTGCGGAACTGGGTGGTACCACGACTTTCAAGGACTTCGACGGTTATGGTGCTTCCGACCAGTTCGGGGATAATTTAGTGGGCCTGACGGCAGGAATCTCCTTCACGATTGGCAAGGCCGGTTGGCGAAAGGTGATAGACCCTGCTCCTTATATAAGACAGAATGAGGAACTGGTTGTTCATGCCTTGTGCTTGGCTGAGAAGAGCTGGGTCTTGCAGAAAAGCAATGCCATGAACCTAGCCATTATCACCGAGTTGAAGAAGATTCTGGAGTTGGAAGGTCTGTTAGGCCGATACACTGATAAACTGTCCGAACTTGCCGGCAATGCAGAGAGCCAAACCGCTTCTTTCGGCTATCCGAGAAACAATTATAGCGGATTAAATTCGCTTCGTGCAAGGTTGAATCAATCACCCTTGACGGAGGCAAGCGACTCTACATCTTCCGCTCATCCGGCGGCACATACCAATGAACAAACTGTTTCACAAAGACAGCATACCCACCATTTAGATAGTGATGCCTCACAGCTTGTTTCCGACAGCCTGTATGTCGGGGCACCTATCTATTTCTTCTTTGTCCTGAATACCGGCCATCTGACTGATACCTCGCAACTCATCAACCTTGACGGGATAGCCCGGATTGCCAATAAGCATGGGTTGCATATCCGGGTTTCAGGAGCGGCAGACAATGCCACAGGTAATGAAACGCTCAACAATTCATTGGGGCTTTGCCGTGCGGAATACATCAAGGCCCAGCTTATCAAACGTGCCGTGCCAAGCAACCGTATTGAAATTGTTTCAGAAGGGGGGATTGACGATTATTCACCCAATGAGGCAAACAGGAACGCTTGTGTAAGATTGCTTTCTCCTCCAAAATGAAGATTACTTTTTGTTCATAATAATAAACTTACATTGTGTGATAGTCGGTTAGCCTGTGAAGGTCAGCCGGCTAATTTCGTCTTTATTCCATTCTTCGTACTCTTCAGCAATTTCGAGTTATCAGTCCATTGAGTGAAAGTTTGACATTAATTATAATTAAAAGAAATGTCCTGTTAGTTCATTGTAGTGACTTGATTCTTTTTATGTATCTTAAAAAGACTGATTCTATACTTGAAGTTTTTATTGACATTATATAATCTACAATATAATCTCCGAGTTTTCGTAATTTATAGAACATATGGTTGGTATCTATAAAAATCACTATTAATAGAAAAGGTTCTACAGGGTTTAGTGTGAATTAACATAAAGTGCTTTAACATTCCTCTCCATAAGAGATATCAATATAGAGCCGTGTACGGCTTTTTGAGGTGTTTCTCTTTTAGGGAAGCTTGCAAATGTTAACGGTTTAACTTTTTGAGATTGTTAACTCACACTAATTACGGTAGAACCATAGAAAATATTTGTATCATACAAGCATAAAAATATCAGATTTTTTACCTAAGTTTGCATCAAGCACAAATAGGTTGCATCATGAACAAGAAAAAATATAAACAGATTGAAAGTAGTTTTTGTGGAATAGAAACGTACCGCAAAATAATTGGTAGAACAAGTTGGGCAAGATTCTATTACTGTTTCAAAGTGGTGTACCAATACCGTATAGCCAATATTTGGCAGATTATGGATAGTGATTTATTTAATAAACATAAAGGAACGACTCAATTCATTTAATAAATAGAAATTGATTATACATTAATAATATATGGCATTTCCAATAGACAAGAAATTCGTTGTTTGTGTTACATCCAGTGCATTGTTCGATATGAAAGAGAGTGACAAAGTATATCAAGAGCAGGGGATTGACGCTTACAAGAAATATCAGGAGAAAAATATAGATAATACATTAGACAAAGGTGTTGCATACCCATTTATTAAGCGACTTCTATCGCTTAACGATGCTTTTCCCGAAGAAAGACCTGTTGAAGTTGTGTTGTTCTCTAAAAATAGTCCTGCAGCAGGTAATAGAGCTATTCGTTCAATTCAGACATGGGGATTAGATATTACACGGTTTGTATTTACATCAGGAAAGCCCAATTTCCAGTATTTGCCAGCATATAATTCCACCCTCTTTCTTACGTCCAATGCGAAAGATACAGAAGCTGCATTACAAGCAGGATATGCAGCAGGTACTGTTTTAAACAAAACCATATCAGATGATGATTCAGATGTTGAGTTTAGGTTGGCATTCGACTTTGATAGTGTTCTTGCAGATGATGAATCGGAACAGTTATACAAAAAAGAAGGTATTAAAACTTATATGGAACACGAGGTAGAGTTTGCCAAAAAGCCATTGAGTAATGGACCATTGGAGCCGCTGCTTAAGCGAATTTCGTCTTTTCAAATATTAGAAAAGAAAATAGCTTCAAATGCCCCAAACTATATTCCTATCCTTCAGACTGCAATTGTTACAGCAAGAAATGCTCCTGCACATGAAAGGGTACTAACCACATTGAAAGATTGGAAAATTGAAGTTGATCAGATATTTTTCTTAGGTGGTATGGATAAATCACGTATTCTTAAAATTATGAAACCACACATTTTCTTTGATGACCAAATGATACATCTAGAGAATCTTGACAACATACCAGCTGTTCATATACCATTTGGAATAGCAAACCAAAAGACAGAACATGATAACATTTAAGGAAGGACTGACTATTGGTGATAATTCACCTATTCGAATAAACTGCAATGTCGGTTGCAATAATATAGCAGACATTGAATCCGAACTTTCAAAACTCGAATTTATTCAATCATGTAATGAACTGCCAGACATGATGATGGATTTAAGTCTGATAGAACTGAAAAAACCGCTCTACAAATTTATCAGGAATAAGCTTGGACTACCTTTTGGGACAGTACTCTCTTATCAAAAATTTGCTAAATCAAAAGGATTACAATGGGAGGAAGTCAGAGATGCTTTTCTTCGGCTTTGTTATGATGGTGTTTCTTTTGTAACTATACACTTTACTGCTGATCAAGATTTATTTTTTCAAGCAAACCAAATCCGCAAGATACCTGTCACTAGTCGTGGTGGAGGAATTGTTCTATATGACACTAAAATAAATAAACGGACACAGAATATTTTCAGGGAGCATATGGATGAAATTGCAGAAATTGCACTGAAACATGATGTTGCTATTAGTCTTGGTACTACCTTTCGTCCTGGTACAATTTTGGACGCATGTGATGCCATCCATATAGATGAGACATTACGACAACTTAATATCTGTCGATTGTTACAGAATAAAGGTGTTAAAGTCATGGTGGAGAATGTGGGTCACATAACTTTGGACAAAATATCAACTCATTCAAAATTATTAAAAGAGTTTAATGCACCCATAATGCCTTTAGGCCCATTGCCGACAGATGCCGCAATTAACGAAGACCATATTGCAAATGCAATTGGAGCATCTTTTGCAGCCTATACAGGATGTGCACATATTGTTAATTGTGTAACACGGTATGAGCATTCAGAATCTGCAATTACACAGGAGGCCATGGTTGAAGCAATAAAAGCGGCAAGAGTGGCTGCTCATATAGTAGATTTATCTCGTAATATAAGTGAAGCAAAATTTTGCGATATTCTTATAACCAATAAACGTGTGAAAAAGCATAGTTGTTTTGCAGATGGCAACAATTGTGTAAGATGCAGTACGGTATGTCCTCTTAAATTAACAGCAAATGATTGAAATAGGAAAATTATCAGAGTTTAACATGGCAAGAAGCCGTGATATTTCAGAATGCAATGATACAGAAATAGTTACTGTTCTCTCGGAAAATAGACAATGTTTTCCCAATATCTATTTTTTACTCACTGAAACCACTAAATTCTATACTGAAAAATTTCCAGATTTACAGAAGTATATAAAACGTGAGAAGCGACTTGTTGTATTTGAAACACCGAGTCGTGTAACTATGACTCATGAATATACAATTGAAGGAATGAATGATCAATCTCAGAGTTTTCATTTCTTATTTAATACAAGAGAGCGTTTAAGTTGGCTGAAAATATTTCTTGAGGATAAAAGGGTGTCTATTGCATCTCGTGCAAAAGTCATATCACTATTGAAAAAAAAATTAGATTTTGAACTGGAAAATTTAGCGGAATTACTTCACATCTCCAAAGATGATATCGCTATACGTTTATATGAAGCATCAGATGGGAAGCCATGCTTTATTGAATTCAATCATAAGGAATACAAAGGACAACAAAGCCTTCTTCTTAGCATTACTTTTTTTGATTCAATAAGGAATAAAACATCACAATATAAAAAAAGATGGTGGTCACCATTACAAGAAAAACTGATAAACTATAACTATAGTACTATATCTGGGAATGCCAATGCATGGATATATTTTAAATCTCCAAGCAATTTTGTCTTATCTGCAAGTCACAATGCTATAGAAGGACAATATGAAGCTTCTCCAAGCAATGATGACGAGATAACATCATTAGTACTGACGCCTAAGGGAGAAAAATTGTCTATTGATTTTGATATTTCAATAAATGTACCCCAAGCTTTAAAAGTGTGGTATAATATAATGCTCTATTTAGCCTATGCAGGAATTTTATGGGGGCTTGTATTAATTGTTATATTGTATGGCTCTATTACAGATAATATGATAGAGACATTTAATAATTGTAGTTTTGCAATCATTGCAGCACTGATTGCAACACGTGGGTGGTTGATGGCAGAAGAGCAGGTAATGAAGAAAATATCCAATTACTATACTTTTATTATTTGCATTTTGATTACTTTAATTATGACACTATCATTTATGTATCATGCAAAATTAGAAAATACAAGCAAGTTGATACAAGATAATAGGAATAATGAACTTTCTATTCCTATAGATTCAGTTGTCAATGATATTCATAATAATATTAATGCTAAAGTTAATGATACACTGAATAATATAAGGAATATTAAATTTAAAGTTTGCGATTCATTACAAATAAAAAATCAAAATAAAAGCAAAACGTCTGAATCAACTAAGAAAAAAAGTGGGAATTGATAATAGAATTACTATTTGAGTCCTAAAAAAATTAGATGGGGATTTTCGACAAATGAAACTTTAGGAACTCACCAACTATGGATATACTCTGAAGTTCACCAGAAATGATGATATATTCATCATTTTTCAATGATGGATAGCTTTTATAAGTAAGCATCCGATAAAGTACACTAACAACAATGGCCGCAACTCTTTCGTTAGAGTATGCGGTCATTGTTAGTATATGGTAGTAACAGTCATTCCTTTTTTCATCGGTGCGGTAGCAGTTGCACCAGTTCATCATACGATGCTTTCTGCATATATAGCATCCTTGTAATATCATTCACAATTTACATAAACAGTCATATGCTCATTCCCCAAATTGGGTCAATGTTCTGCATTCTTTTCTGTTTCGAACCTGTATTGCCACCCTCATAGCACTCCACATCATAGATATAGGCCTTACTGTAAATGTTCTTAATCGATTTTTCCATGCACTCTATGTATCCGCAATTTATCATATAGCGTTCCAATGCCATATAGAACTGTTCCGTATCATTCTGTAGATCATCATCCAGATAATACAGTCCAGAAATCATCTCTTTATAGGCATTTCCCTCTGTATGCATCTCTATTGCTTTGTTATAATACAGTAGAGCCATCTCCGCCGGATAGTTGCTGATGATATACCTCAGGTTTGTTGGTTCAATGACGGACAAGATGTGATTGTAGAACTCGGTTCCTAATCTACCATAGTCAGAAGCAACGATTTCCTTACCAATTTCTTTGATACACAACTCAAGTATCTTTTTGATTTCTATCCGGTTTATTTCTACCTCCATCGGAGTCAGTTCATTTTCCATTGATCTGTACCGCGAAGTGATAAACGCATTTAACGAATTCAGTATCTTGTCCTTAACCTCATTGTCTGCATCCATATACTCGTAAGCGAAATACACGAACTTGAACAGTTGTGTCCAAGCGAACATCATTCGATAGATTTCGGCTATGTAGCTGTTCGTATGCAGAAGCTGGTTGGTGTTAGTCGTCAGCACGGCAAGGATACGTTGCAGACAGAACATGGAATCCTTCAGCAGGAATTCAATCAACTGCAACTTCTCCTTTACAGTCAGGTATTCCTCACCGATACCACATTCTTTTGGACTCATTCCAAAGATTTCAAGTTTCTTTCCCTCTAGAGGCATTTGGAGAAAATCGGTCAACTTTCTGTAAAAAACAATAGGTCCGTCAGTCCGGTAGCGTATCATTTTCCTCCCGTCCTGTACATGGTATTCCATCAGACTGATGTCACCAAACAGGAAATCCAGAAAAAGATAATTCCATATTGCTTTCATGCGAGATTCAACAATTAGTTGCTGTACAGAACGTTCAATGTTGAAGGACGATGAAATCCTAAGAGAATACAGCTTCAGTACATTAAGATTAGCATCTTTTCGGAAGTCTTCCGGCATAAGTTCCCATTTGTATCTGAAATGCTTGTAACAATACAGCTTCAGTTCAGTTGACAGCATGATAATCTCTTCTATATCTGGATAAAGCGACAGTTTCTCCAATGAAATGTCTTCATACGGCTTTAACGAAAACAGCCCTTTCAGGTCTTGAATTTCAGCTATACTAATGTTCTCATTATGTGCATACAAATACAGAATTGACTTGCGGGCTACAATTTCAATTATAGGACAAACATAACCTGCCAGTTTTTGAATCCGGTTTTCAGAAAAACCTGGTAGTGCTTCCTCGACTATAATATACCGTTTAAGAAGATGAAGTATTTTTTTCATACTGATGGAAGCATCCTTAAGGAACGAACCTTTTTTATAGTACCGTGCAGCGGCCCAATAGTATAGTACTGCCTTCTCTAGCGAAGTCAGTACTTCCATCTTTTCAAATTCCTTGTTGTCATCCGAAAGCATGGCAAGCTGCTTGAGGAAATCCTCAGTCAATTCTGAATTCTTCCCGGCACAACTGAGCTGAACGTTCCCCATTCCATCCAATACGATTGCTATTGTCTGCAGATAATTCGATCTGAACGAGTAAGGTACAGAAGCCCATGTCGCCTTATTCAGGAATGTCCTTACCTTTGATACCTTATCTTCGACATTCAATTTCTCTCCAAAGAAATACTCCATAAGAATATGCATGCTGCGGTTATAATATCTGCAAGCGAAACATGGTATAGAATAACCTTTCTCAAGCATTTCCTTCCTGTGTCGGTTACACTCATCTACTTTGAAATAGGACAGGTTCTTCACATATGATTTATCCGGCTCCCATCTGTCAAGAAAGGATATTGTGGTCCCTAAGCCTTTTGTTGCAGCATCTTTATGTAGCCTACCTCTTAGAAAGCCTCTCAGCTTATTCTTGATTCTTTCCCATTGTACATCGTAGTCAACATCCTTCCATCCCGAAACGTCACTTCCAAGTTCGTTCCAGTCGATATTGCCAATTACCTCCTTTATTTCATTCTGTGTAGTTATATCTAGATTTTGTAAGCGACAGAATTCCTCTATGTCCGTATCAAACTCAAATCCCCAGAAATAAAGACCAGTCACAAACTTCTCCGAATCCCTGTTTATCAGACCGTTCTTGTAATACAGGATTTCGGCCAGTCTCCTAAAAAAATCCACAAGGATGATAAATTTGTCTTTGGCATTCGTTACCCTATACAAATAACGGAACTCGGACTCTGCCACATCCACATTGGCTTTGGTAATGCCTCCCAATTCCACTTTTTCCAGTACAAACAATTTGGCCAGGATGGCCTGATATACCAGTCTCAGATCCTCAAGAAGTGAAAGACGGAATATCAGACTGCTTTTCTCTGGTGTTAGTATTTTTGACAATCCGGTAACCAGTTCATCACCCTGCATCTCATAATCGTCTTGTCTGCTACTCTGTTCCCTATTTTGCAAAAGCTGGGTTTCGATTTCCTTTTCGAAATTTTTCTTTGCAGTTATTTCGTCCTGTCCGGTCAGAAGATATTCAAGAGAAATCTTCTTTCCATCCTGTCCTTTTTTCGGTTTATACAGGACATACTTCTTATCCCTCCAGTCCTGTGACTTCACCACTTTTAGTTCTAGACCTAATTTTGCTTCGTCAACATACCTGAAATCAATCAGCATGCACACCAGCTCATAATAAATCACATAGGCCGAGTTGTTGGTCTTGCGGCGTTCGTAAGTAAGCCCGAGCTTCAGCATATTGCGTATGACTGGCAACATGATGTCACCCGATGCCGTCTGTTTGGCAGCTTCTTTCTGATACAGCATCTCCTTTAGGTATACAATACTGTTCCTGTACTCCAATGCAGAATCTAAATAGTTCTCATCCGTCATTTGTAGATCACCCAGTACCTGATGTATTCTAGAAAGCAGAATGGCATAATGTTCCTGATTCGCACCGGTACGGCTTAGCGTATTGGAGTAATGCACCAGCATTCTTGTAAAATGTTTCTTTACTGAAAGTGATTCATCCAGCGTAAAATTAAAAATGGCTGCCACCTCTTCCGAGTATTTGGAAAATATGGCAATCTCACTTGATACGCTCTTTCTGAACTTGAAGTTATACAATCCTGACGGAATATTGGTCATGTGAGTATGTACCATGTACGACAGGATGGTATGGATGAAAGTACGCAGTTCAGGCGTTCTATACACTTCCAGCAGTTCAGGAGCTTGTTCCAAATTTCTCCATGAAAAACTATTACTGTGATATTTGTAGATATGGTTCATTAGGAAAGACGCTGAAATTAGAATCTTGTCCCCATGCTGTGTCGCATTGTTTATAATAGCCTGCATGATAGGATATGCCATATAGAATACAAATGCTATTTTCCGCTGACTTACATAATTAAAGGTCAGAATATAATTTTTTGGGGGATTTCGTTTCTTTTTGGCATGCTCCCAGCCATAGATATACGGCGAACCATTTCCTTTACGGTATAGGTTATCCTGAGTCCTAACATACATGCGGAAATAGGAAAGAATCTTCTGTGGAGAACCGTTGCTGATATGGGTCAGATAAATAGCAAAATAATGCAAGAATATAATACCTCCTTTCAACCGCCATTCATCATACGTATTTGAAGTCCCTTTATTTTCAGTTTCACGCAGATACCTGTAATACCATTTCAATGAAGGATATTCAGGTGCGGTTGTACCATACTGGTAATACTTCTCTACCATTATCTTCTTCAGATAATCTATCGGTAACAGCATCTTGCACAGATACTGCTCCGTCATTGAAATCACACTCATCTGTGTACGGTTCGAAGTCAGAAAACTATCCACATAAATGGCTCCGCAGAAGACACTGCTGATGGCAAATTCACGGTCTGACAGACCAGCCAGATAGGCATCATACAGTTCCCTTCCCGATATGAAGATAAATTTAGCACGAGCCGTCGAAATAAAATGTTTCATATTGGCCAGCAACCTCAGTACATTGTTCTTCCGTTTGCGTGAGCCGGAATCACCCGCAAACCCGTTCGAGGTTCCTTCAAATGTCGTGAAAAGTTCATCTTCCGGTTCTTTACCCGTCATATCCGGATCAATCTTATCCAGTTCATCAAATACAATGACGAACTGAAGTGTATAGGGAGTGATGATCCGGTCAAAATGCGACAGTATATCAATCAGTTCACTTTCTATTTCGCGTACTCCAGCCAATGGAGAAGTCTTTTTTCTCCGTCTGCCGAACGATATGTTTATCACTCCCTGGGTACTTTCGGCTACAGGAGGAGTCTCTTCATCAATAACAGTATGTATCCGGTCATTGAGTTCGTTCAGCTGTTTCCTTATCCATATATACTGTTTCGCACCGGGAATGAACCTGAATGTCTGACGAATCAGCAGCCTTGCTAAAAGATAGATACACACAAATCCTAGTATTCCAAAAAGAATGCTATACAAATTTTGTTCATTATCGCTATCCTTATCATTATTTTTATCTTCTGGAATCAGTTCCTTAAAAAATCTACACGTATTAGAGTACATCTGCTGAATAAATCCAGCGCCCGAGTCCTTTTCAATATGCATGATTGCAGTATTCCCATTTACTATATCATCAAAACGGATTTTTGATGTATCTTCCTGATTCTTCATATTTTGGATTTGCACACTCTGTATAGCTTTGTAAACGGGCTCCTTTAACTGTTTCATCACACAAAAAGTAAGCCAACAACTCAACAATATATATAAGTAGGCTGGCCAGAAGTACAGATGCTTATTTGATATAAATCCATCAACTTCTGCCCTTATACGCCTAGCAATCAGACATAGAATATCCCTTTCCTTTAGTATTTCATGTCCCAGATTAATCTGTATATGTATGCGCTGAGCCGTTTTTCCCCTGCAATCTGAAAAAATAATCTTATCTAGCCTGCTACGCTCCTCTTTGTTTAGTCGTTTAAGCCGTTCACGACATTCACTAAGACAATCACACCACGAAGCAGGATTGTATCCTGATTTTCTTGTTCGCCACTTACCCTTGCTTACCGTATAACGGATCAATCCTAAAACAAACAACAAATATCTCCTCCAATAACCGATATGATATTTCTTCACATAAAGAAATATCAGCAACATGCAAAACAATGCGCAACCTGCTAGCCAGTACGACAAAGTATCTTTAGAAAGCAGTTGGCAATAGACAAAAGCCATAGTCAGCAGATGAAGGAGTAAGAAAACGAACTCAATCTTGCTGCTCCGGCGCCGTTGTCTGGTTATACTATACAATGCTTTTTCCACAAACGAGGATTTTCCCATTCCTCTGTATCCTGCTACCAGAAACGAACCTGTCTTGTCCTTGTTCGTTATCCAGTTTCTAAGCCTATATAAAATGTCTTCACGACCGATAAATGCTTCATTGTCTCCTCGATTCTTTATATATTTCCCAAAACCAAGAAAAGGCAGATAATAGTTCAGACGTTTGGTACGCGATGAATATCTATCAAAAGGATTCGTATAATTTCTACTCATATCTTTACTGTATTTTTATTTGCGACACAACTTCAATTAAATCAGTAAAAAATAATATGATTTCACTTTTAAGGATTTCACTTATAAGGATTTTGCTTATAAAGGTTTTGCTTTCTAATGCAGATTTCAACTCTTTATTTACATTTGTTAACTTCTGTTTGTCATCAACCACAGTTTTTTCGATTATTTCTATACGCTTAGCCAAATCTTCATTCTTTGTCTTGAACAATTGTATATCCGCCTTATATTTGTTCTGCGATTGCCGATAACTGCATCTTTCCTGCAAAAGAACCGTTTTGTTCTCAATCATTTTCTTATATTCATCCAGATTCATGCTGAATATAGTATAGATAAACGACTTGCGATAGTTTATCCAGAGTATTCTGTTGATTATTTTACACTTTAAATCAAGATTATCATTCAAATATGTAAGCCTCACAATTTCATTGTCATTAACCTGCATCTGTTTTCTTAGGGTATCAACTTCTATCTTACTGCATATTTTACTCTCAAAATCGGAAAAACAATTCAAACAGTCATAAACGACTTTCTGTATTTGTAAAGAACGTATGTATTTTACAATAGCTAGAATAGCGAATGCTGACGAAAGGATTAATGCTACTTTTAGATAAGAATTCTTAGATGCAAAATTCGGGATATTCAACAATAACAAACAACATATTCCACATATGACAATAATCAATCCCCAAGGCATCCCCAAGAAAACATTATACTTCCGAATTAGTTCTCTGACTCTCTTTTCCTTGTATTCTTTAAATTTACAAAAAGTGTTGATTGTAGTTTCCATAATATTAAGTTTTAAATTAAATAAACAGACCAGTCTGTCTGCAAATATAAGCAAAAAATAGCAAACATACACTGCTGATTTACCCAAAAAAGAAGGATACATGAGTTTTATATGGTCTCCCGTTTACCCGTTTACCTGAAACCATCCGTATCCATTACATGAACCACTTCCAAGCGCAATCCTTTACTGCTTTTCCGATGTTGTCTCCTTCATATTCAACACTCACTGATTTTGCAGCATCTTTCTAAACTTATTCTTTACCATTTTGCTTTTCGACAAACAGGCGACAAGTCCATTGAAAATACTTTCGTTCAATGCGCCTATTTTCCCAATGGAAGTCTGTGCCATACGTTCCTGCAAATCAAACTGCCCAGCCGGATAAATATCCAAGTTTGCATCATAGAGTACTCTTCTTGAATGCAAAAGATATTCATTCTCCTTGTCCGCCACATTTTAGCCAGCGAGAAAACAAAGACATTAAACATCCGCTCCGGCTCAGCCATGTATCCGTACTCCAGTTCCAAATCCGCTGGTACATGGTCTTTGGAAGTAGGCAAACTGCAAGCAGGATATCGCCTTCCATTTTTTCAGCACAAGGAAAAACAAGTGTTCTGTGGCTCAGTTCCTTCTTGAACAGAAAAGGACGAAAAAACAACAGATTACCTTCTTCAAAAATGGGATTCCGCATTATACCTGCATTATTCATAGAGAATCAAAGAATCCATTATTGACGGTCGGACACAATGTTATTTGAGAAAACAAACTTGTATGAGATTTATTTTGTAATCATAGCCATAAATTCAGCAAATTAACCTCTTTTAGCTCAATCCGCCATTCCCATCTACCAAGCCTTCCTTTTTACTCTGCAAAGTTACGGCTCGCAAAATCCGTCAAGTACCACTCCGTTATTTGAATATTTTAATAGGCTTTCCAAGCCCGGCATCAAAATCCCCAAATTCCTTGCCTTTATTTTGCCTGACAAGCCGTTATGGGATTGCACGTAAAAATAGAACTCCTGGTAGAGATAAAAATTCTCTAATGAAAGGGGAGGTACATAACCAACAATTTAAAGAGTAAGACAATGGAAAAGAAAATGATTTGGAGCAGCGAAATGCTTTATGATGATGAAGCGCGTGAAAACTATTTGGAAAATATGCGTGCCATTACGGAAAATAAGGATTACCAACTCACTGATGAAGAATGGGCAGACGAAGTGTATTTAGGCCTGTCCGATGAAAGAGGCAACCTTGATAAAAAGGTAAATGGCATTATTATTGCGTTTGCCGATTTAGGGCTATGGCAAGGCAGAAGAAATGCCTTTCAATTTTTTGGTAACAACATTGCCAACATACTTCATACCCGATGCGAGGATGCCGAATGGTACGGCGATGCCTACAACATACGTGGAATACTGCACCACCATGATGGCACCAACTATGTGCTTTACCGCATAGCCAAAGACGAAGAAACAGCCGAACGTATAGCAGCCAAGATTTACAACGGTGAGATAGACGAAAGAGGTTTCCGCAAACTGACACGTTCCCTATATCCCGATGTTGCAGCAGTTTATGGCTGGAAAATTGCAGGACAAAAAAATGTGGTTTAGAAGTGGCAACACAAGAATGCTTTATATTGATTTTCAACTAAATAATTATACACAATGAGCAAGTACGATTTTATCAAGAACGGCAACATCCTTTATTGGAACGACCCCGACAACGGCAAGGCTTCAGGAGCTTACAAAGTGATTTCCGCCCCCAAGGAAATTGACGAAGATAGCATTATCCTGATTGCCTCCGACCATTCGGAAGCCGAAGTTTTCCCCTCCGAGTTATTCCCCTTTGGCATGACCATGAGTCATAAAGAGGATTTCCAGCGTTGGAAAGCCCGGTATGAAGCGGAAGGTACGATATTCTACGACCGACTTTCCGAAGTCACCTACACAGACCGGGATTTATCCGTCGGTGACAGGGTTATCTTCACCAACGACCACGGAGTAGTATTCGGTCCCCACGAAGTGTTGGCTTTTGGAAAGCCAGTCAACGGCAGATGCGTATATATTGACAGCGATGCCTATTGGTTTGCCGACCGTCCGGAGCAATTAACGCTCATAGAAGAATAAAAAGAGCAGTGCAAGGAATGTGCCCATACACTCCTTGCACTCAACATCTTATCTTCCCCTCCGATAAGGCACATACTCATCCTCCTGTTCCCTTTCCTCATGTGCCACCTCCTGCGTGTTGCCATCATTATCCGCATCCATGAGGTCTATTTGAGGATTTACCCTTTCGCCGGCAACATCGCCCCGGTACTGATATTCGGGCATTGCTTCCAAAGCCGTCCGGACATTTTGCAGGTTGTCGGTAAGGTCTTTGTCATGGTCATAGGCAAAGCTGTGCCTTTCCGTAAATTTACCGTTTACGACTGTCCCTACATCCAGTGTATCAGACAATCTGTTATAGTAAGCGCATAGAATGTCACCGGTAGGCATCTCGAACTTCGGCGAACGTACTTTTACTGTTGAAAGGTATTCTTTTGCTACCATATCCTTTGCGAAATTCTTGACATCTTCAGATGCCCTTCCGATACCATAGCGACAGATGTGGTCACGTACCTCTTCTTCGCTATATTTCAACATCAGGTCATAAGTTCCTCCGACACTTCCGTTATAGACCAATGCCCATTTCTCATTTTCAATGAGCACGTTATCATGCGCATGCTGTGCCGGATATCTGTAAGTATACATCTCATCCATGCCATTCCCGTCATAATATTCCGTGGCTTCATTCAGTAGCCCCTCAAAGTCTCCTTTATCTTTGAATGCATCCAATCTTGCCGTATCATCCTGAGATTGAAGAAATGCCACAGAGCAATAGAACGGCCGGGCTTTTGCCTCAATCTTCTCAGCCACCGCATCAATCCGTTGTGCAATCATCGATGAAGCCTTTTTTACATCAAACAATGTGGTTTTCAGAAACTCTGGGGATTCCTTCAATACATCCAGCCAGGAACCGAGATACTGTGCGCTATCCTCCTTGATTGTCTTGGTAATACCATACTGCGAGGCTACCAAAGCACTGCCCAATTCAGCCACCAGTTCCTCACGGGCATACTCTTGGCTTCCGAAAGCGGCTGGCTTGATACGGTCTAAGCGTCCTTCAGCCCCCGTACTGTGCGTCATTTCATGCAGTAGCGTCCCGTAAAACGATTCCCCGTTGATGAACTGGCTCTTTTCCGGCAGCACAATCGCATCTTTGGCAATGCTGTAATAAGCACTATCCTGATGTTCCAAAGAAATCGGACACACCCACAGTTTTTTTTCAATCATCTCATCCAATGGGGCAAACGCCATTTTTTCATCGTCCAGGGAGGCCGGGCGTTTTAAGTTGTTCCGTTCACATAGCTTCTCATATAGTTCCGGACGTGCTTCTCGGAGGTTGGTTTGTGCCACATTGAATACATTATGTACGTTCAGCTTGGGATATACCGAATACTTTTTCTGTTCTTCCGGCGACAGTTTCCGATAGTCCTCCATCTTGATTTTCTCTTTCGTCTCCTTATCCACCACGGTAAACGTGGTAATGAATACCGGAAACGATTTTTCCCCCTTCAGGACAGACACCTGCGGAAGCCTCTCCCCATTGGCATCCGTCAATGGCTTATGATTCCCCTGTCTGTCCGTCGAATAGTTCAGTCCCGACACACGCTGAAAGGTACAGAACACCGGTAGCTTGTAGTTGTTTTCCTCGCAAAGCAACATGAGCATCAGCGCATTCATCCCGTTATATTCTCGTCCGGACAGGTTCTTCGGCCATGCCATAAAGTTCTCGGTAAACCACGGTTTCTTCCAGTCTCCCTTGATAGACGATATTTTCTTTATCATTAATGTTACCCATTTATTTATGTCAGTTTCTTTCATATTTACTTGATAATTAGAGTTCTTGTCGAGTTTTGCACAACATAATTATAGATGCTCGTTATATTATATTGTATTACTCACATAATTATAAGAGCATGTTAGAACAAATTATTATCCGCAAGCCATTCCTTAAAAAACATTTGGCTGCACCATTATTAAAGGAGCGAGAATCCTTTCTGACTATGAAAAGTAAGGAAGGGTTGTCCCGGCTAACACTATTGGGTTGGGCTGGGTATTCGCTCAAGTTTATCCAATATTTCGATCTTCATGATGGAAAAAAGAGAATTGTATCTCTTGATGATGTCGTTGAAGCAGCACGTCTATGGTCTTCACCCATTTCTGGTCATTATCATTCTCGGAAACATCATGATTGCCCTTCCTCGCGAATCAAATTTATTGAGATGGCGGTTGATTTCTTACAATACGTAGGCCTTTTAGATTTTCGTTATCAAGATGAAATGGTCAATTATCTCGCAGAACGCAAATGGCACAAAGTCAGACTGATTGCTGCTCCCTTTTATAATGAGAGAATGTCTTTCTTGATGGATTGCAAATCAAAAGGTTTTAAAAGAAAGACACTTCAGCTTTATGCACAGTACCAACTTCATCTAATAGAGTATCTTAATTTAGAGAACTTCCGTACTGTTACCAATGAGGAAATCTCAAATGCAGCAAAAAAATGGCAAAACCTGGAAGACAAAGGTTCTCACAAGAAAAAAGGTACCAAGTCTAATTACAGTTTCTTCACCTATTTTGCAAATATGTGGCTTAAAGAGCTACATATGCTACCAGAATCAGAATCTCCTTCAATATCAGGAATGCGCATAAATGAATACCTTAATCACTTAGCATACAGGAGATATTCTCATGCCTATATCAAGGGAAGGAAAGATATACTCACTTATTTTTACAAGATAATAGAAAAGGAGAACCAGGCATACCCTTTAACAATGGAAGATATAGATAAATACATTGAATACTACACGGTTAACAAGGTTCAACGTAATACACTGAAAGAGTACCTGTGTTGTGTCCGTGTATATCTACGTTATGCAGTCGAAAAGGGGTGGTGTGTTGCCGACCTAGACAAAGCTTTAATCACTCCCAAAGTATACAGTGAAGAAAATCTCCCTTCTTTCTTGCCGTGGGATAAAGTTCAAAAACTGTTACAAACCGTAAAAGAACAAACAGGTAAATCCGCATCGCGCGACTATGCTATTTTTATGTTACTTGCGATGTACGGTTTACGTTGTAGTGAGGTTGCGAACTTGAAGGTTAGCGACATCAATTGGCGTAAAGAACAAATTTATATTAAGCATGCAAAGAATTGTCGACCACAAGTATTACCACTTCTACATAATGTAGGAGAAGCTATTATCGCTTACCTAAAACAGGGAAGGCCAAATGACATAGGAAGCGACAACTTGTTCTTTTGTACACCAGCCCCAATACGTCCTATATCTTGTACAGCCATAGCTTCCGTCGTATATAGGTATTTGAAATCCAGTGAAATGGAAGTTAGGCACAAGGGACCCCATTGTTTACGCCACAGCCATGCAACTTTCTTGATAAACAAAGGACAAACCTTAAAGGAAGTCGGTGATTTACTAGGTCACAAAAGTATGGAAGCGACAAGAGTATATGCAAAAGTGGATCTCAATTCACTTAGAGATGTTTCAAATATAAACTGGGGGGAGTTTCTATGAGTATAAAAGAAACCGTTGAGTCATTTATCAAGTTTCGTACGTCTATTGGTCGCAAGGATCAGAGTACAACCTACTCTTTGAGACTATTTGCTAAGTTCATTGGAGAAACAACAGAATTAACTTCAATAACGGAAAGTGATAGTAATGCCTTCCTTTACAGAAAAGGAAATGTCATCACCAGATATTGGCATTCTCAGCACTGCATTCTGAAGAAACTTTTCGAGTGGGCTTTTTCCAGAGGACTCATTCAAAACATACCTATTCCCGTTTTTCTACCTAAAGCTCCAGAGTATTATCCCGCTTACATATATACGGATGACGAACTGAAGAGACTATTTGATTGTGCGCTTACATATCGCAAATATAGACCACTTGTTAATGAGCCAATATGTATACGATATATCTTGATGATCACGTATGTGCTTGGACTCAGAATAAGTGAGACCTTATCCTTAAAAATTGAGGATATTGATATGGATAATATGTACGTGCATATACATTGTAGTAAGTTCTACAAGTCACGCTTGGTAACTTTCAACGAACAAGTCTCAAGATTGATACAAGATATATTACAATGGCGAAGGACTCAAATGTACCCAATGGAAGAGGAGTCATACGTTTTCATAAATCTGAAAGGAAAACCAGTTAATTTGGTATCTCTACATCAGATATTTGCAACCATTCGTAAGAATGCAGGTCTTTATTTCCCTGATAGAGGACGCCATCAGCCTAGAATCCATGATCTTCGCCATACTTTTGCGGTCAACGTCCTTACTAACTGGTATAAATCAGGAAAGAACGTACAGGATTTACTGCCGAAGTTGTCTACCTATTTGGGGCATCTTAACGTGTCCTTCACTTCCGTCTATCTAACAAAGACGCCAACTTTATTGCAGGAAGCAAACAAATTGTTTTATGCTTATAAAAACACGAATAATGAAAAATAGAAAAATTGCTGAAACAGAACATCTTGGCTATTGGCTAAGACCATTCCTCGTAGAGTACTTAATTGTCACTCGCAACCTTAGTCGTAACACTCAGATGAGTTATCGTGATACATTCCGCATGTTGGTATCGTATGTCTCGACATTAACAAGTATTGCAATAGATAATCTCAAAATCTCGGATATTACGACTGACGTTATTACAAAATTTCTTGATTATCTGGAATTTGAGAGAAAAATTACCGTTTCTTCAAGAAATAATCGTTTAGCTGCAATAAAGGCTTTCGCAAAGTTTCTGGCGTGGAAATCTCCTGAACATATAGATTGGTGTCACAATGTCAATCTTATCCCTTCAAAGAAAACAGAAAAACGCATGATAACCTATATGGACAAATCTGAAATCGAAGCCTTGGCTGCTGCACCATTGAAAACATGTAAATATCAAGGGATAAGAAATCGGGATCATGTCATTATCTTATTCATGTATAATACTGGCGCCCGAGTGTCTGAAGTTATTGGTGTTAAAGTGAAGGATGTTGCGATGCCTTCAAAACGTGGAATGCCAATGGTGACATTACATGGCAAGGGGCGTAAAGAGAGAAATTGTCCTCTATGGGAGGATTTCTGGGATTTACTCAAGCCATTTATAGACAACAAGTTGCCTGACGATTACCTTTTTCTTAACCGATTCAATCAGCCTATGAGTCGATTCTGTATTTATGAAATGATAAAGAAATACTCACAAGATGTAATCTTAAATCATCCATCTCTTGCTAAAAAACGCCCATCTCCTCATGTTATACGCCATACAACCGCCACTCATCTACTTAATTCTGGAACGGATATTGATATGGTTAGAAATTGGATGGGACATAGCTCGATTGATACAACTAACATCTACGCCGAAATTAGCATGGAGAGGAAATTAGAAGCTCTCAAAAAATGTGAGCAGTCCGTTTCTGATGCACCATCACGAAAATGGTCAGAGGATAAGGAGTTAATGACCTTCTTAGATAGTCTCTAATCCCTCCAAAGATAGAATTATGTTGTGCAAAATGTCAAAGAACGATTGATTATTAATTGTTTAGACTAATGCCCAACATAATTCTATGTCAGACATTAATGATCTTATGTTGAACTCAACATAAAATCATCAGTTCCGTAAACCGTTCAAGCGCACGTTCCTCTGCACTTGGTCCATCCGGATTATATCTTTTTCCTGCCATGCTCAAAATTTAGTTTCATTCGTTACAGCCGGTTTCACCCATTCCCTCATTTCCTCCACCCGGCAGGAGAGGTTGATTTTGTCCAAATATACGGAGAGTTCCAACACTCCTTTGGCACAGATACGTGCTTTAGGTTGGAGCCAACCATCTTTTTCAGCGGTAAAACAGATGAAGCGCACCCATGTAAAGGAAAAGTTTTCCTCGTGCTTCTCCGTGCTGAAGGCAGAGAATACCCAGTAGGGATTGCCCCTCTTGTCTCTCTTTTCCTCTACCTGTTTGCCCACCGTACCCCGGAACTTGATAGTGCCTTCAATCGCATCACGTTCGTTTTCCGGGAGAAAGTCCACGCTCTTGGCATGGAAATTGAAATACAGGTTTTCTTCACGCTTGCGGAAAGTCAGCACTCCCTTCAACCCGATACGTTGCCCGACCACATAGGAAGGCAGTTCCGCATCCGTTCCGTCTTTCGACACGAATATCTCCACTTGTTTGCAGCCGCCTGCTTTGGCAGGAATGGTCGTTTTCACGGCAAAGCCGATGTAGGATTTCCCCTCTTTGTTGGTACGCATGGAAGCCGTGCGGCTTACAATGCCGTTGATTGTCACATTACACTTAATCATAAATCACACTTTTAATTGTTACACAACTATTTCGTTTCTATATTTATTATCGAATCTGCAAACCTTCCGGCTGCCCACGTTGCTCCACGCCCTGCTCATAGCTTCTGGCTGCACGTTCAGCCACGAGCATATGATTTACCGCCGTACCGATCCGTTGCTGCTTGCTCTCGTCCGGCATTGCCGTGTCATTCAGTATCAGCGACAATCGGTTCATCTCAGCTGCACTCAGTTCGTGCGAGTAGCTGCCGGTACTGTCTTTGGCGTGTAGCACAGGTCTTACCCTCTCTTGTATCACCAGCTCACAGGATTTCAGCGAGGGAACGAGCTGCGACAGGTCGATGCGTTTCTCCAAGGCCGCTTGGGTTGCAGCCGCCATTTGCTGCTCCTGTTCCTTGCCGTCAATCTGCACGGCAAGAGCCATCAGCGAGGTAAACATCCCCATCACCAACTCCATAATCGGGTCGTTACCGTTCATCCGGATACCGCTGTCCTCCGAGGAAAGCAGCTTTTTCATCCAATCTTCCGGTGAATCAGCCAAACCGGTTGCCGGAGTTTCGTCCTCTTGCGTACGGAATTTAGCCATCAAGTCTTTGCCGTCCGAAAGCAGTTGCAGCCCGATGTTCCCTTTTTGTGCTATTTCGGCAAGGTAAGCCGCAGGATTCACTTCACGCAGGGTTCCATTCACATGGATTTGTTTCACCTCCAGATGCAGATGTTCGCCGGTTGTCCGTGTGCCGGTGTTGCCCGACACGCCAAGCTGTTGCCCGGCATTCACCGTTTCACCTGTTTTTACGCCTACCGTCTCCAGATGATGATAGCTTACCTGTACCTTGCTGTTGTCCGCACGCCCGTATTCCACGGTCACGGAACGACCGCCCGGCGTGTCAGCGTTCAGATTGACTGCCACCACCTTTCCTTTATCCTCCGTAGCAAGCACCGCTTCTTGGTTTGTCCGGATGTCGATGCCTTTGTGCATCTGTTGCTTGTCCGGATTCATCGGATCTTCACGCATCCCGAAAGGCGAAGTCACCAACAGAAACTCATCCCTTTTCACCGGGAAGGAGTAGTGCTCCGTGGCAGCCTTGCCTTGCGAAATCCCTGCTTCCATCACCATACGGTCATACTTGTCAAGGCCGTTCACCTCGATAATCCGTTGCAGGTTGGCGGCATAGTTCCCTCCGGTGGCATACCCGGCACGTTCCAGACCTTGCGCCCAGCCCTTGTAGTCGTCAGCCGCCAGTTTGAAGCAATCCGCATACCGCTTGTTCTCCTTCAGGAAGCGGGAATGATGCTCGTAGGAATCACCCACCGTAGCATAGCTGCAAAATTTTTCATCCGGTTTGTCGTCAGTGTACAGCCCGTATTTGCCGCCACCCTCTATCCATGCCGCAGTCGCCTTGATACCGAAATGGTTATTCTCTTTCTGTGCCAGTCGGCTTTGTCCGTTGGAACTTTCCAGTATACCTTGTGCCAACGTCACCGAAGCCGGAATACCGTACTTGCGCATCTGTACCATGGCAAAATTCGCATACCGTTCTGCATATTCTTGATTCTTGCTCATTATTATATATAGGTATATGTTTCTCTCATACGTTACACACTACATCCGTCGTGCCGGACGTTGCTCATTCTCAACGGGGGTGTCCATTTCGGACACTCCCTTACGAGGCAGTTCATCGCAGATTCCGACCCTTACTCCCGACCGTACCAGCTTGGGCAAATAAGTGTCCAATGCCGTTTTGGGAAACGAAGCCACGTGAATCCCTCCGTCACATTCCGACACGTCAAGCCCCAGCACGTTTGCCATTCTGTCCGCATCCTCCTTGTAGGATTCATAGAAGTCACGGCTGCGGAAGAGAAGCACGGCATCGGAGTGTTTGGCTTTCAACTCCTCAAAATTCCTCCAGTCCGTCTGTCCTTTCGCCCCGTCAGCCTTCACTTGTTCCTTTTCCCTTCCATGCTCCACTTCCGAAGTCTCCACTTGGCTTTTCGCCTGTTTCGCTTCCTGTGCCTGTTTCAGCACGTCCGCAAACAAGGTGGCCGCCAACTGTGTCTTATATCCGGCCATATCCTCCGCAATCCAGATCCGTTGCCATTGCAGCCTCGACACCTCACGAGCCTCAATTTTCCCCATTCCCTCGATTTGCGGCACACAAAGGAACTTGTCGTCTTTGGCCCGGAAGATATTCACACGCTTGATAAGCGATACATCCACGTCCGTAGATGCCGTGCCGAACAAGTCCTGTCTTAGTTCGGGGCGGTCGGTGCCGAGCGCATAATATTTCTGCGCCAGTTCCATACGTACCCCCTGTGCCGACTGCCGTTCATTCTGCTTCACGGCGGAGAAGAAGCGGTTTAAGTCCTCCTTATCGGGATAGATGCTGAAGGCTTCCCCCTCTACGGGCTTCAAGTAGAGTGCCCAACGGTTATTGTCATCACGTAACATCTGTATGCGCTCAAACTGTACGTTAGTGGCTTTATCTACCGCCTCCGCCACATCAAGCGTCGCCTGCACTTGCAACTCCTTGCCGGTCAGCTTGGCGGTAAACACTTCCTTGTCCTTGAAGTAACTGTCATCGGGACGGTACCCCAGCAGGCCGTCCTTGTTGAAGAAGCGCACATAGCTTGCTCCTTGCTTCATCAATGCGCCCGTTATCTGTTGCTTGGAGAATCCGGGCAGGTTGTTGGTGACGACCCTTGCCTGTTGTTCCGACCGTTCCTGCGCAGGCATTACCTCATCGGGAGTCAGGTAAAACGGACGTCTGTCCGTAGCGGACAGTATCACGTGGCCACCTGTGGTGGCACCGGCAGGCAGCACCACGTCGGCAATCCCGGTCTCCCTGTCGCGCACCACCACCATTTCTTTGGTGGAGCGGTCAGGCACGCTTTTCAGTTCCTCTGCTATCCGGTAGTTTCCTTTCGTGTTCCATTCTGTAGGCAGGTATTCCCGGCACGCCGTGGCAATCTTCGCACCGTAGGCGAGTGCTTCGGTATAGGCTATCTCCACCACATCGGCATCTTCGTCCGTCACCCTCAACAAGGCTTCGTTCTTCTGCCGTTCGTAATAACCCAGATTGAATTTTTCCAGAAACGCATTCCGGGCTTCAGGAGAAGGGAAGTTGCGTCCGTCTATCGCCATTCCTCCGGTACGGAGAATATCCACTAGTATGGCACTCTCACGGGCGTCCACCTGCGGCCCTTGCCGTTCCTGCATTTCCGAGGTCTGGCGTTGCGTGCGCAGCGTGGCATATTCCACTTTCTCACCCTGTTCCGCCTTTCGGATAACCCCCAGCGCATTGTTCACATCGCTTTCGATAGCATCTATGTAGTGCGGATTCTCTTGCAGTTCCCGTGTCCAGTGTTCCACCAAGGGCAGGCTGTCGTTCGCTAACCGGGCAGGCAGTCCGAGTTCCATCATCTTCACGCCGGAGGCCAGTTCCGCTACCAGCCGTTCATAGCGTATGGCATCTTCCGAGGGGGCTTTGCCGCCTTGCATCACCATGCCTTCACGGGCAAGCCGTTGGGCGTGTCCGGTGGCACCTGCCACTTGGCGCATCAGTTCTTGCACATAGTCTTCGTAGTGTTCAAACTGTTTCGCTTCGGGCATATAGACTGCATCTTTGGCGGTATCGAAGTGCGCCATGCCTGCGGCATCCTTGCGCACGGGAAGCAGGTGTTCCCTGACCTGCGCCACGAACCGGTTCACCGTGCTGCGCAGTTGTCGTTCCTCGCTTTGCAGGTAGCCCCGGTCTGCACGGCTGCCGAAGCGTTGTTGCAAATCCCGGTATTTCTCCGCATCCGCCATCGGCAGAGTGGTCTGGTCGATGTTGAACAAGACCATGATTTCCCGTTGGCGCACTCCTTTGTAGAGCTTCTGCTGTGCTTCGGGCAAGGCTTTGTATGCCTCACGAGACAGCATATCTTCCGAGTTATGGCGGTTCACGTACTTGTCCCACTTGTACCAGTTGAACGGCACGCCGTGTTCCTGTTGCAATATTGCCTCTCCACGCTGCTTTGCGTCGGAGAACATCGTATATAATCCGGTCTTGTAGCCGCTTTGGTCGGTGTGCATGCCCAATACGAGGGAGTTGAACGGACTGACAGCTACACCCTTCGGATAGAATTTCGGTAAATTCCGTCCCGCCGCATTCAGCCAGTAGCCGCTACCGGCAACCGCACCGTTCAGGGCGTTTATCAGGAGTGCTGTCTGTTGGTGGGCGGCCGATTGTTCACGTGGACTTTTTTCTTTCATTGCTGTTGTGTTTATAGGGTTGTTTGATTATTTGAGTAGGATTGTGCGTTCCCGGCCCTCGTCCCGTTCCGCTTCGGCGGCCCGGTAGTTCTGTTGTGCCATTTGCTGCATTTCATCGTGCTTGGCAAGCACGGCGTTGGCGAGTGTGTTCAGGGGCAATGCGCCGCTACGGTGGGCATCCACCACATTGTCGGTCAGTTGGATGCTGCACGGCACTTTGTCAATCACCGCAATCAGGCTGTTCCCTTGCAGCACCGGGTTGGCGATGCGTGGATTGAGTGGCTCATCGGCATATACCTTGTAGGGTTGCACAACTTTGTTCCCTTGCCGTCCAAGGGCTTCATGCCCGGCTTTGTTCAACAGGTTCACGCCACCCATGCCTATCAGTACCATCTTCAGCATCGGGTTCCGTACATACATACCGGTCAATATGGAAGCGATGGGCAACAGGTTGTTTTGCGGAAGCAGTGATTTCGACTTGCCGGTAAACAGCCCGAAAAGGATGTCGGGCAGCATGGAAATGACATAGCCCAAGTTTTGGCCGATGTCGTCCAGACCGTCCAGCCCGAAAGTGCCGAACAAGTCGCCCCAGCCGTTTTCATTCCTCTTTCCCTGCGTCTCACCGCTCTCCGTAGGATGCTTGTCCGCCATATTATCTTGTTCCGTAGCCGTTTTTTCCGTTTCCCTTTTCGCAGTTTCGACACGTTCCTTTTCCTCTTCCTCTTGCATCATCGCTAGATATTCTTCTTCCCGTCCAGGTGCCACCACCATGGGCACATCCCCGTGTCCGGGTTTGCGCTCATTGGAAGGAGGCTCGTATGCCGGGAATGGCCACCCATGCGGAACCTGCGCCTCGGCTTCCATAAGTTCCGCCCAAAGCGGTTTTTCGGTCAGTATGCCCATCTTTTGGGCCAACCGCTCGTTGAGCGACAGGATGTAAGGGTTTTCGTAGGATTTTATGACCTTGCCTTGCGCACGGAAGTCGGCGAACACATTATGTTCGCTGCCGAACACGCCACGGCTGATACAATCCTCCACCGTCATGGCCGGAGCATCCTCCGTTCCGTCCATGAATTTCCCCACCGCATAGCTTACCGCTTCCACGCCGCCCAGCTTGATAAGGCTTCCCCACGAGGAAATACCGCCCATCATCACGGTGTCCATGCCGACACCCACCGCTGTACCCCATGCTTTCTCCGCACCGCTTGGCCGGTAGGCGGCTTCGCCACGCCGTTCTATCTCTTGTTGCAGGGGCGACTTCATCATGCCTTGCGCCAATCCCAGCAGGCTGCCTTCCGCACCTTTCCGCAGGATATACTCCACGGATGATTTCGGCATCTGCTCGACCGCCATTCGGTCAATCATCATCTGTTCCACCCAGTAGTCCACGTAGGCAAAGGCGAGGTCTCCACCCAGTTCCTTGGAGAGTTCCTCGTACTGTTCCCTACCGATTTCCGCTACAACGGCATTGCGCCACTCTCCGGCAAGCAGGCTCAGGTCTTCCACGGTTTCCGGGGTGGCGGCTATCCGTTCCCGGCACATTGCCACATAATCCTCTGTTGTCTTGCTGTTCCACTCGCCGGTCTGCCGGAGATACGGCAAGGAGTCGTCCGGCATTCCGTTCGCACCGTTGGCGAGAGAGCGCAGCACGCCGGCAGTACTGGCGTGGTATGCACCGATTTCTTCCACCTGCTTTTGCGTAAGGTAGGTTTGGGCTTCCTTCATCACGGGAGCCAGCTGGCTGTTGAAGTAGTTTTGCAGGCAATATTCGATTTCTGCAAAATGCTGGGTCTGTCGGGGTTTGCTCATGTCAAATTCATTTGTTGCAATAGTTGTTCTTTGGTCTGTTCTATGGCGTGGTGGTACACTTCCATCTGTTTTGGAAAGTATTCTTCCAGCATCGTATCCTTGTCAATCAGGTTTTGGATGAACTTTACCGCCACTTGCCGGCTGATTTCCACGGAGGCTTCGCCTTCTTCTCGGTTATTGAACCATGCCTTCGTCCACCACCGCATTCCGGCCTTGTCGGGATATACCGTCACCAGCCGGGGAATGTCAAAACTCTGCACGTCTATCTCCAAATCGGTAAGCGGGTCCACCATGCCGCAAGTCGCTATGGCTTGGTCGGCCGTTTTTTTTTATCGTTTTCGCTCAGCGTGGAAAGAAAAATCTCGTGGCGCAAAGCGAGGTAGTTCAGGAAGTCGCTGATAAGCAGGTTCTGCACTTTGGCGGCTATCGGCATCGAGCGGTCTCCTATCCCCAACGGGTTGGCGAGCGAGGGTATCATCTCATAGAAATAGTTCTTCACGGCGGACTGTGAGAAGATGTTGCGCAGCGATTGTTCCGTATGCTCCGGCACACGGTAGCCGCCGTTGCCCACTTCCAGTAGGTACTCCGGGTAGAAGCGTAGCATCAGTTCCTCGATTTCCTCCCGGTCATCGTCATACATTGTCGGAATATCCATTTCCATCGTCTCCAGTTCCGGCATACCCGGATGTCCTTGCTGCCGCATTGCCAGCAGGTTGCCGTACAGCATGGCAAGGAACTCCATCGGATTGATTTCCTCCCCGTCATACTTCACTTCGATATGCAGTAGGTCTCCGCTGATACCCACCACGCTGCCGGCCTTTACCCGTGCGCCGAAGGGGGCAAGTGCGTTGGCAAGGTGGGCGTAGGTCACTTCATACTTACCGTAGCGTATCACTTGGTACAGCCCGTGCGTGGGGTTGCTGCCGATACCCGACACCACACCGTCCGCTACGGCGGTAAGGATATAGCGGTGGGTAGCGAAGTCCACACCATGGTGGAAAAACTCCTCCTGTGTCATTGGGTGGATCTGCTTCCCGTAGCCCAGCGTCAGGCTCACTTCTCCTTTACTCTCCTCAAACGGCATACAATAGCCGCTTTTCGATACCAGGTTCATTTCTTGCGTATAGTTCATTGTCTTTTGTTTCAAGCCTGTTGCCAGGCGATGTTTATATGGATGTTATCTTTTAAGAAGCTGAATATGTGTACAATCACTTCCACTGTCCAGCCGTTTCCCAACATACGGTATTGTTGCGTGTCGCTGCATTTCCATTGGTACCATTCCGGTATGGTTTGCAGGCGTGCGCACTCCGTGGGTGTCAGGCGGCGGATGCGTCCGCACGACATACATATTTCTCCAAAGGGGAGCGGATTTTGGGAACAAGTGCCTGTCTTTCCCTTTCTGTCCGGCCTGCATCCGGCCAGACCAGCCCATATCAAGTTGTCTTTCTGCACGCTCGTCAGGTAGTTTGTCTTGCCGTCTGTCCGGGGTTCAAGCTGTTGGATGTTCTTTCGGAGTTCGGCAATGCTGCCGGCTTCGTATGCCTTGCGTATCCGCTTGCCATACTCCGTCCTCCGGGAAGTGAGGCAGGTCTCTCGTCCACGCATGGCCATACAGACATAGTTCGTGGTCAGGTTTCCTTTGGCCTGTGCGGTAGCCGTCAGGCAGTGGCTTTTGTCGTTGTCTCCCAGCACGTTCATGTCGGTATTCCGTTTCTCGCCATGCCTTTTCAGCCAGCCCATCATCTTTTCGCTCAAGTAGTATTTCTTGTCCGCTTCTTCCTCTACGATGTGCCGGAGGAATATCTTCCGGTCTTGAGGTTGCGGAATGTCGGCGTGCAGTTCACCGAACAGCCCGACCTTTTTTGTCCGTATGTTCGTCCAATAGATGCGGGCACGATTCTGTGCCGACACCAGGGCGGAGTTGATATGCACCCCGAATATCCCGATAGCCTCGCTCAGTACACGTTCCCATTTCTTGCCCATTTCCACATTTTCTAATAGGAACAGCACATCAGGATTGTACATGCGAATATCTGTCAGGATACGCATATATTCCCAAAACAGGTATGATTCCCCTTCAAACAGGAAGCCTTCACGCTTCAATTCCAAATAACGCTTCAACGTATAGATTTCCTCCTTGTCTATGGTGGACATCCCTGCTCGTTTCCCGGCAAAGGAAAACGACTGGCAGGGGCTTCCGCCTATCAGCAGGTCTATCGGCTCCAGTTGGCGCACGTCCACTTGTGTGACATCGCCGAGTTGTATCGTGTCCGGAAAATTCAGTTGGGTTTGCCGGATAGCGTGTCGGTCTATTTCGGAGGCGTAATATGTTTCCGTCCGGATGCCAAGTCGTTTCAAGGCAATCTGTCCGCATGACATTCCGTCAAACAAGCTCAAAACCTTCATTCGTCTCCGTTTTATGGTTGAAATATGTGCTGCACTTGAATCCTTTTCTCGGTATGAAGTCCTTGAACTCGCAGCTCAGGAATATCCATCTCTTATCGGCCCAGCCTGCCAGGTCCTTCTGCCATTGGGGAATGCTTTGGTTGGGATTGTGCAAATCCCGGTACGGCTGGCAGTAGGGCAGAAAACGCCTCCCTTTCTGTTTCCAATGGTTCACACGGGAAAATGATTCTTCAAAATCATTGAGCAGGATGCAATAAAAGAAGTATTCCCCCTTGTATCCGTATTTATCTATCAGAGCCGTGGCACGCTCGCATTCCGCTATCTGCGCCTGTGTATCACAACCGAAGCGGATGTGTTTCAGCCATTTCACCTGTGCAAGTAGCTTCGCTGTCTCATCCGTTACCAACCGGGCGTCCAATCCTTGGTTGAAGTCCACACGCAACCCCATCCGGATAATCTTCTCTATCTGCCCCAGTCCGTAGTCCGAGGCCAGTACATTGTTATCCATGAGGATGATACGGTTACGCCCCTCCACCGCAATCTCTTCTATATCCATATAAGGATTGATATTCCCTTCTTTCTGGGGTACTACGCACCACTTGCACCGGTTCGGGCATCCCCGTGTCAGAAAGCCGTAAGCCGTTCTTTTGTCTATTCCATACAGGCTGTAATCCGGTACGGCTCTGTCTATCTCTGGAGGTAGTACCTTTCCTATGTCATAGCCGGTTCCCCCTCGTTCCGCTTCGTCGGCGTTCAGGAAATATGCGTAATCCGGCGTAAAGATGAATACTTTCGCCAAATATACCTTGTCGTATCGGCTGAGCGGACTGTACCACTCCACACGATTGCCCTGCGCCTTGTGGTAGCTGCTGATTTTCATCAGTGCGAGGTTAGGGTAACGGCTATCTACTGCCAATAATCCGATATTCATTGTGTCTCTTTTGTGTTTGTCTTCAGAAGTAAATTCTTAATTCCTCATTCTTCATTACCTTCTCATTCCTCCCGGCCGTTCCTGTTCTTCACTCACCGCAGGAGTCAACGGTTGTGCCACTTTGGAATTGTTACCAATCAGCATCATGCCCAATAACGCCCCGGCAATCTTTCCAAGCCAACCGAAGCGTCCGAATACCAGCATGGCAGAAGCCAACAGTCCGAAGATGCCCAGTCCCGACACGTTCCCCTTACCGAGATTGCCGAAGAAGTTCCCCAACATATCCATGCCGTTGCCGCCGGTCATGTTCCGCAGAAAAGTACCCACACCACCCCAAGACGCACCCATCGATGACACCGATTGGCTTACCTCTTGCAGGCTTTCCCCGGCTTTGTCTGCCGCATCCGCTATTTTATTTGTAGCGTTCCCTGCCATTTCCAGTCCCTTGTCAACGGCTTCTTCCCCGACCAGCAGGTCTGCCGCCGCACGGACTACCGGTTTGTCATTCACAAGTTTCTCCCAAGCGAGATATCCCATGCCACCACCCATTACCGCTGTTTTGGTGGCATTTCCCAATCCTGCAAGTGTGCGTTGGGGATGCACAAGTGCTCCTCCGATACTGCGTGCCGTAGTTTGTGTTGCCGAGTGGTTGGCTACTTTTTTGCCTATACCTAAGATTGTTGACCATTTTCCCATTGTCGTGTTGATTGTGTTTATATGATTCCTTTGATTGTTTTGTTATCGGTTTCCGCTCCGTTTCCATCGCCGCATGGCAGCCTGCACGATTCCAGCCTTGTCCGTTGGCCTGGGTCGGCTCCCTTCGTCAATCTCCGCCCATACGTCAACAAACGAGGTATATTTCACGGCGAGTGCCAGATGCTTCAGCTTCTTGTTCATCCGTTTCAGCTTGGGGCGTATGGCGAATACAATCTCCATGCGTTGCTTCTCCGTCATTTTCGTGTTGTTCATACACACCTGCCGGATGTCGTTCACGATTTCCACGCTTCCCAATATCAAGTCACGGTAAATTTGGTTCCTCCGGGGTGTCAGTGCCACGGCAAAAGCCCCTTCAGCGTGTTGCCTAAGTTGCTTCGACAAGTCTCCCATGTTGTCCGACAGCCGTCCTATCTCGTGGTAGAAGCCATAGATTTGTGCCGCATAGCACACGATATCCCGGAACGAATCAAGATAGTTGTTGAATGTCCGTTGCAAATCGGTCGTGCCTTCCACTTCTTCCCGCATCCAGAGATGTCCGGTTGTCTGCATCAGCATCGCCTTTTCCTGGCTTTTTAGCTCTTTCTCCGCCTTGTTGGTGTAGCCTAATATCATCCCGGCCAGTGTCGGGTCAATCTGTGCCTCCACTTTCGCCGTCCCTGCCAATAGCAGCAGGATAAATCCGATGTAATATCCAAGCCATTTCTTCATGTGCTCTTTCTTCTTACGTTAATACCTCGCCGCTCTTGCCGCCCGTTTCCACCGGTCTAAGGCAAGGTGCGCTATCTCGCTGTTGTCCCGGTCAATCATTCCGGAGGTGATGTTGTTCCACACGTCCATCATCGTATAGTAGCGGATGCTCAGACATAGTTTGTTCAGTTTCTTGTTGAATGCGCCTAATTTATCGGCCAACGCCCACATCGTTTCACTCCGTTCCGCACCGGTCAGCATATTCTGCGGCCCTCCGGTGGCTACGGCATTCCGCAGCAGCGTATAGACCGTCACCAGTTCCGTGGCGGTCTCGATATACAGGTTGTTCATCGACAACGTGGCGATGACGCCCAGCGGATTATTGCTTACAGCCTTGCGTAGCCTGCCCAGTGAAATGAAGATGCGCACGCCGTCCTCATACAACGTGGTGGCGGCTTTCAGCGAGGAAGCATACCCGCTGGCCGTTTGCAGGTAGCTGCTGTATTTCCGTTCCCATTCATGGATTTTATTGAACTCGGCGGCAATGGTGTTCTGCAAGGCAGCCGTGCGCAGTTGCCCGTCCGTCTGGCTCTCTATCTCTCCATTGATAGCCTCATTTCCTTCGGCAAGTGCCATCCACTCCAGCGGATTAGTCTGCACATATTGTGCCACTGCACGCTGTACCCACAGAATGCTCATAAGCAGCAGGAGGCTAACGGTTTGTAATCTCATAAATACCCTTTCGTTGTTTATTGGTTTCCACTCGTTCACGGATATGATCGACAAGATTCGTCCGGTATTCCACGCCGCGTATATCCAGTTTGGGGGTCATGCGGTCTCCCGAATACACGCTCACAGTTTTCAGCCCGGTCAGTTGTTGCAGGAAGCTGCGGTGTTCCCTGAAGTCCACTACACGGTACAGTTCCATGTAGTCGCAGCTTCGGCTGAACACGCCATGCCGGTAGATTATCTGTTCGCTGCTGATAAGGTATTCGGTACGGCGCAGGTAGATGAACCGGTACAGCAGGTAAAGGCTGCACAGCACGGAAGCCCCTGACAAGATACCGCTACCGGCAAGGCAAAGCAGGAGCAGGGGCAGTTCATCAATGGCAAATTGCATGGAATGCGGTCGGATGACAAGGGTTCCGTAGTGGGCGGTCTGCATAGGCTTCATGGGGATTATCGGTGAAAACGGGGTTGGTATTCTTCTCTCATGCCCGAAAGTGAGTTGGTTATATCCGTTTCCAACCGGGCAAGTTCTTCCTGTATCTCATACATCTCCTGGAAACCTTTGTCCGGCATTCCCCTGTCATTGACTTCAAAAGATTGCACGACTTTCTCTGCCCGTTCAATCCGTTTGCGTACGGCTTCATGGTCTGCTTCATCATACAGGCCGGTACGGATATGTCCGGGATTGACTTCGGGCAAATCGGACAAGGCGCGGTTCAGGGTAGCCCTGCCACTGATTTCCAAATCATCAAGTTCCTTTTCTTCCGTTTCCATCCGTTTGTCAAGCAATTGGTCGTTCCAGTCCTTGTAACCTTCAGCCGCCGGCTCATAGATGATGCTTCCCATCACAGGTGTGCCGGACCGGGATAGCATTTGTAGAGCTTTGGAGATAGCGTGCAGGTCGTTTTCCATTTCCTCCAGTTCCTCCTTGTTTGTCGCACCGTCAGTACGGCTGGTTTCATAATTGTCCCTACGGTTCATATACATCTCCTGCAAATATCCGTCACCCATTTTCATGTATTTGAGAACCGCATCTTCCAAATCGGGTTTCAAGGTATCTATGCCCAGGCTCGCTGTCACTTTCTTGAAGTCAAACGGTTCCATTGCTATTTCATGGCGTTGATAACCCCCACTGCAATCTTGCACGATTAAATTCCCGGCTTTCGACAGGTAACCGGAGAACTCCCTTCCGGCATGGGTCAGCGCAAAATTGATAGCGAATACCTGTCCGGAACGGTCACGGTCAAAACAAAGGTGGTGTGTGGCAGTCGGTGTCTCTGCCATCATCCCCTTGAATTGTTGCTGGCTCGGCGACCCTCCGGTGGAGACAAACACCGAATCTTCCATATTCAGTGTACTTGCGTTCAACTGGCAGAAAGCCATCGCATCGAGCGCACTCTCAAACCAATACACGTTTCTCACTTCAGGTAAAGCCAAGTGTCCCGGATTACCTATCCATATTCCTTGCGTGGCGTTACTTCCGGCGGCCATGCCCTTATACACCATTTTTCCCTCCCGGTTCGGGCGGCTTCGTTCCTCCAATCCGGCTTTTTCATCCGGCTTGTTCGGCAGGGTTAAGGGAAACGAGAGGTTGGTATATCGCTTCCCGTCCGTCCGCAGCTTGGTGGTCAGGAAGATATTGTCGGCAAACAGCCGTTGGGTGGCAAGGTCGATGCCACGGTTCTTGAAGTAAGGATAGAATTTCTTCTGGCTCTCCCAGTTGCCCAAGTCAAAGCTCTGCCATTCGTAATCATTGGCGTTGAAGGGTTTGTTTTGCTTCTCCGGATTCAAGACACGGGCATTCCGTTCCGTGACAGGTTGGTTCAGCAGGCGGTTGCACACAAGGTTCACCAGCCTGTCCTTCGACATCCCCGGCGTATATTCCGCAAAGAAATGCGGATGCTCCTTGATAAAGGAGATGATGTTGTAGTTCCGCTGTTCGGGCGGTTGGAAGCAGCACATGCCGTTCCGGGTGACAATGAATTTGTCACCACGAATACGGCGGCCGTTGCTGTCCAGGCGAACGTAAGAGGGATAGCGGATGCCATCCTTCCGGTTCAGGCGGTAGCCGGCATCCTGCAACACCTCTTGGATGTTGATGCGTTGCTTGAAATCTTCGTAGGTCAGTTCCGACATATATAATTATGTTTGTGTTGTGTTCTTTTTCTTTGGTTACATCCCGTGGCGCATCTCGTGGCGGATATGCTCATTCGCCGCCGCCTCAAAGTTTCGTGTGGCCACATCCATAGGCGTATCCACTCCCGGTTTGAAGTAGGGGTGTGGCGCAGGCCCGTGGTGGTGATGTTCGGCGAATATCACCGGTCTTGAATGGCAGTGGTGGTCATGCCCCAGTTCCGCAGCCACGGCTGCGCCGGCAAGCAGGGCGGCACCGATTTTCGTTCCCAACGGGGTCCGGTCTCTCGACTTCATATCCACCTCGCCGAACACTTTGGAGAACAGCTTCAGGCGGTGGTAGTCGTCAATAGCCATAAACTTGTCGTATTGCTTCTGCGTAATCTCGTGGCTCACCCGTTCGCCGTCGATAATGGCGGTCATCTTGTATGTTCCCTCTTGTCCGGACGGTTCCACACGGATGTCATCCACTGTCACCTCCCTGCCATGCTTTCCTTCCCGGTACCAGCCTTTGTCGGGACGGATTGCCGCAAGGTCGTTGCCGTTCATTGCCACGCCGCCCCTCGGCAATCCCTCTCGCAGCTCCCGTTCCGCTTCCACCGGCATACCGCCGGCAATCCTTTCCGCCTGTTGTTGCCCCACGGCCAACCGGCTGTTCAAACCTTCCAGCACCTCCGGGTGCAAGGACAGGTTCACAGTCTCCCTGCCATTCAGCATTTCCAACGTCACTTTGCCGTCATAATCGTCTTGGATTACCCCGTTGATGATTTCCAGCCGTTTTTCCGCCGTAGCTTCTTCCAATGTGTTGGCGGTCAGTGCGGCAAGTTCCTCCTCTGTCAGGTCATATTGCAGGTCCGCATCCACCGCAGCCGACTGCACGGTCAGCGTTCGTGTCTCGCTATCCACGATAATACCGTGGCTTGCCAGGCATTCCTGCCATCTCTCGTTGGTGAAATACACCGGCGAGGCTACCAGTTCCTTGTAGGGCTTGGCAGACTCGGTGCTTCTCTGTCGGGGGTGTATGGGCGTCACCACGCTCTGCAATTCTTTCAGCACATCCCTCTCCGCTACCGGGGCGGTGGCGTGTCCTTTGTAATAGAAGCCGTAGCCGCCCGATTGTAGTTCCCCCGGTTTCATGCGTCCGTCAGGGCGGTTTGGCACGATAGGCGCACCGGGATAGTAGAGGTCTCCGCCGATGCGCCGCAGGTGGAAGCCCCCTTGTTGCCGGGGTGTCCAGCCGAGAAAGCCGTGGCAGATCGGATGGAAAGGACGCATGGGCATTCCCACACGCCCATACTCTCCGGCACCGGTACGGTAGCCGTGCAGTCCCATGGCGACCCGTCCGTTGGCGTTCCGGGCATGTACGAAGTCTTTCGGCAGGTCGAAGTCGGCGGCCACGATGCTCGCAAAGGTATTGTAACACCGTTTGTTGGCGGAGTTCGTGCCCCAGTCGGTCAGCGCACGCAGTTGCTTCTCGCCGATAGGATAGGTCAGCAAGGGCGAATCATGCCCCTGCACAATCAAGGCAAACCCTTCGCTGCTTCCGGCAAGGTAGCCACGCATACCGTTACGCAGCAACAGGTCTTGCATTTCCGGCGGTAAATCCAACGGCCGGGGATTGGTATTCTTTCGGATAGACATATTGTATTCTCTTATTTAATGGTTCAATCAAGCGTCTCCGTTCGCTATCGCTTCCTCCAGTTCCTCTTGCTTCATTTGCAGGAACTTCCAGGCGGTTCCGTCATTCATCGGCAGTTCACGCAGGCGGCAATACCGCTCATACTCCTGTTTCCATGCCTTGGAGTGGTGGGTCACATACCCCAGCCATCCGAACACGCCGCTCTGCACCTTCTCCACAAGCATTTCTTCCGGATAGAATCTTTCCGTTTCCAATTTTTCATTCATCATTCTTAATTCTTCATTTTCAATTTGCCTGCCCCGTTCTTCTTCATTTCCTCCCACATCTCTTCACTGTACTCCTTTTCCTCCACATAGTCCAGGTTGCCCTGTTCGTCCATCACCCAACAGCCGAAGCACCCGAAGTTGTATTTTTTCAACCCCTTCTTGTTCTGTTCACGCCATTGGCGTTCATCCCCGATACCGATGCGGATGCCGGTAGGGTCATGCAGGTCGATACCGAGTGTCAGCATACTGCCTTCGTCAACCAGTGTCAAAGGCTCACCGTTCTGCAGACAGTTCAGTTCGGCGTTGCTCAGTTCAAAATAATCGCAGAAGTATTGCAGGTTGCGGCCGATGACGGGTGTCGGCACGGAAAGAATCTGTCCGGTGCCTTCGTCTATCTGGTGGAAGGCTTGCACTTGTCTGCCGTCCGCATCGGTCATGGCAGCCATCACCGCTTTCCCGGCTTCCAGCTTTTGGCGGTTTGCCTCGCTGAATTGCTCCAACCGGCTTTGGGCAAGTACCGGATAAAACAGGATGTCCGCTTCCCTTGTTTCGGTTCTGACCAATGCGAAGCGTGTGCGCCCTTGTATGATATTCCCTCCTTCATCCGTGATATGGATAGGCAACACAGGCGAACGGTAGCCGTCACACACCTGTTGCAACACCGATTGCGGCAAGTCGCCGATCATTTCGCGGGTCAGACCGAATTTTTCGAGGATGCCGTAAGGTATTTCTTCCTCCTTGAATTTGTGTTGATAGTTCATAATCCTTTGGGTATAAGTTCACTTTTGGGGGCAAAATAAATTCATCGTCTGCGCCTGCATCGGGCGGAAACGATAAATCGTTCCGTTTTTGAAGTTATTTATGGAAACACGGAAAAATCAGACTGTCAATCATACTCCAAACGGAAAATCCAACCCACTTCCGGCGTGTGGCGGCTACGGGTATGATTACCGGGTATGATTGCCTATACAAGGTTAAAGTTCAGTGCTTTTCATCCGCTATATGAAAGGTGTCCGAAGTTCTTTCCCTACCTTTGTCCGTATGAAAGTGATTCTTATATTATCCATGCTTTCGGTGTGTCTTTCCGCAAAGGCACAGTTCCATACCGTTGCCGGGCGCCAGCCGTTTTGTCGTATAGATACAGAAAAAGACTTTCCTAAAATGGAAAAGGTCTCTGATAAAAAGAAGGAAGCTGGTTCTATGCCAGGGAAGTTTCCTGACTATGGGCATAGCGAGTGGGTGCAGCGGTACATGAGCGTGTCCTATCCGTTGAAGCGCATTGCCGTCACTTCACCCTACGGTCTCCGTACCGACCCGTTTGGCAGGAAACGCAGGCGGCACAACGGGATAGACCTGCGCGCGGAAAATGAAGAAGCCTACGCCATGCTGTCGGGGGTGGTGGTCAAAGTGGGGCAGGACAAATGTTCGGGCAAGTTCGTCACCCTCTGCCACGGTGACTATACCGTCAGCTATTGTCACCTTTCCCAAGTCTTGGTTCGGCAAGGAGCTTCTGTCATGCCCGGCGAGGTGATTGCCATTACCGGCAACACTGGACGCAGTACCGGTCCCCATTTGCACCTCACCTGCAAGCACCGTAACCGCTACATCAATCCCGATATCCTCTTGCTGTTCGTCCGGGAGACGAAAGAAGAGGCTATCGCCCGTTTAGACAATCTTTGACAGCGTTTTTCTTACAAAATATCCGCGCAATTAGTTGGATATATAGATTTTATCTCATACCTTTACATTTTGGTAAGAACTACTTAAAACATGAATATTATGGATACTCTGATTATACTTTTGGTAGGCTATGTAATACTCAAAAGTATTTTTTCCGGTGGGGATTATGATAAAAAGCCCGAACGCCGCAAAAGAAGCAGGAAATCGTCCTTTTGGGGCGACGCTCCCACATATTCCGATTACGACACGTGGAGTCGCTCGCATGGGGATAAGAACAGACTGTAAAAAGTTAAAAATGAATTTATTTGTCCGAAGGTCTTGGACATTCCAAAAGAAAGCCGTATATTTGCATCGCTAGAATCCGCCACGCTTCCCGTAGAACAGCGTACCAGGGCGGAACTTTTTTTATACATACGCTTATGGATTATACAAATTCCCCTCTTGAGGTTCCTGCTTTAATCCAAACATTGAAAGATAGGGGACTGTCAATTACTGACGATGACAAGGCGTTGGCATTTCTTGAGAATGTCAGTTACTTTCGTTTCAGGACATATCTCCGTCCTATGGAACAGGATACGGTTACACACCAATACAAGCCCGAAGCCTCATTTGACAAGGCTGTGTCACTTTATCAGTTCGACACCCGGCTAAGAATGCTTGTTTTTTCTGCTATACAACAAATAGAAGTATCCTTGCGGGCCAAGATTATCAATCATTTCTCGTTAAGCCATGGTGCATTTTGGTTTATCCAACCGGAGTTGGCCACAGACAAGCATAAGTTTACCGAGAATCTGAGTACACTGGAGAGAGAACTTCAACGCTCCAAAGACGAGTTTATCAAGGAGCATTGTGCCAAATACGGCAAAGAAGGTTATCCCCCGGCATGGAAAATATTGGAGTTGGCCTCATTTGGCTGCTTAACCAAGCTCTATTTCAATTTTGCCGATACGGGTATCAAAAAGAAAATCGCCCGTTCGTATGGCGTACCACAGCATGAAATGCTTGAAAGTTGGATGAAGGCGGTCAATGCGCTAAGAAATGCCTGTGCCCATCATGAACGTATTTGGAACAGGGCGATGCCGGTCATACCACAATTACCCAGTACTTTGCGTAATGCTTGGATAGCAGACAAACCACAAATGACCAATCGTTTCTATGCAGTCTTTTGCTGCCTTATCTATTGGCTCAATGCAATCGAACCCGAAAACTCTTTGGTGCGGGACTTCAAGTTCCTGTTACAGAAATTCCCTAATGTAGATACCTCAGCAATGGGCTTTACCGCAAATTGGAAAGAAGACCCGTTTTGGTTATAGTATAATTCAAGAAAACATAAATATCTAAAGGCAGCCAGATTCTTCCGAAAGAGTTTGGCTGTCTTTTTTATAATCTATTGAAAATGATATATACTACCTCTGACTATTTTGAATTAAAATTCGTTATTTCCTTAATCAACTTTCACACATTATAATATTTTGTGTATCTTTGCGGTAAATTGGTGTGTAATATCACCATTTTAGTATAGAATGAGTTTATCTCATTCAGTTCGTGTTCGTGTGGACTTGTAAAGAGAAAACTGGTAATTTTCAAGAAAGACAAGGATATACGAAGCGAGTGTGTCGTATTTGTTTAAATACGGCACAGGTCGCTCGTTTTGTCTTTCGGGTATACCAGTGCCTCTCTTTACAAAATGAGCGGACTCTGTGCCTTTCAATATATTAGATATGGTAAAGGGTTTGCTTAAAGATATTAAATAAACAATTTACCCTATCGTTATGGCAGAGACAGATTGGTTTAATAAACCTGTAGAAAATTCAAGAGAACTGATTCTGAAGGAAGCTTTCAAGTTATTCCTTCAGAAGAATATAGAAAAGGTGACCGTTCCAGAACTAGAACGAGTTACAAAGCTACAGCGTGGAGCCATCTTCTATCATTTTAAAGATAAGAGTGCTATTTTTGAGGAAGTGATAGAGCAGTATTTCTTTTCCCCTTTAAATATATTCTATCCTATTAATTCTAATAATGTGCATTCTTTAGAGGAATATTGGGATAAGAAAAATGAGCATTTAAAGAAAATCCAAAATTGGTTCCGGCAAGAAAATATTCCAATAAATCCTTGTTCTGCATTTTTCCATCTTGCAGAACAGGCAAATTTATATCTTCCTACTTTCAAAAAAGATATGCGGAATTTATTGAAAGCAGAGAGAGTGTGTTGGATTCAAGTATCTTCTGAAAAAAACAAATTATATTATGGAAATATGAATTTTTGCTCAATAGCAGACATATTGGAAAATATGTTTTTGGCTAAATGTTTCAAATATTGTTATGATATAAATAATGTGCCAGATTACAATCTACCTAGCATTGTGGATATTGAGCAACCTTTTAAATAAAGTTACAATCCTCTTATAGCCTTGTATTTACGTTAAAAAAACAATTATATGCCATTGGCTCTTTAGTTTTTTATTAAATTTGCGATAAATATTATGTAGTATGAGATATAAAGATCCTAATAATGTTAGTAAACAGAAGATTCTGTTGGAAAGTTTTAAATTGTTCGCCACAAAACCCTTTAGCGATATTACTTTTGCTGATATAGAAAAAGTAACAGGGTTAAGTAGGGGGGCGATATTATATCATTTCAACTCAAAAGATCAGATTTTAGCATCAATTATTGATAGATTTATTATAAATAAAGAATATGATTTACCGATAATAGATGTTTCGAAAAGTATGTGGGAAAATATCGAAAACTTTGTCGCTATAAAGCAGCAGCAACAGGAATTCTTTACAAGCATAGGTATTCAAAATATAAATCGTGCATTTATTTATATTGCAGCGAATTGCATGAATCTCTTGGAAGAAACGTCAAATGTAACGCAGCGTTTAGAAAAAGAAAGAAAATATTGGAAAGAGCTTTTATTGTTAGGTATAGAAAAATGCGAAATAAAGAATAGTGTAGATGTTGAGGTGGAAAAATTATTATTTATGGAGATTCATTATGGTTATTCTTATGTAAGTATGGCTACTCCAACCGGATACGATATGAGTTTATTGTTAAAAAAATTCCGACTCCTATACCTTAAACTAGTTGGTTAATACTTAATTTTTCTAAAATAAAAAAAATTTTATCTTCTCGCTTATAATTAATACTATATTTGCACGAATAAACAGGATATACTGTTTGCGTATAAATTATTAATTATTACATTATGAGTAAAAATGTTTACATTACTAAGCTATCTAGTTTCTTACCTAATGAACCTGTTGATAACGATGAAATGGAAGATTTCCTTGGGTATATAGGAGGTCATTCTTCTCGTATAAAGAGAATTATTCTTAGTCAAAATAAAATTAAGCAAAGATATTATGCCATAAAAAAAGGGCATTATACTCATACTAATGCAGAACTTATGGCAAATGCTATTGCTGGCTTGTTTAATGATGGATTTACGGTTAAAGATGTTCAACTGCTATCATGTGGAACTTCTACGCCTGACCAAATGATGCCTTCACATACATCAATGGTTCATGGTTTGCTAAAAGACAGCAATCCTATTCCGATTTTATCCCCCTCTGGGGTATGTTGTTCTGCCGCTCATGCTTTGGAGTATTGTTTTTTATCTGTATTATCTGGGCATACAAATAATGCTATATGTGGAGGTTCAGAGTTATTTTCTCCCTTACTTCGTTCAAATATTTTTGAAGAAGAATATAAGGCTATAAGTCAAATTCAATCCAATCCATATATTGCATTTGAAAAAGATTTCCTTAGATGGATGTTATCTGATGGTGCAGGATGCGCATTGTTGTCAGATATGCCGTCAGATGGAATATCATTAAAAGTAGAATGGATAGAATCTGTATCCTATGCAAATGAACTTGACGTATGCATGTCACAAGGATTACAAAATACAGCAAATGGAGAGTGGACTAGTTGGAAGGTTATGTGCCCTGTTGATTGGCAGATGCAATCAATCTTTGCTATAAGACAAAATACAAAATTATTAGCGCAATATGGTGTTGAAAAATCCGTGTTACATATAGCTAATAGCTGTAAGAAACATCAGTTGAACTTTGCAGATGTGGACTATTTTCTTCCGCATATTTCTTCAATGTTTTTCTATGACAGATTGGCGAATAAACTGAAAGAAAAAGGGTTGTTACTTGATGAGCAAAAATGGTTTACCAATCTTAGTTATGTAGGTAATGTGGGGGCTGCAAGTATTTTTATAATGCTTGATGAATTATTTCATTCATCCAAATTAAAAAATGGGGAATTAATTTACTTATTTATACCAGAAAGTGGACGGTTCTCTTATACAACAGCTTTATTAAAAGTTGAATGTGTATAACACAATAGTTCGTTAAAAAATCGCCAAACCTAAGCGGCTCTGGCAGTAAATAAAATG
>OBYU01000190.1_pt1 | contig 36743 bp, 25 predicted proteins | sample 1501421 | NCBI WGS metagenome assembly OBYU01 (sample SAMEA2580207, study PRJEB22360) | human gut metagenome | biome: human gut; feature: human-associated habitat; material: faeces | place: Denmark | collected 2008/2010
CACATCGGCCCGCGGGGGCGACAAACGGCGCCGCCCCCGGGGATGCCGGGTGTTGTGGGCGGGCGAGCCGGGGCAAAAACAGCCCCCGGGGGGACGCGGATGTCCTCCCGGGGGCTGCGATACCTTTAATATAAAGAGGGAAACGGCCGGTTCTGGTCGGTTTGGCAGGGAACGGGCGTTGTTTTACAGCTTTGTTACAAATGCGCCGGAGGTGTTGACCTTTTGCGAAAGATGCTTTATCATGCGTACAGAGGCAAGGGGAGTCATACTTGACTGAAACGCGCAGTCGTGAGTAGGATGCCCCGAAAGCTCAAAATTTAGAAGGAGGAATTCCAAACATGAGAAACCTCAAGCGGACTCTCAGCCTGGCTCTGGCTTCCGTCATGCTCGTGGGCATGATGAGTGTCGGCGCCAGCGCGGTGAACGCGAGCGATTTCACCGATGCGGATGAGATCGTAAACAAGGACGCCGTTTCTACCATGACTGCCCTGGGCATCATCAATGGTAAGGAAGACGGCAGCTACTTTGACCCCACCGGCACCGTGACCCGTGCCGAGATGGCCAAGATGCTCTGCGTCGCCATCAACGGCGGTGTGGATCCCGTGCTGGGCGTCAAGGACACCCCCACCTTTACCGACATCAAGGGCCACTGGGCAGAGTCCTACATTGAGTACTGCGCCGCCAACGGCATCATCGCTGGCCGCGGCAACAACAAGTTTGATCCTACCGGCACCGTGAGCGCCACCGAGGCCGCCAAGATGCTGCTGGGCGTGCTGGGCTACAACGCCGAGAAGTCCGGCCTGGTGGGCAACGACTGGGCCATCAACACCAACGTGCTGGCCAACCAGAACGGTCTTTACAAGAACCTGTCCAATCTGAACGCCAACACCCTGCTGACCCGTGACAATGCCGCCCAGATGATCTACAATGCTCTGGACGCCAACATGGTTGAGCTGAACGCCGCTGGCAACTACACCACCAGCCAGTACAGCTACACCGGCACCGAGTCCGTCGTGACCGGCACCGAGCGCGTGTGGGTTGTCAAGATCAAGGACAGCTCTGTTAACGATGCCGTCAAGGCTCTGGACGGCTCCGTCTACAACAGCCGTCAGGATGCTATCGACACTCTGGATGCCGCGAACGGTAGCAAGCTCGATAGCAGCAAGTACACCCTGGAGCAGAAGACCCAGAATGTTTACGGCGAGAACACCGTGACCAAGTACGCCGACGAGACCATGGGCCACAAGTACCTGTCCCTGATCACCGACGGCGACGCCGTGCTGACCGACGTGGAGAAGGACAGCAAGGGCACTTACACCCTGTACATGAACGGCATCACCACCAAGGGCCAGTACACCAAGGTCGAGGGTGACTACAGCAACCTGATCGGCCAGAAGGTCGAGGTTCTGTATAAGGACAGCGAGAATGTGTACGGCGTCTATGCCTCCACCGACAGCTCCCTGATCGTGGAGAGCACTGCCGGTAAGGTTGAGGCTGTCAAGAACGGCGAGGTCAAGATTGACGGCACCACCTACAAGGTGGACAGCAATGTGACCACCACCGCTCTCTACACCGGTAAGCTGATTGACGGCCTGAATGTGGGCGGCAACAAGGCCGCCGCTGTGAAGGCTTACGACAATGACGACAACGGCAAGATCGACACCGTCGTTTACGTCCCCTTCACCGCCGCCAAGGTGACCTACGTGGGCGAGAAGTCCTTCAACACCGATGTTAACACCAATGTTAAGTTTGAGGACGTGAACGCTTACGACGACATGGCCAAGAACGACTATGTCATCAAGAGCGACGCCGCCAACACCGTGGATGACACCGATACTTATGTCCTGGCTGAGACGGTCGAGGGCAAGATCGAGGCCACCAAGAGCGACTCCGTCCGCATTGACGGCACCTGGTACAACTATGTTACCAGCGATCCCGACACCGATCTGGCTCTGGACAGCACCGTGAAGGCCGCTGTGCTCAACGGCTACATCGTGAAGTCCGAGGTTATCACCTCCAGCCACGAGCTGCAGGATTACGCTGTGATCGTGAACACCGACAAGGATATCAACGGCGAGCAGGCCAAGCTGCTCTTCGCCGACGGCACCACCAAGGTGGTTACCACCGACAAGAGCTACACCTCTGACGTAGGCAAGCTGGTGACCTATGAGGTCAAGAAGGGCGAGTATGTCCTGACCGCTGCTGAAACTGTCGATGCCGACAAGGCCGGCTTTGACAAGATTGTTGCTAACACCTATGCCAATACTTCCGGCAAGGGCAAGATTGGCGGCGAGAGCATCGCGGACGACGCCGTGATCTTCGTGAAAGACAACGCCGGCAAGTTCTCCACCATGACTGGCTCTGACTTTGCCAAGTACAGCTCCGCTTCCGTGGCCAGCATTTCCAACGCCTATGCCAACAAGGACAACTCCACCGGCTACAACAGCGTGGTTCTGGCCTATGCGACTCTGAACGCGAAGGTCAACTCCATCACCAGCAACTACGGTTATGTGACCAGCGCCGTGTCCACCACCAAGAACGATGACGGCGAGACCGTGTCCGTCTTCACCTTCTGGGATGGCGCCACCGAGCACAAGGACATCATGACCGACGAGAAGGTTTCCCTGTCCAAGGGCGACATCTTCACCTACGAGGAGAACAGCGACGGCAGCTACACTGTCACCGAGGTCGACAACCTGCTGCGCACTGCCATCATTGCCTACAACGAGAAGAACGGCGATATCCGCTTCACCGACGCTTCTCTGAGCGACAAGGGCAGCAATGTCAACGCTGAGATCACCGACGATACCGTTATCATCGGCATCAACAGCGACGACAAGGCCGGCGTTGAGGGCGCGGTGCCCACCATCGCCATCGAGACTGATAAGTCCGGTGTTTACCAGGCCAACGCCTACTATGTGATGGGCGCCGGCGACGAGGTGAAGCTGCTGGTGGTTGACACCTACGGCAACATCCCCGCGGTTGACAGCGTAACTACTGTTACCGACGAGAGCAATCTCGGTACTGCTCTGAAGCAGTACACGGATGTGACCTTTGAGGGTGATGCTACTATTTCCAGCAAGCTGGAGATCCCCGCTGGTGCCACCCTGAACGTCAAGGGTGATCTGACCGCAAATGCTGCTATCGTTGGCAACGGCACCCTGAATGTGGCTGGCAATATCAGCGACACCAGCAAGGTCAGCACTCAGCTTGAGTCCACCAAGACCGGCGAAACTGTTTCCGTGTCCGGCGGTGTGGTTCTCGGCGACGTGACCGGCAATGTCGGCTCCGGTAGCGCTCTGTACTCCGGCGATCAGGTTAAGGGCAAGGTTATCGTTCAGATTACCGTTCCTGCGGATGCGGTGACTGACAGCACCTCTAAGATTAAGTTTGACGGTTCCGAGCCCTCTACCCCCACGCTGACCAATCGTAGCGACATTTATCTGGCTATCGATATGAGCCAGTCTGGCCAGAAGGTTATCACCATTGACAAGGACGGCGATTGGAGCTCTACTACTAACGATGTGTATACCCTCACCGTGAAGTGGTAATCTAACTGCAATCGGCTTATTACGAAGAGAGCCGCCCCCGATTGGGGGCGGCTCTTTTTGTTAGTGGAAAGCTATATAGTAGTAGCTCATTCCGGATTGGTTTGCGTCCGCGTAGAATCTGCCCTCTATCAGGTCGCCGCGGGCCACCCGTATTCCGCTGCTGGTGATCTCCACCAGGTTTCCGTCCCGCATGGTGACCGGCGCTCCTTGCAGCGCCAGTCCGCCATAGGTATACCGATCGGACTGCATTGCGCCGTCCTGCCTTACCACAAAGACTGCCCGGGGCGATACCCCCAGCGAAATATCCCGGCTTCGGGCGTCATCCCCTGTATAGCTTCCACTTAGAATCTCAGGCTTTAAGGCCAGTGCTTTATCCAGCACACGGAAATCCTCGTTGAAATCCGTGCGCAGGAAATTGTCCTCCGGCTCCCACTGGTGCAGGTGATAGTGTTCCGTATAAGCTGCCATTTTCATTCCTCCCGCAGGGGGGCCGGGCAGCGCCTTTGCTGTACTGGAAAACGCGTCCCCTGCGGGAAAGGAACCCCGCGTCCGGCTGTCTACCGGACGCGGGGATGGCCTTGCCTGCGGAGGGGGTAATATAGATGGCAAACTATACAGCGCACTATCACCTGCACCAGTGGGAACCGGAGGACAGCTTTTTACGGAGAGACTTCAACGAGGATTTTCAGAAAATTGACGCGGGCCTCGCTGGACGGGGAGATTGCAGCCTGCTGTTCGGCTCTTACGTGGGTACGGGAACTTGCGGCCCGTCCGAGCCTACCGCACTTACACTGGGGATTCCAGCCAAGGCGCTTTGGGTAAGCTGCGGTTCATGCCACGCTGTCTTTCTGAGGGGGAACACGCAGGCGGTTAATTTCAGCACCAGCGATGGAGAGCTGCTTGAGGTGGAGTGGACTCAAGACGGCCTGAGCTGGAAGCTGGGGGGAGGACTTTACAATCACGACTACCAGCAGCTCAATGAAAAGGGAACCACCTATTATTACGCGGCGCTATATCAAGAAAGCAAGGAGGCCCCGGGAAATACCCGGGGCCTCCTTGCTTCTTGGGGTTTGGTGATCAGAACTTAGCGGATAGTGAAGGTACCCTCCACAAGAGTACCATCACCGGTGCTCTTGATAGACCAGGTGTACTTACCGGAGGTCAGGGGCTCAGTCTTCATGGAACCCTCACCAGCATTGATCAGGGGCTTTTCGCCAATTACCTGAACATAGAAGTAGTGGGGGCCGACTGAGCCGATATCATTAACCGTCTCAGTATAAACGGTGCCCTTGGAACCCTTAATGGTCAGGATAACTTTGTCGTTCGCAGTCTTGGTGCGGAACACAAAGTACATATTCTCGTTGGCCTCGCCGTGAACATCACTGGCAATGTCGTTGGGAGTGGACTCCAGAACATAGGCGCCATTGTCCAGGAAAAGCAGCTCGTTCTTGGAGGCAATGTTTTCGGTGGTCACGTCGCCGGCGATCTCAGCCTTGTCGCTGCCGGAGGAGGTGGTGGAACCGTAGAAGATGGTGACGATCTCACCGTTCTTCACGATGGCGGTAACCGTCATGCCCTTCTCCACATCACTCAGAGAGCCAGTCTCGATCTTCTTGCCCTCAGTGACGGCATAGACCTCAACCTCGTCGGAAACAGCGTAGCTCTTGCCGCCCAGGTCGATGATACCATCCTCGGCCTCAGCCTTGACCTCCACGCCGGGAAGCTGATAGGTATCATCGGTAGTGACGTTGCTGTACTCCTCACAGGCGGAGGCGTCCAGAATCTCGTTCTCGGCATCCGCATAGGCGATAACGTTCAGCAGAATATCGGTCTTCAGGACATTGCCGCTGGGATAGCTGTCCTTCAGCTCCTCATCCATCTTGACAGTGGTGATCTCACCGTTGACAACAGCCTTGTACTCGTAGTAGGTGTTGTCGCTGTCCTTCACCTTGGTACCGGCCTTGGAGCTGAGGACATACACGATGTCGTCAGAGCTGGCGGACACATCGGAGATGAAGACCATGGTAGCCACGGTGCTACCGCTCTTACAGTAGTAAACAAAGTTGCCGCTGTTGTCCTTCAGGTCGGGAACATTGGCATAGCCGGTGTAGGACTTATAGGTGGCCTTGCTGCCGGTGCCGGTCTGCACCAGGAAGACGGTCTTGCTGTTGGCGTAGACAGTCTCAGTGTCCAGAGTCATGGCGGACTCGCCCTTGTTGATCTCGACCTTCTTGTCCTCGGCCAGACCAGAAGTGCTGGCGGTCTTGATGGTGTAGATGTCCTTGGAGTTCTTGCTGTACTCTACGATGTAGCCCGGCAGTTTATCCAGTTCTTTCTTCTTAGCATCAAAGTCGTCGCCTTTCAGGCAGTCCTCGTCGAGCTCGGCCTCGACCACGGTGCCGTCGGCCAGCAGAAGCTTGGCATAGTAGGAGCTCTCGTCGTCATAGCGGCCCTTATCGGCACCGGTGTTCACGACGTAGGCGTAGTCGCTGGAGGCCTTGGATACGTCGACCTTAATGACATACCCATAGGAATCCAGGTACAGGTCCAGCACGCTGTCGACCTTGACATCACCCTTATTGGACATCTTCGCGCTGTACTTGTAGGTCTCGCCGTCAGCCACGAAGCTGGAATCGCCGGTGGTCTTGGTGACCTCGACGCCCTCAACCACCTCGGCCAGGGTCATGGTCTGGATCTCACCATCAGCCATGGTGTAGAGAACCACGTCGTCCTTCTCGAAGGACTCAGTCTCAAACTTCTTGCCGTCCACGGTGACATAGCGGTCATCGCCGTCCTTCGCGGCGGTAACCTTGGAGATCTCGCCCACGTAGGTGTTGATGACCACCAGGGTCACGTTGTCGTCGTTGTCCACAAAAGCCTCGACCAGAACGCCGTTGCCGCCGAGCTCGTCGTCGCTGTTGCCCTTCTCGATGGTGAAGGTGCCATTGGCCTTGCCGTCCTCGGTCACATCCACAGTAGTGGTCTTATCCAGGCCCAGGTCGGAGTACAGGGTCTTGGAGCTGACCTTCTCGGAGTAAGAGGCATCGGCGGTGGAAGCATAGGTGCCGATCTCCTTGGTGCCGTTCTTCCACTGGTCGGAGGGACGGCCGAAATCGTCATGGTTATTGCTGTTCAGGGTCAGGTCGGAGAAGTACTTCTCGCAGAACTGCTGCACCTCGTCCTTGTCGCCCTTCACGGTGCGGTAATCATCGGTCGTGCTGTTGGCGACCTTCACGGGGGCGGAAGCACCCACGATAACCTGCATGCCGTCGGAGCCGATGACAGTGGTGCCCTTGTTGGTGTAGTACACAGTGTCGGCGGTCAGGGTCTGGAACGCCATCTGGGCGGCCTGCTCACGGGTCATGGCGTCGGCCAGCACGATGCCCTTGGGGGCGATGCCCGCGTTCACCGCGTCGGCGGCCACGTTGATGGCCCAGTCGTTGCCCACATAGTTGGCAACCTTCGCGTCATAGCCCAGGGCCACCAGCATCATCTTCGCAAAGGCCAGGCCGGTCAGCTCGCCCTCGGGGTCGAAGTTGCCGTTGCCGGTGCCCGCCAGGATGCCCTGCTGCACGCAGTAGCCGATGTAGCCCGCGGACCAGCGGTTGGCCGCCACGTCCTTGAAGGTGGTGGAGTTGGTGCTCAGCTTATTGGCGTCCTCCTCGCCCAGGAGCATGACAGCCACGATCTTGGCGGCCTGCTCACGGGTCAGGATGCCGGTGGGGTTGAAGGCGCCCTTGTCGGTGCCCTCGAACACACCGATGGCGGTCATCACATCAACCGCCTCAGTGTTGGTGATTTCAGCAGAGTCGTTGAAATCACTGCTCACAGCGCTGGCGGAGACGACCATCATGCCCACAATCAGGGCCATGGCCATTACCAGGCTGAGAGTCCGCTTGAGGTTTCTCATTTGGATTTCCTCCTTCTGAATTTTGAGCCAGAGGGGCGTATGACGCCCCTTACAAAGGAGAAATAGGTACAAATATCTGCTCGTTTTCACCTAAAAAACTCGGTGAAGGCATGGAAAGGTTTGCTTGGTAGGCATTTGGTAGACAATCCTGACAGGGAAAAAGGGCTGAGGCCCTGAAACCAGAAGGGTTTCAGGGCCTCAGGTGGTAGACATTTGGTAGACGGAATCTCCAAACACAGCTGTAGACTGTCCGGGTTTGGGCATGCGGCGGATAGTGGGGTGTCCCTACATGGGGAGGAGATGTAAAAAATATGGCAAATTATACGGAACACTATCAACTGCACCAATGGGAGCCGTCCGACAGCTTTTTGCGGACGGACTTCAATCAGGACTTTGCCAGGATCGACACAGGCATGCGGGCCGCCAAGGCCCAGGCGGAGCGGCTGGAACGGGAGAAGGCTGAGATCAGCACAGGAGCCTATACCGGCGACAATGCCGCCAGCCGCACGATTCACCTGGGATTCCGGCCCAGGGCGGTTCTGGTGGAGATGGCGCTTGGCAACCGTTATGGAAGCAACGGCGGCGAAAGCATCAGCGGCGGCCTGGCGGTAGACGGCTGGCCAGTGTTCTATCAGGACATCAACGGACCATGCACGCCCGCCATCCAGATCCAGGCCAGCGGCTTCGCCGTTACCCAGGACAGCCGGAACCGCTCCTATATGAACTACAGCGGCACCAAATACCATTATTTCGCGGTGAAATAGAACATCCCCCCGGGTATACCCGGGGGGATGTTTCCACTAATATCTATAATTAGGTATCAGAGGTAATAGCGCCAGAGATCGCAGTGATATTAGCGGCAGTACCGCTAATCTGTACGGTAATCTCCTTCTCGGCACCGTTCTTCAGATCTTCCTGAGTGAAGGTAACCTCCTGAGTGCCGTTGGCATCACCGCCTCCAGTGACAGTCACAGTAACCACAACGGAATTGGAAGTAGTACTATTGTCGCCATCCGCGGTAGCCTTGACCTTGATGGTGATATCAGTGCCGGGCTTCACATAGGTATCAGCCGCAGGGGCGGTCAGGGTAATAGTACCATCATAGTCACCGGTAGAGACACTACCGCTCACACTGCTGGTGGCAGCCTTCACCTGGTAGTAGCCGCTAGTGATGGTCAGGTCAGCAGTAACGCTCTCACTGATGCTGCTGTTCGGATTCCAATTGGCGTTGTCCTTGGTATAGTAGGTCCCAGCCAGGGTGACGCTGTTAGTGCTGAGCCAAGAGGAATCGATGGTCGTGCCATTGGCAACATAGAAGTTAACTCCGTCAATGGCGACCAAATACACCTGAGAGAAGTCACTAGAGCTAATCGTGGTATTGTTCGCAGTCAGATCGGCAACAGGCACCGTGATGCATCCAGTGGCATCCACATCGTAGGTCTTACCGTTAAAGGTGTAGTGGTCTCCATCAGTCCAAGGAGTCTTGTTCTGGATCGCCACGTTGGTGGCATCAGCGGGGATGGTCACCTGCACACCGGTACGGCTGGCCTCCTCGGGCAGAGGAGTCTGGCTATTGTCGGCATACACCTTGAAATCGCCAGCATTAGCATAGCTGATGGTCTTGGCGGTGTAAGTGCCCACGGTCACAGTGGCAAGATTGCTGACCACGACGCTCTCGATTTTGCCGGTTTCGGTGTTGGTCACCTTCACATAGAAGTAGTGGGAACCGGCAGACAGGGTGTTGGCGGCAACACTCAGAGTGTTGGTCTTGGCGCCGGTGTAGCCAGCCACATTGACCAGAGAGGTGTCGTCGTTGGGGGTGTTGGTGCTGTTGTCAGCGCTCTTGAACCACTCGTAGCTCAGAGTGCCGGGAGCGGTGGCGGTCACAGACAGGGTCAGCGCCTGGTTCTCGGTAATATTGGAGTTCGCGGCAGGCTGAACAGTAATGTTGGCATTGGCGGCATACACGCCGTCCAGGGTGCTCAGAATGTAGGCGGCGCGGACAATGTTCTTGTCGCTGTCGATGACCATGACAACCTCGCGGCCCACGTTCTCGGAGAAGGAGCCGACAGGAGCCTTCTCATAGCTGTTGTCCACGTCCTCTACGTTCCAGATGTTGTTCTCGTAGGTGAAGGTGCCGTCGCCGTAAGTACCGGTAACCAGGTTGGTCATGGTCTTGTCGGTGTAGAGGGCCACGGTGCCGGTGCGCAGCTGACGGGCATAGCCGCGGACGATCTCCAGGTTGCTGGCCTGGTTGTCATCGCTGGAGAAGTTGGGCTTGGTCAGGTCGGAAACACCGTTGCCGTCAGTGGTGTAGGCATAGGGAATGCTGAAATCGTCGGAGGTGTTGAAGATACTGTTGTAGTCGTCGCGGGTGATCTTCAGGGTGGTCACAGTGCCATCCATCAGAACCACGTTCAGGGTGGCATACTTGCTGTCCACGCTGCTGCGGCTCAGAACGAAGGCATAGTCCTTCTCCACGGCCACGCCCTTGGCGTCAAACAGCACGGTGGAGGCCAGGGTACCAGAGCGGTTGTTCAGATAGCGGGCGGAAACGGTCTTGCCGTTATCCACATGAGCCATCTCATTGTAGCCGACAGCCACGCCGTAGGTGATATCGCTGGGATTGCTGTTGTCATAATAGAAGGCCACAGTGTTCTTGTCCACGGTGATCTGGCTGTTGTTGCTGTTGTAGCGGATACGGGCGGCGCCGTTCTCATAGGCGCTGCTCATGGTCTGCTGCTTCACGTCGGCGGGGTTGAAAGCGGAAGTCACTGCGGCAACCTCGTCGTTGCTGCCCACGATGGACTTAATGGTCAGCACGTTGTCATCGTTCAGGGAGTAGGCGATGACATAGCCAGCAGCGCGGCCGTCCTTGTAGTCGGCGGCATCGTAGTTGCTGTCACTATTAATATCCTTGTGAGCAAAGGCGCCGGAGCCGCTGATGGCAGTCTGCCAGGGGGCGGTGGCGGAGTTGTCGGAGTCAGAGGTGCCCAGGAAGCCCTTCAGCTCCTGAATGCCCTGATTCTTGCTGTAGGTGGTGCTAGAAACCGCACCGGCAACCTGCTCGCCCACGTTCTTGGCGGAGGCGGAGAAGTTCAAGGTGTAGACGCCCTCGGTGCCGTCGGCCAGCAGGACCTTGATCTTGCCGGAGGCGTCGGAGGCAAAGGCGCCGGGCTCATAGCCGGAGTCCAGAACCAGGGCATAGTCGTACAGGCCCTGCTCGGAGGGACGGTAGGCAATGACGTTGCCGTTGCTGTCCAGGATAAAGTCGTAGTCGGAGTCGAACTCCACGCCGCCGTTGTCGCACTTGAGCACGTCGAACTCATAGGTGTTGTCGGCGGTGTCAGCCTTGTACTGGATGTAGGAGGGGTGGTACTCGGTGCCGCCCACGGTGATGGTCTGCTCCTTCTCCTTGTTGGCAGCATAGGACTCCATCTGGCCGGTGATCACCTGGGGCTCGGAGACATAGTAGCGGCCGCCGTAGGAGACGGTCAGAACCAGGTCGCCCTCAGCCAGGTCGGCCTCGGTCACGATGTCCTCGTTATCAATGGCCTTGTTGGAGTTGAAGGTGTTCAGAGTGGTGGTCTCCTTGGAGGCGCTCTTGGCGATGACCTGGGACAGGGTCTCCTGGAGGTACAGCACGTACTCAACCTCGCCGTCGTTATCGTTGTCGATGGCGGTCAGCTCCACGCCGTAGCCGTTGGTCTTGCCCTTCACGCTGTTGAAGCGGTCGCCGGACTCGAAGCCCATGGCCTTGGTGGCGGCAGCCTCGTCCTTCATTACGCCGTAGTTGACGTAGTAGGCGGTATCGCCGTCCACGCTCAGGCCGGTACCCTTCAGGAAGTCCTTCATAGTGTCCTGGGTGTCGGCGGTGGTCTTGACCACGTTGTTGTTGCCGTTCACATACACGCCCAGAACCTCGGAGTTGGCCAGAACGGTAGTCTTGCGCACATACATGGTCACAGTCTGACCCAGCATGTCGACGGGAGTGGACACGTTGAAGATAACGGGGTTCTTCTCCTCCTCATACTCGCCCACAACGGTGTTGCTGGTGGTGGACTTGTAGACCTTTACGTGATCCATCTTGGTCTTGCCGGTGGCCAGGGAATCCTCGCTGTCGGTATCCTCCAGCTGGGCCCACTCGTTGCCGGTGACCACGCCCTCCACCTTGTAAACGCCATACTTGGTGGACAGCAGGGTACGGTGATCCTCAAAGGCAATGGCGTAGCCGTTCTCGTACTTCTGGATCATTTCGATGTCCAGAGCGTTGTAGATCAGCAGCGCCGCGTTGTCGCGGGTCAGAGGATCGCCGGTGGGAGCGGTCAGGTCATCAAAGATGCCCAGGGTAGAGGCCAGGGAGGCGGTCTTGATGGCCCAGTCGTTGCCGGTCAGGCCCTCGAGCTGCGCATCGTAGCCGGCGGCCACCAGCAGCATCTTGGCGGCCTCGTTGCCGGTAACGGTAGCGGCGGGGTCAAACTTGCCGTTGCCGCGGCCGGCGATGATGCCCAGGCTGTAGCAGTAGTTGATGTAGCTCTCAGCCCAGTGGCCCTTCACGTCGGTCAGGCCGGTGTTCATCCCGACATACAGGCCGTCCACATCGGCGCCCTGATTCAGGACGGTGGCGATCATCTTCGCCATCTCGGCACGGGTCACATTGCCCGCGGGGTCAAAGAAAGACCCATCTTCCTTGCCGTTGATCACACCCAGAATGGTAAGCATGGAAACGGCATCCTTGTTGACGATCTCATCCTTGTCGGAGAAGTCGTCAAAGCCCGCAGCGCTGGCGGAGACAACCATCATGCCGATGAGCATGATCGCCGCCAGAGCCAGGCTGAGAGCCCGCTTGAGGTTTCTCATTTGGATTTCCTCCTTCTGAATTTTGAGCCAGAGGGGCGTATGACGCCCCTTACAGGGGAGGAAACAATGCAGTTTTCGGGGGATAGGGATATAAAAGGCGGGGAAACAGAATCAAAAGGTTACTATGGTAGACGTTTGGTAGACAATACGGGAGCGGGAAAAGTGAAAACGCCTTGGAACCCAAAGGGTTCCAAGGCGTTTCTGGTAGACTTTTGGTAGAACGGTTTTTAAAACACGGCTGAGATATTGTCAATCGTCTTGATCTGCAAAAAATGGTGCGGTTTACTTGTGATATATATTTGAATGCGATATACTTTAGAAAAGTAGTAAAAAAAGGAGGTATCACTATGCCCAAAACCCCGTGGGCCGACCGCTATCGGGCAGCTCCCACCAATAAGAGCAACGTTATGCGGACGATCATTCTGGAGGGCCCCATCAGCCGTGCTGCGCTTGCAAAACGGGTTGGGCTGAGCCTTCCCTCCGTCATGACCATCACGGAAAATCTGATTAACCGCGGTCTGGTGAGAGCTGTGGGAAAGGGAAAGAGCAGCGGCGGAAAACCGCCGGAATTGTTAAGCGTGGTGCCCGAAAGCGAATATTATATGGGGGTGGATATTGGCCGTGGGACCATACGACTGGTGCTGATGAATTTGGCGCAGAAGGTAGTATACGGAACCATGGTGGAAACGGGGGAGGTCCAGCCTGTTGAAGCATTTGTGGACCGGTTGTGCGAGCGGATTCAGAGCAGTCTGCTGGAATCCGGAGTTGCACTGGATCGGTTGGCCGGAGTGGGGGTGGCGATGCCCGGCCTCATCGAGCGGGATACCGGGCATATTCTCTTCTCCCCGGACTTTGGCTGGAGCGATATTCCGCTTCAGAGCTGGCTTCAGAGCCGGCTGTCCTACCCCGTGTTGGTCGAAAACGCCAATCGGGCACTGGCACTAGCGGAGAGTGGCTGGCGCGGGGATGGCGGAGAGAGCGGCACCCATACCGTTTTATGTGTCAACATTGGACACGGTATCGGTGCAGCTCTGATGCAGAACAATCAGCTCTACTACGGCAGCAGCGGCACCAGCGGTGAGCTGGGACACATCACTGTCTGCAAAGACGGTCCGCTCTGCGCCTGTGGAAACTCCGGCTGCCTGGAGGCGGTAGCTTCCGGTGAGGCCATTGCCCTGCAGGCCAGAGACGCCGTTTGCAGTGGTCTCCCTACCAGCCTGCGGGAGCGGTGCGGCGGCGCATCGGAGCGGATTGACGCCAAGCTGGTCTTTGAGGCGGCGGCCAAGGGAGATGCGGTAGCCCTCTCGATTGTGGACAAGGCTACTGACTATATCGGAATCGGACTGGCCATGGCGATCAATATCCTGGATCCGGACTGTATCGTTTTGTGCGGAGGCCTGACAAAAAACGGTCCGCTGTTTTTCGACCGGGTAGCCCATAGTATGCAAATGCGGCAGATGCGGCAGGCGGGACGCCATGTGACGCTCCGTTTGGGAACCCGCGGCGACTATGGAACGGCCATTGGGGCGGCCCATATTATCTCTTACAACGGCTGGCGGGTGCCAAGACTTGAGCATTACTATTGATTCCGGCGGATCAGACCAGGGGCGGCATTTTTGCTAAAATGCCGCCCCTGATTTTATGCTATATTCAAAAACCTTTCGGTATAATATACAAAAGGTTTTCAGATGCATCATTCGAAACGCCAAAAATAGAAAAGAGGGATTGACATTTCTTATGCATGGCGCTACAATTGCTTCGTTAAGTTAGTTAACTTAACTTAGTATAAAAGGATAAGAGCGTTGGCGTATTTTAAAGGGGAATGGGCAGAGGAAAAGGAGTTTTCACGTGGGTGTTGATAAATTCACTTTAGCTTTGATGAACCGGAGGCTGGTGCTGAAAACAATCTGGGAGAGAGGCGCTATCAACAAGGCTGAGATCGCACGCCGGACGGGGCTGAGCCTGCCGACCGCAATCAAGATCACAGATGAGTTGTTGGACAACCGTATTGTACGCTCCTGTGGGAGGCAGGAGGGCGCGTCCGGAAAGCGCCCCGAAATGTATGAGTTTGCTGGGGACTGCTATTACAGCGTCGGGATCGACTTTGCTCCAACCGTGCTGAGGGCGCTTGTGATGGATCTCAATGGAATGCCTGTTGCAAAGGCAAAGCGTCCCATTCCGGTACCGGAAGATGCCGACGCGGTCATTCAGACCGCCGCAGAGCTGATTGACCAGCTATTGCGCGAAAGCGGTATCCCGCTCCACCGGGTCCTGGGCGTTGGGGTGGGTGTGCCGGGGATTCTGGACCTGGACCAGGGAAGGGTACTCTTTTCCCCTAATTTTCATTGGGAGGATGTAGCGCTTTTGGAGCCGCTGGGGCGGCTGCTTTTACAACGGACCAGTATCCGCTGGCCTATGCGGCTGGAGAACTCCAACCGGGCTATGGCGCTGGGGGAGCAATTCTTTGGGTCAGGTGTGGGGTATCACTATTTTATCTGCATCAACCTTGGCTATGGCATCGGCGCAGCGGCCATTGAAAACGGAGAGCTGTGCGTCGGTGCCTCTGGGACATCAGGGGAGCTGGGCCACATCACGGTGGAGAAGGATGGGCCGCTGTGTACCTGCGGCAACAACGGCTGCCTGGAGGCAGTAGCCTCCGGGCGAGCGATTGCCCAGCAGGCCCGTAACCTGATTTCCAGCGGAGTCAAAACCCGTATTCTGGAGTTGGCAGGCGGCAATATTGAGCGGGTGGAGGCCAAGACTGTGTTCGCTGCCGCCCGGGAGCAGGATGTGGCCGCACTGGACTTGGTTCGGAGGGCGGGAGAATACATCGGCATCGGCATTGCCAGCTACATAAATCTGCTGGATCCCGAGAAGATCGTACTGGCCGGCGGAATGTCAAATGAGTCGCTTTTAATCGAACAGATCCAAAAAGTGGTCAAGATCCGCCGGATGCGCTTTGCCGGGCGCAGGGTCAAGCTGCGGGTGTCCAATCTGGGTGAGTATGGGACGGCAATCGGCGCGGCGGCCATTCAGTTGAAGACCCTGCTGAGGCAGGGGGGCTTATCGCTGACAAAAGAACAGGAGGAGGCTGTATGAGCGAGTATCGGTTGGAGGTACGGGGTGTGACAAAGGTCTTTCCCGGAACCCGGGCGCTGGATCAGGTACAGCTCCAGGTGCGGCCTGGCGAGGTTCACGCGCTGTGCGGCGAGAATGGTGCCGGGAAATCTACCCTCATGAACATCATCGGCGGCGTGTTTCCGCCCACGGAGGGCGAGATCTTGTTTGAAGGCGCGCCTATTGCCCCCAGGAGTCCCAAAGAAGCCCAGGATATCGGCATAGGCTTTGTTCATCAGGAATTGAGCCTGTGCCCCCACCTGACGGCGGCGGAGAATATCTTCATCGGGCGTCTGCCCCACAAGGGGGGAATGATTGATTTCAAACGCCTCTGGGCGGATGCCGACATGGTTCTGAAGCAGTTCAACGCCAATTTTCCCAGCAGCGCGCTGGTCAGTGAGCTGACTGTCTCTGAACAACAGATCATTGAGATTGCGAAGTCGGTTTCACTCAACTGCAAGCTGCTGATTCTGGATGAACCAACCTCCTCCCTCACGGAAAAGGAGACTGCCCGGCTCTTTGATTTGGTAAAGGAATTGAGCGGTAGGGGAATCAGTATTCTCTACATCTCCCACCGCATGGCGGAAATCTTTGAAATCTGCGACCGGGTCACTGTGTTCAAGGATGGTACCTATGTCACTACCATGGACACCGGAGATATCTGTGCAGACGATATCATCCGCGCTATGGTGGGCCGTGAGCTGGGAAATCTCTACCCAACCAAGAGCAGCTGTATCGCAGCGGACGATCCGGTTCTGGAGGTCAACGGCCTCACCGGCAGTATCTTCCGCGAAGTCAGTTTTGCCCTGCGGCGGGGGGAGATCCTGGGTTTTGCCGGGCTGGTGGGCGCGGGACGGAGCGAGGTTATGCGCGGTCTGTGCGCCATTGATCCCATCCGTTCCGGCCAGGTAGTGCTCAACGGCAGGCCCTGTGCCTTCCACACCTACCGTGACGCTGTGGATGCAGGCATCTGTTACTTGACCGAGGACCGCAAAACCCAGGGCCTGTTTCTGGAGATGAGTATCAAAAACAATATGTCCAGCGCCAACATGAAGGGAGTCTCCCATGGCATTTGGCTGGACGACAAGCTGGAGCGAAGCCTGGCCAACCGATTTGTAGAGCAACTGGCCATCAAAATTCCGGGCATTGAATACCCCATCAGCAGCCTGTCCGGCGGCAATCAGCAGAAGTGCCTGATCGGGAAGTGGCTTTCTCTGGCCCCAAAGGTCATCATCATGGATGAGCCCACCCGCGGCATTGACGTGGGTGCAAAGCGGGAGATCCACGCGCTTCTGCGTCAACTGGCAGAGAGCGGCGTCGGTGTGATTGTGGTATCCAGTGAGCTGCCTGAGGTCATCGGCGTGTCCGACCGGGTGGCAGTCATGCACGAAGGGTGCTTGGCGGGCTTCCTCGAGGGCGAAGAGGTGACGGAAGAGAATATCATGAAGCTTGCCTCCGGCGAGCAGCTTGCGGAAAAGGAGTTGCGGCAATGAAACAGAAGAGCGAGATAAAGCGGACGGGACCGGAGCTTTTGAAGCGGTTGCTCCGACAGCGCGAGATGAGCGTATTTCTCATTATTTTGCTTGTGGTGGCCATCGTGGCCATCGTCAATCCAAAGTTCATCCAGCCCTCCAACATGAAGAGCATCGCCCTGAGTGTGGCCACCGACGGCCTGCTCTCCATCGGACTGACCCTGGCTCTGATTCTGGGAGGCATTGAACTGAGCGTGGGCGGCGTGGCCGCCATGACGTGCGTCATTGCTGGCCAGATGGCTTTGATGGGGGTCAACATCTGGGTGGCCTGCCTGGCTGCTCTGGCTGCGGGAGCCATATGCGGACTGTTCAACGGCTTTATGGTCAGCAAGGTGGGACTGCCGCCTTTCATCGTTACCCTGTCCATGATGAACCTCTCCCGCGGTGTGGCCTACATTATCACCACAGGCTCCCCCCTGTCGGTGTCCGGCTATCTGCCGGACAGCTTCCGCTTTCTGGCCACCGGCGATGTATTCGGCATCCCCGTGCTGTTCCTGATCTTCCTGCTGGTCACCGTGGTGGCCCTTATCTTTACCAAGAAGTCCAATGCCTGCCGTAACATCTACTATGTGGGCAGCAATGAAAATGCCGCCAAGCTCTCCGGTATCAATGTAGACCGGGTCAAGATCTTCGTCTATGTGGTCATCGCCTTGCTCTCAGCACTGGCCGGTATCCTTTCTCTCGCACGCTTCAATGTTGCCACCCCTGAGCTGTCCAAGGGCGCGGAAACCACCGCTATCTCTGCCGCGGTCATCGGCGGCACCTCCATGACCGGCGGACTGGGCGGTATCCTGGGCACATTTCTCGGCATTTTCCTGCTGAAGATTGTGGACTCTGCCCTGGTTATGATGAATGTGTCCGTCTACTGGCAGGATTTCGTCCAGGGCGCTATCCTGGTCATCGCCGTTACCATCGACTATATGAGCCACCGAAAAAGCGGCAACAGCTTCCTCCAGCGCATGCTGGGCCTGGGGCGCAGGAAACCTGCCCTGCGGCCGTAATCCGTGATCCGGCGCCCGGCGCGGGCGCAGGCAATACCGCCAAGAAAAATAAAAGGAGGAACCCACAATGAAAAAGGCACTGGCACTTATTCTTGCACTGGCGCTCTCCCTGTCCCTGTTCGGCTGCTCCCCGGCCGAAGCACCCGAAGACTCCCCCAACGCTGGAGGGGATGGCACGCAGGCTGCGGCCGGAGCGTTCGTCGGCAACGAAAGCGACGAGTACTACATGGTCAGTTTCCTGTCCGGCATCGATTACTGGAAGCACTGCTTTGAGGGCATGGAGGATGCTGGAGACGCCTTGGGTGTTACTACTAAGTATACAGGCCAAACCGACTCTGATGTGGCCGGTCAGGTGGCTGTTCTGGAGCAGGTCATTGCCCAGAGTCCCAAGGGCATCGCAGTCACCTGCGTGAACTCCACCGCCCTGGCGGATACCATCAACGCTGCCAAGGAGCAGGGGATCTCTGTGGTGTGCTTTGACTCCGACTCTCCCACCTCCGACCGCTCCTCCTACCTGTCCACCGGCAATTCCGAAGCCGGCCGCATTGCCGCTGAGTACCTGGTACCCCTGTGCGGAGGGGAGGGTAAGATTGCCGTCCTCTATACCGTGGGCGCCGAGAACAGCGAAAGCCGTGTTCAGGGCTTTGAGGCCTGGTGCGCCGAAAACGCCCCTGGCATCGAGATCGTGAAGGTTAACGACGCCGGAGACACCACCGCTGCCACCGACAACATGTCGGCGGCCCTGCAGGCCAACGATGACCTGGTAGGCCTGTTCTGCGTGGACGGTATCGCCGGTACCGCTGGCCCTACCGCCGTGGCTGAGTCCGGCAAAGATCTGCGTGTGCTGGCTTTCGACGTGGACACCACCGTGCTGGACAAAGTGAAAAACGGTGAGATTGACGCCACTGTTGCCCAGGGGATGTATAACATGGGCTTCTGGAGCATGATGTTCCTCTATACCGAGGCCAACGGCCTGTCCGCCAAGGCGCTGCCCCAGAACGTGGACACCGGCGTTACCATCGTGACCAAGGAGAACGTGGACGAGTACTACCCCAAATAAAAGGGCAGCCCTCTGATACCATGCCCGCAGGACAGAGCCACACGCCCTGCTCCTGCGGGCCCTTTTTGTGGAAACGAAGTGTACCCCCTCCGGCATTTACTGCCCAGCACCCAGCCTGCTTGTGCCGGAGCCCAATTCTCTGGAAACAAAATCAAAAGGAGTGAATGAAATGAAGCACTTTGATTATTTTGCCCCCACCGAGATCATTTTCGGCGCCGGCCGCGTCACCGAGGCGGGGGCCCTTGCTGCCCGCTATGGGAAAAAGGCCATGCTGGTGACCGTCCCCGAGTTCCCTGCGGTGGCAGAACTGTACGCCAAGGTCAAAAAAAGCCTGTCTGACGCAGGTGTGGCCTGTGTGCACTATGACGGCGTGATCCCAAACCCAACCACTGAACTGGTCACCAGAGGAGCGGAGCTGGCAAAGGCCGAGGGGGTGGATGTGGTGATCGGTTTGGGCGGCGGCTCCTCCATGGATACCGCCAAGGCCATCGCTGTAGAGGCCACCCATCCTGGTACCGCCTGGGATTACAACTGCCACACCGCAGGCCCAACGGAGCAGACGCTGCCCATTCTGGCCATCAGCACGACCGCCGGCACCGGCAGCCAGACCACCCCATGTGCCGTCATTACCAAGACCAGTGCCAAGGACAAAAGCGCTATCTGGAACAAGAATATTTTCCCCCGCGCAGCCATTGTAGATCCCGAGGTTACCCTTTCCCTGCCCGCCAGCGTAACTGCGCAGACCGGTTTTGATGCCTTCTGCCATAATTTTGAGGCATATCTCTCCGTCAACACCAACCCGCTGGTGGAGTGCATGGCCCTGGATGCCATCCGTATTATCGCCGCATACCTCCCCAGGGCGCTGGCCGACGGCTCCGACCTGGAGGCCCGCAGCCAGATGGCCTGGGCCGACACCTTGGGCGGTCTCACCAACGCATCCGCCGGTGTCACTTTGCCCCACGGCCTGGGCATGCAGATCGGCGGCCACTGTCCCCATGTCACCCACGGCCAGTCTCTGGCAGTCTTCTATCCCGCTTTTACCCGGTATACCTATCCCGCCGCTGAGCACAAGTTCGCCACGGTAGGCCGGATCTTTGAGCCCTCCCTGGAGCGGGAGAGCGATGCTGTGGCCGCGGAGAGAAGCTGCGATGCCATTGACTGCTTCCTTAAGAGGATCGGCCTTTGGATCAACTTCCGGGAGCTGAACGTGACCAAAGAGGATATCCGGGAGATTGCAGACTGCGGCCAGGTACTGGGCGACTATGCCAACAATCCCCGTGTCGCCACCATTCCAGAGATGTATGAGCTGCTCATGAGCTGCTACGACCGCAAATAGGGGGAGGGTGGTATTATGACGGAGACTGGCATCCTGAACCGGGATATTGCGGCCGAACTGGCCCGGATGGGACACACCGACCGGCTGCTGATCGCTGACGCCGGTCTGGCTATCCCGGACAGCACCAGGGTAATCGACCTCTCGCTGGCGGAAAACGTCCCCACAGCGGTAGATGTGCTCAAGGAGCTGCTCAAGCACTTCAGTGTGGAGGGTATCATTCTGAGCCAGGCCACCCTGGATGTGAGTCCCAGCCGCGAGCGGGAGTTCAAGGCATGTTTTCCACCTGAGCTGCCCTGCCAGGTGGTCGGCCATCCCTACTTTCGGGACGAACTGACACGCCAAGTAAAATTTGCCATCCGTACCGGGGACTTTACCGCCAACAGCAACATCATACTCATCAGTGCTGGCGGCCCCCGGTGGTACTGTGAAAAGAGTTGAGGAGGAAAAGGCATGCTGCAGCAGGTTATGACAGCCCCGGGGGTCATTGAATTCCGGGAGGTTCCAATCCCTGAGCCAAAGGCCGGTGAGGTACTGGTCAAAATCATGCGCATCGGCGTGTGCGGCTCGGATATCCATGTCTATCACGGTGAACACCCGTTTACGAAATATCCCGTCACCCAAGGCCACGAGGTGTCGGGGGAGATTGCCGCGCTTGGAAAGGGAGTCACCAGCCTCCGGGTGGGACAGCGTGTCACCATCGAGCCACAGGTGGTATGCGGCAGGTGCTACCCCTGCCGCCATGGAAAATACAATCTCTGCGAGGAACTCAAGGTGATGGGGTTCCAGACCACTGGTACCGCCAGCGAATTTTTTGCGGTGGATGCGGCTAAGATTACTCCGCTTCCCGACACAATGAGTTTTAATGAAGGGGCTATGATTGAGCCGCTGGCTGTGGCCGTTCATGCAGCTAAACGCTTTCCGGAGCTGGCGGGCGCCAAAGTGGCCATTTTGGGTTCCGGCCCCATCGGTATTCTGCTGGCCCAGAGCTGCAAGGCTCTGGGGGCGGCCCAGGTGCTCATTACCGATATCTCCGACGCCCGGCTGGAGCTGGCCCGGAGCTGTGGGGCGGACTTCGCAGTGAACACTCGGACACGTAATTTTGGTAAAGTCATGGTAGAGTGCTTCGGTCCGGACAAGGCGGATGTTATTTACGACTGCGCAGGCAACGATACCACCATGGGACAGGCTATCCAGTATGCCCGCAAGGGCAGCAAGCTGGTTCTGGTCGCAGTATACGCAGGAATGGCCCATGTGGATCTGGCCCTGCTTAATGACCACGAGCTGGATCTGGACAGCACCATGATGTACCGGCATGAGGACTATGTGGATGCCATCCGTCTGGTCAGTGAGGGGAAAATCCAGCTCAAGCCCCTGATGAGCCGGCACTTTGCCTTCGGGGACTATCAGAAAGCCTATGAATACATCGATGCCAACCGGGAAGCCACCATGAAGGTCTTGATCGATGTAGCTCCTTGTGAAGAATGACCAAGGGGCAGGGCGGGCGGCAGGAGCCGCCCGCCGCGCTGATATGAGGTGAATACATGTATGACATAGTAGCACTGGGCGAGAGTTTGATCGACTTTACGCCCGCCGGCATCAATGAGATGGGAATGCCTCTGTTCAGCCAGAACCCGGGTGGTGCGCCGGCCAACGTACTGGCTATGGCATCCAAGCTGGACAGAAGCACCGCCTTTGTGGGCAAGGTGGGCCGGGATGCCTTTGGCCGCTTTCTTCAGGAGCACATGGAGAAAGCCGGTATTGACTGCTCCGCCCTGCGCCGGGATGACCGGGTGCCCACGACCCTGGCCTTTGTTCAATTGGATGAGTACGGCGACCGCTCCTTCTCCTTCTATCGAGATCCAGGGGCGGATGTGATGCTCCGGCCGGAGGAGGTGGATGACACCCTGTTGGAGGGGTGCCGGATATTCCACTTTGGCTCCGTCTCCCTCACCAAGGAGCCTTGCCGCGGAACCACCCTGTGGGCCGCACGGAGGGCCAGGGAGGCGGGGGCTCTTATCAGCTATGATCCCAACTACCGTCCTTTCCTTTGGCCTAGTGTGGAAGCTGCGCGCCGCGCGCTCTGTGCCGCCCTGGAGCTAACGGATATACTGAAGGTGAGCGAAGAGGAGATGTGTCTGCTTACCGGAGAGAGCACCCTGCCTGGTGGGGCCGAAAAGCTTCAGGCTATGGGACCGTCTGCGGTCTTTATTACCCGGGGCAAGGAGGGGGCGTATTTCCGCACACCGTCGGGGGAGGGGGCTCTTCCCGCCTTTCCCGTAAACGCCGTGGATACCACAGGGGCAGGAGACGCCTTTTGGGGCGCCCTGCTTGCGCAGATCCCAGGCCGGGGCCGGACCGCACTGGAGGCGCTCACCCTGGAGGAGTGGGTATCCGCCACCCGTGTCGCCAATGCTGCGGGCGGCCTGACAACAACCGCCAAGGGCGCCATTCCTGCCATGCCGGATTCAGCCGCCATCCAGGCCTGTGTGCAGGCTATGGACCGCTGTGCTTTTCACGCCTGATACTTTCAGAATTTTGTTTTGCCTGTTGAGTACCTATGTCCGGGCGCGGTGCCGCTGCATATGCTGATATGGGCGAGTGCCCAACTATGCTATAAAGGGGTCGTGCCAGTTGTTATGAATGTTTATCGGCCGAACGGCCATTTTGATGAGCAGGTGCAAAGAGCGGTGTGTTGTCCGGTCTGCTGCCCTGTACCAGGGCCGGTAGGGCCGCAAGGCCCGACGGGCCCGCAAGGCATTCCGGGTAGTCCGGGCCCTACTGGTGCTGTGGGACCGACGGGGCCGCAGGGCAGAGACGGAGCGCCAGGGAGTGCGGGGCCTGTTGGAGCCACCGGGCCGACGGGCCCGGCCGGACCCATGGGGGCTACAGGCCCAGCTGGGACAGCGGGTGAGACCGGCCCTACCGGGCCGCAGGGTCCCTCCGGACCGACGGGGCCGCAGGGCAGAGACGGAGCGCCAGGAAGTACGGGGCCTGTTGGAGCAACCGGGCCGGCTGGTCCTACCGGCCCCACTGGTCCAACTGCCGCTGCGGTGGGCTGCGCCTGTGTTCAACAGATGCGGAATGTGCTCCAGCAGCTCATCCAGCTCTATCCGAATGATAATGCGGTAGTCGCTATGGATAGCGGAAATAACAGCAGTGGTCGCCTCGGTTCGCTGCTCCCTGCCGGGCCGAATGCCGGACTGCTCCAGCTAGTCAACAGCCAGGGGGTGCCTCAGGAGGCTGTCTCCATCTGTCGTATTGCCTCGGTGCGCATTACCAGTGCCTCCTATAACAATGCCATCACCTATCTGCCCGTACCGGTTCCACCTCCCACGGGATGCGATGCCGACTGTGAGGCTGCCATCCGGTCCTATTTGCCGGTGGGCACAACCGGCGTCGCCATCAATGCCGGAGGGCAAACCGTGGCCAATGGAAGTATTATACGCAATGAATTTGGGATGGTGGTTGTGGTAGGGCCCAACAGCAGCGACCCTGCTTTTGTCTCCACCTGCAAAGCGGAAATCATCAATCAGTAGAGCGCGGCTCTGTGCAGCGCTCTGATTTCGGGCGGCGGCTTGTAAAAAACAGGCCGCCGTCCGTCTGCTTCTATTGTATACATGTTTCTGAGCCTGTGGATACACGCATCAGCTTGTTCTCTAAATCAGGTATGAAAAAACCAAGGCTGCAAAACACTATCCCCAAGACATGAATTGGGGAGGAAAGCATATGAAATCAGTGTGGGAACAGACCGGAGAGCACAGGGATTTTGCCCCCTTAAAGGGGGATATTTCCACCGATGTCCTCATTATCGGGGGCGGTATGGCGGGCATCCTGTGCGCCTATCTGCTGCACGGCGCCGGAGTACCCTATGTTCTGACGGAAGCGGAAACGGTGTGCGGCGGTATCACAAAGAATACCACCGCCAAAATTACCATTCAGCATGGCCTTATCTATGACAAGCTGCTGCGCAGATTCGGCATCGACCGGGCGGGACAGTACCTCTGCGCCCAGAAGGCGGCTCTGCAAAAATACCGGGAGCTGTGTTCTGGTATGGACTGTGATTTTGAGGAAAAAGATGCCTATGTCTATGCGTTGGAAGAGCGAAGAAAGCTGGAACAGGAGCTGTCGGCCATGGAAAGGCTGGACTTCCACGGGGACTTTGTGGAGCATCTTCCACTTCCCTTTCCTGTGGCTGGCGCTGTCAGGGTGCACAACCAGGCCCAGTTTCATCCCCTGAAGTTCGTCTACTGCCTTGCAAAGGGCCTGCACATCTATGAGCACACGCCGGTGCGGGAGCTGATTGGCACGACAGCCGTGACGGACAGCGGTAAAGTGGCGGCAAAGGCGGTGATCGTGGCCACACACTTCCCGTTCCTCAACAAACACGGCAGCTATTTTCTAAAGCTGTATCAGCACCGCTCCTACGTCATTGCCCTGGAAAACGCCCCGGATGTGGACGGTATGTATGTGGATGAGGCGCAGGAGGGGATGTCATTCCGAAACGCACGGGATTTGCTGCTGGTGGGCGGCGGCGGGCATCGCACGGGAAAGCGGGGCGGAGCATGGAGGGAGCTGAGGGAGTTTGCCCGGCGGTATTATCCGGGTGCGACAGAGAAGTACCAGTGGGCTACTCAGGACTGCATGAGTTTGGACGGCGTCCCCTATATCGGCCCTTATTCCTCCTCCACATCAAACTTATATGTAGCTACCGGGTTTAACAAATGGGGAATGACATCTTCTATGGTATCCGCCATGCTATTGAGTGACCTTGTGCAGGGGAAGACCAACCCTTTCGCAGAGGTGTTTTCGCCTTCCCGCACAGTCCTCCGCCCTCAACTGGTCGTCAATGGATTTGAGGCGGCCGTCGGCTTGCTGGCCCCCACAACCAAGCGATGTCCCCATATGGGCTGCGCGCTGAAATGGAATTCCCAGGAGCACACCTGGGACTGCCCATGCCATGGCTCCCGCTTTACGAAGGAGGGAAAATGCATCGATAATCCGGCCACAGGCGATCTGACATCATGCTAGAGCAAAAAATTGCCCGGTATTGCAAAGAATATTGTCCTAGTGCGGTAGCAATGGACGGCTGGGTGCCATCCCATTCCCGCAGGCAGAGGGGATACCAATAAAAACTGCGGACGAAAATGCTCCGGTTCTTCAGAGCGAGTAGGAGCGTTCAGGTGGGTACGCCCGAAGTCCGAGCAAGGAGTCCCTTCCCTAGAGGGCGAGCACTCGCACGAAGCCCGATTGGCCGTATGCGGCACCCAGTCTATACAAAAAGCAGGCTCCCCGCTGCCGCGGAAAGCCTGCTTTTTGGCATATGCATACGAAAAAGATACAGCATTTCGCTGAAGCGGCCTTCTGGCCGGCGGCACTTTTGGGCCGTGCAAGTGTTTTGGCCGAGGGCCAAAACCTTGGTGCAGGCGGAATTCACTTCCGCCGGGCATGTGAAGTCCTCACGGTATCCATAAAAATAACCACACCGAAAGGTGTGGTTATTTTTATGGTACGCCCGAAGGGACTCGAACCCCCAGCCTTCAGAACCGGAATCTGACGCTCTATCCAATTGCGCTACGGGCGCGTCTGACACGTGATCATCAACGTGCCAGATTATTATAGCAATCTTTGCGCCGTTTGTAAAGAGAAATTTTTACTTTTCTTCGTCAGCGGTCAGGCTCAGCACGAACCGGGCGCCGGGAGTGCCGGAAAAGACCACCCAGCCGCCCTCCGGCAGGACGGCGGAGGTGTCGCCCCAGGCCCAGGAAGCGGCCACGGGCAGGCCGGCAGCGTCATAGACGGCGAAGCCGCCGTGCTCCGGCACCTGGACGGTCATGGTCTTGCCCGCGGCGGCGGAACCCACCTGATACCAGCGGGCATAGCCGTCGGCCTGAATGGTGGACCAAGAGGAGGCACCGCTGAAGAGGGGCTCGGCTGCGGCGGAGTCCATATAGAGCCCTCCGCAGGTAGAGAGGTACTCCACACCGTTTTGCTCCGTCATGGTAATATTCTGCCAGTCCCGGCCGTAAAGCCCGGGGATCTGGGCCACGCCCTCGGCGCGGTCGGCATCCAGGATGCGGTCAAAGACCATATAGCCGGGCATGTTCACCGGGTCGGTAGCCACGGCGGCGACCGGCAGGGCCAGGGGATACTGGATGTTGGTATACTTCATGTTCAGGGCCAGGTAGAGCTTGCCGCTGCGGGCATCCCAGGCGGACTGAGCCTCCGGAGGCACCGGGTTGTCGGGGAGCTTCATATAGATGTAAGACGAGCTGGGCTGCTCCCCCAGGCCGGGGATGGAGGAGTAGGCCTTCTGCCAGAGGTAGATCTGGCCGTTGTCCTCCTCCACGAATTTGAGCATCACCATCTGGTTCTCGTCCCGGAAGGAGCCGTCGCTGTAGTAGTACAGGGGCGCGTTGCCGGTGGAGAGGACGCCGTCGGCGGTCACGGTGAGCATAACCGCCGAGGTGGAGTCGCCGTACAGCCCGGCGTAGTCCATCAGCTCGGCGGGCATCTCCGCCCGCTCGGCGGCGGGAAGGGTGTGGGGCGTCTGATCCACCGCAACCCCCTGCTCGGCCAGGGCGGCAATGAGCATCTGGCTGGCCGCCATCTCGTTGTAGGTGCTGACGCCGCCGGAGGAGAGCACCGCCGCGGCCATATCATACTCGGGGATGACCACCAGCCCGGCGTGGTAGAGGATGGTGTCGCCCCCCTTGGTCACGGCCTGAATGCCGCTGTAGGCAAAGGGGTACCAGTGGACGCTGTCCCAGCCCAGGCCGTAGGAGACCACATCCTCGGTGTCCTCCGGCCAAATGCCCCGGGCGTACTCGTCGGCCATGGAGGCGGCAATGGCGTCCGCGCTGAGAATCCCGTCCTCACAGAACACCGCTCCGCCGAAGGCGGCCAGATCGGAGGCGGTGGCGTAGATGCCGCCGGTGCCGTGGACGCCCACGGTCTCGGCGGGGAGGGCGCGGGTCTCGTCCGCCCCGTAGTAGGTCTTGGCCAGCAGGCTCTGGTCGAAGTCCTCGCCGGGGAACCAGGTGTCCTCCAGCCCGGCGGGCTCCAGAATGGCCTGGCGCACGTAGTCGTCAAAGTCCATACCGCTGACCGCCTCCACCACCAGCTCGGCCAGGGTGAAGCCGTCGTTGCAGTAGACGCTGAACGCGCCGGGATCGGCCTTGAGGGTCTGGCTGGACAGCTCCTCCAGCAGGGTGTCGGCCGCCAGGGTGTCCGGGTCGTTGAGCAGGAAGCCGTTGGCGATGGTGGAGCCGGGCAGGCCCGACGAGTGGTTGAGGAGCATGCGCACGGTGATATCCGTATAGCGCCCGTCGGCCATGGTGAAGTCCGGCAGGTAGGCGGTCACCGGGGCGTCCAGCTCCACCTTCCCCTCGTCTACCAGCTTGAGGACGGCGGCGGCGGTGTAGGTCTTGCTCACCGAGCCAACGCCGTACAGAATGTCATCGGTGAGGGCGCGGTTCTCCGTGCGGGAATAATTTCCCGCGTGGCCGGTGAGGATGATCTCCCCATCCTGCCACAGGGCGTACTGGATGCTCTGGGCCCCGCCGGCCGTCAGGGCGGCCTGGGCGGCGGCCTGGGCGGTCTCCTCCAGCGCCGGTGCGGCCTCCGCCGCGCCGGCGGGCAGAACGGCCAGGGAGAGGGCCAGGGCCCCGGCGGTGAGCAGGGAACCGATTCGTTTCATGTCCAATTCCTCCTTTTTGCTTGGTTCCAAGAGAACCATACACCTTCCACGAAGTGGAAGGTCAAGTATCTTTTTTAGAATAGCATCCTTTTTCACCGGTGTACAGTTAAAATTTCCTTAACCCTCATGCCAGGCCCAGCAGGCGGGCGGCGGAGGCCACCAGGAAGCAGACCGCCATGCCGATGCCGGTGGGGATGGCGATGGAGAGCAGGGTCCACCTGGCGCTTTTCGTCTCCTTGCCGATGGTCAGGCAGGTGGTGGAGCAGGGCCAGTGCATCAGGGAAAAGAGCATGGTGCACACCGCCGTCAGCCACGTCCAGCCATGGTCCACCAGGAGCTGCCGCAGGGCGTCCAGACTGTCAAACTCCAGCAGGCTCCCGGTGGAGAGGTAGGCCATGATGATGATGGGAATCACGATCTCGTTGGCCGGGAAGCCCAGCAGGAAGGCCATGAGGATCACCCCATCCAGGCCCAGCAGGCGGGCGAAGGGGTCGAGGAAGCCGGTGCACCAGTTGAGGATGCTGTCGCCCCCCACCTGCACGTTGGCGCACAGCCAGATCAGCAGGCCCGCCGGGGCGGCCACCGCCGCCGCCCGGCCCAGGACAAAGAGGGTGCGGTCCAGTACCGAGCGCACCACCACCTGCCCGATACGGGGCCGCCGGTAGGGGGGCAGCTCCAGGGTGAAGGAGGAGGGCACGCCGCGGAGAAGGGTGCCTGACAGGAGGCGGGATACCCCGAAGGTGAGGAATACCCCCAGCAGGATCACCCCGGTGAGGAGCAGGGCGGCCAGCAATCCGCGGCCGGGGCCGCCGGATGTGCCCACAAAGAACATGGTGATGATTGCAATGAGGGTCGGGAATGGGCCACCGGGGGAAGGGCAAACACTCAGAGGCGGCAAAGGGTGAAGGCCAGGTCCGCCCCGTCCCAGTCGGCCCGCTGGAGGAGGATGCGGCACGCGGCGCGCTGTTCCTCCCGGGCCAGCTCCTCCAGCCGGGGGGCCAGGCGGGGAAACTGGGCGGAGAGGGCGTCCAGCGCCGCCTGATCGGCCGCCGCGCCGGACAGGTTGGGGCAGGAACAGGCCGCCGCTCCCCGGCGCAGCTTGGCCCGGCAGATGTAGTCGTAAGCGCCGCCCTTCCGGGCCTTGGGAAGCAGCTTCTCCCCGCACCGGGTGCAGAACAGCAGGCCGGACAGCAGGGCCCGCCGGTTGTGCACCACCGGGGCCCGGTCCGGGGTGAGCAGCTCCTGAACGGCCCTCCACGTCGCGCCGGACACCAGGGCGGGGTGCCGCCCCAGGGCGATGATCCAGCGGTCCACCGGGTTGCGGGGGGCGCGGCCGCCGGGGTGGGCCCGCCTCTGGTAGCCCGCGGAGTAGGCCAGCAGGCCCCGGCGGCCGTCGCAGTCCGCCCGGGGAAAGCAGAGGTCGGCCCCCAGGGCGGCAAAATAGTCCCAGGCGTCGCCGTCGGCGGCGCAGTACACCGGATTTTGCAGCAGCTCCCGCAGGCCGGGCAGGGAGAAGGGCCGCCCGGTGCGGGCGGTGACGCCCTCCTCCGCCAAGGCGCGGGACAGGCCGCTGAGGCTCTGCCGGGCCAGAAACAGCCGGAAGATGGCCGCGGCGCGGCCCCACTCCGCGGGGTCGGGGACCAGCCGGCAGGCCGGGGGGGCGCCGCCGGCCCCGCCAAGGGTGAGCCGGGCGCGACCGTCCACGATCACCTCCGCCGTCCGCTCCGCCCGGAAGCCGGTGGGGGTGGTGCCCCCCAGCCACCGTCCCGTCCGGGCCAGCAGGCACATGTTGTCCCGGACCCGCTGGGCGATGGTCTCCCGCTCCAGTTGGGCGAAAACGCTGGCAATGTACATCATGGCCTTGCCCATGGGGGTGGAGGTGTCGAACTTCTCACGGATGCAGAGGAAGGCCACCCCCCACCCCTCCAGCCGCCGGATGAGGTCGGCAAAGTCGCCCACGCTGCGGCTCACCCGGTCCAGCCGGTAGCACACCAGGGCCTCCGGCCGCGCCCGGCGGATGTCCTCCAGCATCCGGCGGAACTGGGGGCGCTGGAAATCCTTTCCTGAGAAGCCCTCGTCCTCGTAGACCGCCACCTCCTCCGGCCTTACGCCGGGATAGTGGGCCGCCAGATAGCTCCGGCACAGCTCCACCTGGTTTTCGATGGACTCCCCCCGGCCGGTGAGCACCGACTTGCGGCTGTAGATTGCAAAGCGCATCCGCCACGCCCCCTTTCGCCCTATGTGTACGCGGCAGGAGTGGAAATATCCCCCTTGACAAAGGAGGTTTGTTCGGATAAACTAGCCTTGAGAAAAGGTTTCTTTCAACAAACCAAACGTGAGGAGGTGCATGCAATGGAGGAGTACAAGCTGTTTGACGCGGAGTACCGGCTGATGGAGCTGGTGTGGAGCCTGGAGCCGGTGAACTCCACCGCCCTGGCCCGCCGGTGCGAGGCGGAGCTGGGGTGGAAAAAGTCCACGGTGTTCAACCTCATCCGCAAGCTGGCCGGGCGGGGGTTCCTGAAAAACGAGCACGCCACCGTCACCGCGCTGGTGAAGCGGGAGCAGGTGCGCCAGTACGAGAGCGCGGCGGTGGTGGAACGGGGCTTCGGCGGTTCCCTGCCCGCCTTCGTGGCCGCCTTCCTGCGGGAGAAGAAGCTCTCCCGGCAGGAGGCCGACGAGCTGCGGCGGATGCTCGACGAAAGCGAGGGGGGCCATGACTGAGCTGTTTCTGACGGTGCTCCAGATGAGCCTGATGGCCGCCGGGGTGGTGCTCATCGCCCTGCCCCTGCGGTGGCTGTTCCGGCGGCTCCGCCTGCCCGCCCTGGCCTGCGAGCTCCTGTGGCTGGTGGCGGCCGTCCGCATGCTCCTCCCCGTGGGACTGGTCACCGGCCCCTTTTCCGTGCTGGGCTGGCTCACCCCGGCGGTACAGGAGCAGACGGAGGCCCTGGCCCGGACGGAGGAGATCGTACTCCTGCCTGCGGCGCCCGACCCCGCGCCCCCGGCGGAGCCCGCTCCCAGCTTCGCCCTCCCGGAGGCGGTTCCCGCCCCGGAGGAGGCGGCCCCGGCCGCGGAGGGGCTCTCGGTGCTGGACGTGCTGGCGTGGCTCTGGCTGGCCGGGGTGCTGGCGGTGTGGGGGTACATGGCCCTCGCCTGGCTGCGGCTGCGGCGGCGGGGGCGGTTGCCCACCGCCGTTTGGCGGGGCTCTGCGCAGATGGGCTGGTGGTGGGAGAGCGACCGCATCCCCACCGCCTTCGTGTTCGGGTTCTTTACCCCCCGTGTGTACGTTCCCGCCGGGCTGGAGGGGGAAACCCTGCGGTGGGTGCTGCTCCACGAGCGGGCCCACATCAAGCTGGGGCACCACCGGTATAAGGCCGTGTACTTTCTCCTGGCAGGGCTGCACTGGTTCAATCCCATGCTGTGGCTGTCCTGGGTATTGCTGGGCCGGGATCTGGAGGTGGCGTGCGATGAGAAGGTGCTCGGCAGCGCCTGCGGCAGCCCGCGGGAGTACTCCGCCGCCCTGCTGGCCCTGGCCTCGCCCAACCGGGGGCCCCTGCTGCCCCCCGGCTTTGGGGAGACGGGGGTGAAAGACCGCATACGGAGGGCCCTGAAGTGGAAGCCCGCCGCCCCCTGGATGGCGGCGGTGCTGTTTGTGCTGGCGGTCGCGCTGGGGCTGCTGCTGCTCAATGACCCACTCTTCCCCGATCCCATTGTGAACGGCCAGTATCCCACCCTGCGGATACAGATGGAGCAGGATGGCCCCGGCGGCGCAGGGGGTGAGACGGTGGTCAACATGGGCGTGCCGGAGGCGGCAACCTGGCCGGAGGAGCTGCCGGAGGCAGAGCGCACCGCCTCCACGCCCAGACCGTGGGTGAGCCTCTATCTGGACAATGGGGCATTTCCCAGCCGGTGGACGATGACGGAATACCTGGTGGAGAACGGACAGGCTGTCCGGGCCCGGGAGGTAGGACTTTCCCCCTATGGGGCGGGCAATGGCTGGCTGCTCCGGCTGGAGAGCCGGGAGGATGCCTCCGGCGCGGGCATGGAGACCCGGCTGTACGTCCTCTCCTGCACCTGGCAGGAGGGAATCCGCACCCACGAGCTGGAGTACGCATTCCGCCTCAATCTGCCTTCGGTGCCCCCTGGCCCCCTCACCGAGCCGGTGGTGGTGGCGGGGGATACCCGTGTCGACCTAGACGGGGACGCCTCCGCCACGGCGGCTATGGGCTCTTTTCTGCATATCACCATCCCGGACAACGTGGTCTCCTATGCCCTGGCGGGACAGGGAGCGGACGGCGGCTCCACGGGTCAGGGGGGCGAGAGCCTGTCCAGCGGCGGGGGCGGCTCCATCGGTGTCCGCCTGGAATATTTGGGCGGTCGCGCCCCGGGCGCTTCCTCCGACCAGACCCAGCATTATACCCTGACCTACACCTGGGCCGACGGCACAACCGAGAGCCGCGCTTTCACGCTCTACGCCTATACCCCACGGCCGGAGTGGGATGACGAGGGCCTGTGCATCCGCTACCCCGGCGATACGGAGTGGACGGAGCTGGACACCTTGATCCCCGTGCCCGCCGAGTGGGCCGGACAGGACTTGGCGGGCCGGGACGAGGCGGAGAGCCTGGAGGGTCTTCTGAGCGGCACCGGCGGCATGAGCGACGGCCTCAACGGCTGGTTCGTGTTCGCCATCGGCCACGGCGTGGGGGGCGCGGATACCTACGTCTACCGCACCCGCGACGGGGGGCGCACCTGGCAGGAGACTGGGCGGCCCGACCCGGCCCGGATGATGTGGTACCCCTCCTACACCTATTTCATCGACAGCTACACTGGCTTCCTGGGTCAGAGCTATTTCAACGACGCGCCCATCTTCCGCACCACTGACGGCGGCCTCACCTGGGAGGAGATCACCCTCCCCCTGGCGGGAGAGTGGGAGCTGTCCTCCATGTGCGCCAGCGGCTCGGATGTCCTGATGCTACTCACCGGCTGCGGCTCCAACAGCCTCTCCAATGCGGTGCTATACAGCGGGGACCGGGGGGAGACCTGGGAGCGCCTGGCTCTGCCAGCGGACGCCAGCGGCTGGCAGGCCGACGCCGTCCGTCTGCTTGGGGAGCTGCCGGAAAACGGGATCGCCCTCTATGGCCTCAACCCGAAGGCCACCGGCCTGGACGGTCTGCTGGTGGCGTGGGACGGCGTGCTGGCCTGCTTCCCCAGCCTGAGCTATGACACCGGGCCCCAGGCCGTACCCGCCCAGCTTGCCCTGGGGGACTACGACGGGGACGGGGCCGACGAGCTGGCGGCGATGCTCTGTACGGGCACTGGCACCGGGGTGAATGTCTGGTCTCTGTACGTTTTTGAACAGGACGGCCGGGCCCTTACTCTGGGCGGGATGCTGGATGCCGACGATGTGGCCGCGGCGGAGCTGGGCCTGCCTGCTGGCCGGTATGTGGGCAGTCAGGTATATTTCGGAACAGAGGGAGACGGGCTCCGGATCTTCCTGGGCGTGACCGATGACAGGGGCCTCAACGATATCGGAGAGCTCACAGGGGCGGTACGCTACGATGGCCAGACGCTCTCCCTGAACCCGGCAGAGCTGACGTACCAGGAGATTGCCTAGCTTCACTGGCTCCCCCAGACGCAGAGACACCGGGACGCCATGCGTCCCGGTGTCTCTTACTCCCCCTTGTACTGCTTCAGCGCCTGGGCCAACTGATCCGGGCAGGAAGTGGGCTTCCCGCCGCAGCGAATGCCGTCCAGGCGGCGGATGGCCTCGGACACCTCCATCCCTTCCACTAGGCGGGAGATGCCCTGCAGGTTACCGTCGCACCCGCCCTGGATGCGGATGGAGCGGATCACGCCCTCCTCCACCTCCAGCGTCATACGGCGGGAACAGACGCCCCGGGGCTGATAATCAATGATCATAACGGTCTCTCCTTTTTGTTGCTCGGCCCATCATAGCATACTTTGGATAGGATTGCAATTCCCATCCTCCCTGTGCTATAATGTGACCTAGTAGGCTTCTATGGAATCCCGGTGGGAGGTGAGGCGATTGGCCCCGAGCACCAAGCTGGCCTTGGCGAACGCATTGAAGAAGCTGCTGCAAAAGAAATTTTTGGATGATATCACCGTCAAAGAGCTGGTAGAGGAGTGCGAGGTCAACCGCCAGACCTTCTACTACCACTTTCAGGACATCTACGACCTGCTGCGCTGGTTTCTGGAGCATGAGACTTCAGAGGCGCTGCGGGGGGCGGATTGCTGGCAGGACGCCCTGCGGGCCGCCTTCCGCTATGTGCAGGACAACCATCTGGCCATCTATCACGTATACCGCTCCAGCGGACGGGACCACCTGGACTGCCACTTTTTCAGCCTGGCCCGTGCCATCACCGCCTCCACTTTGGCGGAGAGTGCACGGGACCTGCCCCTGCCGGAGCGGGAGCTGGATTTCCTCGCTGATTTCTACATGTACGCCATTGCCGGCATGATGATGGGCTGGCTCTCCGACGATATGAGGGAGGAGCCGGAGGAGATCGTGGGCCGGCTTGACCGCCTGCTGGAGGGCGAATTCCGCCGGGCGGCGGAGAAGTTTTCGGCCGGGGAGCCGGTGTCTTGAGTCTTGAGAGCGCGACGGGGGACCGCACGGGCGGTCTCCCTTTTTCGCGCCCCGGTGATTCCACATCCAGGGAGGGGTAATGTTCATGGATTATCATTTTCTCTTTGAAATCGCGGTCATTCTCTTGAGCACCAAGGTGCTGGGCATCCTCACCAAGCGGTTTGCCCTGCCTCAGGTAGTGGGTGCGCTGCTGGCGGGCCTGCTGTTGGGGCCGGCCATGCTGGGAGTGCTGCAAGAGACAACCCTGATGGACCAACTGGCCGAGCTGGGCGTCATCGTACTCATGTTCAACGCCGGACTGGAGACCGATCTGGGTGAGCTCAAGCGGTCGGGAAAGGCGGCCTTTGTCATCGCCCTCATCGGCGTGCTGGTCCCTCTGGCGGGAGGCTTTGCCCTGGCTGCCGCTTTTAACCGGGGGCCGGATGCCTTTCTCCAGAATGTGTTTATCGGTGTGGTGCTCACCGCCACCTCGGTGAGTATCACGGTGGAAACCCTGAAGGAGATCGGACGGCTCTCCACCCGCTCGGGCAGTGCCATTCTGGGCGCGGCCATCATCGACGATGTGTTGGGCATCATCGGCCTGACCGTCATCACCAGCCTGGGCGGTGGTGGCGCCAACGTGTGGGTGGTGCTGGGGAAGATCGCCGCCTTCTTCGCCGTCAGCGTGGTGGTATGGATGGTCATGCACCGGTTCGTGGACTGGTGGTTCCGCCGGTACAGCCGGGACAAGCGCCGCTTTGTGGTACTCTCCTTCGCCTTCTGCCTGCTCTACTCCTTCTTTGCCGAGGCGGTCTTCGGCGTGGCTGATATCACCGGCGCCTACATCGCGGGCCTGATCTTCGCCAACACCTGCCGGGTGGCCTACCTCCAGGACCGCTTCGATACCCTGTCCTATGCCCTGCTGTCCCCCATCTTCTTCGCCAGCATCGGCCTGAAGGTGGTCCTGCCTGAGATGAGCACCACCATCCTGCTTTTCGCCGTGCTGCTGGTGCTCTGGGCCGTGGTGTCCAAGGTGGTGGGGTGCGGACTGGGCGCCAAGCTGTGCCGCTACTCCAACCAGGACGCCCTGCGCATCGGCGTGGGCATGATCTCCCGCGGCGAGGTGGCCCTGATCGTGGCCAACAACGGCATTGCCGCCGGACTGATGAAGGAGGAGTTCTTCGGCCCGGTGGTGCTGATGGTCATCGCCACCACCATCCTCACCCCGGTCCTGCTCAAGCTGGTCTACCGCGGCAAGGAGCACGACTACAGCGATCTGCAGGAGAGCGAGCTGGTCAACGCCTACGAGGACGCCGCCGCCTTCGACCTGGCCTCCCAGGCTCTGCTGGAGGATCACGAGAACCTGAAGCAATCCGCCAGGAAAAAATAACCGTTTAACGGCGCGGGCGCTGCCCGCGCCGCTCTTTTTTTCCACCCAGGAGCATAGCCTTGTGGAACAGGAGGCGAGGCATATGCGCAGCAATCACCCGAGACACGTTGAAATCCGCCTGGCCGTCCCGGCCGACGCCGCCGCCCGGCGGGAGGCCCTGGAGGCCCTGCTGGCCGGGCGGGGCGATTTGCCCTTTCTCCGGTGGCGGGAATCGCCCGTTGCAGGGCACGAAGTTGTTGGTCAGAATGGCGATGAGCCGCTCCCGGGGGGAGTCGATGATCCGGCAGCCCACCACCCCGGCGGCATTGCAGCCAAAGCCCATGCACATGGTCAGGGCCTGCTTGCCGCAGGCCTTGGCCCGCTGAAAGGCGTGATCCAGGACGAAGGCCACCCGGGGGAGGTAGCCGAAGTCCTCCAGCAGGGTAAACAGGGGAAAGAAGATGGCCATGGGGGGCAGCATGACGCTCACCACCCAGGCCAGCACCCGGTAGACACCCAGAACCAGGGCGCCGTGGAGCCACGCCGGGGCGTTTAAGTAGGCAAACAGGTCGCTCAGCCGGTCCTGCACCCAGAACAGGCCGTCGGACAGGAGCTGGGAGGGGTAGTTGGCCCCGGTGATGGTGAGCCACAGCACCCCGGCCAGAAGGAGCAGCATCAGGGGGATGCCGGTGGCGCGGGAGGTAAGCAGCCGGTCCACTGGACGGCCC
>OBYU01000218.1_pt1 | contig 30925 bp, 27 predicted proteins | sample 1501421 | NCBI WGS metagenome assembly OBYU01 (sample SAMEA2580207, study PRJEB22360) | human gut metagenome | biome: human gut; feature: human-associated habitat; material: faeces | place: Denmark | collected 2008/2010
CCTGCTGCCCCGGGCGCCCCGCCCCCTGGGCCCCGGCGCGGCCCGCCGTACCGGCGGGCTACCAGAGTCTCCAGCAGGTAGGTCAGTACCGAGGGGGCTAGCCCCGTAGTATAGGAGTTAATGAGGAAAAACAGGGGTTCGTCCGAGAGCACCCCGGCTACCAGCTCCACAAAAGGGAAGAGGTTCTCCTCCAGCTTCCAGACCTCGCCGGAGGGGCCCCGGCCGTAGGAGGGGGGGTCCATGATGACTGCATCGTACCGGCGGCCCCGGCGGATCTCCCGCTCCACGAACTTGGCGCAGTCGTCCACGATCCAGCGGATGGGCGCGTCAGACAGGCCGGAGGAGGCCGCGTTCTCCCGCGCCCAGCTCACCATGCCCTTGGCCGCGTCCACGTGGCACACGGCGGCTCCCGCCGCCGCGCAGGCCACCGAGGCCGCGCCGGTGTAGGCAAAGAGGTTGAGCACCCGGATGGGCCGCCCGGCGGAACGGATGCGCTCCATGGCGAAGTCCCAGTTGGCCGCCTGCTCCGGAAAGACGCCGGTGTGCTTGAAGTTCATAGGCTTGATGTTGAGGGTCAGCCCCTTGTAACCCAATGTCCAGCGCTGGGGCAGTTCCTTCTTGACCCACTGGCCCCCTCCGGTGGAGGCGCGCTGGTACCGGGCGTCGTGCCTCCGCCATCCGGGATGCCGTCCCTCCGGACGCCAGATGGCCTGAGGATCAGGCCGCACCAACAGATACTTGCCCCAGCGCTCCAGCCGCTCGCCGCCGCCGCAGTCCAGCAGCTCATAGTCCTTCCAGTCAGTTGAAATCCACATAATACGATCTTCCCACCATAGTTTTTGTCATAATCATCCTATTATATCATTCCCTACTAGACCAGTCAACGAAAAGAAGCGCAAACAATAGAGGCGCGGGGTGAAAAATCTGAATCAACCCGCGCCCCTATGCGGTGGCTCCTGTAAACGGCTCAGGCGCCTCTGTAAGACGGGTTAATCCACGCACCCCGTGAGGGGGGCGACAGACATACTCCATGTGGCCGCGGTCCAGCCGCTGATTTCAACCCACGCACCCCGTGAGGGGTGCGACTTATACCGGGGATGCTTGGTGATGTCGTATTTCTCACTATTTCAATCCCCGCACCCCGTGAGGGGTGCGACAGGTAGCCGAAGCTGTTGGCCCCCGTCTCAATGCCATTTCAATCCACGCACCCCGCGAGGGGTGCGACCTTTAATCTCGGCCATAACTTCGGGTTGCTCTACGTCATTTCAATCCACGCACCCCGCGAGGGGTGCGACCATTACGAGCCCATACTTCCCTGTAGATGGTGCAATTTCAATCCACGCACCCCGCGAGGGGTGCGACACAGTTGGTATTATGCTTCCCGTAGGCTATGAGGATTTCAATCCACGCACCCCGCGAGGGGTGCGACCTGGCTGCCGCTGGGCTTATTAACAGCCCGGATTACTGATTTCAATCCACGCACCCCGCGAGGGGTGCGACGGACGCTGGAGACGAGCATCGGGAGAGGTAACGCCATTTCAATCCACGCACCCCGCGAGGGGTGCGACCACCCAAGAAAGTGAGGAATGATATATAAGTAGGTATTTCAATCCACGCACCCCGCGAGGGGTGCGACGACTTACTATATATACAACTAATGGGACTTTTAACAATTTCAATCCACGCACCCCGCGAGGGGTGCGACCTCTATGTGGCCTTCAAATATAACATCACTGAAATTTCAATCCACGCACCCCGCGAGGGGTGCGACGGCGAACAACCTCACCGTCGTCAAAAAGCGGCTTATTTCAATCCACGCACCCCGCGAGGGGTGCGACCTGGAGGCGCCTGTCCTCCACGTGGTTCTTGCGATTTCAATCCACGCACCCCGCGAGGGGTGCGACTTTTTCGTGGCGGTCTGCCCCGTTCTCCGGCATAAATTTCAATCCACGCACCCCGCGAGGGGTGCGACCGGATAAGGAGGGGCATATGGAGACAATCTCAATTGAATTTCAATCCACGCACCCCGCGAGGGGTGCGACGGCCGCCAGGGTGGCCGCGCTGGCCCCTAAGCCCTGATTTCAATCCACGCACCCCGCGAGGGGTGCGACCCTCCTCCGCCGCCGGCGGCTCCTCGTCCAGGTGATTTCAATCCACGCACCCCGCGAGGGGTGCGACTCACCTCTTTGGCGAGATCGGCGGGGGTGGGATATTTCAATCCACGCACCCCGCGAGGGGTGCGACTCATCGACCGGCTGTCCTCAATGTCGGCCGACCTATTTCAATCCACGCACCCCGCGAGGGGTGCGACGGTTGTAGACCGTGGTACGGATCATCCGCTCGTAATTTCAATCCACGCACCCCGCGAGGGGTGCGACGACGGAATTGTATAACTCTTCATCGTATGGAGTTACAACATTTCAATCCACGCACCCCGCGAGGGGTGCGACCCCTCGGGGCGCATGACGCATACAGCAAGGGCGCATTTCAATCCACGCACCCCGCGAGGGGTGCGACCAGGACGGCGAGACATATCGACATACTCGGGTTATTTCAATCCACGCACCCCGCGAGGGGTGCGACCTTCGTGGTACCAATCCTAAATCCCTTCAAGGGATATTTCAATCCACGCACCCCGCGAGGGGTGCGACCGGCGAGACATGTCAACGTACTCGGGCTGGATATTATTTCAATCCACGCACCCCGCGAGGGGTGCGACAGCAAACTTTACCAAAGGGCAGAGAGTTTGCTTGGCTCAATTCGCTTATTTGCACAAGGGGAAGAAGGCTGAGCAGACAAAAACAAACGCGCCTATGCTCCATTAAGCTTTCCTTTATGCTTTTTGGGTGCGAACCGGCCGGAGAAGGCGTGTCATCTTGGACTTCGCACGCTACAAAATCAAAGGTTCGTCTGGAAGGTAGGTCTGCTTACAGCCAAAGTGTTCGATCTTCTGCTCATAGCGATTTCCCAAGGAATAAAAGCGGAGACTGTCCCGTTCGGGGTCCATGATTGCGCACAGCTTGGCCTGAAGGAGTTTGTACTGGGCCGGGTCCAGCTTGCACTCAAAGACGGAATTCTGAACCCGCTGGCCGTAGTTGACGCACTGCTTGGCGATCTGCCGCAGGCGCTTGCGCCCGGCGGCATCCGCCGTATTGACGTCGTAGGTAATCAAAACCAGCATAATGGCCTCACTTCCACAAAAAGGGCGGATAGGCATCTAGGTCGCCGCGGAGGCAGCGGGCCAGAAGCAGCGCCTGGAGATAGGGAACCAGTCCCCAAGAGATCTTTTCCTGGAGATAGGGGTGGGTCAGAGGCTCCTTTTTCCGCTCCTGCCAACGCTTCAGAACGGCTCTGCGGCCAGAGTCGCTCAAAAAGACCGCCCCATTCTCCAGAAAATCAAAGTCCTGCCGCCCCACCATTCGGTTGTTTATCAGGGTTAAAACGAACCGGTCGGCCATACAGGGGCGCAGCTCCTCCATCAGATCCAGGGCCAGAGAGGTCCTGCCAGGGCGATCCCGGTGGAGGAAGCCAACATAGGAATCCAGCCCCACGCTCTCCAGTGCGGAGGCGCAGTCGTGCGAGAGCAGACTGTAGACAAAGGAGAGCAGGGCGTTGACAGGGTCCCGCGGCGGACGGCGGCTGCGGCTTTGGTAGGAAAAGAGGGGCTTTTCACCCAAAATCAGCTGGTCGAACTGACCAAAATAGAGGGTTGCTCCGGCGCCCTCCAGGCCGCGCAGATGCTCGAGAGAGGCGGCCGCGGCGATTTGGGGGAGAAGCTCTTTCAGATGAGACGCGGAGGCCGTCAGGCTGGCGGCGTCCAGCCGGAGCCCGTGATCCCTTCGGGTGCGCTCGATACTCCAGCGGGCGTTATAGACCTTGCCGAAGATCATACTGCGGGCAATGCGGCAGCTGGCGGAGGGTTCGTCCGCCGTGCGGTACTGGACACGCCGGAGCAGGACGTTTCCCGAGGTGCTCCCGGCGATCCGGGCCAGAAACCGCCCGCGCGGCGTGCAGAAGGCCAGAGAGATTCCGTGCTCTGCACAGGCGCCCATCAGGGCGGGAGAGGCACCGGGGTAGGAGAAGGAGATAATGCCGCTCAAGGTATGGAGCGGGTAGCGGGCGGCCTCCTGATGCTCCCGGCTGGCGACCACATTTTCGCCGTCCAGGGACAGATAGATGTCCTCCGAGGTCACGAAGAGGGTGTTCAACAGATGTCTCATGGCGTTTCCTCCATGGCCCGGTTCAGATAATCGGATACGGACTCCCGCCGGATCAGCTGCGGCAGGCACAGCTCCTTCAGAGAACAGGCGCCGCAGAACTTGCCCGGCCTGGCTTTGGGGGTGTGGCCCCGCCGGAAGAGCTGGTGCATCTCCTCTGCGGCGGACTGAACCTGACGGCGCAGCTCTGGAGAGAAGCGCACCGGAGTGCGCCGGCGGGTTTCGCCATAGTAGAGCGCGCCCTCCGGGACGGGGCAGCACAGCATTTCCTCCAGACACATGGCCTGGGCGCACAGTTGAAGCTCGTCCGCCTGGTGAGGCTTTGGCCGGCCGCGCTTGTACTCCACGGGAAAGGGCAGCCAGCGGCCCTCCTCGCCCGCGAGGGGGACGCCCTCCGGCGCGGCGCGAAATTCGACCACGTCGCACTGGCCGGACAGTCCCAGGGTAGGGGAGGCCACCGCCAGACTGCGGAGAACCAGAGTATCGCCCCGCCGCTCCCGAAGGGAGGCGTCGTGGGCACGCTCATGGAAGAGCTGGCCCTCTATGGTGCGCAGATTTTCCTGCCACTGCTGTTCCAGATGGATCAGCGCCCACTGGCGGCGGCAGAAGGCAAAGTGCTGAAGGCCGGAGAGGGGGAGGAACTCCTCCTCACGGAAGTTCACCCCATCCGCCGGCAGGTGATTCCGGCGGGGAGGGCGGCCTCGTCCACCGTGACGGAGTAATCCTGATAGGAGCGGGCAGGGGCGGGATCACCGGGATCCCTCCGGGTGGCATGTACCGCTTCAAAGAGCTTCCAGGCCGGGGCGCAGCCCAGCTCGCTGTCGTGCTGGAAGACAATCAGCTCCCGCACGGCCATCTTGCCCCGTGCGGCGGAGTGGTCGTGCTCGAACATATTGAGGATTGCCTCCCACAGCAGGGACAGATCCTCCTCGGAGAAGCCGGTGGTCTTGCGGGCCAGGTTGGCGGAGACGTAGCCCTCGCAGCGATAGAGACCATAGGGGATCACATACTTTCTCCCCATCTCAGTGCCCTTTTTCTCCGCGTCGGCCTCGGTGGTGATGGCCACGCGGGTGATGGTGACCTCCTGAGGAATGACGGGTTCCACGCTGCGGGCAAAGCCCAGCTGCACCGGCCCCCGCACCTGGCCGCAGTTGAGAGCGGCCTTCACAAAGGTGGTCATCACCGCGCCGAAGGTGCGCACATCGTAGAAGTTGGCGCACATCCAGTCCCGGACTTTCCGATCCAGGTCGGGATCGGCCTTTTTCTTTTCCTTGACGGTTTTTTCGTCCACGTCCAGGGCGGCGTAGGCCTCGGCGTCGCTGCGGTTGAGAGGCACGCCGTCCTTGACATAGATGCGGTAGCCGGTGGCGTCCTCCTTCACCGTCTCCACATAGTTGCGGATCTTCCGCTTCAGGCACACGTCGGTGACAATGCCCAGGCCGGTCTCCGGATCCACCCGGGGCATATTGCCCGCGTCCGGATCCCCGTTGGGATTGCCGTTCTCCACGTCGAACAGGATGACAAATTCATAGCGGTTTTTGATAGGCTCGGACATATTACTTCTCCTCCTTCTTCTGATAGCGGGCCTGAGTCTGGAAATAGTAACCCAGCTGGAACGAACCCTGCTGGGGGAGATTCAGGTGGGCGGGGTATTCCGTACCCAGCTTGGAGAGCAGCTCGGTCATCTGCTTCTCATAGGCGATGGAGAGACCGCGGTTGGCGGCGTTCAGCTTTTTCAGATGCTTCTGAGCCAGATTGACCAGGACGGGGAATACCGCGGCAGGGGTAGCCGACGCTCCGCTGAAATACTTGTCGCGGATGGTGGCGTTGATGCCGGGGTTGGCAGCGGCCTGGACGGCCTCCAGCACGGAGAACAGCCGCCCCAGGAGATAGGGGACATTGGTGGCGTCAGGATTGAGAGACACTTGTAAGACCTCCTCCGGTATATCAGGATGTTCGCGGCCGGTACTCTCGGCCAGCTTTGTGTAATAGGCTTTCAGAATGGCGGCCCGGCCCCGGGTGACCTCCCGTTCCGCCCGGATGCGGAGGGCGACGCCGTTGAGCAGCGTGGCCGGATATCGGGTGTCGTTCAGCACCGCCCGCAGAACCTCGCCGGCCAGATCGGGGGCGGGGGACTTGTCCCGGGCGTTCTGGTTTACCGTTTCGTCCAGCAGCTTCCAGATGGGCAGGGTCTCAAACTTGTCATAGGAGGGGCGAATGATCTCCAGCCGCCGGTAGTGGGACTGGATGTGTTCCAGGAATCCCCGGAAGGTATTGTGGAGGAAAAAGCGCACTGACAGCCGGGCGGCGTTGGGGGAGAGGCCTAGGATATAGAAATCCATGTTGGGGTCGAGCTTGTCCTCCTGAAAGTCCACGGGGATTCCCTGGCACAGCTGTGCGGTCATGCCGCGGAGATCCGCGGCGCTGTACGGCGTCGGCGCCCCCAGCAGAGCCCCGCCGAAAAAGGCCTGGTAGGCGTCGCCGCCGCCTTTGGCCCAGCAGACGACGGTGGCGTCCCCGAGCCGGTAGACGTGCTCCCGGTCGGCCAGCAGGTAATTGAGGGCGGCCGTATAGGCGAAGGCGGCGTATTTGCCGGTAGGGGCGTTGAGGTTCTGCTCCTTGCCGTAGGAACAGAACGCCGGTGCGTTGAAAGAGACCAGAGCTGCGCCGCTGGATTGGGCGCCGGACACATTCTTGATGGCCGGGTGAACGGACTCCACCGGCCCTTCCTCGCCGGTGACGAGGCAGATACCTCTTGGGCTGTCGGTATCGGCGCGATAGCGGCGCTCCCAGGCACGCCGAATCTCGGGATCTTCATGGATATAGCTTCCATTATAACGGAAGAGCAGATTGGCCCCGGACAGTATGTCCTCCCGATACTCTGCCAGAGCGGGATGCTCCAGTGTATACTCCGGGATCCAGGTGCGGAAGAAGGCCAGCAGGGCCTGAGCGGAGGGGGAATCCACACTCCCCAAAACAGAGGTATGAAGCGCCTTGCAGGCGGCAAAGCACGCAAGGGAGCGCTGAGGGTTGCCCTTATTGTCTGCGCCCAAAATGTAGCCGGAGTTATCGCACAGAAAATTGGCGGCGATCCCTACTGTGCGTTTGACCGGAGCAGGGAGCGTGAGCACCTGGGGGGCGAGCACAGTCTTTTTCCCTCGGAGCTGCTCCGTCTGAATGGACGTAACCTGCTCTAGCGTCCCGTCTGCGGCGATAGAGAGTGCATAGGAGGCCTTGACCGGCCCCCAGCCGGGGCCGGCAAGCACGCCTGCCTGCACCAGAGTTTCGTAATACTGGGTCAACGCCTGCAAAATCATCCCCGCACCTCCCCGCTGTCCCGGGCGGGCACCTCCAGCACCCCGTCCCGCAGGGTGCCGCGGAAGAACAGGGGGCGGATATCCTCCGGATTTGTATAGTCCATATCCCACAGGATCCAGCCCAGATCGCGCTCTCCCAGCAGCTCCTTCGGGCAGGGGGGTAGCTCCTCACACCAGTGGAAATGGGCGGGAAACTCACGGCAGCCAAAGCAGGGCTGGTGGTAGAACTGCCCCTTTTTGATGCGGCGCTTGACAATGTCCTGAAACTTGCCCGGATTATCTCCGGGGGCGGCCTGACTGGTCATGTCAAAATGGGCCTCAATGACATACCGCACATCCCGCAGCAGCAGGGCGGCCCGCTGCTGAATGTCGTCGGATGTGCACAGATACAGCTCTCCCTTGCCCCGCTCCATCACCGTCCGGGCCGAGCGGGCGGAGAGAGTGGACTTGACCTCGTTGCGCCGCAGGTTGGTGAAGCGGATGGGAGCGCACACATGGATGCGGTCGATGATCCACCTCAGCCCAGGATGCCAGTAGATGGCCTCCACCAGCCCCCGGGCGGCGGAGGGGGTCATGATATCGTAGCTCACCCGTTCTACTTTCATCTCCGGGCGGGTAAAGAGGGCATAATCCCCCCAGACCTCCAGCTGAATGGACATAGGCGTTCACTCCTTTCATAATACATAATATATTGTTTGGACAGGGGAAGCACCGGCAGACGGAGTAGAGAGTGAATGAGACCTCACGTCTGCCCGGCGTTCCATCCTGCGTCTATTCATTTAGACGACTATATTATACATCAGAGTTAGTCATCCGTCAAACTCTTTAAAATACATATCTATGAATTTTTGTTGACACATGTGATATAATATTTTCTGTCGCAACATGCGTGGATTGAAATATAGAAATGTATATTAATTAGGAGGCACAGGGGAGCGGAGACGGAAGCGTCTCCGCTCCCCTGCTGTTTAGACAAAGAAGGCTTTCCCACAGTCCGCCTCCAGGGACAGCCCGGTTTCCTCTGAATAGAGGGACAGGGTGGCAAGGATAGCGGAGCCATCCTCCAGCCGCTCCAGATCCCCGGCCTGATCCAGGGCGGCGAAGTGCTCTTCGTAGATAGATACGCCGTATTGGCCGAGCTGGCGGAACAGCGTCCGGCTCCGCTCTCCGGCCCGAAGCCGTCCGACCAGCTCCGCGCCCGCGCCCAATGGGATGTAGACCGTCCGGGTGGGGCTGTCGATCATGTGGAAGCGCTCCGCCACGGACTGGAAGGGGAACGGATCCTCGTGAATTTTAGATAAAATACCATATTTGTCCTGCGCTTTCGCCCCATTCAGCTCCAGGAACATATGGAAGTAGGCCTGGATCGCCTCCTGGGAGGCGATGTCGTCATACTGCTCCAGCACCTTGCGGCCCACGCCGATGGCGGTCTGGAACAGAGGCGGCGGGGCGGCCTCCCCCCGGAAAAGGGTGACGATGCTCTCCGAGACGGGGCGCTTGCCCTCCCGGTTGCACCGGCCGGCGGCCTGGAGGATGGAGTCCAGGCCCGCCTCTTCCCGGAACACGGCGGGAAAGTCCACATCCACCCCGGCCTCGATCAGGGAGGTGGAGATCACCCGGCAGGGGAGGCCCCCCTTGAGCCGGCGGCGGATCTCCTCCAGCTTGGCGCGCCGGTGGGCGGGATACATGAGGGTAGAGAGGTGAAAGTTCCCCTCGCCGGAGAGCCGCGTAAAGATCTCCTGGGCGCTCTTGCGGCTGTTGACAACGCAGAGCACCTGCTCGTGCTGCTGGAGCTGTCCGGACAGTGTATCCCAGTCCAGCCGGCCCGCCTGGCGGAAGCACACCCGGCGGAAGGATTCCGGGGGACACAGCTCCGGCGGACAGAGCTCCACTGCCGGACGGCCGGGCAGGAACTCCGCAAAGAGCGGCCCCAGTGCGGGCTGGGTGGCGGTACAGAGGACGGCGGAAGCACCGTAATGCTGAACGAGCTGGGCGATGGCGTGGACGCAGGGCCGCAGGCAGGGGAGGGGGAGCAGCTGGGCCTCGTCGAAGAGAATGACGCTTCCGGCCAGGTTGTGGAGCTTGCGGCACTGGGAAGGGCGGTTGGCATAGAGGGATTCGAAGAACTGCACCGCCGTGGTCACCACCACGGGCATGTCCCAGTTCTCCGCGGCCTGGGCCAGGCGGACCGTTTTTGGAGTGGCCTCGGCGTCGATTTCATAGGCGGCGTTGGAGTGGTGCTCCAGCACGTTCTCCGCCCCCAGGATGGTTCGGAACTCCTGGGCGGTCTGCTCGATGATGGAGGTGTAGGGGATCACATAGATGATCCGCCGCAGCCCCCTGGCCCTGGCCTGGGCCAGGGCGAAGGCCAGAGAGGCCACCGTCTTTCCGCCCCCGGTGGGGACGGTGAGGGTAAACAGGCCGGGGGGCTGGGTTTTGCCCATCCGGATACACTGCTCCAGAACGGCGCAGCGGCGGGAGTTCAGCTCTCCCTGAGGGGGAAACCAGCCGGAGATATGGCGCTGGAGCCGCTCCCAAAGGTCATCCAGAGGAGCGGGGTGCTCCGGCCGGGGGGAGCCGTCCATAAAGGCCTCAGTGTCCAGGAAATCCGCGTCCGTCAGACAGGAAAACAGCATCCGGGTAAAGAACATCAGGGACAGCGGCTCCGCGCCGCAGGGGGGAGGAGCGGGGGAGGGAAGGGTGATCTCTTCCGTCCAGGGGGAGCAGTCGGGCAGCATGCCCCGTTCCGCGCGCTTCATCCGTCCCCAAAAGGTTCCGGCATCCGGGGAATCTCCCTGAGTGCCTCCGTCCGGGAGGCCGCCGTGGTGCCCCGCCGCCGCAAAGGCGGCCAGAGGCTGCCCCATACGCCAGCAGGCAAAGGCGCCGGCGGTGGCGTGATCCACCTTGGGGCCGCCGGCAAGGCGGCGCTGAAATTCCATGGAGTATTTTCCGAGGTCGTGGCTCAGGCCGGCCAGCCGCCCCAGCTCCTCCGCGCCGAAGGGGGCGGCAAAGAGGGCACACCGCTCCGCCGTCCCATTGAGATGCTCCGCCGCCGTCTGTTTCCGGCCGTCGCCGGCAATGTGGGCCAGATAGGTCATGGGAAAACTACCTCCGTTCTCAAATGTTTCTGAACGTAGAATACCGCCGGATAAGCCCGATAGACCGGACATTTTGCCGTAATGCCAACTATAACTATAGTTGATTTTGCGCAAAACCGCAAGTAGGGAGAAGAAAGAATTGTGCAGATAGCTATGGCCTGGGTGGCGCTTGTGTTATAGCGGGAATTGTGATAAAATAGCTCTGATTCTGTAGAAAAGGGGTGTGCCGTATGAGCGACACCGAACTTCAGTTCCGCACGTCCACCTTTGGCGGGTTTCAGAAGCAGGATGTGCTGAATTATATTGAGACGTCGAACCAGGAGCACCGGGAGAAGCTGGAGGCCGTCCGGCGGGAGCTGGCGGAAGCCGAGGCGGCCAAGGCGGCCCAGGCGGAGGAGATCGCCGCGGCCCAGGCCCAGACGGAGGCCAAGGAGAAGGAGCTCCAGGCCCTGCGGGAGGAGCTGGCCGCCGCCCACAAGGAGGCGGAGGAGCGCAAGCTGGAGATCTCCCTGCTGGAGGAAGAGCTGGAGAAGGCGAAGCAGCGGTTGGCCGATACCGAGGCCCGGCTGAAGGAGAGCGAGGAAAAGCTGGCCAAGGCGGGGCCCGCAGCGGCGGCCTATGAGAAGGTGAAGGACCGCACCGCCGGTATCGAGCTGGAGGCCCACTGCCGCGCCCAGGCGGTTCAGGCGGAGGCGGAGGAGCGCATCCGCAAGACACGGGCCGAGGTGGAGCAGTGGCTGAACCGGGTACAGGGGAATTACGGCCGCCTGCGCGCTGATATGGACGCGGCGGTTTCCAGGGCCTGTGGAGAGCTGGACCAGGTGCGGCAGACGCTGGAGCAGATCTCCGGGGAGCTGGCCCGCCAGGATGAGGGACTGGACAAGCTGACCAAGTCCTGCTGTGCCGAGCTGACCCACCGTGCACCGGACCCACTCCCACTGGATGAGAAATAAGCAAGCCGGCTGACCGAAGTCGCAGCATTTGTGTGGCAGGCTGATGTTGGAAATGCAATCAAATGGGGTGAGGATACGGAAATAGCGGAAGTGAAGGAACGGCAGCCTGTATTGCTCCAGCAGCTTCTGAAAATTTGGGAGCAGTCCGTGAGGGCAACGCACCACTTTTTATCCAGCCGTGAAATAGAACAGATCAAGGAATACGTTCCCGAGGCGCTGAATTTGGTTCCAAGGCTTGTCATCGCCAGAGAGGAAAGCGGAGCTCCGGTCGGATTTATGGGAGTAGATGGCGGTCGCCTTGAAATGCTGTTTCTCGTTCCGGACAAACGGGGAAACGGCTTGGGAAGGCTGCTCGTTGAATATGGGATGAAGCATTGTGGGGTTAAGAGCGTGACGGTCAATGAACAGAATCCAGAGGCAAAGGGTTTTTATGAGCACATGGGATTCTGTGTATATAAAAGGACAGACTGCGATGAACAGGGAGCGCCGTATCCCCTTCTATACATGGAGATTTCTCAACGGTGATGATAGGGGCACCGGGACGGGTGGACACAGTTCAGCTTACAGAGAAGACAGATAAGGGAAGAGCCCTTGCGCGGCCGCGCAAGGGCTCTTTTTCAGGGGCGAACGCGAAGAAGCAGACGGACGACCCACTCAGGGGCCTCGGGGAGCTGGGCGTGGATCATCTGGAACAGGGCCTCGGTATTCCCACCATAGGCGCGGAGCTGGTCCAGGGTGAGGGCCAGCCCGCCGGAGGAGGATTGGGCGTCCTGGCCGATGGCAAGGGTGGAGCCGAGCGCGGCGCCTCCGGCGGCGTACTGTCCCACCGCCGCCCCGCCGATGGCGACAGACTGGCTGACGGCGCAGCCGCCCAGTGCCAGCCCCAGGCTGAACGCACCGCCGCCCAGGGCAAGCAGGAGACCGGCGGCCAGTCCGCCCGCGGCGGCGATCCCCACGGCCAGTCCGCCCAGGGTCAGCAGTCCGACACCCAGGCCGCCGATGGACAGCAGGCCGGCGGAAAAACCGCCAATGGCCAGAAAACCGGTGGCCACGTTGCCGATGGCAATGATTCCCTTGGCCCGGCAGAGCCCACGATCCCGCAGGTTGATATGCACCAGCGGCAGGCCGAGGAGGGTGCGGCGGCTGCGGAACTCATAGCTCCAGCCTGTATAGTAGTTTTGGATGACAGCCTGCTGAGGGGAAGGGGCTGCGGGCTTTTCGGGCTCGATTCCCCGCACCAGATAGTCCAAACTGACGACAAAATAGTCGGCCAAGGCGGACAGGTTGCCGAGATCCGGGGTGGCGGCCCCCGCCTCCCACTTCTGTACCGCCTGCCGGGAGACCCCTACGGTGTGGGCCAGCTCCTCCTGGGAAATGCCCCGCCCTTTGCGGAGCTGGTAGAGCCGTTCACGAAATTCCATGGTGATGAACCTCCTTTTTTCTTGGGCTCATCTTAGCAGAACGGCCCGGATAGACGCAACCAACCGGAGCATCCAATTTGACAACCAGCAGTAGCACCCCTTGGGGCGCAAGGGCTTCAAACCCGGCCAATGTCGGTGCGGAAGTGCATGTCCTGGAAGTGGATGTGCCCCGCGGCGGCGTAGGCGCTGTCGATCGCGGCGTTCAGATCCGGCCCGGTGGCGGTGACGCCCAGCACCCGGCCGCCGTTGGTGAACACCGTGCCGTCGTCTCCCAGTTTGGTACCCGCATGGAAAACCACGGCCTGCTGTCCGGCATCCTCCAGGCCGGTGATGGGCAGACCCTTGGCGTAGGAGCCGGGGTAGCCGCCGGAGGCCAGCACAAGGCAGCAGGCCGCCCCGTCCTTCCACCGGATGTTCAGATGGTCCAAAGTGCCGTTACGGCAGGCCAGGAAGATGTCCAGCAGATCGGTCTCCAGCAGGGAGAGCACCGCCTGGCATTCGGGATCGCCGAAGCGGGCATTGTACTCCACCACCTTGGGGCCGTCGGGGGTGAGCATCAGGCCAAAGTAGAGCACTCCCTGGAAGGGGCGGCCCTCCGCCTTGAGGGCGGCCACCGTGGGCAGGAAGATCTCCTCCATACAGCGGCGGGCCACCTCAGGCGTGTAGTTGGGAGAGGGGGAGATAGCGCCCATGCCGCCGGTGTTGGGGCCCTGGTTGCCGTCAAAGGCCCGCTTGTGATCCTGGGAGGAGGGCATGGGAACCAGATGCTCCCCGTCGCAGAAAGCCAACACGGTGACCTCCGGGCCGGTCATACACTCCTCGATGACCACCCTGGCGCCGGCCTGGCCGAACTTGCGGCCGTCCATCATGGAACGGGCGGCCTCCTGGGCTTCGGCTACCGTCGATCCCCTCTACCGTCTGGGCCACGATAACGCCCTTGCCCAGGGCCAGGCCGTCAGCCTTCACCACGATGGGCGCGCCCTCGGCCTCAATGTAGGCCAGAGCAGGGGCGAGCTCTGTAAAGGTTTGATACTTTGCGGTTGGAATGTGGTACTTGGCCATCAGATTCTTGGAAAAGATTTTGCTGGCCTCGATGATGGCGGCGTCCGCCCGGGGGCCGAAGGCGGGAATGCCCGCATCCTCCAGGGCATCCACCATGCCCAGGGCGAGGGGATCGTCCGGCGCCACCACCACAAAATCAATGGAATGGGTCTGGGCCCAGGCGACCACTCCATCCACGTCGGTGGCGGAGAGGGGGACGCACTGGGCCAGGGCGGCGATACCGCCGTTGCCGGGGGCGCAGTAAAGTTGTTCCACTTGCTCACTTTTAGACAGTGCCCAGGCGATGGCGTGCTCCCGCCCGCCGCCGCCGACAATCAAAACATTCATTGCTTACACCTCAATTCAGCGCCAGCCCCAGGGCCCATAGGCCCAGCAGGTGCGCGGGATAGAACACATAAAAGAACCACTTGCTCTGCACACCCAATTGCCCACGGTACCAGGCCAAAAGAAGGAGGGATGCCTCGGCGCACAATGCGTAGAGAGCAAACACAGGGAGGGCATGGAGCAGATAGCCCGCCATCCAGTCCGGCCGGAACAGTGGGAGGGAGAGCAGCCCTATCAGGGGCTGGTAGAGCAGATAGAGGAGAGCCAGACCGGCTCCCAGACAGAGCAGCTTTCGGCGGCGATTATCACCGCAGAGGTAAAGGGCGAAGATCAGGAGCACGGCGGGGAAGCCGTAGTCCACGTTGAGCAGGAGTGCCAGCGCACAGGCCGCGAACAGGGGAATGGCCGACACGGCTGGGCCGTGCTCTGCTTTGGACAGACGCTCATAGCCATAGATGGCTCCGGCGCTGAGGAAGAAGGTGAGGAGCACACTTCCGCCCCAGACGCCGGTGGCCAGGGTGAAGGGCGCCTGGGAGAGAAGGGCACACGCTCCCAGCCGGATGAGATAGCGGTGGAAGAAGCGGGTGCGGCGGCAGCCCTCGGCCACGAAGTAGGCGAAAATGGGAAAGGCCAGCCGCCCGATGAGCCGGGGCAGCCCATCCGCCCAGGTGGGCAGGCCCAGCTCGGTCAGCATGGTGGGGAAGACCATCCCGATATGATCCACCAGCATAAACAGCGCGGCCAGATATTTGAGAGCGGCGGCGCTCAGACCGTAGCGGTGTGCCTCCATTAGTGGTGGAACAGCCGCATACCGGTAAAGGCCATGACGATGCCGTACTTGTTGCAGGTGGCGATGACATGGTCGTCCCGGATGGAGCCGCCGGGCTGGACGATGTACTGTACGCCGCTCTTGCGGGCACGTTCCACATTGTCGCCGAAGGGGAAGAAGGCGTCGGAGCCCACGGTCACGCCCGACTGGCGGGCGATCCACTCCTTTTTCTCCTCCGCCGTGAGCACCTCGGGCCGGATTTTAAAGGTGTTCTGCCACACGCCGTCGGCCAGCACGTCCTCGTACTCGTCGGAGAGGTAGACGTCGATGGCGTTGTCCCGGTCGGGACGGCGGATGCCGTCCACGAAGGAGAGGCCCAGCACCTTGGGATGCTGCCGCAGGAGCCAGTTGTCCGCTTTGTTCCCCGCCAGACGGGTACAGTGGATGCGGCTCTGCTGGCCCGCGCCCACGCCGATGGCCTGGCCGTCCTTCACATAGCAGACGGAGTTGGACTGGGTGTACTTCAGGGTGATGAGGGCGATGAGCATGTCCCGCTTGGCGGACTCGGGCAGCTCCTTGTTGTCGGTGACGATATTGTCCAGCAGGGCCTCGTTGATGGCGAAGCTGTTGCGGCCCTGCTCGAAGGTGATGCCGAAGACGTCCTTGTGCTCCACGGCCTTGGGGACGTAGTCTGGGTCGATCTGCACCACATTATAGCCGCCCTTGCGCTTGGTTTTGAGGATGGCCAGGGCCTCGTCGGTGTAGCCAGGGGCGATCACGCCGTCGGATACCTCCAGGGCCAGGTAGCGGGCGGTGTCGGCGTCGCACACATCGGAGAGGGCGGCCCAGTCGCCGTAGGAGCACAGCCGGTCAGCGCCCCGGGCGCGGACATAGGCGCAGGCGATGGGGGAGAGCTCCATATCCTCGGCAAAGTAGATTTTCCGCTCCACGTCGGTGAGGGGGGTACCCACGGCGGCGCCAGCGGGGGAGACGTGCTTGAAGGATGCGGCGGCGGGTAGTCCGGTGGCCTCCTTTAGTTCTTTCACCAACTGCCAGGAGTTGAAGGCGTCCAGAAAGTTGATGTAGCCCGGCTTTCCGTTGAGCACCTGGATAGGCAGCTCGCCCTCCTCCATAAAGATGCGGGCCGGCTTCTGGTTGGGGTTGCAGCCGTATTTCAGTTCCAGTTCTGTCATTGCGATAAACCTCCGTCAAGTGAGCGGCGGCCGCGGGCCGCCCTCGGACTGTGTGTATCTGAGGCGGCCTGCGGCCGTCCGTCAGGCTGATGCATGCTTGTTTTTGATCACAGTCTCCCAATCTCCGGTTTTCCGGTCGATGTAGCGCACAAAGAGAGAGACCTTGTTCTCCGCGTTGAGGCTGTCCCACAACAGGTCGGCAAGCTCCGCGGGGGTGCCGCAGGGGATTTCCACCTGCTCCGGTTCCCCCACAAAGGAGGGCAGGGGGGTGCCGTCGCCCATGTAGGTGTGGATGAAATGGCCCTGCCCGGCACGGGGGGCCTCATAGGCGAAGAAATACCGGCGGCAGGAGGCGGGATCGCCGTCCGCGCTCTTGAGGATGGACAGGGTGTAGTCACCGTTCTTTTTCACCAGCCCGGAGATACGGGGGGTGTAGTTGGGGGCGTCGGGCTCAAAGGTCCGGGTGTGGAGGGCCTGGGCAAAGGTCTTGCCTGCGGCCAGTCCCTCGCGGATGGTGTCGGTCTGGTCGCCGTTGGTGACGATGGTGGAGGTGCCGAACACCCGCACAGGGGCGTAGATAATAAGGGAGGGGTCGGTCATTTTGGAGGGGTCAAAGGCCTGGGTGCGGATGCCGTCAGGGGTCTCCACGAAGACCCGGTTGCGGGAGTTCTCGCTGCGTCCCATGATAAAATAGGCAATGACGGACTTCTCCCCGTCGGGGGAGCTGCCCAGCACGATGCCGCGTCCGGGATAGGGGTTGCCGCGCAGCAGCGCGGTAAGATCCAGGTTTTTCATGATAATCTCCATTCTACGATATCATACTGTTATTGCCTTGCTGAATGTAACATTTGTGAGGAATTCTTGAAATAAGTCTACAGACAGGGGGATGTATTATTTCGACAATCCCTCGGGAAAGAAATGCACACACCAGTTGCAGCAATATGTTCTCACAAAATAGTTTCATCGAACATAACTGCACCCGCTAGGTCACTATTGGTATTTAATATTTCTGGGTCTGCAATCGACACCGGAGCATCACGCTTCACGATTTCTTCTCCTGTAAAATTAAAATGTAATCCGTTGCCAGGAGTCATTTCGTTTGTATTCACCATTACTTCCATATCTTGATACATGAATCTTAACCAACCTGCTGCAAGCGTATCTTCCCCGAAATACTCATAATCGTCCACACCGATCAAGGAGAAAAAATCTTCAAAGGACATGTCATCTTCCATGTCTGGGAAAAGTATGTTTGCGGTGGTGACAAAGCCCGCACATTTCAGCTGTTCCTCACATTCGCTCATGGCCTTTTCAGAATCGCCGCTCTGCGTTCCGAAAAAGTAATAAGCATATTCCGCCTCCGGCTCCCCAAAGCATATAGCGGCACAATCTGGGGATGAATCTAAGCTTTCAATTATTTCGCCTTCTGGATGCTCATTTTTTAATTCGATGAGTGTTTTCCCGATGTCATTCAAAAATTCAGGCGTTTGACCGCTGGGGGCTGCGGGCGCACAGGCAGAAAATACGAATGCTGCAAGCAAAGATAGGATTACAATGACTGCGGTTCGTTTCATATGAAGACATCTCCTACCTGGACTACTCATGAGAGCTTTGGCTAGGAGGTACCAGCCAGCGGATCAGGGAAATACACGCCAGAACAACAGGAACCAGCAGAACGACCAAGCCAAGCAGCAACAGAGCGAGCCCGTAGTCTCCGCCAAGCCAGATTCCGCCAAAGAACAGGAAACCGCCGCTGAGGACAAGTGCCAGAAGACGCAGATCGCTCATGTCTCCATACCTCCTATGAAATTATAAAATATGGACGATCCTTCCCTCCACACAGAGCCGCCCCTCACAGAACAGGGAGACGGCTTGGGGGAGGATATGCCACTCTGCCTGCTCCATCACCCGGCGCTGGAGTACCTCGGGGGTGTCCCCCTCCAAGATCTCCACCGCCCTCTGGAGGACGATGGGGCCGCCGTCGGGCTCTTCATTGACGAAGTGGACGGTAGCGCCGGTGAGCTTCACGCCGTAGGCCAGGGCGGCCTCGTGGACGTGGAGGCCGTAGTAGCCCGCGCCGCAGAAGGAGGGGATGAGGGCGGGGTGGACGTTGAGGATGGCGTTGGGGAAGGCGGCCACCATCTCCCCGGTAAGGATGTGCAGGAAGCCGGCCAGCACCACCAGCCCGATATTCAGCTCACGGAGCTTGTCCACCAGGGCTATGGTCATCTCCCGGTTGGAGGCGAAGTCTTTCCGGGCCACCACATAGCCGGGGATGCCGGCCCGGGCGGCCCGATCCAGGGCGTAGGCGTCGGGCCGGGAGGAGAGCACGGCGGCGATGCGGCCGTTTTTCAGCTCACCCCGGCTCTGGGCGTCGATCAGTGCCTGGAGGTTGGTGCCCCCGCCGGAAACCAAGACGGCAATTCGTACCATGCGCCCTGCCCTCAGACCAGCTCCACGCCGGCGTCGCCCTTGATCACGTCGCCGATGACATAGGACTGCTCGCCTGCACGGGCCAGCACGTCCAGCGCGTGGCCCACTTGATCCTTGGGGATGGCGATGACCAGGCCGATGCCCATGTTGAAGGTGTTATACATGTCCCGCACGGGGATGTCACCCGACTTCTGAATGAGTTCGAAGATGGCGGGCACGGGGTAGGAGGCGGTGCGGATGCGGGCGGTGAGGCCCTCTTTCATCATGCGGGGCACATTCTCATACAGGCCGCCGCCGGTGATGTGGCTGATGGCCTTGACAGTTACGCCGTGCTGGCGCAGGCATTGGATGGATTTTACGTAGATATGGGTGGGGCGCAGCAGCTCCTCGCCGATGGTGCGGCCCAGCTCGGAGACATAGATATCCAGAGCCTTGGGGTTGTCCAGCAGCACCTTGCGCACCAGGGAGAAGCCGTTGGAGTGGACGCCGTTGGAGCACAGGCCGATGAGCAGATCCCCTTCGCAGAGGGTGGAGCCGTCGATCATGTCGGACTCGTCCACCAGACCCACGGAGAAGCCGGCCAGATCATACTCGTCCTCGGGGTAGAAGCCGGGCATCTCGGCGGTCTCGCCGCCGATGAGGGCGCAGCCGGCCTGGCGGCAGCCCTCGGTGACGCCGGAGACGATGGCCTCGATGCGGCTGGGCACATTCTTTCCCACAGCCACGTAGTCCAGGAAAAACAGGGGAGAGGCACCGGAGCAGATAATGTCGTTGACGCACATGGCCACGCAGTCGATGCCAACGGTGTCGTGCTTATCCATGAGAAAGGCGATTTTCAGCTTGGTGCCCACGCCGTCGGTACCGGAGACCAGGACGGGCTTCTTCATGCCCGCCACATTGGGGGCGAACAGGCCGCCGAAGCCGCCCAGAGAGCCCATGACACCGGGAATGTAGGTGGACTCCACCAGGGGCTTGATGCGGTTGACCGCCTCGTAGCCGGCGGTGACGTCCACGCCGGCGGCGGCGTAGGATTCGGAATGGGAGTTCTTCATGTCAAAACCTCCAGATAACAATGAGGAAATGGGGCGCTGGGGTAGAGGAAAAAGCCTTGCAGAGTTTTACCCGCTTTGCGGGTAAAAGAATTGCAAAAGAGGTCCGCAGGCGAATTCAGTTCGCCGGAGTACGCCGCTGCTTGCTCCGCCATCGGCGGGCGACCACCTGCGCCGTGCGCGGGTGAGGGGGGATCAAACCCGCTGTGCCGCCGGGGGCGGCGCGGGGGGTATCCAGGGGGGACAGCGTCCCCCTTGGAGCGTTTTTACTCCTTCCCCGTCCAGCAGTAAGTGCAGATCTTGTCCCGGTCGATGCCGATGGCCTCCAGCAGGCCGTCCAGGGACTGGTAGCCCAGAGAGTCGAAGCCCAGCTTCTCGCAGATGGCGCGGAGCATGCATCTGCCGCGCTCCGTGGAGGCGTCGGCGTATTCCTCGATATGCTGCTGCCCCTCGTCCCCCTCCAGCTCCTGGATGGTTCGCCGGGCCAGCAGTTCCATGTCGGAGTTGCTGCGGGAGAAATTCAGGTACTTGCAGCCGTACATGACGGGCGGACAGGCCGAGCGCATGTGGACCTCCTCAGCGCCGGACTCGTAGAGGAATTCCACGGTCTCCCGGAGCTGGGTGCCCCGGACGATGGAGTCGTCCACAAAGAGCAGCTTCTTGCCCTCAATGAGCTCGGGCACGGGAATCTGCTTCATCTTGGCCACCTGGTTGCGGGCCTCCTGGCTGGTGGGCATGAAGGAGCGGGGCCAGGTAGGGGTGTATTTGACGAAGGGGCGGGCAAAGGGCTTGCCGCTGCGGTTGGCAAAGCCGATGGCATGGGGCACGCCTGAGTCGGGCACGCCGGCCACATAGTCCACCTTGGGCAGTTGGCCCCGGTGTACCTCGTCCCGGGCCATGATCTCCCCGTTGCGGTAGCGCATGACCTCCACATTCATCCCCTCGTAGTTGGAGTTGGGGTAGCCGTAGTAGGTCCAAAGGAAGGCGCAAATCTTCATCTGCTCTCCGGCGGGGGAGAGGGTCTTCCAGCCGCCGGCCGTGACCCGTACGATCTCCCGGGGGCCCAGCTCGTAGGCGTCATGGTAGCCCAGCTTATGGTAGGCGAAGGACTCGAAGGAGACGCAGCAGCCGTTTTCGCCCTGGCCGATGAGCACGGGCAGGCGGCCCAGCTTGTCACGGGCGGCGAGGATGCCGTCGGCATCCAGAATAAGAATGGTGGCTGAACCGTCGATCTCGTCCTGGGCGTGGCGGATGCCGGAGATCAGGTCGTCCTTCTGGTTGATAAGGGCGGCCACCAGCTCGGTGGCGTTGACTTTACCAGAGCTCATGGCCATGAACTGGTGGCCGTGGTCGGAGAAGTAGCGCTCCACCAGCGCGTCGGCGTTGTTGATGATGCCGACGGTGGTGATGGCGTACAGGCCCAGGTGGGAGCGCACCAGCAGGGGCTGGGGATCGGTGTCGCTGATACAGCCGATGCCGGAGCAGCCGTGAAATTCCGCCAGATCCTTGTCGAACTTGGTGCGGAAGGGGGTGTTTTCAATGTTGTGGATCTGCCGCTGAAAACCGTCCTTCCGGTCGTAGACCGCCATGCCGCCCCGCTTGGTGCCCAGGTGGGAGTGGTAGTCGGTGCCGAAGAACACATCCAGCACGCAGTCCTGCTTGGTAATCGCGCCGAAGAAACCGCCCATGGATTACTGATCCCCCATCAGGCGGCGCATGACCTCCTCGTAGGCCTCCTCGGCCCCGCCCATGTCCCGGCGGAAACGGTCCTTGTCCAGCTTCTCGTGGGTCTGTTCGTCCCACAGGCGGCAGGTGTCGGGGGAGATCTCGTCGGCCAGCACAATGGTGCCGTCGGCTGTCTTGCCGAACTCCAGCTTGAAGTCCACCAGATCAATGCCGATCTCCTTCATGAAGCCCCGCAGCAGGTCGTTGACCGCGAAGGCGTACTTCTTGATCAGGTCGATCTCCTCCTGGGTGGCCAGCTTGAGAGCCAGGGCGTGATAGCTGTTCATGAGGGGATCGCCCAGGTCGTCATTCTTGTAGGAGAACTCGATGGTGGGCGCGTCGAACACGATGCCCTCCTCCACGCCGAAGCGCTTGGCGAAGGAGCCGGCGGAGATGTTGCGGATGATGACCTCCAGGGGGACGATGGACACCTTTTTCACGGCGGTCTCCCGGTCGCTGAGCTCCTCCACATAGTGGGTAGGCACGCCCTTCTCCTCCAGGCGGCGCATCAGGTTGTTGGTCATGCGGTTGTTGATGGCCCCCTTGCCGGTGATGGTGCCCTTCTTCAGGCCGTTGAAGGCGGTGGCGTCGTCCTTGTAGGACACGATCACAACATTGGGGTCGCTGGTGGCGAAGACCTTCTTGGCCTTGCCCTCATAGAGCTGCTCCAGTTTCTCGTAAGACATATTAAAACTCCTCCATTTGGATTTTATGATCCTTTGCTTCCACCTCGGCGGCCATGCCGGCCTTGAACTGCACCAGCCGGTCGCTCAGGGCCTCGTCGGAAAGGGCCAGCATCTGGGCGGCCAGAATGGCGGCGTTGTCCGCGCCGTCCACCGCCACGCAGGCCACGGGAATTCCCTTGGGCATCTGTACCATGGACAGAAGGGAGTCCAGCCCGCCCATCATAGAGGTCTTGATGGGCACGCCGATGACGGGCAGGGTGGTATAGGCGGCCAGCACACCGGCCAGATGGGCGGCTTTGCCCGCTGCGGCGATAATCGCACCGAAGCCGTTCTCCCTTGCCTGAGAGGCGAAGCGCTCGGCGGCGGCGGGGGTACGGTGGGCGGAGATGATGTGGACCTCTGTGGGGATGCCAAAGGACTTGAGCCGCTGGATGCAGGGGCGCATGGTGTCCAGATCTGAGTCGGAACCCATGATGACGGCAACTTTTTTGCTCATAAAACCCTCCTGTAGCGCCAAATAAATTTTTAGGAAACGATAAAATAAATCAGGGTATCTGCTTACACAGATACCCTGCACTTATTACCGCCGAAAATTGGACAGGCGGGAACCATTGATGATCCAAACCCCAGAGCGCAGTTCGTGCACCGGCGTCATGGCTCTACCTCCCTGTCCCAGAATGAGTATAATATATCGAATTCCCGGGGGCTTTGCAAGGGAGGGGGCGGAAATTCGTATGCTTATACAAGTTTCGCCGGAAAAACAGAAGACACAATTGTAAAGTGTGTGTCAAGCCTGGCGGAGCAGCGTGCCGTCGGTGCCCACAATGACCGTATGGAGGGAGAGCGGTTTACCGCTGGCGGACACGGCCCGCTCGGCGGCCCGCTGAATGCCCCCACAGCAGGGGACCGCCATCCGTACAACGGTGACGCTGCGGATGTCGTTTTGAGCCAGAATGGCGGTGAGCTTTTCACTATAGTCCCCTTCGTCCAGCTTGGGGCAGCCGATAAGGGTCACCCGGCCCCGGATAAAGTCCCGGTGAAAGGCGCCGTAGGCGTAGGCGGTGCAGTCGGCAGCAATGAGAAGATCACAGCCGTCAAAGTAGGGCGCGTTAACCGGAGCGAGCTTGATCTGAACCGGCCACTGGCGCAGTTCACTGGGGATATCTCCGGCGGCGGGGGCGGCTTCCGGCCGGCGGATGGCCCGGCTCTGGCTACCGGGACAGCCGCAGGGCAGGGGCGTGTCCGCGGCCCTGGCCGCCTTGGCGGCCAAGACCGCCGCATGGTCGTAGGCGGGGGCCTCACGCTCCTCAAAGGTGATGGCCCCGGTGGGGCAGGCGGGCAGGCAGTCCCCCAGCCCGTCGCAGTAGTCCTCCCGGGTGAGACGGGCCTTGCCGTTGACCATCTCAATGGCGCCCTCGTGGCAGGCGGCGGCGCACAGGCCGCAGCCGTTGCACCTGGATTCCTCGATATGAATGATTCTGCGTTTCATGGGAAAACGCCTCCTTCGTCGGTTTCTGGGCCTATTCTAACAAAGGGATGGGCCGTTGTATGTTGCAGGTGCAATAAAAAAGAAAAAACGTGCGCTGTCACCCACACCGCCCGCTGGCGGGAAAACGACAAATCGCGCAGATACTGCTTCACCAGCTCCTGTAGCAGCTCGTCCCGGTCCAGCTTGCGGATCAGGGCGCGGGCGTTGTTGTAGTTGGTGATATAGGTGGGGTCCTCCGAGAGGATGTACCCCACGATCTGGTTGATGGGATTGTAACCCTTTTCCTGCAAGGACTGGTAGACGGAAGAGAGGATCTTCTTGATCTCTGGGTCCTTGTCGTTTTGGATGCTGAATTTGCGGGTGTAGTCCATCTCCATATCGGTACACCTCCCCGTGTATCATTCTGTTCCCCATTGTAGCGGAAAAAGGACGCGCTGTAAAGGGGATGACTTAAAATTTATGATTCTTTAAGATTTCGACCGGACGCGGAAGGGGCTCACCGCAAAACAGCACCCAGCTCCTGCTCCAGAAGCTCCAAAACTGCCTTCACGTCGGCATCAGCCTCCTCGCTGGTGAGGGAGCGGTCGTCGGCACGCAGAGTCAGGTTAAAGGCTACGCTCTTCTTGCCCTCGTCCACGCCCTTGCCCCGGTAGATGTCGAACAGGGCAACCTCCTTGAGCAGGCCCTTGGCGCCCCGGCGGATGCAGTCCTCCAGAGCGCCCACGGTGACCTTCTCACCGCACACCACGGCGATATCCCGGGTGACGGCGGGGAACCTGGGCAGGGGGACGTACTCGGGATCGGGGCCCTTGGCGTTCAGAAGCTCGTCAAAGGAGAGCTCGGCGCAATAGAGCTCGGCGTCCACGCCATAGTTCTGGGCCGCCAGGGGGTGAATCTGGCCGAAGATGCCGATGCAGTCGCTGCCGCTCCACACGGTGGCGCAGCGGCCGGGGTGCCAGGAGGCGTCGGAGGGCGCGCCGGTGGGGCCCTCAAAATGGATATCTGCGGCCCGGATGTCCTTGAGGATGGCCTCGACGGCCCCCTTCATGGCGTAGAAGTCCATGTCCCCGCCGTAGGCGCCCAGGGTGAGCACCTTGGACTCGTTGGCCAGGCCGTCCTCCCCGCCGGGCAGATAGACCCGGGCCAGCTCATAGAGCCTGGCGGACTTGTTGCGGTAATTGTAGTTGCGGGTCAGGATATCCAGCATGGAGGGCAGGGTGGTGGTGCGCATGATGGAGGTGTCCTCCCCCAGAGGATTGAGGATCTGGAAGCTCTTGCGGGCGGAGTAGTCGCGGGGCCAGCGGATCTTGTCGTAGCAGGCGGGGGAGATGAAGGAGTAGGTGATGATCTCGTCATACCCGAAGGCGCGGCAGAGCGCGCCCAGCCGGTTTTCCAGCTTCTGCTCGGCGGAGTAGCCGCCCAGGGTGGTCTGGCCCCGCATGAGGGTGACGGGGATGTTGTTGTACCCGTAGAACCGGGCCACCTCCTCGGCCAGATCGGCGATGCCCTCCACGTCGGCGCGCCAGGAGGGGATGACCACGTCGGCGGGGCCGTCGGGGAAGTTGTGCTGTTCGGTGTGGATCTCCACCCGCTCCAGATATTTGTACTGCTCCGCGGCGGGGATGTCGGTGCCCAGCAGGGCATTCACCCGCTCCGGATCCATGCGGATGGTGCGGGGCTGGGGCACATAGTTGAGGATGTCGATGACGCCGTCCACCACCTCGCCGGCCCCCAGCAGCTCCACCAGCTCGCAGGCCCGCTGGACGGCGGGGAGGGTGTTCATGGGATCCAGGCCCTTTTCGAACTTGGCGCTGGCCTCGGTACGCATGCCCAGGGCCAGGGCACCCTTGCGGATGCAGGTGCCGTCGAAGCAGGCGGACTCGAACACCACGTCGGCGGTGTCGGAGACGATCTCGCTGTTCTCGCCGCCCATGATGCCCGCAAGGCCCACGGCCCGGGTCTCGTCGGCGATGACCAAGTGGTTGGCATTGAGCTTGCGCACCTGGCCGTCCAGGGTGGTCAGCTCCTCGCCCTCCTCCGCCCGGCGGACGATGATTCTGCCGCCCTTCACGTAGCGGTAGTCGAAGGCGTGCATGGGCTGGCCGTACTCCAGCATGACGTAGTTGGTGATATCCACGATGTTGTTGATGGGGCGCACGCCCATGGAGCGCAGCCGCTCCCGCATCCACTTGGGGGAGGGGGCGATCTTCACGTTGCGCACCATCCGGGCGGTGTACCGGGGCACCAGGTCGGCTGCCGGGGTCTCCACGTCCAGCAGCTCGGTGAGCACGCCGGGGCCGCCGCCCTTCACCACCGGCTCGTGGAGGGTGAGAGGGGCGTCGTAGGTGGCGGCCACCTCCCGGGCCAGGCCGATGACGGACAGGCAGTCGGGCCGGTTGGGGGTGATCTCAAACTCCACTACGTGGTCGTCGGCGTTGATGACGGGCTTGAGATCGTCGCCGGGCTTGCAGTCCTCGCGGAGGATGAAGATGCCGTCGGGGATGCAGTGGGGGAACTCCGCCTGCTGGGCGTGGAGGTCGTCCAGGGTACAGTAACTGCCGGTCTTGGTGTTGTAGGCCGCAAGATCGCCCGCGTGCAGGTTGGGGCAGGCGGTGTCTGGGCAGACCGTGCCGGTTCCGATGTCCGCGCAGGTGTGGAAGGAGCCGTCCGGCTGGGTCTCACACTCCAGCACCTTGGCGCATACCACGGGGCCGTAGATCTTGTCGCCGGGCTGAATGTCGGCGGAGATGGAAGGCTTGTCCTTGTCCAGGGGCTTGTAGTCCCCCAGAATGGCGGCGGGGGTGATGGCGGCATAGGGGAAGTCCCGCTCGTCCAGGCCCAGCTCGGCCAGACCGCACAGCATGCCGTCGGACAGCACGCCGCGCAGCTTGCCCCTCTCGATCTTCTTGCCGCCGGGCAGGGTGGACTTATGCAGGGCTACGGGAACCAGATCGCCCACATGGACGTTCCAGGCACCGGTGACGATCTGCACCGGCTGCTCCCGGCCGGCGTCCACCTGGCAGATCCACATGTGGTCGGAATCGGGGTGACGCTCCATAGACAGCACCTTGCCCACCACCACGTTGGAGATCTCCTCTCCCAGATCGTGGGTCAGCTCCACCTTGGAGCCGGACAGGGTCATGGCCTCGGCGAACTCCTTATCGGAGGCGTCCACATGGACGAATTCCTCCAGCCATTTGCGAGATAAGTTCATATATGAAAACTCCCTTGTTCGTATTGTTTTGCGCCGTCCAGGCGCAACCGCAGGCGCGCCCCTGCGGGGGCTCAGAACTGCTCCAGGAACCGGACGTCGTTTTCAAAAATCAGCCGCAGATCGGCGATTTTGAAGCGCCGCATAGCGGTGCGCTCCAGGCCGATGCCGAAGGCCCAGCCGGAGTAGACGCTGGGATCGATGCCCGCCATCTCCAGCACGCGGGGGTGGATCATGCCCGCGCCCAGCAGCTCGATCCAGCCCTCACCCTTGCAGGTGGGGCAGCCCACGCCGCCGCACTTGTGGCACTGCACGTCCATCTCACAGGACGGCTCGGTAAAGGGGAAGTGGTGGGGGCGGAAGCGGGTCTTGGTGCCCTTGCCGTAGAGCTGCTCCACCACGGTGTTGAGGGTGCCCTTCAGATCGGCCATGGTGACGCCCTTGTCGATGACCATGCCCTCCACCTGGTGGAACATGGGGGAGTGGGTGGCGTCCACCTCGTCCTTGCGGTAGACCCGGCCGGGGGCGATGATGCGGATGGGCAGAGGCATGGAGTCCATGGCCCGCACCTGCATGGGGGAGGTCTGGCTGCGGAGCATCACCCGGCTGCCCTCGTCAAAATAGAAGGTGTCCGACCAGTCGCGGCTGGGGTGCCCCTCGCCGGCGTTGAGCCGGTCGAAGTTCAGCTCGGCCAGCTCCACCTCGGGGCCGTCCAGCACGGTGAAGCCCATGCCGATGAAGATGTCCTTGAGCTCATCCAGGGCGATATACATGGGGTGCCGGTGGCCCATCGTCACGGGCTTGCCGGGGACAGTGACATCCAGCGCCTCGGCCTCCAGCCGGGCCTCCAGCGCCTTGGCCTCCAGCTCCCTGCCCTTGGCCTCCAGCTCGGCCTCCAGAGCGGCGCGCACCTCGTTGGCTAGCTGGCCCATGGCGGGCCGCTCCTCGGCGGAGAGCTTGCCCATCTGCTTGAGTACGGCAGTGAGCTCGCCCTTCTTGCCCAGGTACTTGACCCGCAGGGCGTCCAGTTCTGCGGAAGATCCGGCCTGCGCAAACGCGGCCAGAGCCTCCGAGCGGATGGTTGCTAACTGTTCTTTCATATGGAAAACTCCTTCTTGATGAATGGTAGTGGATACGATTAGGCTTCCGCATGGTAGGCGAAGGGCAGCAGATCCTTTGCCGGAACCTTTTGTGCAACCCCGTTCACGGGGAGGATTACTTCACACTCCGGCGCGTAGTCCGCCAGGAGCTGCCGACAGTTGCCGCACGGGGGCAGCAGTTCCGAGCCGTCTTTGCCGCGGACGGCGGCGATTGCTTCCAAAACCCGCTCGCCATTGGTGATGGCGGAGCCGATGGCCACCTGTTCTGCGCATGCGCCGTGAATGGAGTACACATTCACGCCGGTATAAACTGCGCCGCTGCCGCACCGCACGGCCGCGCCTACGGTGTGATGGAAGTTTTCGCCGTCATAGTTCCGGCGAATCGCCGCACCGGCGGCCTCAATCAAGGCGCGGTCTCGCTCTTCCAACGACTTCATTGTCCAGCTCCTCTTTCCGGTTTGGGCAATAAAAAAGCCCTTCCTCCCAACTAATTGGGACGAAAGGCAAACCTTCCGCGGTACCACCCGCAATTCCCGCGCCGGCGGCGCAGGCACTTTGGCCCCGGTAACGTGGGGCAAAACCGTCCCTGTCTCCAGGGCCGCTCCAGGACGAACCGAACAGGCCAGCCCCACATCCGCTTTCAGCCGGTGACGGACGCTCTCTGCCGGGCCGGGGGCTGCTCTTTTTCCCTTCATCGCATGTGCCCTTATTTATATCACAAAATCGAGAAAAGCGCAAGAAGGAAATTGACGAGTCCTGCCGCACGGCATATAATGAGACCGACTTAGAGAGAAATGGGAGCGTGGAACACATGAGAATCGCAACGGCGGAGCAGATGCGAACATTGGACCGGAGGGCCATAGAGGAGCGGGGCGTCCCCTCGCTGGAGCTGATGGAGCGGGCGGCAAATGCGCTGGCGGAGGCCGCCATCGACACGGCGGCCAACGCGCCGGGGCGGGCGGTTTGTTTCTGCGGGCCGGGCAACAATGGCGGCGACGGCGTGGCCTGCGCCCGCCTGCTGCTGGAGGCGGGCTTCGAGGTGCGCTGCATCCTGGTGGGGCAGCGGGAGAAGCTGACCTGCGACACCAGGGCCATGGAGGCCCGGCTGGCGGCGGCCGGCGGGGTACTGGAGCCCTTTACCCCGGACGACCCGGACTTCGCGGCCTGGTGCCTGAAGGCGGACGTGATGGTGGACGCCATCTTCGGTATCGGCCTGAACACCGAGGTGCGGGGGGACGCCCTCACCGCCGTTCACATGATGAACACCTGTGACATCCCGGTGGTGTCCGCCGACATCCCCAGTGGGGTAGAGGCCGACACCGGCCGGGTGCTGGGGGAGGCGGTGCGCGCGGCGCGGACGGTCACCTTCACGCTTCCCAAGGCGGGCCATTATGTGGGCAAAGGCGGCCTGTGCACCGGCGTGCTGACCGTGGCGGACATCGGCATACCCCGGGACTTGGTGGACGGGGAGGACTATCCGGTACAGACGGTGGAGGGGGCGGATGTCCGTCTGCCCGTCCGGCCCCGGGACGCCCACAAGGGGGACTTTGGAAAGGTCTATCTCCTGGGCGGCAGCGTGGGCTATACCGGCGCGCCGGTGTTCGCGGCTCAGGCAGCGGTGCGCTCCGGCGCGGGCCTGGTGACGGTGGGAGTGCCGACCCCGGTGTGGCCCATCGCGGCGGCCAAGCTGGATGAGGCCATGCCCCACCCTCTGCCTGCGGGCAAGGAGGGGCAGCTCTCCCTGGAGGCGGGGGAAGCCGCAATGACCCGGCTGGCCGGCTGCGGCGTCTGCCTGATCGGCCCCGGCCTGGGCCGCGGAAACGGCGTGGCCGCAGTGGTGCGCCACCTGCTCGGGGAAATCCACCTGCCCGTGGTGCTGGACGCCGACGGCATAAATGCGCTGGAGGGACATATAGATGTCTTGGACAGCCGCCGGGGACTGCACACGGTGCTCACTCCCCACGACGGGGAGTTTGTCCGGCTGGGGGGCGAGCTGTCGTCGGGCGACCGCCTTGGGGCGGCGCGCGCCTTTGCAGTGGAGCACGCCTGCTGCCTGGTGCTCAAGGGACACCGCACCATCACCGCCTTCCCCGACGGCTCGGCCTACATCAACACCAACGGCAATCCGGGCATGGCCAAGGGGGGGAGCGGCGACGTGCTGGCAGGGCTGATCCTCTCTCTGCTGGGCCAGGGCCTGCCTGCCCGGCAGGCGGTGCCCATGGCGGTGTGGCTCCACGGAGAGGCGGGGGAGGTCTGTGCCCGCGCCATTGGAGAGTATGGAATGACCCCAACCGACGTGATTGCCGCCCTGCCGGCCGTCATTGAGGAACACGTGAGCTAGGAGGGAGCGCTGTGCGCCATCGGACCGGGATGTGCGTACTAATGATGATACTCGGCTTGTCCCTGTCCGCCTGCGGCGGAGCAGAGGGCGGAAACCGCGCTGAGCAACTGGCCCTGGACATACGGGGAGAGTATCTGGAGATGGGGGGCTGTACCGCCTCCCTGGAGCTGACGGCCGACTACGGCCAGCGGGTGTATACCTATGGAATCGGCCTGAACTATGCCAGGGAGGGGGAGACCACCCTGACCATCACTGCGCCGGAGAATATCGCCGGGGTCACCGCCCGTATTCTGGAGGGGGAGACCGCTCTGGAGTACGACGGCATGCGGGTGGAGACTGGGCCGCTGGATGACAGCGGCATGAGTCCGGTGGACGCGGTTCCGGTGCTGATGGACTATGTGCAGGAGGGCTTCATCGCCGAATGTGGTATGGAGGCCCAAGGGGAGAGCGAGGTGCTGCGCGTGGTCTGCCGGGAGCCGGAGTCCGCCGCGGGCGAGGGGCGGGAGTGCTCCCTCTGGTTTGACCCGTCCACCCACG
>OBYU01000247.1_pt1 | contig 25727 bp, 17 predicted proteins | sample 1501421 | NCBI WGS metagenome assembly OBYU01 (sample SAMEA2580207, study PRJEB22360) | human gut metagenome | biome: human gut; feature: human-associated habitat; material: faeces | place: Denmark | collected 2008/2010
GGCTGCGCCCGCTGCCGCCGCGCCCGCCGCGGCTCCGGCAGTCGCCGCCGCGCCGTCCGCCGCTCAGGTCGGTTCCGCCGTCGCCGAACTCGGTTCCGCCGTCAGCGGCCCGGTCGACGACCTGCCGTTCAAGGCGTCCGACGCCATCGGTGTGCTCATGGCTTACTCCACAAAGATCCGCCTCGACCAAATCGGCGCGAACGACACGACCGACACGTTGACCAATGGCGTGTCGTCCCGCCGCAACCAGCTGCTGATGGATATCAGCTCCGAGCTGGGTGTGGCCAGTGTGGATGGCGCCGCAGAGGCGACGCTCACCCAGCTTGCACAGCTCGTCAACAAGGTCGCCCCGAACTACAAGGCGTTCGGCCCGGTACTGTCTGATGCGATCCGTGACCGCCTGCGCGCGCTGTTCGGTGCCGCCGGCGTCAAGCCCGCGCACATCCGCGAACGCGTGACCAACGTGTGGCAGCTCGGCGAAGGCTGGGTTGCCGCCGTGACCGCGACCCTGCTGCTCGACACCCGCGAGGGTGCCAGCTCGCGTGGCGGTGATCTGGCCAAGCTGCCCACCGGCGCCGCCGCCCATGCGGCGGCCCCCCAGCGCCCCCCGCGCGCGCGGCCGCCGCCGATCAGCTCATCGACGATGCGGTGACCCTGGTCGGGCAGACCAAGGGCGTGGCTGTCTCCAAGCCGAGCGCCGGCGGCGCAGCCGGCGGTGCCGTGGTGGATTCCGCGGCGCTCGACGCCTTCGCGGAGAAGGTCACCGGTGCCAACGGCGTGCTCGCCTCCACCGCCCGTTACGTGCTCAACGAACTGGGCGTGACGGCTCCGGCCGCCGAACCCGGCGAGGACGAGAACGCGGCCGTCGTGGCCGCCGTCGACGCCGAGCTCGGCTCCGACTGGCCCAAGCAGGTCGAGCCGCGCTTCGACTCCCGCAAGGCCATCCTCTTCGATGACCGCTGGGCATCCGCGCGCGAAGACCTGGCTCGCCTGTTCTACAACGGCGACCAGTCTGTCGAGTCCCTGAGCTTTGTCGGCGCCGGCAAGGACGTCGCCGACCAGGCCAAGTGGTTCGCGTCCAAGAGCCATGGACAGCTCGCCGACACCTTCGACCGCATCGCCACCGAGGCCCTCGAATCGGTCGCCGACGTGCCTGACGCATCCCGCTTCGCGAACGACATCGCAGTGGTGACCGGCGTGGCTCCGAACTCGATCGCCGCGCAGGTCGTCAACGGCCTGCTGGCCGGCGGCGCGACCGTCATCGCCACCTCGCACAGCTTCCGTCCGTCCGTCAAGGCGTGGGCGAAGCAAACCTACCGCGAGCACGCGGTGGGCGGCGCCAAGCTGTGGCTGGTTCCCGCGAACCTGTCCAGCTACCGCGACGTGGACGAACTGGTCCAGTGGATCGGCAACGTGCAGAAGAAGACCTCCGGCGCGACCACCACGATCCTGAAGCCCGCATACGAGCCGACGCTGTTCTTCCCGTTCGCCGCCCCGCCGGTGCACGGCACGTTGACCGACTCCGGCGAACTGTTCGAGTCCCAGGCGCGACTGATGCTGTGGGGCGTGGAACGCGCGATCGCCGGCCTATCCGCCATCGGCGCCGACACCGACGTGCAGCACAAGCTGCATGTGGTGCTGCCCGGCTCCCCGAACCGCGGCATCTTCGGCGGCGACGGCGCGTACGGCGAGGTCAAGAGCGCGTTTGACGCGATCGTCAACCGCGCCCATGCCGAAAAGGTATGGTCGTCCCGTGTCACCTTCGCCCACCCGAAGATTGGCTGGGTGCGCGGCACCGGCCTGATGGGCGGCAACGACCCGCTGGTCGAGGTCGTCGAACGCCACGGCATCCACACGTACTCCACCGAACAGATCGCCGTGAAGCTGCTCGACCTGTGCACCGCGGAATCCCGCGCGGAAGCAGCCGAGCATCCGCTCGACGTGGACCTGACCGGCGGGCTCGGCAACGCCCCGATCGATATCAAGGCGCTGCGCGCCGAGGCGATGGCCGACGCAGAGAAGGCCGCGGCCTCCGCACAGCAGTCGGACGACGACTCCACCTCCGCGAAGACCGCCGCATCCGGCCTGAGCATCAAGGCGCTGCCCAGCCCGCACGTGCCGCAGCAGGCGCCGGTCGACCTGGCCGACTGGCAGAACGTCACCGCCAAGCCCGAGGACGAGATCGTCATCGTCTCCATCGGCGAGCTGGGCCCGTGGGGCTCCGGCCGCACCCGCTTCGAGGCGGAGCTCGGAATCCACTCCGACGGCAGCGTCGACCTGTCCGCCGGCGCGGTGCTCGAACTCGCGTGGAACATGGGTCTGGTCGAATGGCAGGACAGTCCGAAGCCGGGTTGGTACGACACCGACGGCAACCTCGTGCCCGAAGAGGACATCGCCGAGCGCTACCATGACGAGGTCGTGGCCCGCTCCGGCATCCGTCCGTTCGATGAAGGCATGGGCAACGACTACAAGGACGGCGCCGACGAAGAGGAGACCGAGGTCTTCCTCGACCACGATGTCACCTTCTCCGTGCCCACCGAGGACATCGCCAAGGAATACGTCAAGATGGACGAGGCGCACACCTCCATCGCGGCCGACCCGGAGTCGGGCGAATGGAACGTCACCCGTCACGCCGGTTCGATGATTCGCGTGCCGCGTCGCGCCACGATGACGCGCACGGTCGGCGGCCAGTTCCCGAAGGGCTTCGACCCGCTCAAGTGGGGCATCCCGGCCTCGATGGTAGGCGACGTCGACAAGATCGCGCTGTGGAACATCGTCACCACCGTGGACGCCTACCTGTCCGCCGGCTTCACGCCGACCGAGGTGCTGCAGGCCATCCATCCCTCGATGGTGGCGAGCACGCAGGGAACCGGCTTCGGCGGCATGATGTCGATGCGCAAGCTGTACCTTGACCGCTTCCTCAACCATGAGATCCCGACCGATATCCTGCAGGAGGCCCTGCCGAACGTGGTGGCCGCGCATGTGATGCAGTCCTACGTCGGCGGCTACGGCAACATGATCCAGCCGGTCTCCGCCTGCGCCACCGCCGCGGTGTCGCTGGAGGAGGGCGCCGACAAGATCGCCCTCGGCAAGGCCGACTTCGTGGTCACCGGCGCGATTGACGACATCGGCGTGGAATCCGTGATCGGCTTCGGCAACATGAACGCCACCGCCAACTCGGAGGAGATGTACGCGAAGGGCATCGACGCGCGCTTCTTCTCGCGTGCGAACGACCGTCGCCGCGGCGGCTTCCTGGAGTCCCAGGGCGGCGGCACGATCCTGCTGACGCGCGGTGACATCGCGCTCCGCATGGGCCTGCCGGTCGCCGGCGTAGTCGGCTTCATCCACTCGTACGCGGATGGCGCGCACACCTCGATCCCGGCCCCGGGCCTCGGCGCCCTGGCGGCTGGCCTCGGCGGCCGCGACTCGAAGCTCGTGCACGATCTGGCCGCGCTCGGCGTCACCCCGGACGACATCGCCGTGGTCTCCAAGCACGACACGTCCACCAACGCGAACGACCCGAACGAGTCCGAGCTGCACAACACGCTGGCGCACGCCATCGGCCGCACGAACGGCAACCCGCTGTTCGTGATCTCCCAGAAGACGCTCACCGGCCACGCGAAGGGCGGCGCCTGCATCTTCCAGGTCAACGGCCTGACACAGCTGTTCAAGTCCGGCGTGATCCCGGCCAACGCCTCGCTCGACTGCGTGGACCCGAAGCTGGAGCGCGACGACCACATGGTGTGGCTCACCAAGCCGCTGCACGTCGGCCGCGTCAAGGCCGGCCTCGCCACCTCGCTCGGCTTCGGCCACGTGAGCGGTTTCGCCGCGATCGTGAACCCGGGCGCCTTCGAGGCGGCCGTGGCACACACCGCGGGTGAGGACGCGCTGAACGCCTGGCGCGAGCGTGCGAACGCCCGTCTGGCTGCCGGCCAGCGTCACCTTGAGGAAGGCATGATGGGTCGCGCGGCGCTCTACGAGCCGATCGACAACCGTCGCTTCCGCGAGGACGGCACCAAGCTCGCCGACGGCAATCGTTACAACGGCCACGAAGTCGAAAAGGCCATGCTGTTGAATCCTGACGCCCGCCTCGGTCAGTCTGGCTTCTTCGAAGCCTGATCTGCCGAGTCGTTCGTCAGGATTCCCTCGCGGGCGCAGGTAGCGCGCCCGCTCGCTTCGCCTACGGGGAGTTCACTGGACTCCCCGTTTGACGGCTCAGCCTGACGCCCGCCTCGGTCAGTCTGGCTTCTTCGAAGCCTGATCTGCCGAGTCGTTCGTCAGGATTCCCTCGCGGGCGCAGGTAGCGCGCCCGCTCGCTTCGCCTACGGGGAGTTCACTGGACTCCCCGTTTGATGGCTCAGCCTGATGCCCGCCTCGGTCAGTCTGGCTTCTTCGAAGCCTGATCTGCCGAGTCGTTCGTCAGGATTCCCTCGCGGGCGCAGGTAGCGCGCCCGCTCGCTTCGCCTACGGGGAGTTCACTGGACTCCCCGTTTGATGGCTCAGCCTGATGCCCGCCTCGGTCAGTCCGGCTTCTTCGAAGCCTGATCTGCCGAGTCACGTCTGACTGCTGAATGATGGGCCCGCACGTTTCCGCGTGTGGGCCCATTTTGCGTTCGTAAGTGCGCGCCGAAACGACGTGTCCGCGCACATAGCGACGCAAACCAGCCCATTTGCGTCCTTAAGTGCGCACACTTGTCGTTTCGGCGCGCACTTAAGGACGCAAAGCGGCCCGGACCCGTCATACACTGGAACAGGTCTCTCGGAAAGGTGGCGCGGTATGTCGGTTCTCGGTCTCGGGCACGATGTCGTCGATGTCTCGGCGTTCGCCGAACAGCTTGTGGAACCGGGTTCGCGCATGCGAGGGCTGTTCTCTGTGCGCGAGGTGAGGCAGGCCGGCGAGCGGGCCAGACGCAAGAACGATGACGAGTCCACCCACTTGGCGGCGAAGTGGGCCGGCAAGGAAGCGGTGCTGAAAGCCTGGTGCGACGCGCTCGGCGACATGCCGAACCCGTATACCATCGAGAATTTCCCGTGGAACGGCATTGAAATCGTGGATGATTCGCGCGACCGACCGTGCGTTGCGTTGCGGCCGGACGTCGAGCGGAAGCTGCGTGCGTCGCTGCCCCCCGCAGCCTCCAGAAACTCCGATGAAATGTCGGGCGCGCCCGGGGTGGTCAGGATGGGGCCTGCGGTCATGCGGGTGCCGATCGTGACTCCGGTGAGCACGGGTTCCGAGCCGGCTGCGGCGTCGAGCGCATCGGTTTCCTTGGTTTTTCGGTGGCATGTCTCGCTGAGCCATGATGGCGGTATCGCCTCGGCCGTCGCCATGTTGACCGTGTGACGGCGGTTTTCGGCAGTCATGACGCCGCTATACGGACAGTTCTCAGACTCTTTAAAGACGACGCTCGAAATAAGCGTGCGTCATAGGTATGTATGCAGGCGGATATCCGTTGGGGCGTCCGCAGGCATCGGCTGGCGAGTGTACGCCATCCATGTCGGGGCAGAATCCGGCATCGGGCTCGTCGGCTGTTTACGGCCCGCTGGTGCGAGGCTCGGGCAAGACTCCCGGGAGACGCACCAGCGGGTCGTATCGTATGCGGCCGACGCTTGTGTGACGATACATCCGTTTTGACGCTGCCATATCTTCCGGCGTACAGTATCATCATGATTGCCTTACACAAAGTCGCAGCGCCGCGACTTGACCGGACTGCGAAAGCGGCGGACGAGGTGGCCGCCTATGAACGCATCAATTCCACCCATGCGAAGGCACGCCGACTCATCGAGCGGGGGAGGTTCGCGCGCAACGATGACGGCGGCATCGCCATCACCGTGGTCGCCGCCGGTGCCATGGACGACGCCCGAGGACGGCTCGGCCGGCCGTGGGCATGCGTTCCCGGGCACTCGTTCGCCATATCGTTCATCGTGACCATCCCCGAATCGGTGGCGACCGATGACGCGGTCAACGGCTGGATGTCGATGATTGCCGGCCTGGCTACTCTGGACGCCATCGAAGGAACCCTGGACGAGTGCGGCGCGGTCCCGTTCGACCCCGAATGCGGGTTCCATCTCAAATGGCCGAACGACATTTACTGCCATGGACTCAAGCTTGGCAGCACGTTCACCCAGGTCGCCTCGCCGCCCGACCGGCACGGTGACGTCGCCGTGATCTTCAGCGTGGGCGTCAACCTGTCGGTGCCCGCGGATCGTTTGCCGACGCCGGAATCCACGTCGCTGCGGATGCACGTCGCACCGCTGCCGCCGACCGTGGAACTGATTGACATGATCGCGGCGCGCCTGGTCGCTTCACTGCGCACCCGTCTGGAGGCGTTCGTGCAGATGCCGCTCATCCAGAGTTCCCGGTTGCGCTCCGAGATGCGCCACGTCTGCTGGATGATGGGGCGGCAGATCGACGCGCAGCTCATCGACGGCCGGACGATCGCCGGCAAGGTGGTATCGCTCAACGATGACGCTTCGATCAGCGTGCGCACGGCATCAGGGGAGGCGGAGAGGCTGAGCACCGGCGATATCGGTCTCATGGTGTGACGCCTGTTCCGACGGTCCTGTTCCGACGGTCCCGTTCCGCATGGACACGGGAGTTGCCAAAGCGTCGGCGATGTGTATAATAGCTCAAGTCGCCAAAAGCGACATTTTCGCGGATGTAGCTCAATGGTAGAGCCTCAGTCTTCCAAACTGATTACGCGGGTTCGATTCCCGTCATCCGCTCCACTGCCACTTCACCGGCAAGTCCGGCCGTCCAATCGCGTTTGACGTGATTCGATAGTAAAACTAGCATGACTAATCGGAACGGTTGAGAGAACGCGTCGTCGATGACGACTGCCACGAGAAGCTGAAATATGGATCGCGGCATCTGGCGAAAACCCGCGGGAACGCAATCGTTTCGCCGCACGCCAGATATACCGTAGCGACGAGGACAGGCCCACCGGGGTGTGGGCTTGGTCATGTGATGAGGCATATGCGCGGGCGGTGCACAGTATCACAAGAACAGATAAGGAAACAAATGCGAGCGAATGGTAATTCCATGCATGAGATTCTAGGCAAAATCGTGACGGCCATCGCGTCGATCGCCATGCCGCGGCGTTCGCGGTTCCGGCCATGGCGGCCAGCGACAGCGGCACGGCGGCCGACTCCGGCACGACCCAACAGTCGGGCCAGTACAAGATCTACCCCCAGCCGCAGAACACCGAGTACGGCGACGGCAGTCTGATTCTGCGCGACAAGGCGAACACCGTCGTGGAACCGGGAATCGATTCCGCCACCAAGGCCCGTCTGAACGAGGCCCTGAAGCTCAAGGGCATCGAGACCACCGCGGCCGACGCCGTGCCCGAAACCGCGTACCAGCTCAACGTGCTGGTCGGCATCAACGGATCCAACGGCGTGGTCGACAAGTACGCCAAGCAGCTGATCGCCGACGGCACCCTGAAGGTGGACGACAGCACGTTCTCCAAGAACGACTCCTATGTGCTTGCCGTCCGTCAGGGCAACGCGAAGACGCCCGACACGATCCTCGTGCTCGGCCGCGACACCGATTCCGCGTTCTACGGCCTGACTACCCTGTACCAGATCTTCCAGCAGCTGCCGGGCCGCGCCGTCAGCAACCTGACCTTCAGCGACTGGGCCGACGTCAAGTCCCGCGGCTTCATCGAGGGCTATTACGGCAGCCCGTGGAGCACCAAGGACCGCGTGAACCTGATGACCTGGGGCGGCTACTACAAGATGAACACCTACGTGTACGCCCCCAAGGACGATCCGCTGCACCGCAACAACTGGCGCGGCCTGTACACCGAAGACCAGATCGAGAACGAGATCAAGCCGCAGGCCGAGGCCGGCAACAAGTCGAAGGTGCGTTTCGTTTACGCGCTCGCGCCGTTCCATAACGACGGCGAGGCTAGGGGCAAGCACTTCCGCTTCGACACCGAGGAGCACTACCAGAAGGACCTCAAGGAACTCAAGGCCAAGTACATGCAGACCATTGACGCCGGCGTACGCCAGATCGCACTGCTCGCCGACGACTCCACCGACTGGGGTGCGCAGTACGGCAACGACAACACCTACGTGCGCGTGCTGAAGGACCTGACCGACTGGATCCACGAGCTGCAGCAGGAGAAGAACGACGACGGCACCGCGAAGTACGAGGGCCTCAAGGACACGATCCTCTACTGCCCGGCCCTGTACAGCTACACCGGAGCCGGTGACGCCTGGTACAAGGACATCCCGTCCAACGTGCAGATCGTCATGACCGGCGGCCGCACCTTCGGCGTGGCCAGCAAGGACTTCGCCGACACGTTCACCAAGAACACCGGTCGCGCCCCGTTCATGTGGATCAACTGGCCGTGCTCCGACATGAACCGCAACACCGCCTACCAGTACCTGGTCATGGGAGGCCAGAACAACTTCCTCAAGCCCGGCGCCACATACGGCACCTACGACGGCATCATGCTCAACCCGATGCAGCAGTCCGAGCCGAGCAAGCAGGGCATCTTCATGGCCGCCGACTACAGCTGGAACCTGTGGCAGAGCGAAAAGGACGGACAACAGTCCTGGGAGGACTCCTTCAGCTACATCGACCACAACTCGCCGATCGCGTCCAAGGGCTCCCGTGGTCTGCGTGACCTCGCCATGAACATGCGCATCCTCAACGACGGCGGCATCGACGGCGCGCACAAGGATGCCGAGTATGACGCCGTCAACAAGTGGTGGATCAACAATGAGTCCGTCGACTACACCGGCAAGCTCGACGTCAAGGGCGTCCTGACCGAACTCAAGGGCAAGCTGGACGGCGGCACCGCCACCGCGGCCGACTTCAGCCAGGCGCTCACCGTCTACACCACGCTGCAGCGCGCCGCGAAGAACTACCGCGCGAACCCCGGCGACAAGAACATGTTCGACCAGATCGAACCGTGGATCAGCTACTGGGACGACCTGACCGCCTCCGCCATCGACTACATCACCGCCGCCAAGCAGGCGCTCGCGGGTGACACCGAGGCCGCGAAGGCGACCTACGCAACCGCGAAGGCCGCTTTCGCCAAGTCCGACACGCATACGATCGCCGATTACTACCAGCGCAACAAGCCCGCCCGTGGCGGCCTGGTCATCGTGCGCCCGACCGTGCAGGCGCTCGATTCCTTCGTCAAGGCCAAGACCAGCGGCAGCGTCACCCCGATGCCCTCCGACGCCACGGTCAACACGAACGGCGTGGGCGCCGCGGCATGGCATGAGAACGTCGATCCGAAGGCCGTCATCGACGGTGACGACAGCACGTTCTTCTGGATGCAGTCCGCCGGCTGCGACTGCGTCAAGGCCAACGCCGCCCTCACCGTCACCTACGCCGAGGCCCGCAAGGCCAAGGAGTTCCGCTTCATCCAGGCGGAAAAGGGCGGTGACACGATCGTCAACGGCAAGATCGAATACCAGGATGCAGATGGCAACTGGACCAAGATCGGCGACGTGAACGGCAACCAGAAGCAGATCTTCACGCTGGACTCCGCCGCGACCGTCAAGGCCGTGCGCATCACCAACCTGGCCCAGACCTCCAAGTGGTGGAAGGTGTACGACCTGTCCGCCACCAAGATCGACGAACCCGGTACGGTGACCAAGGACGCGCTGAACGCCAAGATCGCCGAAGCCGAGAAGGTCGACTCCACCGACTGGACCAAGTCGAGCCGCGAGGCTCTCGCCGGCGCGATTGCCGCCGCCAAGGCCGTCGCTGCCGACCAGGACGCCACGCAGGCCAAGGTCGACGCCGCCGTCGCCGCGCTCGAATCGGCGATGAAGGGTGTCGAACGGTACACGGCGAAGACCGCCGACCAGCTGAAGGCCGAGCACGTCTCCAACGACGATGCCACCTACACCGAGGCGAGCTACAACAAGTACCAGTCCGCGTACGACGACTTCGCCGCCGCGCTGGCCAACGCCGACGATCTGGCGAAGGCCGATGGCGAGGCGCTGGAAGCGGCCTACACCGCCGCGAAGTCCGCGCTGCGCTACGACCAGTCCGCACGCGACTACGCGCAGCTCGCGCTGAACGACGCCGAGCCTTACGTGGGCAAGGCCTCCGAGTACACCAAGGACAGCTATGCCAAGTTCACCGTCGCGTATGAGGCCCTGAGCAAGCAGCTGAAGGCCGACCCGAACGGCGAGGGCGATCCCGCCACCTACACCGCGCTGCGCGCTGCACTCGACAAGGCCATCAAGGGCCTGGTCAAGAGCGACGGCACCGAGCCGGAGCAGCCTGGCGAGAAGCCCGGCGAGAACAAGCCCGGTGAGAAGCCGGGTGTCAACAAGCCCGGCGCCGACGGCAAGCTGTCCAACACGGGCGCCGACGTCTTCGGTCTCATCGCCGCGATGACGATGTTGGCCGCGGCGGGCGTGACGATGGCCGGCCTGCGCAAGCGGATCGGCTGATTCGGCATGAGTCCGGGCGGTCGCCCTCGCTCGTGAGAGCCGGGGCGCCGGCCCGGACGACGCTGGCAATTACGGGCTGAAATGGCCGGAATCCAAGATTCCCCGTACGAAATGGTACGTTCCGCGGTGCCGAAACGGCGTAATGTACGGTGAATCCCGGATTCCGTCTATTTCAGCCCGTATTGTCGTGCATGGAAGTCAGTAAAGAACATATGGCGAGCGAGGCGAACATGGCGGACGAAACCAATAACAACGAGGCGACGGAACTGGTCGGTGACCACGTCGAAACCGTTGACGTTTCCAAGCATCCGGACCCATCCATCCCGGTGACCGACCTGTCTCTGGCCGATATCGAGCGGCGGCAGTCGCACCCGGTGCCATGGGCGGTGTTCATCGTGGCGGTGCTGGCCGCCATCATCGCGCCGTACTGGCTCGGACGCTCCCTGGCGGTCGGCCACACGCAATGGCTGATCACCCATCTGAACCTGTTCACCCCGCGCGGCGTGGCCTTCGTGTCGTGGACCGTGACGCTGACAACGTTCACCGGACTCGGTCTCGCCGTGGTGGAGTCGCGCAACTGGCTGTGCCGCATCGTGTTCGTGGTCGGGCTGGCCGCCGAACAGTTCATCGCCGGCCTGAGCCTGCTCAAACTGAATTTCTGGTACTCCACGTACGTGGTGTACGGCGACTCCGCGCAGCTGCCGAATGCGGCGAATCTGGGAATCATCGCGGCCGGGGTCGGCGTGGCGGTGTATGCGGTCGTGTGGGTCGGCCTGCTGATCCTCATCAAGAAGGACTCTCCGCTGAACGTGCTGACGCGCAGCTGGGCTTCGTTCATCCTGTTCTTCGCCATCGAGACCGCGGCGCTGCTCATTGTGCTGTTCGGCGGATTGCTGACGGCGGTGTGAGACCCTGCCGCGAAAGGCCGGAAGTAGTCCGACCCCTTGCCTATACTATCCCATTGGCGTGTTTCGCCCGCGGATAGAGAGCGCACCGGCATAAAGCCGGGTGCACCGCGCAGCAACCATAAGGAGGATGCCGTGGCACTTACGGCTGAAGAAAAGCAGGAAATCATCACCAAGTACGCGACGCACGAAGGCGACACGGGTTCCCCCGAGGTCCAGGTCGCGCTGCTGAGCAAGCGTATCGCCGACCTGACCGAGCACCTGAAGGAGCACAAGCACGATCACCACTCCCGTCGTGGTCTGCTGCTCATGGTCGGTGACCGTCGTCGTATGCTTGATTACCTCAAGCGCGTCGACATCAACCGTTACCGTTCCCTGATTGAGCGTCTCGGTCTCCGTCGATAAGAGAACTTTCGCCCGGGCATTCCTTGCTCGGGCGTTTTGCATATCGGCATGTGGATGAGGATGTTGCGAATTCGCGGATGACATACTGTGGCCCGGCGGTTGAGGGCCGATGATGAAGAAGAATCTGGAATGAACGGGTGCGGTCCGGGACGGGTCGCGTCAATGAGAAAAGCCGACAAGCTTGAACAAATCGGGATTTCGGCGTCTCGATGTGGATTACAGATATCAGCAGACAATAGAACAAAAAAAGGAGGAACCCTATGGAGGGTCCCGAAATCAAGGCCGTGGAGGCCGTTATTGACAATGGTTCGTTCGGAAAACGAACCCTGCGCTTCGAGACGGGTCGTCTCGCACAGCAGGCGGATGGCGCGGTGGCAGCCTATCTTGACGATGATTCGATGATTCTGTCCACCACCACCGCCGGTTCCAGCCCGAAGGAGAACTACGACTTCTTCCCGCTGACCGTCGACGTGGAGGAGAAGATGTACGCCGCGGGCAAGATCCCGGGCTCGTTCTTCCGCCGTGAAGGCCGCCCGAGCTCCGAGGCGATCCTGGCGTGCCGTATCATCGACCGTCCGCTGCGCCCACTGTTCCCGCACACGCTGCGCAACGAAGTGCAGGTCGTGGAGACCGTGCTGTCCATCGATCCCGACGACGCCTACGACGTCATCGCCCTGAACGCGGCCTCCGCTTCGACGATGATCTCCGGCCTGCCGTTCGAAGGCCCGGTCTCCGGCGTGCGTCTGGCGCTGATCGACGGCCAGTGGGTCGCCTTCCCGCGCTGGAGCGAGCGTGAGCGCGCCGTGTTCGAGATCGTGGTCGCCGGCCGTGTCATCGAGAACGGTGACGTCGCCATCGCCATGATCGAAGCCGGTGCCGGCAAGAACGCCTGGCACCTCATCTACGACGAGGGCCAGATCAAGCCGGACGAGGAAGTCGTCGCGCAGGGTCTCGAAGCCGCCAAGCCGTTCATCAAGGTGATCTGTGAAGCCCAGAACGAGCTCAAGGAGAAGGCAGCCAAGGAGACCAAGGACTTCCAGCTGTTCCCCGAGTACACCGACGAGCTGTACGCCCGCATCGACGAGATCGCCCACGAGGACCTCAACGAGGCGCTGTCCATCGCGGAGAAGCTGCCGCGCCAGGACCGCATCCACGAGATCAAGGAGCACGTGCGTGAGGTGCTCGCGAACGAGTTCACCGACATGGACGATGCCGAGAAGGAGAAGGAACTCGGCAACGCGTTCAAGGAGCTGCAGCGCCAGATCGTGCGCCGCCGCATCCTCACTGAGGACTACCGCATCGACGGCCGTGGCCTGCGCGACATCCGCACCCTGTCCGCCGAGGTGGACATCGTGCCGCGCGTGCACGGCTCCGCCCTGTTCCAGCGCGGCGAGACCCAGATCCTGGGCGTCACCACGCTGAACATGCTCAAGATGGAGCAGCAGATCGACGCGCTTTCCGGCCCGCAGTCCAAGCGCTACATGCACAACTACGAGATGCCGCCGTACTCCACCGGTGAGACCGGCCGCGTCGGCTCCCCGAAGCGCCGCGAGATCGGCCACGGCGCCCTCGCCGAGAAGGCCATCGTGCCGGTGCTGCCAAGCCGCGAGGAGTTCCCGTACGCCATCCGTCAGGTCTCCGAGGCCATCGGTTCCAACGGTTCCACCTCGATGGGCTCCGTGTGCGCCTCCACGCTGTCGCTGCTCGCCGCCGGCGTGCCGCTGAAGGCCCCGGTCGCGGGTATCGCGATGGGTCTGGTCTCCGGTGACGTCGATGGCCAGCACGTCTTCAAGACGCTCACCGACATCCTGGGCGCCGAGGACGCGTTCGGCGACATGGACTTCAAGGTCGCCGGCACCTCCGAGTTCATCACCGCCCTGCAGCTCGACACCAAGCTTGACGGCATTCCGGCCGATATCCTGGCTGGTGCCCTGCAGCAGGCTCACGAGGCCCGCACCACGATCCTCGACCTCATCAACGAGTGCATCGACGGCCCGGCCGAGATGAGCGAGTACGCCCCGCGCATCATCACCACCACCGTTCCGGTCGACAAGATCGGCGAGATTATCGGGCCGAAGGGCAAGATGATCAACCAGATCCAGGAGGACACCGGCGCCGAGATCGCCATCGAGGATGACGGTACCGTGTTCATATCCTCCGAAGGCGGCGAAGCGGCCGAGAAGGCCAAGGCCATCATCGACCAGATCGCCAACCCGCACGTGCCGGAAGCCGGCGAGACCTACAACGGCAAGGTCGTCAAGACCACGTCGTTCGGCGCGTTCGTCAACCTCACCCCGGGCACCGACGGCCTGCTGCACATCTCGCAGATCCGCAACCTCGCCAACGGCGAGCGCATCGACGCCGTCGAGGATGTGCTCAAGGAAGGCGACACCGTCGAGGTCGTCGTGCAGGGCGTGGATGACCGCGGCAAGATCTCGCTCGCCATCCCCGGTTTCGAGGACCAGGAGAACAACGCCGGCCGTGGTCGTCGTGACGACCGTGGCGACCGTGGTGACCGCCGCGGAGGCCCGCGTCGCCGTTCCGACCGCGATGACCGCCGTGACGACCGCGACTACGACGACCGTCCGCGTCGCTCCTCCCGCCGTGACGACCGCGATGACGATTTCGACGATCGCCCGCGCCGTCGTCGTTCCGACCGCGACTACGACGACCGCGACGACCGCGGCTATGACCGCGATGACCGTCCGCGTCGCCGTTCCGACCGTGACGACCGCGATTACGATCGCGACGACCGCCGTGGCGGCCGTTCCGATGATCGCCGTGGTGGCCGTCGTGGCGGTTACGATCGCAACCCGCGTTACGCGACCGACGAGAACTACGACGAGTACCGCGCCGACCGCGTGGAGCGCTCCGAGCGTCCGCGCCGCCGCGTGCGTCGCGACTTCGATCCGTTCGAGAACTGATCTCTTGCGGCATGGCCGCTCGCACTAACGGCTCGACGTCCGAGAACCGGCGTCCTCTGAGCCAACGCGGGTAGCCTGCGCCTCACTTACGGGGAGCCCCATCACGGGGCTCCCTTTTTTTGTGTTTTCTGTGCCGCGCGCCCATCCTGCACGTCAAATTACGGGTTGAAATTGTCGTTATTCGCAATTCCCCGTGTCAAATCGCCGCTTTCGGGCCCTAAAACGGCGATTTCGCACGGGGAATCATAGATATCGACAATTTCAACCCGTAATTTGGGGATGATCCGGCTTGGCGGGGCATTCGCCACGGTAAGTGAGATGGCACCGTTTCCGGATGTGGCATGCGGCAAAGGCCGCATGCCCCTTGTGCGGCCTCAGCCCGCGAATCCGAGAATCGTGGTCTCGCGGCGGGTGAATCTCGGCGGCGTGCGTTCTACGCCGGGCTCGAATTCCTTGCCTTCGATCTGCTCGATGGCGACTTCGACCGCCCTCGCCGATCAGCCCGATGTCCTTGCCTGGGGTGACGCCGGTGAGCAGCATCATCTGCTCTATCCACGCCAGCGTCCGCGGCGAGCGGGTGTAAATGCATACGCCGTTGCCCTTCCACTCCGGGAACTTCCCTGTCAGCGGCTCGAACGATTGCCAGCGCGTGTCCTTCGCCTCGAACCGCTCCAGCTGTATCCCATGCCGTTCGGCGCATATGACGCTCTCCCGGTCGAAGATGTTGATGAACGGAAACTCGGGGTCGCCGTACGGCAACGATGGGCAGGCCGAGTTTCATTGCGGATTTCAGACGCCCGTCATGATGCCGGATGTCCAGCATGATGAATGCGTCGACGAGGTTGCCTTTGCCCAGCCGACGCATGTCGGCGAGGTCTTCGGTCGTGCAGGTCGATGACATCAGGATGAGGTCGTAGCCGTGTTCCTTCGCGGTGGCGCGGATGGCCCGCAGGATGGGAACAGCTCCGCGCCTTGCGTGGTCTCCGTGGTTTCGGTGAGCAGACCGATGATGTGCGAGCGGTTGCTGATCATGGCCCGGGCGTGCGCGTCGGGCACGTAGCCGAGCTCCCGCATCGCCTTCTCGACTTTGTCCCGCGTCTTCTGCGAGATCGGCCGGTTGCCGCTCATGACATACGACACGGTGCTCTGCGCGACGCCGGCGAGGGCGGCCACGTCCTTCGATGATACCGTGCGGAGTGAAGGACATGGACGGCGACACGGTGACGTATCATCTCACATAGTCATGCTTCAATGGCGGCAACAACGATACGAAGGAGTGCACATGGGGTGGATCATTCTGGCGATAGTCATCGTCATCATCATCATCGCGCTGGTGCTGTGGGCGGTCGGTGCCTACAACGCGCTGGTCGCGCTGCGCAATCGCGTGAAGAATGGCTGGGCACAGATCGACGTGCAGCTCAAGCAGCGCGCCGACCTGATACCGAACCTGGTCGAAACGGTCAAGGGGTACGCCGGGCATGAATCCTCCGTGCTGACCCAGGTGACCCGGGCGCGCGCCGGAGCCGCTGCGGCCGCGGCGAACCCGAACGCGACCACCGTCGAGCGTGCCGCCGCCGAAAACGCGCTGTCCCGCGCGCTGTTCAACCTGCAGGCGACCATGGAGGCGTACCCGCAGCTGCAGGCGAACCAGAACTTCATGGATCTGCAGGCGCAGCTCAAGGACCTGGAGACGAAGATCGCCTACGCGCGGCAGTTCTACAACGATGTGGTGCTCAAGTACAACACCAAGATCGAGACGGTGCCGAGCAACATCATCGCCGGCATGTTCCACTTCGAGCAGGCACAGTACTTCCAGGCCGACGAGGGGTCCCGCCAGGTGCCGCAGGTGCGTTTCTGACGCCCGACGCCCGACGTCACCGATCGCCGGAACCATCGCCGCTGCTGATCATTGGAGATCGCCATGAACCTGAAACGTCTGCTCCGCTCGCTGGCAACGGCGTTGGCCGGCACACTCGTCGTCTTCGCCATCGTCATCGGCGCCGGCCTGATGCTGAGCGGAAGCTCGCCCGACCTGAGCTACCGCACGCTGGACTATGACGTCGCGGTTCAGGCCGATGGCAGCCTGAAGGTTACCCAGCACATCGACATGAAGCTCCGCGCGCGCGACGGCGATACGCCATGGCGGCAGCTGTACCAGAAGTACACGCTGCGAGAGGACGGCCTGACCAACATCACCGACATCAGCGTGCGCAACGTCACCGCCGGCGAAAACTATGAGCAGGGCGTGCTGGCATCGCCGGCCGACCATTCCGATACGTCATGGGACCGCGAATACGCCGGGCACTGGTACATCGCGGACGTGACCGACGGGGCCGAGAACCCCCAGCCGTTCGATCCCGCCAAGGACGGGTACGAGATCAGCGACAACACGACCTCGCGGCGGTCGAAAGACGTGGAGATCGGCTGGAACATCCCCGCGACAAAAAAAGCCAGCAGTCTCAAGTTCGACGTGACGATGACGCTCCACGGCGGCACCACGCTCTACAAGGACGTGGCATCGTGGCAGTGGGAGCCGTTCGGTGACAGCAACCTGATCCCCATCGGCAAGGTCACCGGAATTGTGCGCTTCCCCGACGGCATCGACGCCTCCAGCAGCTGGGCATGGCTGCACTACGCCGGCGTCTCCGAAACCTCCCGGATGGACGACGGCTCGCTGCGTTTCAGCGCGTCCGATGTTCGCGCCGGGCAGTATCTCGACGTGGTGGCGGCCTACGACGCCTCCGCCGTCAAGCCTCCGTACGGATGGCGGCAGGGCGATGCCGCGTGGGTGCGCCGGCAGGCCGGCCGCACGTACCTGCCGAAGCTGAAGCAATCCGAAGACCAGCAGGAAATCGCGTGGCGGCAACAGCAGGCTGGCCCGGCCCGCGTGCGCGTGGCCTTGTGGATCGCAGTAGTCCTCGCCGGATTGGCGCTGTTCATCATCGGCATGGTCGCGGCGGTGCGCAGCTATCGCGAATCCCAATACCACGGCGACATCGAATACTGGCGTGAGCCGCCGGACATGAGCCCTGCCTCGGCCGCGAAGATGGCGGATGTCATGGGACTGTCCAAGGGCAGTGTCGACTCGCTGCAGATGACGGCGACGATGCTGTCGCTCGCCTCGAAGAAGGCGATCGCCATCTATCCGGGTCCGTCGAGCCTGTACCGGGGCGTCGACATGAGCAATGCCGACAACGTGCGTCTGGTCGGCATGATTGGCGCCGACGAGGGCAAGGCGAAGTCGCTGGGCAAGACGATGACCATAGTGCTGCTGCCGACGGGATTCGACAAGGACGCGGAGCGGGAGCTCAACCTGAGCCAGAGCGAGCGTGCCGCGCTGAGCCTGATGCAGAAGGTCTCCAAGCGCGTCGGATCTCCCGTGTTCGATCTGGACGGCATGAAGCGGCATTGCGAGGACTGGAAGAACGGGTACAAGGCGCTGAACCTGTTCACCGAAGCGTGCTCGTCCGAGTTCGCGATGCTCGGAGCGACGCGCGACGGCGGCACGCTGGCCAGCTGGATGGGCGGCCTCGGCGCCGCGCTGGCGCTGGTCTCCGGCATCATCGCGGTGTTCGGCGGCAATATCGCACTGGCGCTGATCATTTCCGCACCGATCATGATGCTGTCGATCGTCGTGTGCTCATATGCTGCGTCCAGCGTGCTGACGTCTTCCGGCCAACGGTATGCGGGACAGGTGCAGGGACTGTACCGGTATCTGCAGGATTTCAGCAATTTCAGTGACCGCGGGGTGGCCGACATGGTGCTGTGGGACCGGTATCTGGTGTATGCCGCGGCATTCGGCATTTCGGACCGCGTGATGGCGGAGTTCGCCAAGGCGTACCCGCAGGTGACCGATCCGCAATGGCTGGACGCGCATGGCGCCGGCTCGCTGCTGTACTGGAGCTACCGCCCGTACGGGTATGGCTATATGGGCGGTCCGACCGCCGGGGCGGGTGCCGGCGGCGTCGGCGGTGGTTTCGACCCGGCGTCGTTCAGCGCGAACTTCGGTGACTTCGGCGCGCGGCTGAATGCCGGTTTCTCCGAGATCGGCTCCGTCATCCACGCGGCGGCGTCCGGTGGTGGCGGTTTCGGCGGTATCTCGGGCGGTTCGTTCTCGGGCGGCGGCGGTTTCGGGGGCTCCTCCGGCGGCATTGGCGGCGGATCTTTCGGAGGCCGCTGAAGTCACACTCTCAAAACTCGCAGATAGAGGGGCTTCTCGACTGAAAAGCCCCTCTATCTGCGAGTTTTGAGAGCGCAACCTCAGCTAAGCGCGTGGTCGATGTCGCGAATCAGGTCGTCCGTATCCTCCAGACCGACGGCGAGACGGAAGAAACCCTGATGGAACTCGGGCGGATACAGGTACTGCCGTTCGTCGTCTTCGCCCAGGAACACGATGAGGCTTTCGGCATGGCCGAGCGACACCGCCGACGTGATGACGTTGAGTTTGCTGACGAAACGGTTGTGTCCGCCATGGTCGGTGTTCAGTCCGAACGCGAGTACCCCGCCGAAACCGGCGTCCGGGCGGGCGAGCTGGCTTGCGGCGAATGCGTGATGCGGGTGCGATTCGAGCCCCGGATACGCCACGAACCGCACCTGCGGCAGTGATTGCAGGTGCTCGGCGATGGCCTGGGCCGAGGCGTTGTGCTGCCTCATGCGCAGCGGCAGCGTGACTAAGCCGCGGTTGATGAGCCATGCGTTGAACGGCGAATTGAACGTATTGTCCACCGACAGCAGCGCGCCGGCCGTGTCGGAGAAGATCGCGTGGTCGCCGCGGTTCAGCACGGTCGTGAACGTGGCCGCCAGCGCCGCCACTCCGCTGGCGAGCACCTATGCGTAACCGGTGCGATTCCAACGGTTGATAGCCTCTCATACAAAGAACCGTCGCGCTGAGGGGCGCAGGGGTACCGCTCAAAGCGTCACTGTGTGAGGCCACCGTCACTGTGTGTGCCCTCTCACAGTGACGGTGTTGCTAGAGCCCAGTATTTGCAACGGTTTTCAGGGTACCGTCACGCTGTGCGCCCTCGCACGGTGACGCTGCCCTCGCACGGTGACGCAATTTCAGCCACCGTGCGAGGGCACACATCCGTCAGAAGTCCCAGTCCTCGTCGTCGGTCTCCTCGGCCTTGCCCATCACGTAGGACGAGCCGGAGCCGGAGAAGAAGTCGTGGTTCTCGTCGGCGTTCGGCGACAGCGCCGCCAGAATCGCCGGGTTCACGTCGCACGCCTCGGCCGGGAACAGCGCCGGATACCCGAGGTTCATCAGGGCCTTGTTGCCGTTGTAGCGCAGGAACTTCTCCACGTCGTCGGTCAGTCCCACACGCTCGTACAGCGACTCGGTGTATTCCACCTCGTTGTCGTACAGCTCGTTGAGCAGGTTGTACGTGTACTCGCGCATCTCCTCGCGCTTCGCGTCGCTCACCCGCTCAAGCCCGCGCTGATACTTGTAGCCTATGTAATACCCGTGCACGGCCTCGTCGCGGATGATCAGACGGATCACGTCGGCCGTGTTCGTCAGCTTCGCGTGCGCCGAGAAATACATCGGCAGGTAGAAGCCGGAGTAGAAGAGGAACGATTCGAGCAGCGTGGAGGCGACCTTGCGCTTCAGCGGACTGTTGCCCTCGTAGTAGTCGAGCACGATTTCGGCCTTCTTCTGCAGGAACTCGTTGCGCTCGCTCCAGTCGAACGCCGCGTCGATCTCCTTGGTGGAGCACAGCGTCGAGAAGATGCTCGAATAGCTTTTGGCGTGCACGGACTCCATGAACGCGATGTTCGTGTACACGGCCTCCTCGTGCGGGGTGAGCGCGTCGGGAATCAGCGAGACCGCGCCGACCGTGCCCTGAATCGTGTCGAGTAGCGTGAGTCCGGTGAACACGTGCATGGTGAGCGTGTGCTCGTCGTCACTCATCTTCTGCCAGCTGGGGATGTCGTTGGAGACGGGAACCTTCTCGGGCAGCCAGAAGTTGCCGGTCAGGCGGTCCCATACTTCGAGGTCCTTCTCGTCCTCCAGACGGTTCCAGTTGATCGCGGAGACGCGGTCGATGAGCTTGAGCGGTTTGCGCGGTACGGAGATTGGTGCCATGGTTGTCTGTCTTTCGTTGTTGGGGGTGGTCTGTTACGTTCTTTCGGATTACTCGATCTCGTCGTCGGCGGGTTTGTCTTCAAACTCCTCCGGCGCGGTCAGACGGAGTATAAGCCGGTAGATCATTGGCGACATGTGGGTTCCTTGAGTTGCGGGCGTGCGCAGGGCTGTGGAGGGGAATCGGTGGATGACGTGTGTGGAGACCGCCGTCTGAGGCCGAAGGCGTACGAAGGTACGTCGAGCGCCGAAGAAAGGCGGTATACGCATACATCATCCATCGATTCCTCAGAGCATGCAGGAGACGCAGCCTTGCACCTCGGTCCCTTCCAGCGCCTGCTGGCGGATGCGGATGTAGTAGAGGGTCTTGATCCCCTTGCGCCAGGCGTAGATCTGGGCCTTGTTGAGGTCGCGGGTGGTGGCGGTGTCGGGGAAGAACAGCGTGAGCGAGAGTCCCTGGTCCACATGCTGCGTGGCTTCGGCGTAGGTGTCGACGATGGCCTTCCAGCCGATTTCGTAGGCGTCCTTGTAGTATTCGAGGTTCTCGTTGGTCATGTAGGCGGCCGGGTAGTAGACGCGCCCGAGCTTGCCTTCCTTGCGGATCTCGATCTTGGAGGCGATCGGGTGGATCGACGAGGTGGAATGGTTGATGTACGAGATCGAGCCGGTGGGCGGCACAGCCTGCAGGTTCTGGTTGTAGATGCCGTCGCGCAGGATGTCGTCGCGCAGCTCGGCCCAGTCGGCCTCGGTCGGGATCGCGACGCCGAAACGCTCGAACAGGGCGCGCACGAGTTCGGTGCGCGGGGCGAGGGAGCGGCGGCCGTCGGTGTACTTGTCGAAATAATTGCCCTCGCCGGCCGGCTTGGCGTACGCCGAATCGGCGAAACCGCGGAACGCCGTGCCGTGCTCGACGGCCAGCGTGTGCGAGGCGCGGTAGGCGTGGTAGGCGACCGTCATGAAATACATGTCGGTGAAGTCGAGCGCTTCCTCGGAACCATACTGGATGCCCTCGCGGGCGAGGAAACCGTGCAGGTTCATCTGTCCCAGGCCGATCGCGTGCCCTTCATCGTTCGCGCGGCGGATCGAGGGCACCGCGTCGATGCGCGTGTGCTCGGACACCGACGTCAGGGCGCGAATCGCCGTCTCGACGGTGCCGGCCAGACCCGCGTCCATCGCCTTGGCGATGTTCAGCGAGCCGAGGTTGCAGGACACGTCGCGCCCGACGTGCGAGTAGGTCAGGTCCTCGTTGTAGGAGCTCGCCTCCTGCACCTGCAGGATTTCGGAGCACAGGTTCGACATCGTGATGCGCCCGGCGATCGGGTTCGCGCGGTTCACCGTGTCCTCGAACACGATGTACGGGTAGCCGGATTCGAACTGGATTTCGGCCAGCGTCGTGAAGAACTCGCGCGCGTCGATATAGGTTTTCCTGATGCGGTCGTCGGCCACCATCTCGTCGTAATGCTCGGTGATGGAAATGTCGGCGAACGGCTTGCCGTACACGCGCTCCGCGTCATACGGGCTGAACAGCGCCATCTTGGCCTTCTTCTTGGCCAGCTCGAACGTGACGTCCGGGATTACGACGCCCAACGCCAGTGATTTGATGCGAATCTTCTCGTCGGCGTTCTCGCGCTTCGTGTCGAGGAAGCGCAGGATGTCCGGATGATGCGCATTGAGGTACACCGCGCCGGCACCCTGCCTCGCGCCAAGCTGGTTCGCGTACGAGAACGAGTCCTCCAGCAGCTTCATGACCGGGATCACGCCGCTCGACTGGTTCTCGATGTGCTTGATCGGGGCACCGAGCTCGCGAAGATTGCTGAGCAGCAGCGCCACGCCGCCGCCGCGCTTCGACAGCTGCAGGGCCGCGTTGATGCCGCGCGAGATCGACTCCATGCTGTCTTCGATGCGCACGAGGAAGCAGCTGACCGCCTCGCCGCGCTGCGCCTTGCCGAGGTTCAGGAACGTCGGCGTGGCCGGCTGGAACGCGCCGGAGAGCATCTCGTCGAGGTATTCGACGGCCCGCTGCTCGCTGCCGGCCGCCAATTCGAGCGCGACCGCCGCGCAACGCTGCGGGAAGTCCTCCAGATACAGTTTGCCGTCGAACGTCTTCAGCGCGTATGACGTGTAGAACTTGAACGCGCCCAGGAACGTGCCGAACTCGAATCCGGAGGATTCGGCGTGCGCGTAGAAGTCGTCCAGGAACTCGGGGGAGTAGCGTTCGAACACCGCCGGGGCGTAATACTGGTGGTCGATCAGGTAGCGCAGGCGCTCGCCGGTGGATTCGAAGCGCTTCGTGTTCGTGGCCACGTGGCCGGTGACGTATTCGCGTTCGGCGGCCTTGTCCTTACCGAACTGGATGCGCCCATCGGCGTCGTACAGGTTCAGCATCGCGTTGAGCGCATGATAGTCGTGCGCCGGATCGTACTGCTCGACAGTGGTGTCGGTGGTGTTGTCGAGCGGCAGCTCGGTGTCGGTGAAGTCAGTCATGAGTATAGTTTTCCCTTGGAGTAACTGGAATAACGGTGATTGTGGCGCGTTCAGCCGCGGTGGTCCCGGAAGAAGCGCACGAGTCCATCGCGCACCTTGCGCGTGTCTTCGCGCGTGCCCATAAGCTCGAAACGGTAGAGGAACGGCACGCGGCATTTCGCGGCGATGATGTCACCTGCCGCGCAGTATGCGGTGCCGAAATTGGTGTTGCCGGACGCGACCACGCCGCGGATCCACGCGCGGTTCGCTGGATTGTTGAGGAAGCGCTTCACTTGCGGCGGCACGGCCTTTTTCGCGTCGCCGCCGCCGTAGGTCGGCACCATCAGCACGTACGGCTCGCGCACGTTGAGCGGCGCCGAGCCCGGCTTGAGGGGGATGCGGTACACGGCGATGCCGATGCCGCTCAGCTGGCAGGATTCGATGAACCGGGCCGTGTTCTCGGAGGCGGAGGAGAAGTACACGACCGCGCCGATGTGCTCGACCGTGTTGCCGGCCGGCTGCTCGGGGGTGCTGGGCGTGGTGCTGTCGGCGGCGGGGATGGCGTGCGCGGCGGTCAGGTCGATCGGGGTGCTGCGCGGATGAGGCTGGGGCGTGCCGGGGGTGGCGGGGGCGCGGCCGTTCATGCGGCCACCGGCGCGGTCTTCTTGGCCAGTTTCTTGGCCAGCTCGCGAATCAGGTCCGGGCGGTAGCCGGTCCAGGATGCATCGGGGGTGATCACGACGGGAGCCTGCTGGAAGCCGGCCTGCTGCAGCTGTGCCAGGGTCTCCGGATTCTGCTCCAGGTTCACGGTCTCGAAAATCACGCCCTGCTTGGTGAGCTGGCGCTTGGTGGCGTCGCACTGCGGGCAATACGGTTTGGTGAACACGGTGACGGTCATGTTGCTCCCTTGATGCGCTGGGGTGAACGTGTTGACTCGCTCAGACTACAGCGTTGTAATTTGCAGTCAAGAACCCCTACAAGTCGTGTCGCGCGCAGTGTGTGGTCACTATATGTAGTGTTTCGTTGGGATGATGCCGATTTTGGGCGATGGTGGATTTTTGGTGTCGGTGTGAAATGTGGGGATAGTCACATGAGCGGTCTCCGGGCGGATTTGTAGCAGCGAACGGTTCTCAATAAGAAAGGTGCGAGCCTGCTGTCGGCCGAAATGAACATCAAAATCGGCTGAGCCCTGGAATTCCGGGACTTTGCCTATTTGTGCGATTGTGCGAAATTGTGCGGAATCCTCGCACGTTTCTTATTGAGAACCGTTCGCTGCTACCGGGGTCGTATCCGCCGCGGCCTCGGCGTATTGTGGAGGGCGACACTATATGACCATCAAGGAGATGCACATGGTACTGCACCGCAACCTCGGTCCGTTCGGCACCACCGCCATCGGCCTCGGCGAAATGCCGCTGACCATCGAGAACAACCTCGGCCACGATAAGGGCATCGAGACCATCCACGCCGCACTCGACGCCGGCTGCCGTCACCTCGACACGGCTTGGGCCTACTACTGCTCCGGCGGCGAAGAGCAGACCGGCGAAAAGCTGATCCGCGAGGCCATGGCCTCTTGGAACGGCCCGAAGGACGAGGTCACCATCGCCACCAAGGTCGGTCATTTCCGCAACTTCACCGACGGCCGCCCCACCTGGGACGTGGACGGGCGCCCCGAAAACCTGATCAAGCGCGGCAAGGAGAGCGCGCTCGCGCTTGGCGTCGACACGATTGACCTGCTCTACTTCCATCGCCCCGACCCGAAGGTGCCGTACAACGAGTCCGTCGAAGCCATCAAGCAGCTGGTGGACGAGGGTGTGGCGCAGGAGGCCGGCATCTCCAACGCTTCCATCGAGCAGATCGACATCGCGCGCGGCATCCTCGGCGACAAGCTCATCGCCGTGCAGAACCAGTACTCGCCGATCTACCTCGACACCGCCGATACGCTGGAATACACGGCGAAAGTCGGTCTGAACTTCGTGTGCTGGAGCCCGCTGGGCGGCTTCCGCAAGCCCAAGGACGAAACCAAGTTCGACCCGTTCCGCGAGATCGCGGCGGCTCGTGGCGTCTCCTACCAGCAGGTCGTGCTCGCGTGGGAGCTCGCCAAGGGCGACCATGTCTTCGTCATCCCCGGCGCCCATCGCCCCGAGACCATCCTCGACAGCCTGCATGCCGGCGATTTGGAGCTCACCCCCGACGAGCTTGTGAGGCTTTAAGGCGACAGGCTCTCAAAACTCGCAGATACACCGGTGGAATAGCGGTTTTCCTTGTCTATCCGCGAGTTTTGAGAGTCTGCTTTTGTAGTCTCACTGGAGTCTTGCGACTCCAGGGCATGGCCACCCCAGTCATGCGTTGCATGAGGTGGATTCTAGTGGTGGTTGCAGCACCTGAGGTTTGAGCGGCCTTCCATGGCCACGTTGTCGGTTGTTGAGGCTATCACGCGGCGTCGAGCAGTTCGATGATCTTCTCGCTTGGTTTCATGAAGCCGAGGGTCTTGCGTGGCCGGTCGTTGAGTTCCTCGGCGACCGCGTCGAGGTA
>OBYU01000256.1_pt1 | contig 23936 bp, 23 predicted proteins | sample 1501421 | NCBI WGS metagenome assembly OBYU01 (sample SAMEA2580207, study PRJEB22360) | human gut metagenome | biome: human gut; feature: human-associated habitat; material: faeces | place: Denmark | collected 2008/2010
AGAAAATCACGGAAGCCATGATACAGAAGCAATACAGTGAGAAGGCAACCGGAACAGAGGTAATCCGCTTAATAAAGAACTCATTTACTGTTGGTCAAAAATACACTCGTAAATATACCAAAGAAGAAATAAAGAGAATTTATGCTCTATTGAATATACATCCCCCTAAAGCCATAACAAGTAAGACTATATGCGATTTTTTTATGGTGTCCGAATGTAAAATCAAAGGTGAAAGATGTTATTTGCTGATTGAAGAAATATTATAATGTGAAGGACATTTTTACCGGAAAAATACTTTTATAGACCCTGTTCGAAAAATGTTCCTCATCTTGAAGTGACAGGCTAAAAGATTTGGCTTAGTAAACAGAAAAGAAATTTATTTATTATTTTTTTGCGATGTTGTTTTCATAGTTCACCATATTCTCGCTGTATGAATACTTCTAGTTGATTTTTCCAGTTTGTGGTACTAGTATTAGGTCACTCCCTAAAAACTTAGTACCTTTGTATCAATATATTACAAATAGTATATAAGATAGCACAGGCACAAAAGATACACTATTTTATCACCATTTTTTATTTAAAGCAGTACTATGCAAACATTCACCTATGAAGAAATCAGAGAAAAAGCACTAAAACAAGGAATTGCAGATAACAGGCTTAGAGTTGGCTTATGGGCTAGCTCAAATGGCTATATTAAAAGCAAAAGAAAGATACAAGGAAAGGTTATCATAGTCTATTCAATACCCCAGATGCAATTTAACTAAGATTTATATGAAGTGTCAGATTCTCGTTTTTCAAAGTGTCAGATACTCAAGGATAATATACTAATACAAATATACCAATATCCATAGGGGTACACCCCATTTTTCGTATTTTATATATGATACTACACAAACCAACAGGAATAATTTTTAAGAATAGAAAAGAAGCCAAGATATTTTTTGGTACTTCACGATACAGGAAGATTGAAAAAGAAAAACAGGAGATTATTTTGATTGATAACCACGACTTCATAGCTACTGATGAAATATATAACGGTAAACAAAGACCTGATACGTATTCCTCAAAGTAAAAGTGCCAATATGGAAGCATTATTACTTTATTATATACGGACTAAATGCAATAAAGAATGTGCTTCCGCTATTGGCGAGAAAAAGATGCAAGAGGAACTAAATTTATCTGAAAGTACAGTTGAGGGCTATATTGGCAAATTGAAAGAATATAAATCAATATTATCCATAAAAACTTTGAATCCCAATAATGAAGAGGATAAAAAAGAAATTGATAAAGTCCTTGGTGTACCTTATGAGGGAGATAAGCGGAAGAAGAATTTATACTATTTCCATGAACCACAAAGATTCTACTTTTTAAATCCCCAGTTTATATACAGGACAGATATTGAGAACGAGATAAAAGGCTTTTTAATCCGTCTTGCTTGTTTATGTGACATAGGTACTACTAAGATTTATACTCCTAATTGCAGAAAGGAAAAAGCAAATATAAAGTCCATAGCAGAAGAGTTAAAGATGTGCAGGGAGAAAGTTAAAAGTTTATTGAGTAGGTGTGAGAATTTAGGATTAATAAGAGCTATACCACGTGGGTATATCATTTTAGAAGATTCATTTCTACTTAATCTCAATGGTACATTAGAAGATAAAGTATATAATAGTATATATAAGTATTGTTTAGAAAAAGAAGTAGTACCACCGAATAGATATGAATTTAGTAGCAAAGGTAATCCAATGGAATGTGACGGGCTTCTAATGTGTGCTCCTTATATATTTGATTGGTGGAATATATATAATGTAAAAGCAGTAAGATGTAAAGAATATCCCCCTTTAATGTTTGAAGCTTATATAAACGTTATTCTTTTACCCAAAAGATTTTCTACACTTCCCCAAGAACCACATTGGGAATATTTTAAAAAGGCTTTCTTAAACATATTGATGAAGAAACAGCAACCTAAAGAGATGCTTATGTATGTATAAAGTTTATACAATTCCTACTATAATCAATCTTTGTATTATTGAAAGAAAAAATGCTGATTTACATTTAATATTTTTAAAGAATTAGTATATTTGTAGTATTGGTTTATGCAATATATGTGTGTAAATATTTATTTTTTATAAAAGGTTTTATATACAATATGTCAAAATTGGTCTCTTACTATATTTTGTGGATATTGAACTAAAAAGAGTAATCATGGATAAGCCCCTATTTTCAGAACGTTGTCATGCACTAGAATATAAACATTTATTCAAGAGTCATGATGATATGAATTTTTATTCAGCAAAGGAAGGCGATGATAACTATATAATGGTAAATGATTATGATAGTAAAAATTATGAAGTATGGTCTGAAGCGCCAATTATATTTTTAGAGAATGATAGATTACTTTGTAGACGTGATGAAAAATATGGCGTAGTAAATGCAGAAGGTTGGACTATTATACCTTTTGTTTATGATAAATTTGAAAATAGAGAAGAGACTGAAAAAAATAGATATAGTGTTTTATTAGGCAATAAATGGGGGGTGATAGACTCATCAGGAAGGGAGCTCTTTCGAATAAAATATAGTAATCCTATCCCAATATTAAAGTTTCCAAGAGTAGTTTCGAATGATGTAATATGCAGAGGGACTATACTTGTTGAGGATGCAGATACTCATCGTCAAGGGTTAGTTAATTTTAATGGTCAAGAAGTCATTCCTACAATATATTCTAAAATAGAACGAAGTGGAAATTGGGACTATGTTTTTGTTAATTGGGGAGCTATAGAAGAGCCTGAACCTTATAGTACATTGAATGGCGTGTGGGGATGTTATAATTGGCAGGGAAAGGAAGTAATTCCTGTAAAATATCATGCTATTCATTATATTGATGATTACTTTATTGCAGGGGATGATGAATACAGTTATGGTTATGAAGATTATGGGACATATGACTTGTATAATTTACAAGGTACTATGATTATAGGTGGATTTAATAATTGTCAAATCGGAACAAATTATTTTATTTTCAAATTTGGAATCACTATTAAATCACATTTGGAAAAACTTTATTGGAATGATTTTGAATATGATGAAAGATTAGTAAAAGATTTGAATTGTGATAAAATGTGTTCTATTATTGTTGATAAAGAGCTAAAGTCACTAATTCCTAGGCATTTGATTGAGCAAAATCGTGAAGAAGCGGAGTATGAATTTGATTTTTTAATGAATAATTTACCTATAGGTGAAGGATTGCTTATTGGAGAGTGTCCCAGATTATGCCAAGGTAAAAAATATAGCAAAAATGATAAGATTATAAAAGGAATTAGTGTTTATTCAGCTTCTTCTATAAATGACACCGTTGTAATGTATAAGTCAAATAAGAAAATTACAATGTATGATGGTTCAATAGTGAAACTGAAAGGAATTATTTTTTGTAATGAACTAAAAGTTATTGCTCCAACATATATAGATGTGAAATCAATAATAAATAGTGAGTTGCTTTTCTTTTTAAATAAAAATGGTTTAGTTGGTATAAGGAATATTTCAAAAGAATTGCTAAAACCACAATATAACTTAATTACTAATCCGCATAATAACATAGCTATAGGATTTAAAATAACATATATAGAAGAAGAGGAAATATATCAATGCCAATGTAGTCTATTAAAGTTTAGCGAAGATACTATTTGCCTAGAAGCTATTGTGGAAATGACTGGTTCACAGCTATACGAATTGCTATATAAGAAGGGGGCAGATTGGGCAAATTTCGATTTAAATGAGGAACATAAAATATTGATAACGCAGTACTGGGAGCATATATTTGACAAATATAACACTTTCTGGTATTCGTATTGTCAAGATTTTAAATATCTTTGGGAAGATGAACATTATTGTGATGAGATAGAAGAAACAAGAGAAAATATTTCTAATGATGTGGATGATTCATATAATTGGGAATATTATAATGATAATTTGGATATGGACCAACAAGATGAACGTTTTTGGAATTTTTAATTAATATATCTGTTTGCTAAATGAAATATGAAGAACTATTAAAGAAAAAAGAATGGGAAGAAAAACGCTATGAGATATTGGCTAGAGATAATTATACCTGTCAGGATTGTGGATGCAGAGGTATTAACAATGATATATTTTTCCCTATTTCTAAGATTAGTGATTTAAATAAGCTACTTCCAGATATTTTATTAAACGGTGATAATTTTGAATCATTTTGTAATGGTATTAATTGGGTTGATAGGTCTATAAAATCTCCAGCTCATTTGCAAGTAGAAATCTTAAATAATAAATTATGTATTTATACAATCTATGCACATGGGGTATTTGAATCCCCATTTCGTTTTGTAGCGGATAATGAGTTATCAAATATCCATTTTAAAGAGATAAATATAAATGATATCTGTCTATTATACAAAGATAGAAAAGTTGAAAAGGGAAGACTGTTTGCCTTTTTGTTTACAGAAAATATGGGACAGGCAAACTATGCAGCAATAAACTATTTTTGCAAAAATGAAAAGCTTGAAATATTAGAACTAGATATATTGTTTGAAAATAAATATTTTCATTTTTCATTTTCTCACTTGCATTTCTATAATGAAAGAATATTGTTTAAATTCACTCCTTTAAATATTCATCACCAATATTATATACATGGAAAAGTACCTTGGGAATATGATAATAATGCTTTAGTAACCCTATGTTCACGCTGTCATCAAAAAAGACATCAACAAACAAGTATGCCATTATATACATTAGACGGGCAACTAATTTGTTCTGCCTTACCTATATGTGAACGTTGTCATGGCACTGGTTATTTATCTCAATTTCACTATTATATGGGAGGAATATGTTTTAAATGTCATGGTGAGGGAGTATATGGATATGAATAAAGTAGGTTTTAGGAAAAAATGAATCTTCATTATATTGGTTTTCAATAAGTAGAGTCAAATTCGTTCAATATTCATATTAATTCAATACATTTGCATAACCAATTCGTAATTCTAAAATAAATTGTAAAATGAAAACATACTCTTTACTAGGAATATTTTTATGCTTTTTCTGTGCAGTTAGTTTTATAAGTTGTGAGAAAGATGATTCAGAGCGAAATGAAAACTCTACTGTTTATTATGTCAAATATGAAGCAAAAGGAGCAATGAAATATAACATTGAATCCGTTACTGTTTCAACAGGCAAAGGAAGTGAAACTATTGCGACTAGTAAACAGAGAAGTTGGTCGCAAACTTATGGCCCTGTTTCTAAAGGATTTAGAGCAAATATTACAGCTAGAGGTGGATGGCCTACTGTTTATATTTATGTCTGTAAAGGCGATGAACCTTTTGCACTAAAGGAAAGTAAAAGCAATAATGTTGGAAGTTCTAATACATCAACATCTGCATCTTATACAATCGATTTTTAAGAGTTTAAAAGTACAAAGACTTCTATCTAGTCAACTGAATACAAAAATAGCCGCAAGCGACTGTACGTCTAAAAACAGTCAACTGCGGCTTTTTTTGTGGAACTTCTAAACTCATGTCTAATACAAGGAATATAGCAGTTCGCAATTTTAAATATGGGAGTTAATTTTCCCGATGGAAGTGTGGGAAAATGCAAATATGACCTGTTTGATTTACATATAATTCAAGGAGTTGAACCATTGACAAACAGGTAGTTCTTGATTTTTAAGAATACTCAAAGTTAGTCATAATAAACAAGGTAAAAAAATAAACAATACTCATTCTTTGATATTACTACTTAGCATATCTTTATATGACAGTATAATACTCTCCTTTCTATTATAGTGCATAGTAATACATAGGCACGCAATAAAGTATAGGTACTTATATATAATACCCCCCCCCCCTACCTGTTAAAATAAGAGCCTAAATATATATCAGCTTATTTCTCCTATGATTTACTGAATTGAAAGTTACGTACGGGTGAAAAGAGTACCCTTTTACGCCCCCCGAGGGTAGTTGGAGAGAAACGAAATGTATTTCAATCCACGTAATCAATTTATAAATCATTTAAAATTTTATTCGTTATGAGAAATTTACAAATTATTGGTAATGTACCACAAGTAAGAAGGGAAAGTAACTTTGGTGAATATGCAGAAGAAGCGGTAATAATCGAAGAACAACCAAAAGTTAAAAAAGAGAATCCTCATTTCTTGGAAGCTAATACACTAGAGGTAACAATGCAACATTTGAAAGAAGATTGTATTACACCCGTATTTGCCAAAGACAATGAACTTACAATTCCTCACCCTGCATTTATTGATACTGTTTATGACGCTGCAAATACGTTTTTCAGTGGTGAAAGCATTGATAAGCCCAATATTCGTGTAAGCCATGTTATTAAGGGTCGTATTTCGGGTGCTATCCATAAGCCAGCCAATCAGTTATTAGAAAGTGATAAGACTATCTACTACGAAAGATGTGCTTTTATTATTCAGATTCCTACGATTTTCGAAACGGTGAACGGGAATAAGTTAATATTAACTATTGGTGGTGTGAGAGCTTATAATCACACAAATCTTTATTCAAAGAAAGGTGCGGAGCGGTTTAAAGTGTTTATTGGCTTTACTTGTAAGGTTTGCACAAATCTATGTGTATCTACAGACGGTTTTCTTAGTTGCTTGGAAGTTACTAATACCAAAGATTTATATCGGGCAGTATTGGAAATGTTTCAGAGTTACCAACCTGCAAAACATCTGCATTTAATGCAAACACTTGGTAACTCATATCTCACAGAACATCAATTTTGCCAATTACTTGGGAGAATGAGACTTTATCAATCATTGCCACAAGGTTATCAGAAAGATATTCCTAAAATGTTGCTTACTGATACACAGATTAACAATGTGGCTAAAGCATATATCAATGATAAGAACTTTGGGAGCTTTGGGAATGATATAAGTATGTGGAACTGGTATTCATTATTAACTGGCAGTATTAAGTCATCATATATCGACGCTTTTTTGGATAGAGCGGTAAATGCAACCGAAATAGCAACGGGAATAAATGCCGCTTTGCATGGAGACACTAAATATAAGTGGTTTATTGATTGATTAAACAGGGGAATATTCAGAAATGGGTATTCTCCTATTTTATTAACTACGTAAAATAAAGAATCATGTTTTATTATAAGATACTTGTTTGGCTCTTTTGGGTGGTATTGTCTTTTATAACAGGTTGTGTTCCGTTAATCTTGCTTATTCTTTTAGTTGGCTTATGGGATATTGAAGAAGCGAATAAACCTCGTTAGTGTTCAAAATAGAAATGTGTTCAAATAAATCTGCAAAGGTGGTTTGAACACATTCTTTCATGTTATCAATTTAATCAAAGAATAAAATGAAAACAGCCGTAATATACGCTCGTGTTTCTTCAAGTAATGACAGACAGGACACGAGCAGACAAATAGAGGATTTAAAGAAATATGCTATCTCACAAGATATAGAAATAGTAAACATATTCCAGGAGCATATTTCAGGTGCAAAGAAAATAGAGGAAAGACAGATTTTAGGAGAATGTTTGGAATACTGTAAACGTGAATCTGTGAATATCCTACTTTTATCTGAATTGTCAAGATTGGGAAGAAGTACATTACAGGTTCTTCGCTCTTTGGATATATTGCATGAATCGAAAGTATCGGTTTACATACAGAACTTGGGCTTATATACTTTGCAAGCAAATGGAGAAGTTAATCCAATAGCATCTATCATGGTGACAGTACTTGCGGAAATGGCAAATATCGAAAGAAGTAATATCCAATACCGTTTGAATAGTGGTAGGGCAAATTATATTGCCAAAGGTGGTAAACTTGGTAGAAAGACAGGTTCAACCAAAACGGATGATAAGAAGAAGGAAGAATATAAAGAAGTCATTGCTTTACTAAGAAAAGGTTATTCAATCAGAAATATAGCTAAGCTACAAAGTATTGGTATTTCCACCGTTCAACGGATAAAAAATCAGTTTATAAAGCCATAAGCATGAAATATCGGTGGGGTGGAAAAATTCAGAGATTTAGTTTTTATATGGGTAGTCTTGAATTTTTCCACTACCATAGATTTATAAAGAAGGGATAGCTCTCAACTTTTAATAAACAATAGTTCTTGCTATTACAAACGCTTTTCGTAACTTTGTGGCAATTTCAGATACCTAATGTGTTAGGGCTGAAAGGACATATTAGTTAACGAAGAGCGTTTTAAATATTATCCTATCATGAAATCTGGACAATTTCACTTGCACGGGATAGTAGGCAAGAACGCTCACGTCAATGTTATATACCTATCTTGTTAAGATAGTCTATATATCGTTTGGCGTGGGCTATTGTTTATTATTGTGCAAGGGCAGTCCAGAGCCTCATGATGATAATATTCGATAGTTCCCACGCTTTTTTCATTGTATAACAGTCGATAGGGAACATCGACTACAATACATATATATAAGAAACAGATAGTCTAATCTTTAAAGTAGCAATACTTATTTAGTGTGCAGTTTTCGCTGTGTTCCTCACACTAATCCATTATTATTAATTGCTTTCTATAAGGAACATAGAAGCAAAATATATTATGCAATAATGAAGATATTCAGATTAATAGGTTTATTTCTTGTAGGAAGTGGCACTCTATTCTCTTGTAGTAATAATGAGGATGAATTACTGTCCAAGGAGCAGGAAGAAAACGAACAAGAGACTTACACTATATCATTCGATTTAGGGGGTGAGTTTATTTCAACTTCTGAAACTCCATTGAGTAGAACCGAAGTTATTAGTAAGAAAATATATGGTATTAACGTGTATTACAAGAAAGATGATAATTCATCATATCAGAATTATGCTTATGGATTATTTGACAATATTGAAGATATGACTATATCTTTGATTGGAGGATATAAGTATAAATTTGAGTGTTCTATGGTGCAGAATGATGTTGATACATTGTATTATAAACAACAAATTAGTGGTAATATCGAATATTATGCACCATTTCATAAAAACTATGTCAATGGCTATTATAGTGGTGTTACTTTAGAAAATAAGTTTAATATATCCACTACTACCTACGCTCGTTTTGTTGGATTACGGGAAGGTACAATAAACATTGATGATAGATATGGTATTTGTCGTTATCCCAAGACAGATAGGTTTTATGGTGAACTTATTGATTACGTACCAACAAAAGAAGGAGTTGCTAATATTGATTTGAAGCGTACAGCATTTGGATTTAAATTTGTCGTAACACCTCCAACAGACGGCACGCTTTCTGTTGATAGTTATAGTATTAATCCTAATATTAAAATATCATCAAACGAAGATACTGTAGAAATGTCCTCTATGTATACATTTTATGATGTTTATAGATGTTGGGAAGTTGAAAAGTATACAGAAGATTTCACGATAAAATTGACGTGGGTACGAGGTAACGGAGCAACTCAAACATTTGAGAAGGTAGTAACGGCTAAACGTAATGTGATGACTACTATTAACATAAATGTAAATGGTAGCAGTACAGATTCTTCATTAGGGGTTAAGGAAGAAGATACTTCAATGGAAAGTGAGAATGTTGATATGAGCTTTAATGGAGGTGATTTAGATGATAACGAAGTTAATCCTAGTAAGTAAATAATTAGAACTATTTTAAAATGAAAACATTAAGATTTATTGGAATGGCAATAATTGCCGTGATTATGAGTGTGAATTTTGTTGCTTGCAGTAGTGACGATAATGATGAAAATGAAAATAATTCTCCATTAGTAGGTACTTGGGTGAATATAGAGAATAAGAACTCTATGGAATATAAAGAAGTAATGACTATTAATGAAAACGGTACAGGTTCAAGTGCTAATTATACTAATGGTCAATTAGATAAAGACGGAGTAGAAAACTTCAAATATACCTATGACGAAAACAGTAAGGTCTTTACTTGGATATGGGAAGAAGATAGCGACGGAGAGAGTGATGTTTATTCAATGCACGTTCGAGAACTGACAAACTCCAAACTGGTATTAGTTGATGATATTGATGAAGAGGGTGAAGGAGATGTAATCACATATGTAAAACACTAATGTTAAATTAATATATTAAATTAATTTTTCTCCCCCTATTTCTCATTTCAATATACTAAAAATAGGGGGAGGAATGTTAGTTTATAAGTTTTATATTGCAAATAGAACTTATTTTCTGTTTTTTGTCATATGGCACATGGTTGTTGTAAAGATGATTTGCAACTCTTGCCTTTATAATATGGGTTGCAACAGGGTTGTTTTTATACTCTTCCATTAGACTTTCAAGTTCTGGAATACTCATACGGTCATAGTATGTTTTAATAGAGAATGTTATTAAACGGGCTGCTGGGCTTCCTATTCTTTCAGCGGCGATGTCATATAATGTTTTTAGACTTGAGGTTCCTATAGCTTGCATTAAATTGGAAAATGAAGATAAGCACATTTTATATCCTAAGAAATATAGAAAATCAGATACTTCTTTTTGAATTATATCTTTTCCTGTTGTAGAATCACCTATTTTTTTGGTTAGAGTGTCTAAAATTTCATCCTTTGCATCTATTAACATTGATGAAAAAAAGTTGATTAGACGAAAACAGGCTAAATATGCAGATTCAATTAATTGTATTAGTTTTTCTTTTTCAAAAGTTCCATGTTGATTTTTTACTATTTGTCCTAGTATTGTTATTACTTTTAATGTTTGAGTTATATCAACAATAGTAGGGTCTTTAAAATCTTCGTCGGTTAATTGATATTTCTTTTTGTCTTCTTCATTTTCTTGGCTTTTTCTTTCATCCATTTCCTTTAAGCGTTTTATCCTATATTCATCTGGATTTGTGTTGCGTAATACAATGTCATCTTTTATACTAGAAATAAATGATGTTAAGAAAGTAAAGAAGGGGTCGTTTTTGTCTAATGTTATCGGGCTTCTATTTTCAAAAGGAATCATACTTGCTAAAAGTAATTCTTCAATTAATTTATTGTCTGTCGAATGGTGAGTAATGAATATTAAGATGTTTGCATTCTTCTCTATGTGTAAATTGTCGCATAATTTTATAATTTCTTTATGTCCTTTTTCTTCATGTATAAAAGAAGCTATTTTCTTTGCTGATAAATAGTATGACAAATATTTGTAAGAAAAAGACAATATTTCATCATCTTCTTTTAATATGTTGCTTGTCAAAAGAATTTCAGTAATTCTATCTAATGAATGTTCAAAAGGATATTTATGGGTATACTCTGTGTAGAATTCTGTAAATTTGTTTCGATTGACTCCAGAGGTTTTCTCTTTATATAAAAAATAGGCTAATTCAGTTAGGAAATTAAATAAACCTCCAACCTCATTGTTGGATATGCCTACCCTTACTAAACTTAATAAAATTAAACTATGATAACAATAAGCATATGATGTTTCGGTTACATTAAAAGGTTTAAGTTGGTTATCAAGACTTTGAAGTAGGCTTAAAATGAAAACAGGGTATGAGGGGATTAGTTGTTCTCCTAGTAATCCAGAAATAGTATCAAAAGTATTTTTCACAGATGATGCCACTTTGTCTGTTTTTAGTGTACTTTCGTCTTGTCCTAATTTCAGCCATAATTCAATTAGTTGGTTTCTTTTGTAGTATCCAAAAGGTTTTATTCTGTAAAATTTGAATTCAGAATATAAGTTGGCGTTTTCTGTGAATGTATGTATTTCATTTGCTTCTTTTGTTGTAATAATTATCTTGGAAAATTCCTTTTTGAGCTCTTCTAAAAGTTTACGTTTTCCTTCCTCATTAAGTTCGCTTCGGTCTATATCATCGATAAGTATAACTCTTTGGGAAAAATCTTTTTCAATATAATTGTTAGCTGTAAATGGTTTTCTGTATTGCTGTTTTATACACTGCTTGATAATATCTTTGACTCTATCGTTTTTTATATCTTTTCCCTTTATATATAAAGGGAAATAGTCTTTTTTAAATAGTTTGTAATAATATGCATACAATAAAGATGTGCGTCCAGACTGATTATCTCCTTCTATAAGAACCTTCTCATCTTTAAATTCTAGTAAGTCGCTCCCATCTTTAAATTTTCGTAAAGTTAAATCGTCAGTTTCTACTAAAGGTTCTAAATCAGGGAAGATAAAAATATCGGGCAGTGTGAGCTTTTCGACATTAGGATGTTTAATAGGGATTATAATGTCAGTAATTGTGGCATAAAAATCATCATTAATGTTGACGTCATTTCTAGAATGGTTTAATTTAAATGGCATTGTTTCGATTTCAATATATTCATTGTTTTGTAATTCGAATGAATAACTTTGGCCAGAAAAATCCTCTGTATTAAAACAAATATATTTAAAAGCAGATTTACCACTTCTTTCTTTTAGTGCTGGGCCTTCTAAATATACAAATTCATTGCTGCCTCTTAAAGACGTAATCTTTTTACTTGAAGTAGAGTGCTCATGTCCACATAGTACAATATTGGAGGTTTGTAATAAATGGTCTTCAAATATCTTTTTATTATTTTTATTAGTGTGAGGACTGAGCCAGCTTGTTGGGTGATGAAATATAGAAATGACAATGTCACTCGCTCGTTTTTTATTGGTTAATAAAGAAGATACTGGTATAATTTTATTATTATCGACTTCATGTTTTATGGACATCCAGCTAGTGTTATAACAATTGAAGAATAAGCTAACATCTAAAGAAAGTTTTTCTTCTATTTGGTATGACAGTTTTGAAGTGGGAACAAAACCACATAACTTTTCATGGAATTCCCAGAAGTTGTTTTGCACGGCAAGGCATACATTAGCTATTTGAATGTCGACATCATCTGATTTTATTGATTGTAACAGTGTATCACGGACAGGATTTTCTTCTTCTACTAAGCAATCATGATTTCCTGGTACTATAACGAATTTTATAGAGTTTATAAAACTATTCTCATCCTTTATTTTAGTTTGGAGTTCTTTTAAAAATGAAAGTGCTTTTTCGTATTCAATATCTTTACCCGAATTCGCAATATCTCCTGTTATAACTATATATAGTTTGATGATGTCGTTAAGTTCAAAGTGACATGCTATTTGTATTTTAGAAGTTATATGGTCGATTGTCTCGTCCTTTGATAAGTGTATGTCAGATAAATGAAGTATTCCTATTTTCATGTTGGTTATATATGTGAATGTTTATTATTGTAAATATTGCAAAGATATTAATATTGTAACTATAATGTGTCTAGAAATGCATTTATTTTTTATGATAATGGTAAAGTATATGGCAATTTTGAAAGTAACGTTTGATTTAAAGAGGCAAGCTAATTTATAATAAGTTTGTTATCTGTAAATATGCCTAGTTAAGTGATATTACGTTAATAGAGATAATTTTGTTATATAGAAAAATATGACACAGGATTTATATTTAACTTAAAACTAAATGTATATATTTGTATCGATAAAATATGTTGAACCATGTTGCATTGAATTTGACGCTAGCGCAAACCATAGCGCAAACCGGAGCTAAAAAAGAAAAAGGCACCCAAGAGTGGAAGCCTCTCAAATGCCTTATTCTTATCAAGTAGCGGGACCCGGGATTGAACCGGGGACCTCATGATTATGAATCATGCGCTCTAACCAGCTGAGCTATCCCGCCATCGTTTCTCGATTGCGGGTGCAAAGATAGATGATTTTTTATAATCTCCAAAACAATTCATAACTTTTTTGTGTTTTTTCTTTAATACGGGTCTTGGTTTTCCCTATAAACAGGGAGTTTGAGGCTCGATAATGAAAGAATAATTAAATAAAGTGTCTGATTTATGCGGTGTATTTAGAAAAAAGTATTTATCTTGGCACACGTAAAAACAATTCGAAATTGCTATGAAAAAGGAAAAGATTCATTTGGAGTATTTGTTGAATGCAACATCTAAAAATATACTTTGGGGAGCTATTAGCACACCGACCGGGTTGGAGGACTGGTTTGCAGACAAAGTTATTTCTGACGATAAAATAGTAGAGTTTCATTGGGGCAAGACAGAACAGAGGAAAGCGGAAATTATTGCCATTCGCTCTTTCTCTTTTATCCGCTTCCGTTGGCTGGATGATGAAAACGAGCGCGATTATTTTGAAATCAAGATGACTTATAATGAGCTGACTAGTGATTATGTGCTGGAAATTACCGATTTCGCAGAGCCGGATGAAGTAGATGATATGAAAGAATTGTGGGAGTCACAAGTAGCTAAATTAAGAAGAACTTGTGGTTTTTAGTTAACTTTCAACTAAAAATTTTCGATGCTCCTTTTTTTGTGCTAATTTTGCATCCTAATTGCACGAACCTATTAAGATGCTACGCATAAAGAAATTAGATATATTCATCGTAAAGAGTTTTTTGATGCTCTTTATTGGTACATTCTTCATCTGTCTGTTCATATTCATGATGCAGTTCCTGTGGAGATATGTAGACGAATTGGTCGGAAAAGGGTTGGAGATGAGCGTTATGGCTCAATTCTTCTTTTATTCCGCATTAACATTAGTGCCAGTATCGTTGCCATTGGCAGTGTTACTGGCTTCTTTGATTACTTTCGGTAACTTTGGCGAGCGTTATGAATTACTTGCAATGAAAGCTGCGGGTATTTCTCTACTTAAAATCATGCGTCCGCTCGCTTTCTTTGTTTGCGGACTTGTCGGTGTCTCATTCTATTTCCAAAATGTTGTTGGTCCTATCGCCCAGGCTAAGCTGGGAACCCTGATTCTTTCGATGAAACAGAAATCTCCGGAGTTGGATATTCCGGAAGGAGTTTTCTATTCTGAAATAAAGGATTATAATTTAAAGGTAGCTAAGAAGAACCGAAAGACCGGTATGCTATATGATGTGCTGATTTATAATATGAAGGACGGATTCGAAAACGCACATATTATATATGCCGACTCCGGACGTCTGGAGATGACTGCAGATAAACAACATCTCTGGTTGCATTTATATAGTGGCGATTTATTCGAGAACCTGAAAGCTCAGAGCCTGAAATCGCAGAATGTGCCTTATCGGCGTGAGTCATTCCGGGAAAAACATACCATTATTGAATTTAACTCCGATTTCAATATGGTTGATGGCGACATTATGGGCAAGCAGTCCAGTGCTAAGGATATGGCGCAGTTGCAAAGCTCTATCGACTCAATGACGGTAGTGGGAGATAGTATCGGACGACAGTATTACAGGGAAGTGGCAGAAGGAAATTTCCGTCCTTCTTATGGATTGACAAAAGAAGATACGGTCAAAATAGAAAAGGCGGATATCCATGAATATAATGTGGACAGCCTTTACGAAGTAGCCTCTTTAACGCAGAAACAGAAGGTGCTTTCTTCTGCTGTCAGTCGGGCGGAGAATGTGGCCAACGATCTTGGGTTCAAGAAATTCACGATGGAGAACAACGATTATAGTATTCGCAAACATAAGACGGAATGGCATAAGAAGATAACGATTTCACTCTCTTGTCTGCTGTTCTTCTTTATCGGAGCTCCATTGGGTGGAATCATCCGCAAAGGAGGGTTGGGAATGCCGGTAATTGTATCCGTGTTGGTATTTATTATTTACTATATCATTGATAATACAGGATATAAAATGGCCCGTGACGGTAAGTGGATAGTATGGATGGGAATGTGGACAAGTAGTGCGGTCCTTGCCCCATTAGGAGTTTTCCTTACCTATAAATCGAATAAGGATTCTGTTGTGCTTAATGCAGATGCCTATATCAACTGGTTCAAGAAGATTATGGGAATCCGTAGTGTACGCCATATATTTAAGAAAGAAGTGATTATCCATGATCCTGATTATCCACGTCTGACTGGTGATTTGGAACAACTCACAGCAGAGTGCAGAGCGTATGCTGCCAAGAAACGATTGGAAAAAGCACCCAATTACTTTAAATTGTGGATGTCAAGCGAAGATGACAACGAAGTAATGGCTATCAATGAAAAGCTGGAAGCGTTGGTTGAAGAAATGTCCAATACGAAATCTGCCACTTTGATCGGTGCATTAAACAATTATCCGGTTATTTCCGTTTCTGCTCATGTGCGCCCGTTCCATATATATTGGTTGAATTTGGTAGCCGGAGTCATTTTCCCTATCGGTTTATTTTTCTATTTCCGCATCTGGGCGTTCCGCGTTCGTCTGGCTAAGGATATGGAACGGATTATAAAGAACAATGAACAAATTCAATTCATCATACAGAAAATCAATAAATAAGTGTTATGAAAGAGACTATTAAAATGGATAGAATAGAGGATGCGATTGCCGACTTCAAAGAAGGCAAGTTTGTCATAGTAGTGGATGATGAGGACCGCGAAAATGAAGGCGACTTGATTATTGCCGCTGAAAAGATAACTCCCGAGAAAGTGAATTTCATGTTGAAGCATGCGCGTGGGGTGCTTTGTGCACCTGTCACAGTGTCTCGTTGCAAGGAGTTGGATTTGCCGCATCAGGTAAGTGACAATACTTCCGTGTTGGGAACTCCTTTTACGGTTACCATTGACAAACTGGAAGGCTGTACAACAGGTGTTTCTGCTTCCGACCGTGCCGCTACTATTCAGGCGTTGGCCGATCCTACTTCTACACCGGCAACCTTCGGTCGTCCCGGACACATCAATCCGTTATATGCACAAGAAAAAGGAGTGCTTCGTCGTGCCGGACATACGGAAGCTACGATTGACATGGCTCGTCTGGCAGGACTTTACCCTGCAGGTGCCTTGATGGAAATCATGAGTGAAGATGGAACAATGGCACGTTTGCCCGAACTCCGTCAGATGGCAGATGAACATGGACTGAAACTGATCTCTATCCATGACCTGATTGTCTATCGTTTGAAACAGGAATCCATTGTGGAAAAAGGAGTGGAAGTAAATATGCCTACTGAACACGGGATGTTCCGTCTGATTCCTTTCCGCCAGAAATCAAACGGATTGGAGCACATGGCTATATTTAAAGGTACGTGGAGTGAAGACGAACCTATCCTGGTACGTGTTCACTCATCTTGTGCTACAGGAGATATCCTTGGTTCGCAGCGTTGTGACTGTGGCGAACAGTTGCATAAAGCGATGGAAATGATCGAAAAAGAAGGAAAAGGTGTAGTGGTTTATCTCAATCAGGAAGGACGCGGCATCGGTCTGATGGAAAAAATGAAAGCATACAAGCTCCAGGAAGACGGTATGGATACCGTTGATGCGAATATTTGCTTAGGACATCTTGCTGACGAACGTGATTATGGAGTAGGTGCACAGATCCTTCGTGAGCTGGGAGTACACAAAATGAGACTTTTGACAAATAATCCGGTAAAACGTGTTGGTTTGGAAGCCTATGGATTGGAGATTGTAGAAAACGTGCCTGTTGAAACAGTTCCTAATCCGTATAATGAGCGATACTTGAGAACAAAGAAAGAAAGAATGGGACATACTTTACATTTTAATAAGTAAATTGCCATTTTGTTTTCATATATCAAATATTATCGCTTATTTTGCAGCGATTTTCACTCAACAACAATAAAATAGATACAAAATGAATCAATTATCAGATCGTTTGAACAGCTTGTCGCCGTCGGCGACGCTTGCCATGTCTCAAAAGAGCAACGAGCTCAAGGCACAAGGCATTGATGTTATTAACTTAAGTGTAGGAGAGCCTGATTTTAATACTCCTGACCACATCAAAGAAGCTGCGAAAAAAGCCGTAGATGATAACTTTTCCCGCTACTCTCCGGTACCGGGCTATCCGGCTTTGCGCAATGCTATTGTTGAGAAACTGAAAAAAGAAAACGGTCTTGAATATACAGCCGCCCAGATTTCGTGTGCAAATGGTGCAAAACAATCTGTTTGTAATACGATTCTTGTATTGGTAAATCCGGGTGACGAAGTAATCGTTCCGGCTCCTTACTGGGTAAGCTACCCGGAAATGGTGAAAATGGCAGAAGGTACTCCTGTTATCGTTTCGGCAGGTATCGAACAAGATTTCAAGATTACTCCGGAACAGCTGGAAGCTGCTATTACTCCGAAAACGAAAGCGTTGATTCTTTGTTCCCCGTCCAACCCGACAGGTTCTGTATATACAAAAGAAGAATTGGCCGGACTGTCTGCTGTATTGGCTAAACATCCGCAGGTAATCGTAATCGCTGACGAGATTTACGAACATATCAATTATATCGGCGCACATCAAAGTATCGCTCAATTCCCTGAAATGAAGGAACGTACAGTGATTGTAAACGGTGTATCCAAAGCGTATGCTATGACAGGATGGAGAATCGGTTTTATTGCCGGTCCGGAATGGATTGTAAAAGCTTGCAACAAGTTGCAAGGTCAGTACACTTCAGGTCCTTGCTCTGTTTCTCAAAAAGCTGCTGAAGCTGCATATACAGGAACACAAGAACCGGTAAAAGAGATGCAGAAAGCATTCGAACGTCGTCGTGACCTGATTGTGAAGTTGGCTAAAGAAGTTCCGGGATTTGAAGTAAACGTTCCGCAAGGTGCTTTCTACTTGTTCCCGAAATGCGATACTTTCTTTGGAAAGAGCAACGGCGAACGTAAGATTGCAGATTCGGATGATTTGGCAATGTACTTACTTGAAGAAGCTCATGTGGCTTGTGTAGGTGGTGCCTCTTTTGGTGCTCCTGAATGTATTCGCATGAGTTATGCTACAAGCGATGAAAATATCGTAGAGGCTATCCGTCGTATCAAGGAAGCATTAGCTAAATTGAAATAAGAGTTCACCACAGATTACACGGATGAACACAGATTAAAAGATTTTTTATTGTTCAATATATGTTTAAATTGTGATTCCCTTGCTGTAATATGTTGCAGTGAGGGAATTTTTATTTAGTTGAATATAAATAACCTGTGTCCATCTGTGTAATCTGTGGTGAAGACAAGAAATAAAAAAGGCTGCCTTCCGTAGAAAGCAGCCTGTACATTTTTTGTAGCTTGTATTATTCAGCCGGGTGAATTGCTTCAGACGGACAAACGTCTGCGCAAGTACCACAGTCAGTACATACATCTGGGTTGATAGAATAGATATCACCTTCAGAGATAGCTTCTACCGGACACTCGTCAATGCAAGTTCCGCAAGCAATACAATCGTCACTAATTACGTAAGCCATTTTTCTAAGATTTAAATTATTAGTACTAATTTCTTCGGCAAAAATAAGGCTTTTATTGATTAGTTGTTATGCTTCGATGATTAAATTGACTTAATTTGTACGTCTTCTAAATAAGCAACCTCCCTATAATCTGCTATATTTTTCGTATTTTTGCACTCAAATTACTAATATATAGCGATTATGCCTTTAAATTTACCCGATAAACTACCTGCGATAGAGCTTTTGAAGGAAGAAAATATTTTTGTGATCGACACTTCCCGCGCTACGCAGCAAGATATTCGTCCGCTACGGATTGTGATTCTGAACCTGATGCCGTTGAAGATTACAACGGAAACAGACTTGGTGCGCTTACTTTCGAATACACCTCTTCAGGTGGAGATTTCGTTTATGAAGATCAAGAGTCACACGTCGAAGAATACGCCGATAGAACACATGAAAACGTTCTATACGGATTTCGATCAGATGCGTCATGAGAAGTATGATGGTATGATTATCACCGGAGCTCCTGTAGAACAGATGGACTTCGAAGAAGTGACCTATTGGGATGAGATTACGGAAATCTTTGATTGGGCACGTACGCATGTCACTTCTACCTTATATATATGTTGGGCAGCGCAGGCCGGGTTATATCATCATTATGGAATTCCTAAATATCCGTTGGAAGAGAAAATGTTCGGCATCTTTGAGCATCGTGTACTGGAACCTTTCCATTCCATCTTCCGTGGTTTTGACGATTGTTTCTATGTGCCGCATAGCCGTCATACGGAAGTGCGCAGGGAAGATATTCTGAAAGTTCCGGAACTGACGTTGCTTTCCGAATCGAAAGAGGCCGGTGTCTATATGGCAATGGCACGGGGCGGACGTGAGTTCTTTGTCACGGGGCACTCTGAATATTCTCCGCTGACACTGGATACGGAATACCGCCGTGACTTGGATAAAGGCCTGCCAATAGAGATTCCCCGCAATTATTATATAGACGATGATCCTGAAAAAGGCCCATTGGTACGTTGGCGTGCTCATGCCAATTTGTTGTTCTCCAACTGGTTGAACTACTTTGTTTATCAGGAAACACCTTACAACATCAATGATATTAAATGATAAAGCAGCGTAAAATAGAACTTCTCGCTCCGGCGAAAAACCTGGAATGTGGTATTGAAGCTATCAACCATGGTGCAGATGCTGTATATATCGGTGCTCCGAAATTCGGTGCCCGTGCGGCAGCTGTGAACTCATTGGAAGATATTGAAGCATTGGTGCAGCATGCTCATTTGTATAATGCACGTATTTATGTCACGGTCAATACGATTCTGAAAGAAGAAGAGTTGAAAGAGACGGAGGAGATGATTCATGCACTTTATCGGATTGGTGTCGATGCACTGATTGTACAGGATATGGGAATCACGAAACTGAATCTTCCTCCGATACCACTTCATGCCAGTACGCAGATGGACAATCGTACGCCGGAAAAAGTGAAGTTCCTTTGGGAAGCAGGTTTCCGTCAAGTGGTGTTGGCGCGGGAGTTATCGTTGCGTGAAATAAAGAAGATTCATGAAAGCTGTCCGGAAGTACCTTTGGAAGTATTTGTACATGGTGCTCTTTGTGTCAGTTATAGCGGGCAATGCTATGTTAGTCAAGCCTGTTTCGGTCGTAGTGCCAATCGTGGAGAGTGTGCACAATTCTGCCGTCTACCTTTTAGTCTGGTAGATGCAGACGGGAAAGTGATTGTCAAAGACAAACATCTGCTTTCCCTGAAAGATATGAATCAAAACGACGAATTGGAGCAACTACTGGATGCCGGAGCTTCTTCATTTAAAATAGAGGGACGACTGAAAGACGTATCTTATGTGAAGAATGTGACGGCTGCTTATCGCCAGAAACTGGATGCAATCTTTGCCCGTCGTCCGGAATATGTACGTGCTTCTTCGGGTACATGTAGTTTCGAATTTAAACCACAACTCGATAAGAGTTTCAGTCGTGGATTCACGCATTATTTCCTGAATGGACGTGATAAAGAGATTTTCTCTTTCGATACTCCTAAGTCGCTGGGTGAAGAGATGGGAACCATGAAAGAGGCCCGGGGCAACTATCTGACAGTTGCCGGACTTAAATCCTTTAACAATGGAGACGGTGTTTGCTATATCGACGAACAGGGACGTTTGCAGGGTTTCCGTATCAACCGGGTGGACAGTAACAAACTCTATCCGCAGGAAATGCCCCGTATTAAGCCGCGTACTACACTGTATCGTAATTTCGACCAGGAATTTGAACGAATCCTTTCCCGCAAATCTGCCGAAAGGAAAATCGCAGTGAAAATCTTGCTTGCCGACAATAATTTTGGTTTCTCCCTGACATTGACTGATGAAGATGATAATAGCGTCACAATCACCCTCCCTCGTGAGAAAGAACTTGCCCGCACTCCACAGACGGACAATCTGAAAACGCAACTGTCCAAACTGGGGAATACACCTTTTGAAGCAAAAGAAATAGAAATATCCTTTACCGGAAATTGGTTTTTGCCAGCTTCGGTGTTAGCCGATTTCCGCAGACAGGCAATCGACCAATTGATAACTGCCCGTCGAATCAATTATCGTCAGGAATTGGCAGTATGGAAGCCAACGAGTCATGCTTTCCCGCAAACTACATTAACCTATCTGGGGAATGTAATGAACACCCGTGCAGCTTCTTTCTATCAGGAGCATGGGGTACAACAGGTAGCGGCAGCATACGAAAAAGAAGCAGTGGAAGATGCGGTACTGATGTTCTGCAAACATTGTTTGCGCTACAGTATGGGCTGGTGTCCTATCCATCAACGGGTCCGTTCGCCTTATAAAGAACCCTATTATTTGGTGTCGAATGACGGCAAACGTTTTCGTCTGGAATTTGATTGTAAGAATTGTCAAATGAAAGTAAAGGCGGCACAATGAGGGTAATTAATCACGGAATCATTCGTCACAGAGGACGTAGAGGAGACAATGTTTCAACTCATCCTTCCGGAACCGCTCGTTTGAACGGTTTGTGGAAGAGAGATGGAAAATTCTTCTTCATGTTCTCTGTGTCTTCTATGTCGTCCGTGTCTTATAGTAACTTTGTGTTCTCTGCATTCTCTATGGTGAAGTCTGTCATGGGCTTGCTATTGTGTCTGTTTTTGCTTTCGTCTTGTTATTATAAAACGCCTGCTTTGGATTCGGAGGAGCTGTCGAAGAAAACAAAAGATTCGCTGACTTACCTGTATGAACGCCATTATACATGGAATACAAACTTGGAAGTAGTCGATGATTCCATCTCTTTGGAATGTCTCCCGATAAAAGATACTTTTATTCAGTTGAATAGGGGGGATAGGGTAGTGGTTGCAGAGTTTGCGGTTCATCCTGCCGATAGTGTAGACAGCATTTGGGTGAAACTGGCACATACACAAGATGAACAGGGTTGGATACGTGAGAAAGAACTCAAGAAGTCATTTGCACCGACTGATAGTATTTCGCAGGCTATTCATCTTTTCAGTGATACGCATGCCTCTTATTTTGTGGTTATTTTCGCTTTGTTCGTAGGAGCTTATTTGTTTCGCGCTTTCCGTCGGAAGCAGTTGCAGATGGTTTATTTTAATGATATTGACAGTGTTTATCCCCTGTTTCTTTGTTTATTGATGGCTTTCAGTGCAACGATTTACGAATCAATGCAGGTCTTTGTGCCGGAAACGTGGGAACATTTTTATTTCAATCCAACTTTGTCACCGTTCAAAGTTCCTTTCATTCTCTCTGTTTTTCTGTTGAGTATTTGGTTGTTTCTGATAGTAGCTTTGGCGGTGTTGGATGATTTGTTCCGACAATTGACTCCCGCTGCGGCTATCTTTTATCTGCTGGGACTGATGTCCTGCTGTATTTTCTGTTATTTCTTCTTTATCCTGATGACACATATCTATATCGGTTATCTATTCCTGGCCTTTTTTATTTTGGTTTTTGCGAAGAAGGTCTATCGAAACATTGGGTATAAGTATCGTTGCGGACATTGCGGGGAGAAACTAAAAGAGAAAGGTATATGCCCCCATTGTGGAGCGATTAACGAGTAATTTTATTATCTGTTTTATTTCTGAATAACTTTTCAAATGATGGAAATCAGACCTACCGAAATAAAAGATCTCCCTTTAGTGATGGAGATTTATGACTATGCCCGTGCCTTTATGCGTGCAACAGGGAACACGACCCAATGGATTGACGGCTATCCGTCGGAAGCATTGATTCGTCGGGAAATTGAAGAGAGTCATAGCTTTGCCTGCATAGATGAACAAGGAGAAATTCTGGGAACTTTTTGTTTCATCTTGGGAGAAGATCCTACTTATCAACAGATTTATGAAGGTGCATGGCTCAATGACGAACCTTATGGAGTGATTCACCGGTTGGCAACGAACGGAAAGCAGAAAGGGGTGTCGGAAGCTTGTCTGGACTGGTGTTTCGAACGTTGGCCTAATGTCCGGGTAGATACTCACCGGGATAATAAGGTCATGCAACATATACTGACGAAGTATGGCTTTCAACGTTGCGGTATCATTTATGTAAAGAATGGGACGGAGCGTATCGCTTATCAGATGGAGCGTTTGCATGGTGGGGTGGAGGAATCTGATCGTACTGAAGTATAGGTCAGGCACGTTGGATTATGAACGAAGCAGTCTTAGGTATAAGCAAACTGATAGCAAGCAGTAGGTAAACTAATGCCGAAGCATTGATAAAGTTCCGGTAAGGTGCCGGTATAGTTGTGTGAGGGTACCGCAGGGAAAACGCATTATAAATCATGTAAAATAAGTTCCCATAAGAATTCATTATC
>OBYU01000290.1_pt1 | contig 20544 bp, 18 predicted proteins | sample 1501421 | NCBI WGS metagenome assembly OBYU01 (sample SAMEA2580207, study PRJEB22360) | human gut metagenome | biome: human gut; feature: human-associated habitat; material: faeces | place: Denmark | collected 2008/2010
CGTCCCTGAGCGACTTCCTCGCCTCATCGGTCACCACGGAGCCGGACAGCTCCACACGGGGCGCAGAGACGCCGCCGGGTACCTTCTCGGGGTCGAACTCGAACTCGAAGCCGACCAGCGAACGGCCCCCGCGGCCAGATCCCTTCTTCTGGAACTTCTTGTGGGCAACCAGGTTGAGCAATGGCCCCAGCTCGTCCTGAATCGGCTTAAGCACGCGCTTGTTCAGGTCGCGTGCCTGGTAGCTCTCCGGTACGTCCAGCAGACGGCGGAACTCGTCTATGGAAACCTTCCACACGCCTGTCTGCCGATATTGCTTCAGGCGGCGATAGCACTCCTTCGAATAGCTGGACTTCAAGGCCGTGAACTCGGCCAGCTCGAAGCGCGTGAACTGCGACGTGAGGTCGTTGAGCAGGAACGAGAAGCGCGGATTGACCTCAACCAGTAGTTTCGCAGTCTTCCAATCGGTCTCGAAGCCCGAGAACAGCGTGAACTGCACCGTCCTGCTGTCATCCTGGAACCGGAACCGACAGGCGAGCAGACGATCGTTGACCTCGACAATCCGCCCCGCCAGTTCCTTGTCGGTGAGGTTCTTCTTGACATGAGCCAACTGGCGGAGTTCCTCGAAAGTGAAGGTAACCTCACCGGTCTCCTTATCGCGCACCCTTGCCGCGATAGCCATCAGCAGATCTAGGTCAAGCGCAGTGAACTTGCGCAACGCTTGGGCATTGAACTGATTTGAATACTTCACGATCTCGTTGGACATGGTTTCAACTTAACATAATGTGGATACTTTTTAAAAAAGTCCCCTTTGGTCTCCCAAAAAGTCCCCTTTGGTCTCCCAAAAAGTCCCCTTTGGTCTCCCAAAAAGTCCCCTTTAATAGCCCGATTCCCTTACTGCCGTAAGGCCTCCCGGGGGGTTTAAAAGATATATAAAAGTTTTTATAAAAGGGCGCAAGCGCCAAAAAAGAAAAAAATCACCTCAGATCAAGCACCAGAGGACAGCACAGAGACACCTCCATGACAGACCAGGACCACCGCCACACAGCCCCCAAACGCCCAGAAAACCCCTCAGGGAGAAACTATGCGGACGAGCTCTCCCCGCTCACGGACGCGAGCATCCGCGACAACGCGACGATGCTGCTCAAGGAGCTCAAGACGAAGGATGCGGGAAGATGACATTCCAAAAAAAGGAAGAGCCCCTTCCCATTCGTGGAAGAAGGCATCACCCCGAACGATCATCCACCCTCATGCGTTTTCCTATGCGCTCATATGGATATGTCCATGGATACCCACATGGACACGTCCATGGACATCCACATGGATATGTCCATGGACATCCACATGGAGATGCCCATCAAATCGAAGGTAAGCAAGCTAGACGGTTCATGTACATGAACCGAACGCAGCACCTCCCGCGCCCGTCGGCGCAGGAGCAACAACCCGAGTGCCGAAGGCCGATGGAGGAGGAGAAAGAATAATGCGTAAAAGAAGCAGCAAAGGCGGCGGCGCGCAGCGCTCCATCCAAGTGCATCTCATGGTGAACGAAGAGGAAGCCGCGATGATCCGCGCCGCCGCGAGGAAACGGAACCAGACGGTATCCCTCACCATCATCGAAGCGGTGAAGCTGTTGGAGGGAAGCCTGTACGTCGAGGAGGAGGAACATGATTCGCCCACCGTCCAGGCGCTCAGGGAGATCGAATACCAGCTGCGCCGCATCGGCCGCAACGTCAACCAGATCGCGCACAACGCGAACAGGGAGATGAACGCGACCATCGAGGACGAGGCATCGGCGTCCTACGCCGTCCGGCAATGCCGGGAGCTGATAGACCATCTCGATGCCGTCATCGGGCAGTCCGGGGGAGTGCCTGATGACGCGAACCGGTCAGAGGAGGGTCAGGCTTTGCGGACGGTCCGCTTGTAGTCCTTGGATTTCTTCGATGAACCGGGAGAACGTCATGGTTTCTCCCTGGATCAGGTCGTCATAGGATTCCTTGACTACCTTGGGCATGACCAGGTGGATGTGCAGTTCATCGAGTTGGGCGAGCTTGGGATGGGTCACGTCGCCGGGAGTCAGGGTGAACAGGTGTTTGTCCCTGATCCGGTTGGCTTCGTCGGCGACCTGGCGGAAACGATCCTTGATGGAGGTTTTCGAGGCGAGCATACGCAGCTGTTCCTCGGGGAACGCCGGATCCTCGTAGGCGGCTTGCGAGGGGAACAGGAAATCGGGTTTCTTTCCGTTTTCCGTCTTGGCCTGCGCCTCGTATTCGATGCCGCGCGCGTCGAGGATGTGGGCGATGTGGATTTCGAGGACCTTGCCTGCGCGGCTCATGCGCCGGTTGCGCACGGAGGTGTAGAACGAAGTGAACGAGTCAACGTCGATGACGCCATCCGATACGAATGGCGCGGCATCGTAGTCGTGTTGGATGACCGCCCGCTCATAGAGTTTGAACAGCAGGTAGCTGCGGTCGTAGTATTCGATCACCACGTCGTCAGGGTCATCGTGCGTGGGGTCCACGTCCGTCAAGGAGGATTGGGAGAAGGCCGCGAACTCCTCGTTGCTGGGGAACCTGTATCCCCATCTGCCGATCATCTCGGGGAGATACGTGTCATCCCGCACTTCGACGTTGATGCCGAGAGCTTCGAAGATCTGCGCGCCGAAGGCGTCCAGCTCACGTTCCGTGTTGTCGTGGAAGCGGAACGCGCCCTCCTGTTCGTCGTCGATGCCGAAGAGCCATTTGGCTTGGGCTTCGGCCGTGCTGTCATGCTGTGCGATGATGATCAGCAGGCGATTGTCCCTGAGCATACCGAAGCACATGAGGTCGCCGGGGCGGGCCATGCGGATTGGCTCGCAGTCCTTGTAGTAGAGACGCCATTCGGCGCTGCGGTTCGGGTTGTTGCGCCGCGCGTCGTACCATGTGGTTTCGAGGTCGGCGACCGCCGGTGCGTCATCGTCGCTCAGGTACATGAGCGCGGTGGGTATGCCGTGCCCTTGTGAGGCTCTACGATCCTCGCCGGTGCCGAGCAGTCTTCTGAGCGCGTCGTTGCCGCCGAACTCGTGCTGGTTGCTGCTGTTGGCGTCGATATCGACGGCCGACAGTTTCTTGGCCGCGACCGGGCCGATGTAGTCGCCGATTCTTCCGTAATCGCTCATAATCCATGAGCATAGACCAATCGGACAGGAAACGCCTCGGGCGAATCAGTCGGACAGGTAGGGTTTCATCGCCTCGCCTATGGCTCGGATGACCGGCACTGCGACCGAGTTGCCGAACTGCCGGTATGCCTGCGTGTCTGATACCGGGATACTGAACGAATCCGGGTAGCCCATCAGTCGCGCGCATTCGCGCGGGGTTAGCCTTCGAGGGTTCTTTCCCTCGCCGCGTGAGACCAGTATCTCGCTGCCGTCCTTTCCGTACCGCGCGCTCAACGTGCGCGTGTGGTCGGTGGCGGCATCGACCATGCCATATCCGAAACCGTTGCCTGCGGCCTCGTGCTTCTTCTTGTAGTTCTGGAGGTACGTCCACAGCTTGTCGCTCAGAACATACTTGTCGGGAACCTGGGAGGCGGGCAGGAGGATGCTGCCGACGTTGCCGTGCGCGATGGGCTTCACGTCATCGAACGTGAACCCGTTCTCCTCGCGGAAGCCCACGATGTACGTGCGTTCCCTGTGCTGGGGGACGAAGCCCGCCGCGTCGATCAGCTTGTAGGTGACGTGGTATCCAAGGTCTTCGGTCAGCACGGAATATATCGTCTTGAACGTGCGCCCACGGTCGTGCGAGAGCAGGTTCTTCACGTTCTCCAGGAGGAACGCCTTCGGCTGCTTCGCCTTGATGATTCTCGCCACGTCGAAGAACAGTGTGCCTTGGGTCTTGTCCTCGAAGCCGGTGGGACGGCCCATGCTCTGTTTCTTGGAGACGCCGGCGATGGAGAACGGCTGGCACGGGAATCCCGCGAGCAGCAGGTCGATGTCGGGAACGTCATGCTCGTCGACCTTGGTGATGTCGCCGGCCACGGGATTCTCGTCGTGCCAGTTCGCCTCATAGGTCTGCACGCTGTACTTGTTCCACTCGGACGAATACACCACGTGCGCGGCATCGCCCAGCGCCTGCACCATTCCCATGCGGATGCCGCCGATGCCGGCGAACAAATCCGCTATCCTGATCTCACTCATACGGTTCCTCCGATTCCCGAGAAACCCAGGATAGCACATGAGAAGGGCGCGGCCCGACACCCCGCGAAATCATCGCGTAAATAATCCCGTGGCGTTCGGGAGCACCCCCGGACGCCACGACCGTCACCTCAGTAAGCCGGAACCTCCATCGAGGCCGTCGAGGGGAACACCGGGCACGATGCCCATCCCGTTCACGGCATCATTCGTCTTTTCCGCGACCCCAGACGATTGGGCCAAAGTCAGCCCGCCGGGCACATGGCCGACGGCGTTCTGTGAGAGCCAATCGGAGAGCCGGGAGTAGTCGCCCGTCTCGTAGTAGCGCAGGAGCATAGAGACGAACTGTGCCTTGTCTTCGGGAGGGATCGAGAAGACGCCGATGCCGTCGTGTATGAGCTGGTGGTTGGCAACCATCAGCGCGGTGCGCTTGTTGCCGTCCGAAAACCATTGTCCCCGCGTGACCGCGCCGAACAGCAGCATCGCAGTGTCCTCCCCTTCTGACTCCTCCAGGATGCCGCGAACCCTTTCCTGTGGGGATTCGACGGTGGGGATTTCCGGCACCCATCCCGTGCCGCCGATCCTCACGCCGTATTCACGCAAGCGGCCGGCGTCGCGCACGCGGCCTTCGCCGATGATGCGGTTGTATTCGCGGATGTACTGCCAATCGACTGGATAGTCGATGTTGTCGAGCAGGAATCCCCACGCGCGCTTGATGTTATTCACCGTGACTATATCGTCCACGCTCATACCCTCGGGGGCGCGCCCGTCGAAGATTTCCTGCGTGTCGGGGAAGGTGACGCCATCAACCTCGATCTTGGCGGTGCGCCAGATCAAATCGACCAGCAGCCGCTTCGCCAGTTCCACGGCCGTGCGCCTATCCGTCGTCGTATCGTTCCTCACCGGTTCCATCAAAGCCCCTTATCCGTTTCCGATAATTCTATCGAAGTGGCCGTGCCGGCAAAGGGCGCATATCTCTCATAGACGCCATGCGCCGCCGTGCCGGGCGCGCGGGCGGAGAATCATCGTATGATACCGAATATCGTCAGGGGTTCGGACCCGGCCGGCCTGGTGCGCTACCTGTTCGGCAAGGGACGGCGCAATGAACACACCGACCAGCATCTCGTGTGCGCGAGCGGCGACATGTTTCCCTCGTTTGACATGGATGGCAAGCCGGCGGCGTCGTATGCGGAGATAGGCCGCAGGTTCGACCGACGCTACCGCGTCAGGGAACGCAAGGACGATCCGTTCCCGCCCGACATGAGGGGCAAGGACAATCCCGAACGAGAGCATGGCAGGAAGCGCGTGTGGCACTGCTCGCTTGCCATCAAGGCCGGGCAGGGAATCCTGACCGACCAGGAATGGGAGGCCGTCATCCGTGATTATCTGACGCGCATGAACATCATCGACGGCGACGACGATCAGGGCGTCACGTGGCTCGCGGTCCGTCACGGACTGTCCGCCAACGGCAACGACCACGTGCACATCATGGTGCAGCTCGCCGCCGACGACGGGTGGATAAACCCGTACCACGACCGGATCAACGCGCAGAAATCATGCAGGCGGATGGAAAAGACGCGCCCCGAACTGGTCGAGCTCGCACGTTCCGATACCGGCACGCGCGTCAGCTGGCAGTATGGGCAATGGCGTCAATGGGCCGAATGGAAGGCGCGAAACGAGTACGGCGACGACGAGGGATGGGATGCGTTGGACGGCAACGAGAGAAGCCGGCTCGTCACGGCGGTCGCCGCCTCAACGATGCCACGCCAATACATCGCCCGAATCGTGGAGGCGTGCGCCAAGGCATCGCACAGCGAGGACGAGTTCATACGCCGCATACGCAGGGAAGGCTTCTCCATCGACCCCAGGCTGCGCAAGGGAACCGCCAAAGACTCGTTCACCGACCCCGGCCAGGTGGTCGGCTACAGGATCACGTGGCGCAGCACGGACGGGTGGACGGAACGGTTCAACGCCTTCGAGCTCGGCGACGACATGCGATTGAAACGACTGCGCGACGACTGGGCGGACGATGCCAGAAGCCGCAGCCTCGCCGTCCAGGAATGGCGCGCCGCGATGGAGAACCGCCCGCCCTTCCTCGATGACGGACGAGAAAGACACCCCGAGAATCTGTCCACGCACGACATGGAACGCCTCGTATCCGAAGCGTTCTGCATCGCCGCCAGCCTCAACAACGCGGCGGACGGCGACGAATACCGGGCAGCGATGCGCGAGGGCCTGCACACGTTCGACATGCTGCGCGAACGCTACGGAATCGCGCCGGAATACGGTCTATGGAGCATGGTCGCCTCTGACGAGGAGAACCGGCCCCGCCGTTAGGACGCTTCCCGGAAAAAGCTCAGATGGTACGGCCCGAGGAAGGAAAACCGAGCGAATCGGGCAAAGCCGATGCTGGATCGAGAGAGTTCGCCGGCTCGTCTCCCGGCATGATCGGCTCGATGGACTCGTTCGCCTTCGTCCAGCACGCGTTCAGGCGATCGGCCATCCGCGCGTCCAGGCCCTCGCAGGATTCGGATATGCCGGCGAGGACCTTCCCCGCCATACGCCGGGCCATATCCGCCACCCTCGAACCATCGAGACCGTGACGTGTCGCCAGATCCTCCCAATCCTGGGGCGTGGTGTGCTCCGCGAAGGCGTGATCCTCGTTCAACGGCATGGTGAGTTCCCAATTGAACTCGGGCCAATACCTGGTGGCGACCGCATCATACTGGGGAGACAGGCGTATCCCCGATGCGGGATCGAGGATCAGGGAATAGTTCTTCGCATGTGCGTCGCTGTTGGCGGACGACGTGTTGAAGGCCAGCCTTTCGAGCCACCGGTAGGACAGGGAACCCGACGCATCGATGCGTTGCAGGAGATCCAGGCAGTCATCGGCCGACGGATCGTATTTGTCGCGGGTCGGCAATCCCAACGCTTGCAGGAAGTCCTCTTGCCGCAGTCGGACGATTCGGCCTTCCTCCAGGCGACGGTCGAACCGTTCCACGATATAGGCCGTCTTGCGCTGCGCCGTGATCTCGCCGCGTGCCGGTGTGTCGATGCCGCACAGTTCCGACAATCGCATCGTCGCCAGTTCCACCTTGGTCGCCTCGGGAAGGTCATGGGGCTTCGGTTTGACGATGTGGGTGGAGGGCAGCATCATATCCGGCCAATACCACTTGCCGTCCACGCGGGACAGTGTGAACTTGCCCTGCGCCCCTCCCAAGGAGAACCGGCAGTGGCTGTCCTCGTCCCACCAGTAGTTCCTGGTCCGCTCGATGCGGTCGATTTCGTTGGCTATCTGGGAATCGGAGATCAGACGAAGCGTCGGCGATGGGATTGGAGGTTCCGGGGAGAGGGAGAACACCAGTCCGCCGGTGGCGTCAACCCGGTCCAGCAGATCGAAGACGCCGGCCGAGGAGGCATTCAGGTGCTCACGCATGGCCTGGCGGACGTTCGGATTGTCGGGCAATAGATTGTCCAGGAAGTTACGCGGTGCCTGGTCTCTCCATCCGCCGGTTCTGGGCAGGCTCAGACTGATCGGCAGACCCTCGTTCGCGTCGTACGCGAACGATATGCGCTCCTCGTCGTCTTCCGAGAACACGCCCACATGATGCCCGTTCTCCCAGGCGTGCAGTTCCCTCACAGCAGTCTCCCCGCGTAGGCGGACGGCAGCGTTTCGGTGCGGATGTGCAGCAGGTCGAACATCCTGTACACGTAGCGGATGGAGGTCAGACCGGTCTCCACGAGCTCTTCGGCGCTTGAGAGGGGAACCCCGGCTCTCCTGGCGAGTTCGGCGGCGTCGAGACCCATGACGGACATGCGTTCGCGCACGCAACGGCGGACCGACGAGGTGTCGGGGAAGAACCGCGCCGGGTTCTCCTCCTTCTCGTCGGGAAGACCCTTGTAGGCGGTCAGGGCATCATATTTCGACAGATCCAACGTCACGTGTGCCATGCTCGTCCTTTCCGGTTCCGAAAGCCGTTGACACCATGATACGGCCATCCGATGCCGGCGCACCCCACGAACCTCATGGCAAGGGGGGGGCGCCGGCATCGGCGTCAGCGTGCGTTGCCGTTGGTCTCGGGTTGCAGGATCTGCGGCGTCGAGACGTTGGCCTGGTCGGGTATCGGCTGGTCCGTGGGGTTCATGGAGGATTCCATGGCGGGGCTGTATTCGCCGAACGGGTCGGGCCCGTTCCATTCCTCGGGTTCGTTCAGGTCGAGGGGCGGTTCCTCGTATCCGTCGGGCTCCCCGGTCGTCAGGTCGCCGCCTCCCGTGGTCTCGGGCTCGGGTCCGGATGCCGGTTTGCGTTCATCGGCGGCGGGCTTCGTATGCTCCCGCACGGGTGTGGGGGTTTCGATGATGGGTGCGGCGTCAGCGTTCTCGGTGCGTTCGGCCTCGCTTATGGTGCTGGGCTCGTCTCCTGTGGCCTTGTTGTCCGCGTGCGAGGATTCCGGCAGGCCCTGGTCCTTGAGGAAGCTGATTCGGGAGGCGGCGTCGTCCACGCCGTTGACCGGCGCGCACATCACGGCTTCGACGATCCTGTCGTGGTCGTAGCCCGTCCATTGGCCGGTGAGCCGCGAGTCCACGAAGAACGTGGCGTCGTCGCCGTGCGCGGCCTGGAACGCCTGCGCGTCCTCCACCCGTTGCAGGTCCACGGGCACGCCGGCCGTGTTGAAGGCGTTCAGGGTGGCCTGCAACGCGGGCGACTGGTCGGTGTAGGTGATGTTCACGTGGTTGGTCAATTGGTCGGCTGCGGCGTCGATGTGCGTTTCCGGGTGGCGTTTCGACCATTCGTCCTTCAGCCGGGCCTTCGCCTCGATGATCTGCCTGCGGTAGCCGGGGTCGTTGCCCTCCAGTTGGTCGGCGACCATCCATCCTTGCAAGAGGGACGAGTCGCGCATCTTCCTCCAGCCGTCGCCGTCGGCAAGCACGGTCGCGTTCAGGGTGGACTCGAACCCCTTGTTGAGGCGTTCCCTGTTGTCCATCTCCCATTGTTCGAGGCGGATGGATTGCTGCTGCCGTCTGGTCTGCTCGTAGCGTTCGTTCTGGACGGCGCGTTCGGCGCGTTCCCTGCGTCGCGCGCGGTCGCCGCTCAGCTCGTTGTGCAGGGTGCGCAGCTGCTGGGCGACGCTGTTCCAGCTCTGGACCATGATCTGGTCGAAGCCGTCCTCGGGATCAGTTTGAGCCATTGTTTCTCCTCCTTGTTGGCGTGATGGTGGTTTCCTTGTTTTCCTTGCCGCCTGCGGCGGGGACCGACAACGTTTCCAGGATCGGTTCGCGCCATGCCCGGTTCGGGCGTTCGCAGGGCAGCGGTTCGCCCTTCCTGGTGAGATTCTGCTTGCAGTCGAGGCTGGCGACGATGCCACGGTCCTTGTCGAAAACGCGGTCGAGCATCGACGCCGCCTGGATGTAGAAGATCATCATCTGGCCGGGTGCCTTGCGCGCGTTCTCGTAGGCGCGCCACATGGCGTCGAGCGGGAACACGAGCGCCGGATAGCGCCACCAGTCGCTCACCCATTGCATGTTCACGGATGCGCTCTGGTGGTAGCAGAACACGTTGGCCACGAACCTTTCCACGAACGCGGCGAGGTTCGGATAGTAGGTCTCGCTGCGCCGCATTCGCGCGCCGAACTGGCCGGACACGTCCCTTGCCCGCGCGGGATCGAGGTCGCCGGATTCGTCTCGGCCGAGATCCGTCTTCCCCTCCTGCGCGGGCGGTATACGGGTGTCGGATTCCTCCGCACCGGCCTTTGGAGGGGTGTCGTCACGGTCCGTTGCGTCTTCCGGCGGGTTCTCGTAGCCGTTGCCGGTTTCCCCGGCATCGGCCGGAATCCCGGATCGGATGGGTTCCGCCGCGTGCCGGCCTGCCGGCACCTCGGGTGCGGTCGGCGTCGGCTCGCCTTGGCCCGGCATGGTTTCCTCCTCGATCTCCTTGTCCTCGGGGATGTGCGGCGCTTCGGGGTTGGGCAGTCCCTTGCCGTAAGGCACGCCCTTCTCCTCCAGGATGGCGCGGGTGAACAGTTCCAGCCATCCGCAGTCCGATGACAGCAGGGTCCTGGCGGCACCGACCGCGCGCTCCCATGCCTCCCCATCAGGGCCGGACGTGGTGTTCGAGGTGTGTTCGCTCATTATGCGGCCTTTCTCTGCTCTTCTCGGGCTTTCGCCTTGGCCTGCGCCAGGGCGTCGGCCCATTGCCTGTTGCCCGTCCATGGCAGGGTCTTGACGATCTGCGCCCGGGATTGGGATGCGAGCAGCAGCGCGCGGCCGACGGGCCATTCGGTCAGGTCGGAAACGTCGAGGATGTTCTCCTTCTGGATCGAGTTGTTCACGCTGCGCCGTCCGGTGCCGTCGATGTTGACGCTGCCGCGCACGATCTCCCTCTGGCCCACCAGCTGGCTGATCTCGCCGAGGAACTTCGCGTCCTTGATGCCGCCCAGATACACGGTGATGTTCGCGTTGTTGAACAGCGAGCCGAAGTTCGTCTCGCCGAACGCGGCCTTGCCTTGGTCGGGGTTCTGCCAGATCGTCATGATCGGGATGCCCGCCGAACCGAAATACGAGTACACGTCCGCCAGTTCGGGCCAGCGGCAGATGTTCGCGGCCTCGTCCAGCACGCAGCACAACGGGACCGGCAGGCGGCGGTTGTTGCCGGTGAACTCGCTTTGTGCGCGTTGGAACGCGGTGAACGCCACCACCGCCGTCAGGCTGGCGGTCAACGCGGTCGAGGGCCGGCCCTGCGCCGAAAGCAGGTACAGGGTGTCCTCGCTCGTGGCGAACTCGTAGGGGTCGAACAGGCCGCGCCGCTCGTCGATGTTCCCCTCCCCGTCGCGGTGCGGGTCGATCCAGTCGATGATCTCGGGGTCCGCGAGGAACGCGACCATGGTCTGGAGGCTGCCGAACACGCCGCTTCGGGTTTCCGGCGTCAGCGCGATCACGCTGGACACGCGCGAGGCGATGCCCGCGTAGCGCGGGTATTCGCTCAGGATGTCGGCCGGCGACGTGTCGCGCTCGTTGGAGCACCACCTGAACACGTCGGACACGGAACGGCCTCCCAGATGCGCGGCGAACAGGTAGTCGGCGAGCTGCTGGGCGGCGGTGCCGGGGAAGAAGTCGTCGCCGCCGGTCTGCGGCTGGCCCGAGGCGTAACGCCAGCAGTCGGCGATGCGTTTCGCGTCGGCGATGGACTGCACCGAGGCGATCAGGTCCCACACCCACGGCGCGCTCTTCCGGTTCGGGTCCGCGATGCGTTCGGGGTCGAACGTCCATATCCGGCCGTTCGGATGGTCGAGCCTGCGGATCGGGGCGGTCACGTCGAGGATGTCGCCCTTGTTCGAGGTCGCCAGGCACGGGCCCGGTGCCGAGAGCACGGCCGGGATCGCGTAGCACAGGGACTTGCCGGAACGCGGGCCCGCCAGAACGATCGCCATGTCCTCCCAGCTGGTGTACATCGACGTGTTGTCCACGATGTTGAGCCCCAGCGGATAGCCCGGCGACATGCCCTTTCGCCAGTGGTCCGCTTCTATGAGCCTTGACGCCATGGCCTCGGCGCGCTGGCGCGTCACCTTCTCCACGGCCTCGCCATGGCCCATGGCAGGCGCGTACACGTCCACGCGGGTGCGTGCCTTGGCGCCGGTTGCCCACGGCACGGCCTTGCTGGCGATCAGCCACGCGCCCACGCCGCACGCCACGGCCAGCACGACGAGCACGGCCACGGCCAGCGCCCACTGGCCTGCGGTCAGCGACCATTGGCCGGAGACCAGGTACATGAGCGCGAAGATCTGGAAGGGATGCCCCGCATGGGAGCACACGAGGGCGAACGTCGTGAGGATCAGGGACACCGCGACGATGATCGCCAGTTCGATCTTGCGGCTGGGACGGACCGTGCCGCCCAGATCCTTCACTCGGTTGGATTGCAGTTTCGGATCGACGTCGGCCAAGATTCATTTCTCCTTTCAAGCATGACGGCGGAACCGATGGAAGCGGTCCCGCCGTCGATGCGCCAGGGCTTGCGTCATGGCTAGCGGGCGTTGCCCGTCGTGAAATCGGATGGGGTGGAAAGGAAATCCGGTGCCGCAGGGTCCGCCGGAGCGGGAGCCGCGCCCGGCGTCGGATAGCCCGACAGCGGTTCGAAGGGCTCGCCGTTGAAAGTGCGGGGAACGCCGTCGCCAACGTATTCGCCGCGCGAGGCGTCAACCTGGTCCGTCCATGGATCCGTTCGCCCGGCATCGGCCACGGCACCGGCCTGTTCCTTGTTCTGGCGTTTGCGTTCGCGGGCGAGCTGGATGCGCTGGGACACGATGGAATCGATCTGCATGGAATCGCCGATCACGACCGGGCGTGCGTATGCCTTGCCGTCCTTCTGGCTGATGAAGGCGTCGGGATCGCCCATGCGGCCGGTCGCCACCACGGCGTCACCCTGGCGGAAATCCATGCCGTGCAGGAGCTCGGCAGCCTGGCCCCAGAATTTCACGGTGGTTCTCACCGGGCCGAGCGGATTGTCCGTATAGCTGCCGTCCTTCTGACGGACTCGCGGGCGGTCCTCATACACGGTGGCGCGCAGGTACGCCGAGCTCGTGGTGCCGTCCGCGTTGGTTTTCGCCGGCCAGTAATCGGGGTTCGCGGCGAGGAGACCGCGAACCACTTGCATTGACTGTGGCATGATGATGGTCCTTTCATTCGGGGAATACCAGCGCCTTCAATGGCGGCGGCGACTCCCATCATCCGGCCGGACCGGTGGCATCGCGGGGCACGGCGTCTACGTCAGCGCCCCAAATGCCCGCCGTTCTCCCACACGTTCGCCGCCTCCATGGCGGGATCGGTTTCCGGCAGACGGTCGAGCACGCTTGACGCGAACCGGTCCGAGGCGTCGTAGCCGATGGCCTGTTCGGCGAGTTCCCGCGCCTTCTCGCCGTCGCCCATGGCGAGGCTGAGCATGGCCTTCAGGCCGATGATCCGGTAGCAGGCGTCCGTCGGCGCGTTGGCCTCCAACGGGCCGAGGATCCCCATCGCCATGTCGATGCGCGCCGGATCGGGCGTGGTGCCGTTGTCGATCAGCCGGGAAAACAGCAGGTCGGTGTTCACCATGCCGTCCGGCGTATTGATGCGTTCGCGCAATGCCGGAAGGGATAGGGGAGCGTTCTCGGCCAGTATGTCGCTGGCGATCATCATGCATGTTGATTCGGGCGCGAACTGCATCATCACGCCCAATACGGCGAGCCGGTTCGCGTCGGACGACCATTCGCCCGTGGAGCGTGGTTCGGCCATGAGCTTCGACCAGTCGTAGGCTGCCGCGTTGCGCCAGGTGGTGCGCACATGTTCCGAGAATCCGTCGTAGGTCATGCCTGAGTCCAGATATTCGTGCGTGGCTGCGGTGATCAGCTCGTCCAACGGCGGTTCGTCCGTATCGGCGGCTGTGGCCTCGCTCTCCACGATGAACGGGATGCGGGGTTCTTCGGAGGCCAGGCCGTCCGTTTCTTCCGGCCGCTCCCCGTTGATGCGGTCCGCTTCCATGCGGTCCACTTCGCCGGCGAACCATTCGGAGCCCGCGAAATAGGTGCCGTCCATCGAGGAGAGCACCGGCTGGAGGATGGATGCCAGTTCGTCGTACACGGCATCGGGGTTCCGCAACGCCTCGATGGTTTCAGTCGCCGCGTTGTATTCGATGATGCGGTTCGCCAGCCGCATGGCACCGTCATCGGGTCGCACGTCGTCATACGATTCGCCCCAATGCTCGATCCATCCGATCATCGTCTCCCGTGTGATCCGCTCTTCGGCATCGGTGTTCTCCAAAGGCATGTTCGGCTCCTTGACAATCCTCGGCGGCAACCCGCTGTTCCCGCCATGACCCCGATCATCAGTCCAAGGCCATGGCGGGGTGGGGCATGGCGTCTACAGGGTCCTTACAGGTTTCGTCCCGTGCGGCCGGTCAGGTCGTCCACGAGGCCGAGGAGTTCCGGTTCGGGCCAGATGGAGTTGGCGAAAAGGCAGTCGTCCGTCAGGGACCGGTCCTTGAATATGGTTCGCGCGTCCTCCCGGATCGAGGCCAGCGAGCCGTCGGCGATCATGCCGGTGAGGTCCTGTGTGCAGTACAGGTCGTATGGCGTGAACCCTTTGCCGTTCCAATCGATGTGATGGGTGATCGAATACTCGTATTCGTTCCAGTGCTCCATCCATGGAAGGGCGTGGTCGCCTTCACGGGTGACGACCGAGTAGCGGAACCAGCCCTCGGGAACCTGTATGGCATCGTCGTCATACGGGTCCGTCAGGGAATCGAGGTAGCCGGCGACGATGGATTCGCCGGCATGGAATTCCGTGTACCATGCGAGGTCGGGATTGCGCAGCGCGGCGTGCAGCGAGTCGAGCAGTGCGGCGTCGTTCATCGTGGTCCTTTCACCGGTTTTCCGTTTCCGGCAGGATGCCGGTGTTGTCGTATATTCTGAACGTTTCGACGGCGTGCGCGACCCGCGCCCTCGATTCGCCATAGGTGGCGGAATCGACCGTCTCACGCCATACGGGTTCACGGGTTTCCGTGTTGCCGTATGGTTCGGCGGGGGTTATCGACATTTCGAAGTCCCATGAGGATGCGCCGTGCTCGGCGGGGCGGAAGTCGAGAGTGCTGCGGTTGCCCGTCAGCCGCAGCAGCCGGGATCGCTCGCCGAGCCGGTCGGAGAGGGATGCGGAGCGTGCCACGGTGCGGATCATGCGTTTCATGCCGGTGGCGAGGTGGTCTGTCATCGCAGGGTTCCCTTCTAGGCGTGCCATTTGAGGTTCGTATCGTTGAACCCGCTTTTTTCGAGCGGGCACATCTCCACGTTGATGGGGATTCCGGGCAGTCCTCCCAGTTTGATCAGGAAACGGCCCAGACCCTTGTGCGAGGCGTCGGAGCCGAAGTTGACGGGCGTGGCCCAATCCTCCAGCATGTCCTCCTCGCGCCGGGATACGGGCAGTCCGCATTCGCCGCGCAGGTAGCGGTCCACCTCGATGCGGCTCAAAGCGCCCAGCACCTTGATCTCGCTGCGTTCCACGAAGCCGCGCGCCTTGGTGTTCTGCGCCGGGGTCTCCATGCACATGAGGTCCTTGAACGTGTGCGTGATCATGATCTGGCCTACGCCCCACTGCCTGTTCAGACGGGTGAGCAGGTCGAGCTTTTCGACCATGAGGGGGCTGGCGCGCAAAGCGCGGTGCATCTCGTCCATGATGATCACGTGGTTGCGCCGGGGCTGTAATCCCTCCTCGGCGAGCACGTCGGCGGCGTTCTTCGCGGCGAACGCGCTCGTCCACGTGGTCGCCAGCACGGCGGCGACCACGTCGTCGCCCGACTGGGCCAGGGCGCTGATATCGAAGTCCACGGGCCTGGACAGGTCGATGCGCGCGGTGGTCTGGTCGCCGAACAGACGGCCGAACTTCGTCATGCGGTTCGAGAATCCGTGCAGGTCGGCCAGAAGGCCGCGAACCTGCGCCCTGTAGAGCTCGTCGTTTTCCGGGTCGTCCCAGACCGCCGCCGTGCGCACCTCGTCGGGTCCTTCGCGCAGCAGGTCTCGCAGGTCCGCGATGACGGGAGGCTGCGGGTCGTCGCCGTGCCGGTCGTGGAGCACGCGCACGGCGACGGAAAGGATATCGGATTCGCGTGCGGTCACGCCCCTGGCACCGGCATCGGTGTCGTTCTCGCGGCCGGTGCGCATGATCGTCAGCAGCACCTCCATGAGCGCCGCCCTCGTGTCGTTGTAGTAGTCCGTCAGGTCCTTGCGCGCCTTGCCCTCCAAGCGTTGCAGCGCATAATGGAGGTCGCCGGGGTCCAGGGGGTTGACCACGCCGATGCCCGCTCCCAGCCGGATGACCTGGCCGCCGAGCATGTTGACCAGTGAGGCGTAGTCGGGCTTCAGATCGCCGGGGATGATCGCGTTCATGCCCAGGGCGCTCAGTCCCAGCACCTCGCGGCGCACGAACGTGCTCTTGCCGATGGCCGGCAGGCCGAGCAGGAACATAGAGGGCTGTTTGATGATGCCGGCCTTGAACCAGCTGATCGGGTCGCAGCACACGCCGGCACCCGTCATCAGGCTTCGCCCGACCGGCACCCCCTCGGCCGGCAGGGCCATGTCGGTGCCGAACGGCCAGAACCCGCCGCACACCTGGTTCGACGTGCCGAAGAACTCGTCTATCGTGGGCATCAGGGCCGCGTAGCCGCCGCCGCGCGATCTTCTTCCACGCCACGGCATCGGGGGCACGGGCTCGTCCGGTTTGGCCTTCAACGGTGTGAGCAGCATGGATTCCATGCGAGCCACGGGGTCCGTGGCCGTGGCGCTTGGCATGGTTCCTTTTCGTTTCGACGGCTTCCATGGCATCGGCATCACGTGTCCTCCGTTCAGGACAGGAGCCGGCCGAGGGGGCCGGCTGGAGTGTATGATCTGACGTTCAATCCAAGGGGCAGGCTTGCGGCGAATCCCGTGTCCTGTGCCCCGTAGCAGGGGCGCAGGTCGATCTTCGCGCCGCCTGCGGCCTGTTCCACGGCGCGTGACGCGGCTTCGAGCCGTTGGCTTTCCTGTTCGCCCCTGGACACGGTGACGGTGACGAGCATCCCGAAGAACACCATGACCGCGCCCTGGTTCGTTTCGACGGCCTGGCGGTTGGCCTTGCCTATCTGGCTCATGGACCTCACCGTGGCCCGTTTCTCCTGGCTGACCTGGTTCGCGGCCTTCTGCCTGTTCTGCTCGGCCATGAACATCGTCTTGTCGGGCGGCAGCATCCGGTAGAGCACGGTCACTCGCTTGCGGCCGCAGTCCGCCAACGGGGAAAGCAGCCGGGTGAGCGTGTCGGCGGTCACGTTGCTTTGCGGCGGATCCACCATCTCCCATGTGCGGCTCAAACCGGAATCATGCGCGTAATGGCTCCACCCGGCCTCGTGGGAGACGGGTCCGCAATCCTCCCAGGCGATGTACGGCGGCTCGTCGGATTCCTCGATCGTCTCCTGCGCGGCCGGATCGTAGGCGACGCGGACCATGCGCGTGATCTCCTCCATGCCCAAGGCCCTCGCGGCACCGCCTCCCGCCTGCGCTATCTGCTCGCGGATCGACGGCAGCAGCAGGCTTATGCGACGCGCGGCCTCCCCCGCCTCCAGGTATCTGCCGTCACGGTCGGTATAGCGGAAAGTCAGCGCCAATGTCACATCGTTGGAAGCGCCGCCGGCCGCGTACTGGTCCATGATCTGCGCCATGGCGCGCGCGGCCAGCTCGGGAGCGTCCTTGACGATGCGTTTGCTCAGCGTGCGGCGGAAACGCACGCCGGAATCGGGTGCCGTGTCCACGGTCACGGCCAGTTGGGTGACGCCGGCCTCCGAGGCGAGCGATTCCATGAGCCCGGCCCACGAGGCCACGTACGAATCCTCCACGTCGTCGTCGGCGAGGCTCGCGCCCTGCGGCTGGCATGACAGGAGCAGCGAGTATTCGCCGGTGTGCGAATGCCGCACCAGGCAGAACTCGCCGCCCAGCCCGTCCAGGGCGGAGGTCAGGACCACCCTGGAGAGGATGCCCGGCAGCATGGCCTTGCCGCCGTCGATCGGCGCGAGCAGGCCGGAACGGTACAGGTTAGCGCCGGAACGCTGCGCGGCCATCCACGTGCGCTTCTCCACGGTGCGATCCACCATGTTGCGGTGCTCGCGGTCGCGGATGGCCAGCACGAGGATGACGCCCATGCCGACCACGAGGATCGCGATGGCCGCGACCACGCTCGCCATGCTGACCAGCAGCGTGCAGGTCAGCACACCCATGCCCGCTATCGTCAGCGGGATGCCGATATTGCGGATGCCGCCCGGCATCGGCCGCATCCAATCGCCGTATGTCGTGTTCGACGCCATGATTATCCGAATCTCCTTAATGCGTCAGAATGTCTTGCCTTTGCGCGTGGAGGAACGGTCCGCGCCGTCCGGTGCGCCCTCGCGGGCGAACCCGCCGGCATCGTTCGTTCCCTGCGGCCTGTTGCCGCCTGACGGGTCGGGTGGCGCGCCATCGGGTGCCGGTGGAACCGGGCTTCCCGTGCCATTGCCGTTCGTTCCCTGCGGTTTGCCGCCGTTGCCCTTGCGGTTCGCTCCCTGTGGCTGGTCGCCGGTGTTCTGTGGTTCGCCGCCCGTGGGATTGCCTTCCAGCGGCTTGGCGTGCCTGCCGCCGCCGTTCGTTCCCTGTGGTTTGCCGTCGCCCCGGCCGAGTCCGGAAAGCAGTCCGGCCAAACCTCGGCCGGCACCGGGTTTGGCACCGTCCGGTGACGCTTCGCCGCCACCGCTGGCGCCCGCTTTCCTGCCGCACTGGTCACCCATGGCCTTGCGCAGGCCGCCGCCGGCCACGGCGACTCCCATGCCGAGTATGGAGGGCAGGATTCCGCCGCCGCCACCGCCGACCGAGGATTGCACGGCGGGCACGATCACGCGGATCATGGCGGGAAGGAGGATGATGACGCTCAGGGTGAGCATCAGCGTGATGGCCTGGCTGTCGTCGCCGGGCCCGGCCGTGGCCATGATCGCCGAGCCGGTCGCCATGACCAGTGCGGCGACGGGCTTGTAGGCCAGGAACGCGGCCAGCCAGCCGATGGTCTTGGCGAAAGCCTGCTTGCCGGTCTCCATCCAGCTCATGGCGGCCCACATGGGTGCCACGCCCACCAGGATCGGCAGCATCCCGGCGCGGAAGTAGGCGAATATCTTGCTGATCAGCCCGCAGATCCACATCACGATGGTGAGCACGATGGCGACGGGCGCGCCGAGATTGAAGAACGAGCTCGCGGCCAGGCTTTTCGATTCCCAGGCGTCGTTCATCATGCCGCTTGCGGACCTGAGCACGTCGGCGGTCCACGTGTCGAATGTGGCCTGGAACGTGTTGACCAGTCCGGCAAGGCACACGGCGCTCAGGATCGCCCACATGAACGCCTTGCCCAACGGGATCAGGTCACGTCCCTCCTGTTGGGTGACGAGCTTCCAGCCGGCCGCGATCACGCCGCACACGGCCGCGATGATAAGGAACGGGTCAACCTGCATACGGATGTAGTCCGACAGGAAGAACGTGGTGCCGCCGCCCGGCGTCCATGACGGCAGGCCCGGATTGCCGCCGGACGAGCGGGAGAAGAACGTGAGCGCGATGCTCGCGCACGAGGAGCCGAGCAGCACGCCGAGCAGTATCCAGCCGATGCGGTCGAGCAGCCGCCCCTCGCCGCCCTGGCCGATGTTCCACACGATGCGCGCGCTCAGCACGATCAGGCTGATCGCGGCGGCTGCGACGAGCACGCCCTGCGCGATGCGCAGGTACCGGTTCACCGGTGCGAACCATGAATCGTAGTCCGGGGTGGCGTTCGCCTGCAACGTTGATACCGTGTCGTTCGCGGCGACCAGCGTGTTGCGGCTGGTGGACAGCCATTCGATCGTGGAATCCGACTGCACCTGGTACATGTTCCACAGGGTCTTCTCCAGCCAGGAGAGCTTGCGCTGCTTCCGGCACGAGGAGTCCTTGTACTCCCATTTGCCCTCGTCGGACGACTCCTCCTGATACGTGTTCTCCAATGCCCTGCATTGCAGTTCCGGAGACTTCCTCAGCAGATCCTTCGCCGCCTTCTTGGTGCCGACCGCGACCGCGCCGGTATGGGCGGGCGGGTCGCCGTACTGGTCGATGACCCATTGGATCTGGCTGGGGCCGATCAGGTCGCCGAGCTTGCCTTCGGGTATCTTCATCACGTAGGTGGTCTGGGTGTCGCTGACCTGCTTGTCGCCGAACGTGAGCTCCTTGCTGAACGATCCGAAGTCGGGTCCGCCGCAGGCGGCGAGGCCGGCAAGGCAGGCGAGGGCGAGCGGCAGCGCGCACAGGCGCTGCCGTATGCGTCGAATCCCTTTCATGGCTTTTTCTCAGCAGCTTGCGGTGACGGACAGGCCGAGTGCGGCGAGGATGGCGACAGCGCCCGCACCGAGGAAGATGCCGATCACCCAGTTGACGAGCTTGTCGAACGTGTCGTCGCGGTCTGGCACGCCGTCGCCCTGCTGGCGCAGGATGTGCACGCCGATGCGCACCAGCGCGACCACGCCGATCACCAGGCTCAGCGCCTTCACCCAGCCCAGGGCGGTGGATACCGGGCCCGAGAATCCCGGAGGCAGGCACGGGGTCGGGTCGGAAAGGGGCTCGGCGAGGATCACGCATGTTTCATGCAGCATTGGGTTGTTCCTTTCGTGTTAGGTTCATGCACCATCGTCAGCCGACATGGGCCGTGGCGCGGGGCATGGCGTCTACGTCCTTCACGAGCCGTGAGTACGCGGCCGGATAACGCCGGGGAAACCCGTCGAGTTCAAGCCCTTTGATATGGGGCAGCCGCCACACGCGGACGGCGGATGACAGTTGGATGCGCGCCGCACGGCGGTG
>OBYU01000294.1_pt1 | contig 20294 bp, 20 predicted proteins | sample 1501421 | NCBI WGS metagenome assembly OBYU01 (sample SAMEA2580207, study PRJEB22360) | human gut metagenome | biome: human gut; feature: human-associated habitat; material: faeces | place: Denmark | collected 2008/2010
CAAGGTGAAGCCGCCCCGCCGCAGCTCTTGCAGGGCTGATGGATGATCTTGCCCTTGCCGCCGCACTTGGGGCAGGTGGTGGTGGTGGCGAAGGTAAAGGCCCCGCCGCCCCGCTGGATACGGATCTGGCCGCTGCCGTGGCAGTCGGGGCAGACCTCCGCTGTGGTGCCCGGCGCGCAGCCGGTACCGTGGCAGTCGTCGCAGGGTTCGGTTCGGTTGAGGGTGATCTCCTTCTCACAGCCGAAGGCCGCCTCCTCAAAGCTGATTGTAACCGACGCCCGCAGGGTGTCGCCCTTCATGGGGCCGCTGCGCGCACGGCTGGAGCCGCCGCCGAAGCCGCCCCCGAAGAAGGAGCCGAAGATATCGCCCAGGTCGATGTCGCCCATGTCAAACCCGCCGAAGCCGCCAAAGCCGCCCCCGGGTCCGCCCGCGCCGAAATTGGGATCCACACCCGCATGGCCGAACTGGTCGTAGCGGGCGCGCTTCTCCTTGTCGGACAATACCTCGTAGGCCTCATTGGCCTCCTTGAATTTAGCCTCGGCGGTCTTGTCGCCGGGGTTCAGATCCGGGTGGTACTGCTTGGCCTTTTTCCGGTAGGCCTTCTTGATCTCCTCGTCCGTGGCGCCCTTGGACACGCCGAGGACTTCATAATAATCTCGTTTCTGTTCTGGCATAGGGTTCTATCACCTCTTAACGGGAGAAACGGGCGGGTCTGGGGGCCGCCCCCTACTGCGTAGGAGCCAACTCCAGACCGGCCCGTGCTCACCGGACGAATTTACTTCTGGTTGTCGTCGTCTACCACTTCATAATCGGCGTCCACCACGTTGGGATCGGAGCTGGCGGAACCGGCCTGAGCGCCGCCCATGTCGGGGCCAGGCTGCTGGCCACCCTGGGGATTGGCCTGCTGATACATCTTCTCCGCGATGGGATAGAAGGCCTTGCTGGCCTCCTCGGTGGCGGCCTTGATGGCGGCCACGTCGGTACCCTTCAGCGCGTCCTTCAGCTTGTTCAGCGCGGCCTCCACGGTAGCCTTGTCGTCGGCGCTGATCTTGTCCTTGGCGTCCTCCAGGGCCTTCTCGGTCTGGTAGACCACCTGGTCGGCCTGGTTGCGGACGTCGATCTCCTCCTTCTTCTTGGCGTCCTCGGCGGCGAACTGCTCGGCCTCCTTGACGGCCTTGTCAATGTCCTCCTTGGACATGTTGGTGGAGGAGGTGATGGTGATGTGCTGCTCCTTGCCGGTGCCCAGATCCTTGGCGGACACGTTCACGATGCCGTTGGCGTCGATGTCGAAGGTGACCTCGATCTGCGGCACGCCGCGGCGGGCGGGGGCGATGCCGTCCAGGTTGAAGCGGCCCAGGGTCTTGTTGTACTGGGCCATCTCGCGCTCGCCCTGGAGCACGTGAACCTCCACGCTGGTCTGGTTGTCGGCCGCGGTGGTGAACACCTGGCTCTTCTTGGCGGGAATGGTGGTGTTGCGCTCGATGAGCTTGGTCATCACGCCGCCCATGGTCTCGATGCCCAGGGACAGGGGGGTGACGTCCAGCAGCAGCAGGCCCTTCACGTCGCCGGTGAACACGCCGCCCTGGAGCGCCGCGCCCATGGCCACGCACTCGTCGGGATTGATGCCCTTGAAGCCCTCCTTGCCGGTGAGCTTCTTGACCATCTCCTGCACGGCGGGGATACGGCTGGAGCCGCCCACCATCAGCACCTTGGAGATGTCGCTGGAGGACAGGCCGGCGTCGCTCATGGCCTGCTTCACGGGGCCGCTGGTGGCCTCCACCAGGTTGGCGGTGAGCTGGTCGAACTTGGCCCGGGTCAGGGTCAGATCCAGGTGCTTGGGGCCGGTGGCGTCGGCGGTGATATAGGGCAGGTTGATGTTGGTGGAGGTGACGCCGGACAGCTCGATCTTGGCCTTCTCGGCGGCCTCCTTCAGGCGCTGCATGGCCACCTTGTCGCCGGTCAGGTCAATGCCGGTGTCCTTCTTGAACTCGGCGGCCATCCAGTCCATGACGGCCTTGTCGAAGTCGTCGCCGCCCAGGCGGTTGTTGCCGGCGGTGGCCAGCACCTCGATGACGCCGTCGTCGATGTCCAGGATGGACACGTCGAAGGTGCCGCCGCCCAGGTCGTACACCATGACCTTCTGGGCAGTCTCCTTGTCCACGCCGTAGGCCACGGCGGCGGCGGTGGGCTCGTTGATGATGCGCTTGACGTCCAGGCCCGCGATGCGGCCGGCGTCCTTGGTGGCCTGGCGCTGGGCGTCGGTGAAGTAGGCGGGGACGGTGATGACCGCCTCGGTGACGGTCTGGCCCAGATAGGCCTCGGCGTCCGCCTTCAGCTTCTGCAGGATCATGGCGGAGATCTCCTGGGGTGTGTAGGCCTTGCCGTCGATGTTCACCTTGTAGTTGGTGCCCATCTCGCGCTTGATGGACATGATGGTGCGGTCGGGGTTGGTGATGGCCTGGCGCTTGGCCACCTGGCCCACCATGCGCTCGCCGTCCTTGGAGAAGGCCACGACGGAGGGGGTGGTGCGGTTGCCCTCGGCGTTGGGGATGACGACGGACTCGCCGCCCTCCATGACGGCCACGCAGGAGTTGGTTGTACCAAGGTCGATACCAATAATCTTAGACATAAAGCAGTTCCTCCAATAGATCGAAAATTCTTTTTTACAAACTCAGGTTTGGGCGCGCCCGGCGCACCCGATTCAGTTGGCGACCTTTACCATGGCGAACCGGACGACCTTATCGCCGGATCTGAAGCCGGTCTGGAAGACGTCCACAATGATGTTCTCGCCAGCGCCCTCGTCCTCCACGTGCATCACGGCGTTGTGGAGGTTGGGATCGAAGGGCTCGCCCAGGGCGGGGATCTCCTCGATGCCCAGCTTGGCGAGAACCTCCTTGAGCTGGGTCATGGTCATCTCCACGCCCTTCTTGTAGGCCTCGTCGGCGGTCTCCTGCTTGAGGGCCCGCTCCAGGTTGTCGTACACCGGCAGGAAGGCCGCGGCGGTGTCCGCCTTGGCGTCCGACCAGGCGGACTCCTTCTCCTTCTGGCTGCGGCGGCGGTAGTTGTCGTATTCAGCGGCCAGGCGGAGAAATTTGTCCTCCTGGTCGGAGAGGTTCTTCTTGAGGGCCTCCAGCTCCTCCAGCAGGGGGTTGGGAGCCTCGGCCTCCGTCTCCTCGGTGGGGACGGCCTGCTCGGTCTGCTCTTCCGGGGTCACGTCCTCCGGCTTTTTTTCCTTCTTGCTCATGGGATGCATTCATCTCCTATTTCTCGTCGTCCCTGCCCTGGGGCAGTTCACCCTGTCCAAACAGCCGGGAGAGGCCCTCGGCCAGATAGGACAGGCGGGCGGTTATCTTGGCGTAATCCATCCGGGTGGGCCCCACCACGCCGATGACACCCCGCATGCCGTCGCCGATGTCGTAGCTGGCGACCACCACGCTGGTGTCCTTCAGCGCATCGGCCACGTTTTCCGGGCCGATGAGGATCTTCATGGGATCGTCCTTGGGAACGGGGAAGCGGGCGGGGTCGGCGTCCTCGGAGAGGTAGCTCATCAGCGGCTGCGCCCGCTCCAGGCTGCGGTACTCGGGCAGCTCCAGCAGATGGGCCAGACCCGAGGTGTGGACGGTGCGCTGCTCCAGGCTCTCCAGCACCTCCATAGCGAAAGACACCACTAAGGAGATAAGCCCATAGGCCTCCCCGGCCGCATGCTGGGCCACCCGCATCAGCTCCGGGGTGATCTCCTCCAGCGTCAGGCCGGTAAAGGTGGTGTTCAGCAGGGTGTTGAGCATCTGAAGCTGGGCTTCCGTCAGGTCGGAGGGCAGGCGGATGAGCCGGTTACGCACGATGTCCGTGTCGGTCATCACCACGATGATGAAAGCGTTGCGCTCCACCATCAGCAGATCGAACCGCCGGATGGTCATGCGGCTCAGACCGGAGGAGAGGGCGAAGGAGGGGTAATTGGTGAGCTGAGACACCACCCGGCCCGCCTGGTCCAGCACACGGTCCAGCTCCTGCATCCGCATGGCCAGGGCCTGGTTGATGCGCTGGGTCTCCTGGAGGGAGAGCTTGTGCTCCTCCATCAGCTCGTTGACATAGAGCCGGTAGCCCTTGGGCGAAGGGATGCGCCCGGCGGAGGTGTGGGGCTTTTCCAACAGGCCCATCGCCTCCAGATCCGCCATTTCGTTGCGGATGGTGGCGGAGGATACCTCCATATCGATGGAGGCGGCGATGGCCTTGGAACCCACCGGCTCCGCCGACTGGATGTAGCTCTCGATGATGGCGCGGAGAATCCGTTTTTTGCGCTCTGTTAAATCCATTCCGGCCACCCTTTCACAATGTTAGCACTCAAACTATCTGAGTGCTAAAGATAATGTAGCACCGTCCCCCGAAAAAGTCAAGTGTTCTGGATGTAAATTAAATGTGAACGTAGAAAATTCAGCAGGCAAAGGGGTGGACTGCAAGTTTCTGGCGTTGACGGGGCGGCGGAACAATGGTATTCTATGTAAAAAAGGAGGGGTGAATCCGTGGACGAGGGCCGAGACTTCACGATTATCGACTATGAGGACCGCTACAAGCAGGCGCTGGAGGACATCTCCCTGCCCTGGCTGCTGGAATACGACCTGCTGGAGCCGGTGGATCTGGAGATGCTGGCGGAGCCCCACCGCTTCCTGTCCGGCGGCGGCCGGGTGCTGCTGGCCCGCTGGGGGGAGGAGATTGTGGGCATGGTCATGCTGGAGCTTCAGGGGAAGGGCCAGTGCGAGCTGCTCAAGTTCGGCGTGAAGGAGGCATACCGGGGCCGGGGCATTGGTACGGCCTTGATGGAGGGGGCGCTCCAGGCCGCCCGGGATGCAGGGCAGAAGAAAGCGGTCCTCACCTCCAACCATCAGCTCAGGGAGGCCCTGCGGCTGTATGAGCGGTTTGGGTTCAAATACGTCACCTATTCTGATAAATGGTTCCAGCTCTCCGACATCCGCATGGAGCGGGAGCTGTGACGAAAAAACTGCGCCAGGTAGCTCCTGGCGCAGTTTTTTAATTAACCAAAAATCATTTCATCGGTTTTGGTGGCATTTAAAAGGCTCTCCAGAGTGGTATATTTCGAGCCCACAAAGAAACAGGAGTCCTTATCGCCCAGGACGACCTTATTGGGCAGAGGAATTGGATCGCCGTCAAAGTAGCATACCTTGCATTCCAGATTGGGGTCATATTTGAACTCCTTGATTTTCGCATAATGGGTGATTGCAGAGATTGGCTGCCCGCGATAGATGGCAATATAGGAGACATGCGCTTCCCGCTCAGGACTTATTTTACATGGATACCAGCAGGCGGGTTCCTCCTGACCCAGAAAGGTCTGCTCAAATCCATTGCCTTTTGAAGAAAAAATGACTGTGTCGAATCGTTCGGCTCTTTTTTCTTTCAAAAGATCGCTTACATTGATATCATGCTCTTCCTGCAAATACTTTTCGGACTCGTTTAGAAACTTGTCAATCGCCTCTTCGATTAAGGTATTCCGGGAAAAGCTCTTTGAATCGCTGATAGAAGAGAACAGCTTTGTAACCATATCAATGTGCTCCAACCTTGTGTCGTCCAGATATACCGCGACTTGCCGTTTTGCTGTTTTGCTGTTTTTAAGTAGCTTGTCAAAATAACCGGTATCTGATTTCTGTTCCATTTCGAAACCTCCTGTCAGTGTTTTGATATCTCCATAATATCATAAAACAATATTTAGATCAATATTAAAAATAATATATAATTCAACATTGAGAAAAGAGGCTGCTCCATTGGATGAACGCCGATAAGGAAGTAGCAGAAACAAATTAACTTAACGACTGACAAACAGGTGCAAAATGGTGTGTCATATATTTGACACACCATTTTTAGCACAAAGCTATATATAGGAAAATATTCTTGCAGTTATTTCTTGTTTTTGTTACAATTATCTACAGGATATTATTGGGGATTGCTGTTGATAGGAGGCGATTATCTTCTTCTTTTATTTTTTCTTTGATGACCTGTATTGGGTTGAAGAAGTGCAACAAGCATTTAAAATGATTTGCATGGATAAGATGCTATCCGACGGTTATTTTGATATGAGCATATATATCTATGGTCGTATCAAGAAAGATGAAATGTATGCAAAACTTGTTGCGCGCAAGTCAAAATACGCTGTATTGTACCGGGGAGCATATCCTAATCAAGACAATGCACGTTCTGTTTGGAATTCAAAAGTGCAAAAGCAAGAAAGTGTTGATAATGAGCAAAAAATCGAACTTACTTATGAAGAGGCAAGTGCCATAGTCAACTGGGTATATAGATCGCTCAGAAACGCTCAGGAAAGGGAGAATTTTACTCAAGAGCTTCTGCGGAGAATAAAAGAATTTCATGGCATTCAAAATAGTGTCCGTTTTTCAAATGGAGTGGCATATAATGCTGCCAAAGTAGAGTTGCATTTCTTTTCATCTGTTTCTGGTGTAAGTTCTTTTATTTCTTCTTTAAAGAAGCGTAACGACACGTTAATTTTTTATAGAGGACACGCAAATCCCAATTATATTCTGCGCCCATCAATTATGCGTACGACTAGCTTGCAAGAAAATGAGAGTGCGTTGTATAACGAATTGCTAATCAACTGCCCTGAGGAATTTGAGAAGTGTCATACCCATTTAGAAAAATTAGTTAAGATGCAACACTATGGTTTGCCAACGCGATTACTAGACATTACTAGAAATTTGTTGGTAGCCTTATTCTTTGCGTGCGAAAGCCAGCCCGAAACCTATGGAGAATTGATATTGATTGCTGCTAACCATCAGGAAATCAAATATCCACAAAGTGATACAGTTTCTATTTTGGCTAGCCTTCCCGTTTTTTCAGCGCAGAAACAGCGTGAGTTCTTTTCGCTAGCGAGTGATGCGCATATTTCTAGCTCACAATTTAACACTGAGATAGCGAGACTGATTCATGAAGTTAGATTAGAGAAACCAGCTTTCCAACCAGAAATAAACAAAAATGATGTTCTTAATAGTTACATTGTTTACGCACTTAAAAACAATAACAGAATTGTGAAACAAGATGGTGCGTTTATTCTTTGCGGGCTTGATAATCAATATGGTTTTCTAGAAAAATTTCGTTATAGAGAACATAACAAAAAAGTAGTTGTATTGATTGATAAGAAGAAAAAAATCCTTGAGCAGTTAGAAACTTTTTCTATCAATCGCGCTTCTCTTTTTCCTGAAATTGAGTGTGTCTCGGAATATCTCAAAAACAAGTATTTATAGCGTAATTGACATTTCTTGTTGACTTCTACGCATTTTAAACCATACTTATGCGAACTTGAATATAATCCATTCTGGGTAGTCCAATCACACTGAAAAAGCCCCGTGTATCGGGCTTTTTTAACCTCTAAATGCGTAGGCACAAATGTCATAATAACAGCGGGCTCAAGCGAATTTCTGCTTGGTTACCACACAGCAAATACAGAGGAAGCCGTCAAGGGTCGAGATGAACGCTCCGCGCCCTTGACGGCTTCCTTTGTCTTTGCTATTTCTTGTTTACGATGACTTCCGTGAGCTTTGCCTGTAAGCGGTGTTTCATGTATTCATCCACCATCACATGAGGTAAACCGTCCAGATCGTAGAGTGTCCGGGTACACAGTTTATTCATGTAGCCGTCATAATATCGCAAGACACTTTCCACGGCCAGCGGATCACCGGCGCGAGCCGTCTCGATCACAGACAAGGGCAACAGTTCCCGCCCGTAGAAAGTTGGCTGCTTCATTTCGCTTTCCTCCCTCCGTCGTCCTCCAATCGTTTCCGCAATTCATTCAGGGCTTTGGTACGGTGCCGCTGGACGGCGCTGCGGGACATTTCTGCAATACTACCTATCTCCCCATCTGTCAGTTCCAACACACAATACAGGATCAAAATGCTTTGCTCCCGTTCCGGCAGGCTGGCAAAGGCATCAGCCACCAGCTCGTCCCGGATATGTAGGGCATAGCCAAAGGCCGAGAACACAAAGCTGTCGCTTGGGTATTCGTCCATCGAGCAGAGTTTGTCCATTTCATACTGGCACAAGGCACTGAACTGGATTGCCCGTTTCCGCTGACGATTTAGTTCCCGGAAATAGTTCATAGCCTCATGGCGGAGAACAGTTTTACAGAACGCGTCAAACCGGCAGCGTTCTCCATAATCGTCAGGGATGTATTTCATTTTCTCACCCCCGATCTGCGGGATAGCGAGAAGGCGGGGCCGGTTGCGCCGCCCACGGTATCTACGTTGCTGCGGCAACTCAGGCCCGCACCGAAAGACCACAGGAAACGACAAAATTCGCCCGGCAGGTTGTAGACCCACTGTGCGAAAATGAAAGTAATATGAAGTTTTCTTATATGGTATAGTTCATACTCGTAGCCGGAGCTGTCACCTGCTGGGCACAGTCTTTTTTTAAGAAGCTATTTTGGTAAAAATCAAGTCGTATCAGCATGGCGGCTTCCTCCGTGGGCCGCCGATCCTGCGCCGGGCAAAAAGAAATGGCGGCTCTGAAAATCAAAGCCGCCGCTTTCATAGGCGTGTTAAAGGGCTGCTTTACGACGGCTTTTTTCTTTTGCCGTCGTGCGGCAGAATGTTATTCAATATTCAATTCAATGTTTCCAGTAAAGTCCTCACACGCAATGCCGATATAATTTCCACCATCAGGAAGTGTAATTGTGTCACTATAAGTTCCGGTTGTTTCAATCAAAGTGACTGCTTCATCAGATCCAGAAATCCAAAATACTTTTGCAGTACCTTCCGTAACCTCCAAAGTGCAGTCAATAGACAGCTCCTTACCGGCTTCTCTCTTTATGGAAGTTCCTCCGAACAAATACTCTGTATCTGAAAAATTCTCATAATCAGCCGTATAAGTTCCCGTATAATCATCGATCCCTTTTTCTTTTGTTCCTTCCAAAGATAACTTTCCTGTAAGCTCTATGGCTCCAGCCGACTGAACGATATTATTATAATGATCGAGAATTTCATCTTTTGAACAGCCAGAAAGCATAAAACTTCCCAAAAGGACAAATGCCAATGCTAAAACTATTTTCTTCATGAAATCATCACCAGCCTTTCTTTGGTGCTGCCTTTTTGGCCTTTTTCTTTGTTTGGGTTGCTTCTCGCTCTTTCATGCACAAAATCAAGATGGCAGAAATAACGACAGCAAGCACAAGACTGCAAGAACAGGTTCCGATATTCCAGTTGACTGCGGTATCATAGCTACGGTAGCCTACCATTCCGAGACTTGCGGTAATCGGATAAAGGTTTGCTAATGTCATATTTCCTGCGGCAAACATCCCTCCATATCCATAGACAAAAGCAATGATTACACCTACTAAAAAGCTGCCTGCCCTCCGACAAGTAAGAGCGATAATCGGCAGAACCGCAAGATATAAAAAGAAATTAACCGCGGTAATCTGCAAGGTTGCCTTTAGTGCTAAGGAAATTTCAAAGCCGGGAAATCCCACAATCATTTCTGCTATGATTGTAAACAGGCTGCATATCAGCCCGAAAATAATAGACAATACGCCGCACACAATCAATTTCCCGGTCAGCAGTTTCTTAAAAGAAACCGGCACAGTCAGAATATTTTTCAATGTGTCATCCGTCTGCTCACGAGAAATCATATATCCAGCAATTAGGCTGATACACATCGGAAAAATCATGGACATATTGTTTTTGATGACCTGTTCTGTAAGATAGGCGAAATCCCAAACGGAACCATCATTCGCCATAGAGGTAAACAAGGTCAGCAGGACGGATAGGAGCATGAGCGCAACGCCCGCCCAAAGGATATGATACCTTTTCAATTTATAAAATTCTGTTTTTACAATGCGAACCATGTTTATTCCCCCCTCTGCTTATATAATCTGTCAATCAGTAAGAACGAAACTAATGCCATGATCCCAAGAATGAATACAACTTGAAATGTTGAAGGAATTAGCCCTGTCATTTGCTCCAAGTCCATTTTTATTCCATGAGCCGCCATATCTCCCGCACTCCAAAATGTAGTCAGTGGCGTGGGCAGAAGCCATAACATGGTTTTAGGCAGTGTGTCAAACAATGCCGTAGCACTCATGTTCAGAACGCTGTAAAAGACACACAGCAAAATGGAAAAAACATAGGTCTTACTGAAAAAGACAACAAGGACAATCAACGGGAGTGTTCCTGCCGTAATGAAAATTCCTGTTTCAACTGCTAAAAACAATTTATAGCCTATTCCATAAACTTCTAATGTTCCAAATCCGCAAAGAATTGTTGCAATGGTAGAAGCCACACAAAAAACAATTCCAAAAAGAAACAGGACAATAATCTTTGCAAGTACCATTTGCGTGCTGGTTACGGGAATTGTACGCAGATTTTTGAATGTATCGTTGTCGCGTTCCATAAAAAACAGGATAGCGGCAATCACTCCGATAATGCAAGGCAGTAAAAACTGGATACCATATCCCAACACCATGTTAAATAGTCCATCGAAAGCATCTGCCTGATCCGTATATCGCTCCATCATAGAGGGCGTTGTCATCAGATAAGTCAGTGGGATTGGAAACAAGAAAGCAGCCAGAATAATCAGCGGAATAAATTTCTTCCGTTTCAATTTCAAAAATTCGCATTTGATTAGTTTAAGCAATTCCTTCGCCCCCTGTCACACGCTTGAAGTAATCTTCAAGACTTTCTTCACAGGTATGCGCCTCCGATACCTCCAATCCGTTTTCTACAAAGGCAGTTACAATTTTCCCCACAGGCAGCTCCAGGTTGTGCAGGCGCAGATTGTGGTCGTCCTGTATGGAAAAATGGTTTTCATGGAAATTGCGTTCCAATATTCTTGCCGCCTGTGCAGTATCAGAGAGCGTAAACCGGATATGCTTACTGCTTTTTTGCTCCAGCTCAGCAAGGCTTTCTTCTTCCAGCAATGCGCCGTGGTCGATAATTCCAATATCGTCAGCCAGCAAGGAAATCTCCGAAAGAATGTGACTGGAAATCAAAATGGTTTTTCCTCTTGCGTCGCAAAGCTCCCGAATAAAGGAGCGTACCTCCGCAATACCGATGGGATCGAGGCCGTTGATTGGCTCATCCAAAATCAAAAGTTCTGGATCGTGCATAACGGCAAGGGCGATGGCAAGCCGTTGCTTCATACCAAGAGAATACTGAGAAAAGAGCTTTTTATCTTTGTAGGGCAGTCCTACCAGATCAAGAGCGTCTTTGATGGCATGATTGTTTGGTACGCCCCGCAGGGTAGCAAAGATACGCAGGTTCTCTGTGTCGGTCAGATTGGGATAAAAGCCAGGGGACTCAATCAGGCTGCCGATACGGGGCAACAATTTCTTTTCATTCCCCTGCAAGGGCTTTCCCCAGATTTTGACCTCTCCGGAAGTCGGCTTCGTTAAGCCCAACAGCATTTTCATGGTAGTGGTTTTTCCGGCTCCGTTTCTGCCCAGCAGACCATAAATTCTCCCACGCTTCACATGGATATTTAAGTCAGCCACACTCTTTTGCGAGCCGTATTGCTTCGTCAGATTTTTTGTTTCAATGATGTAATTTGTATCCATATTCAAAACCTCCTGTTCTGTAAGGTATTCTATCACGCCAACCTTGCATTAACCTTGCCGCAACCTTGCATTAACCTTGCAATTTGAAATCCGGTAAAATGAAAAAGGTTCCCGCCATAAAGACGGGAACCCGCTTAAATCTCCAAAGGAAAAAACAACATAAATTTAGTGCCTTCTCCCGGAAAACTTTCAACTGCTATGCTTCCACCCATTTTTTCTACAAGCTGATGGACAATAGAAAGACCAAGACCGCTGCCTTTTTCAGAGCGTCCTTTATCACACTTATAAAGCCGTTCAAAAATGTGTTTCAAATCTTCTTTCTCAATTCCCACTCCATTGTCTGCCAGCAACAGTTCCATGTTGTTTTCCTTCTTCGATAGGGAAATTTTAATTTTGTCCGCATGGCTGTGAGCGATTACATTTTGAATGAGATTATTGATGATTCTCATATAGCTGTCCATATCCAATTTTACCCGAACAGGCTGTTCGGGAATATCAATGTCATAATCAACCTGTTTATCCTCAAAAATCGGTATCCAGTCAATCAGGATATTTCTTGTCAGCTCTGCGGCCTCAACGCTCTGGATCTCCAAAGCAAACTCGTCGGAATTTAACTTGAACCAGTCAAAGAGTACATCAATATATTCTTTCAAATCATGGGCTTTCCGGCGGGCGATTTCGATATAATCATCCCGATCTTTTCCTGTGACCAGTCCTTTGTGTGCAGCGTCAAGATACCCAATCAGAGTGGTAAGGGGCGTCCGAACATCATGGGAAAGACTCGTCATAAGCTGGCGGTTGGTTTCTTCTGTCTGGCGTACAGTTGAAAGTCTGCTTTCATAGGACACAACGATCTCATTGATTTCATAGGCAAGAGGTGCTGTCAGTTCATTTGTTGCAGACAAAATACGCCGATTGCCATTTCCATTTTTCACATCAACCAGCGCATCGGTCATTTCTGCTATTTGTTTTTTTACGCGCCGAACGAGAACGATGGAGGTCAGCACAGCCAAAACAGCAATCACAATGGACAAGAAAACGATGATTTCCATGCTGGCTACACCTCCTTATTAAACCGGTAGCCAATCCCTTTGACCGTTTGTATATATTTTGGGCTTGAAGGATTGACTTCTAATTTTTTACGAAGCCGACTGATAATCGCCATAATGTTACTGTCATCATAGAAATATTCTTCGCCCCAAACTTCCTCATAAATCTGCTGCTTGGTCAAAATTTTTCCTTGATGCTTTGCACAGTACAGGAGCAGATCAAATTCCTTTGGTGGAAGTTCAAAAGTGCCATTTTCCGTCGTAACAGAACGATTTTCAAGGTCAATTTGCAATCCATCAAAATCCAGTTTTTGCACAGCTCCGGCTTGATGATTAAAACGGGTGTAGCGGCGAATGAGGGACGCAATACGGGCAATCAGTTCGTCCATATCAAACGGTTTTGTCAGATAATCGTCCGCCCCGGCCCGTAAGCCCCGCACTTTAGAAATGCTGTCATTTTTGGATGTAAACATCAAAATCGGCAGGCTGTTCTCTTTACGGATTTCTTCCAGCGTTTCAAATCCATCCATACCGGGCATCATCACATCCAGCACTACAAGCTGATACTCCTGCTCTTTTAATTTCTGCAAGCCCTCTTTTCCGGTATTACAAAAATCAGCTTCAATATTTTCTGATAGCACACTGCGTTTAATCAAAGCGCACAGTTCTCTGTCATCATCTATAATCAAAATTTTATTCATGGCACAGTTCTCTCCCTTGTTTTGTCCGACCATCAAGCGGCTTCTCCGCAGTTTTTGGGAGCAGCCAAACACCAGCCATCTTCACAGCGCTGGAGATACGCCCACCGGCACAATAATAATTTACCCTACGAGGTGTCACGCCCCATTTTTCGCTTGCCTCTTTGACTGTTATGTAATCCATGTCTGCACCTCCGATAATAGTATTATAGTTCTTACAAAAGAACGATACAAGAAACGGAATGTAAAATTAAAAGTTTTCATTTTGCGGGCAGATTCTGTCCCTTCCAGCGTTATATTGGCGAAGCAAAAAACAAGGGTTTGGGAAGCTCCCAACAAGCAAAAATCTCCGCTCCGGCAGCAGGCCGGAAACGGAGATTTTGCGGGAGTGTGGCTACACTCCCTATGCTTGCTCTGTTGTGGCTTTCCCGGAAAGGACGGGAATGGAATGGAATGGAACAGAAGCCAAAAGTACAAGAGAACGATTATCTCCCGAAAAGAGGAAATCCGCTGCAAGAAACTATCTGCTACAAGATCGGCGGGACGGTCTTTGAAATCGAAACTTCCTGCGGTGGAACGGAAGCGCTCTATGACAAAATGGTGCGGCTCATCCGCTCGGAAACCATCACAGATGCTGACAAAGACCACAAAGCACGGTATAATAAGGACAGCAACCTGTTTGTCGGGCGTTCATTACAGGAGGAATGAACCATGACAGCAAACACAAACTATCCCGACAACATCACCGCTTTATACGCCCGCCTGTCCCAAGAGGATGCGCTGGACGGCGAGAGCAACAGCATTGCCAATCAGAAGAAAATCCTGCTCAAATACGCAACGGACAATCATTTTTCCAATCCCACATTTTTCATTGATGACGGCGTTTCCGGTGTAACTTTCGATAGACCCGGTTGGAATGAGATGATACGCCTTGCAGAAGCGGGGAAAGTCCAGACCGTTATTGTCAAAGATATGTCCCGCATGGGACGGGATTACCTGAAAGTGGGCTACTATACCGAGAGTTTCTTTGCGGAACGTGATATTCGATATATCGCCATCAATGACGGTGTGGACAGCGACAAGGGGGACAACGATTTTACCCCTTTTCGCAATCTGTTCAACGACTTCTACGCGCGCGATACCAGCAAGAAAATCCGTGCCGTCATGCGTGCCAAAGGAAACGCTGGGGAACACCTCTGCACCAACCCGCCCTACGGGTATATGAAAGACCCAGCGGACAAAAAGAAGTGGATTGTGGACGAGGAAGCTGCCGAGATCGTCAAGCGTATTTTTGACCTGTGCATTGCGGGAAAAGGCCCCATGCAGATTGCCAAGCTGCTGACCGCCGAACGTGTCCTGACTGTCAAGGCACATTATGCCCAGCGTGCCGGAAAACCGTTGCCTGAAAAACCGTATCACTGGGACCCGAAATCTGTGGCGGGAATATTGGAACGTCCTGAGTACACCGGCTGTACAGTGAACTTCAAGACCTATTCCAAGTCCCACAAACTGAAAAAGCGACTGCATAACGTCCCGGAAAACCAGCGGATTTTCCCCAATACACAGCCTGCCATTATTGATGAACAAGTCTTTGTGCGGGTACAAGAATTACGGGAGAACAAGCGCCGTCCGGCCAAGCAAGCTGAACGGCAAGGGCTGTTTTCTGGCCTGCTGTACTGCGCCGATTGCGGAAGCAAACTGCATTTCGCTACAGGCAAAAACATGACGCCGCAGCAAGACTGCTATCGGTGTTCCCGGTATAAGAGCAATACAGGCGACTGTACCATGCACTTCATCCGGGAAGAAACGCTGAAACTGTTTGTTTTGCAGCGGATTTTCGATGTGACAGCTCTGTTCTTTGACGATGCTATGGCATTTGAGGAAGCCGCGAAAAAGCAGCACTTCCAAGAAGCCGAAAAAGAGGCTCAGAAACGCAAGCGTGAAATCGCCCAAGCGGAAAAACGCATTGCTGAACTTGACCGCATTTTCAAGCGCATCTATGAGGATGACATCAGCGGGACGATCAGCCATGAACGGTTCTTGAAACTCTCCGCTGATTATGAAGCGGAACAAAGAGAACTGACAGAGCAGGTTAAGACATGGCAGGAAGTGGTAGAAACCTTTGAACAGGATCGATCCGACTTTGACAGCTTTGCAGCCATTGTACGGAAATATGTGGGTATCCGGGAATTGACACCCACCATCGTCAATGAGTTTGTAAAGAAGATTATCGTCCATGCGCCGGATAAGTTCAGCGGTCACCGCAGGCAGAAGATTGAACTAGTCTGGAACTTCATCGGAGAAGTCAACCTGCCCGGCGACGATCAGACTGTGGAACGGCAAAGAAAAGACAGGACGGCATGACCTTTCAGCCATGCCGTCCTGCGACAATCAAATTACTTCCTTATGGGGGCGCGCCTTTATGGAGCAGCCTCTTTTTCTTGAGTCGAAAATTGGGTGACGTCGTTGATCCACTCCCGGGAGCGGAGGCGGTACAGGCCAATGCCGAACTTCACGAACTGCTCGGCCATGATGCCCACATAGACCCAGAAGATGCCCCACTGGAACACCAGGCCGAACAGGGCGGCCAGGGGGAGGGAGACGAACCACAGGGGGGTGGTGTCGATGATGGTGGCGGCCCGCACGTCGCCGCCGCCCCGCAGAACGCCCACGGTGTTGACCGAGTCGAAGGCCCGCAGGGCCAGAAAGACGCCGATGAAGGTCAGCATCATGGTGGTGATGGAGCCGGCGGTCTCTGACAGGTGGAAGAAGGGGTAGACCAGCCAGGGGAAGACGAACCAGGCCCCCAGGATCAGGGGAATGCCGATGATCAGGCCGCAGAGGAAGGCCAGGGTGTCCAGGGTGGCCCCCACCTCGTAGACGTGCTCCCGCCGGCCTGCGCCGATCTCCCGGCCCACGATGATGGCGGTGGTGTTGCCGATGGCGAAGATGGCCACGGTACAGAGATCCTCAATGTTGCCCGCCAGGGCGCGGGCGGCCAGGATCTCGGTGGACCCCTCCATGTGGCCCATGATGACCTTGTAGAGGGAGGTGCCCAGGCCCCAGAGGGTCTCGTTGAGCACCACCGGCCCGGAGTAGTGGAGAAATTTGGCCAGCAGGGCGCGGCCCGGCCGGAAGAGCACGGCGGGCTTGAGCCGGAAGCGCCGGTTGGTCAAGGCGTAGGAGAGCATGATGACGAACTCCAACACGCGGGCGGACAGGGTAGCCACCGCCGCGCCCACCACGCCCAGGGCGGGAGCGCCCAGGTTGCCGAAGATGAACACCCAGTTGAGGAAGGCGTTGGTCAGCATGGACACGCCGAAGATGATCATGCCCAGCTTGGGGTTCTCCATGGAGCGGTGGGCGCCCACGTACACACCGGTGAGGCTGTTGAAAATATAGGAGAAGCCCACGATGCGGGCGTACTGAGCCGCCAGGGGTACCAGCTCCTGGTTGTCGGTGAGAAGGCCCATCAGCTGCTCCGGCAGGAAGAACATGACGGAGGCAAAGGCCAGGGAGATGGCCCCCGCCACATAGCAGCCCAGGCCGATGACCCGGTTGATGGACTCGGTGTCCCCCTTGCCCCAGAACTGGCTGATGAGGACGGAGGAGCCGCTCTGGAGTCCGAAAATGACCAACTGGATGACGAAGACGGGGATGTTGGCCACCAGCACGGCGGCCAGGGGGGCTTCCCCCAGGGCACCCACCATGAAGGTGTCGATCAGCCCCAGCAGGGTGGTGCACAGATTCTGGAGCAGGATGGGCAGGGCCAGCCGCGCCACGTTGCGGTAGAAGGCCGCCCCCCGGTTCATATAGTGGAACAAACGCTCACCTCGCTGCAATTCTGGTCTTGGTGATTTCGGTCAGTCCCCCGGCCAGGGCGTCCACGTCGGCGCGGGTGCTCTCCGGGGAGAAGGAGACGCGGAGCACCCCCATCAGGGTGCGCTTGGGCAGGCCCAGGGCCGCAAACACGTGGCTGGGCTTCCCGCGGTGGCAGGCCGAGCCGGAGGAGACGTACACCCCCCGGTCGGACAGCTCCCGCACCAGCATTTCGCTGGGGTAGCCGGGCAGGGAGACGGCGCAGATGTGGGGGGCGTCCCCCCGGCTGATGATCTCCAGCCCGGGGACGGCAGAGAGCGATTCCAACGCGTATTCTTTGATTTCCTGAATACGAGCGGGATAGTCCTCCTGCCACGCCGCGCAGGCGGCCGCCAGGGCCGCGGCCTGGGCAGTGGGCTCGGTGCCGGGCCGCAGCCCGCCCTCCTGCCCGCCGCCCGTCAGCAGGGGCTTGAGGTTCAGACCCCGGCGGATGTACTGTACGCCGATGCCCTTGGGGGCGCGGATTTTATGGCCGCTGAGGGTGAGCAGATCCACCCCCAGCTCCGCCGGGGTGAAGGGCACCTTCAGAAAGGCCTGCACCGCGTCGCAGTGGAGCAGGGCGGGGGAGCCGGCGTCCCGGATGGCCTGGGCGGCCTCCGCCACGGGGAGAAGGGTACCCAGCTCGTTGTTCACCAGCATCATGGACACCAGCACCGTATCGGGCCGCAGGGCGGCCCGGAGGGCGTCGGGGGACACGTGGCCGCTCCGATCCGGCTTGAGGTAGGTCACCTCATACCCCTGGGCGGCCAGGGCCTTCACCGGCTCCAGCACGGCGGCGTGCTCGATGGCGGTGGTGATGATGTGCCGTCCCTTCCGCCGTCCGTAGTCCGCGGCGGCCCGGACGGCCCAGTTGTCCCCCTCGGTGCCGCAGGAGGTGAAGACCAGCTCCTCCGGCGCGCAGCCCAGGCGGCCGGCCACGGCGGCGCGGTGCTCCTTCAGCGCGGCGGCGGCGGCCTGCCCCAGGGCATACCCGGAGGAGGGGTTGCCGTACCCCTCAGTCATGGCCTCCAGGGCGGCCCGGGCGGCCTCCGGACACACCCGGGTGGTGGCGGCATTATCTAAATATACGGGCATGGTGCGGTCACCTCATCCATGGATGGAATAAAGACAGCATTAAACATTTTATGCTCTGCCCGGTTGAAAGTCAAGGCCCGCCCCGGTTTTGGGCGGGCCTTGGTGCCTATTGGGAAAAGGATGCGTAGGGATCGGCCGTGTGGACGGCGCGCTCCGAAAGGATTTGCAGCAGCTCCACTACCACGCCGGAGGGAAGGATGTAATAGGCCCATTCCTGTGTGTCTCCAGGGGCGTAACCGTCGTAAAATGCCGCCCGGCCGTCGGCCCAAAGGAAGAGCTCATATTGCTCGCCGAAGCGGAGGGAGAGCTCCGGCTCCCCGGCGGAAAAGGCCGGGATGGAGCTCCAGTCCTCGGAACGGAGCAGAGTACCCAGCCCGGAGCCCTCCTCCAGTTCATAATAGAAGCCGTCGCCGGTGCGGAGCAGGGTGCTAGACTCCAGATGCTCCGCCGCGGACTGGGGCAGCAGGCTGGGATTTTCCTTCCGCAGGAAGCCGGGCAGTCCGTTCAGGGCGTACCAGAGCCAGCCGCATCCGGCCGCCGCCAGCAGGGTGAGCGCAAGCCCCACGGCCAGGGCGGCCCCGGCGCGGCGCCTGACCCGGCGGTTCTCCTGTTCTGTCATGGTATCTCCCTCCTTTCTGCCAGTATAACACAGAGCGGGCGGGAGAGCGTTACAAAATAAAAAAGAATCACGAACGGCTTGACGCCGGGGGCAGGAAACGCCGCCACAGCCCGGAGTGGAAGAAGAGAAGACCCAGCAGGACAGTGAAGAGCTCCTCCGCCTCCGGCAGACAACATAGCCAGGCGGAGTGGAGAACCCCGCCTGCGGTGCCGATGCGCCGGTGAGAGAGAAATCAGCGTTCCATATTTAACTCCGAACAACGGTTTACCTGTCTTAATGTTCGGAGCGGAGTTCGATGCAGAGGGGACGCGCCATAACCGTCCCGCTTTTCCTGTGGGATGGGATCAGTTTGCCGCCCTGCGGCAGGGAGATCAAGAGGGTGTACGATGAACCTCCGAGTCGTTGGCATATATCTGGAAATTCAGCCCCTCCATGGCGGGAACATAGGCCGCCGCGACCCCGGCAAAGCGGGAGGCGTCCACGCCCTCATGCATTAGGCCCTCCACATAGGTGTCCCAGTAGTCCTGGGTGAAGAGGATGCGGTACACCGGCTGGAAATAGGTCTGATAGTCCTGCGTGGTATACTCCAGGGTGACTTGCAGGATCTCCGCCCGCTCCGGGCAGTCCGTTTCCATGGTGCTCCAATAGTCGCCGGAGCGGAAGCGGGCCACCGCCTCCTCCGCCGTACAGATGGGGTAGACGCCGCAGGGGGCGCCGGGCGGAAGGGTAAGCTGGACCGCGTTCCCGTCGCGGATCGAGAAGCGGCGGAAGCTGTAATCATACAGCTGCTGCGCCAGCGGCGCGTCGGGATCGCGATAGTAGAAGGTGCGGGTGACAGAAGGAGAGCCGTCATAGCTGTACTCCACCGCCGACTCCACGTCCCACCGCTCCGTATTCGTGCCGGGGTACAGTCCATACAGGGTTACCGGAGAAAACGCCGCGTCCAATAGATCCAGACGGGATTGCCCGTACAGCCGAAGGGTCTCCCCGCCGGAGCCGTCGGCCCACAGGGCGGGGGCCCAGCCCTGGGAGGGCTCCGCCGTGCCCTCCCGCCACTGGATAGAGGTGACGGTGCGCCCCAAGGCCCCGGCCAGCTCCTCCAGCAGGGTTCGCTGCTCCTCCTCCGTGGGGCGGGGATTGCGGTAGACGGGTAGCTCGGTGAGCTCGTCCAGGCCGGCGGTGGTGCAGCTCCCCATCTGCTGGGCGGGATCCTCCACGATAGTAATCCAGCCCCCCGCGTCGGGCAGGCTCCACACGTCGGCGGGCGGAGTGTGGGCTGGCGCGGGGGTGCGGGCCACGCCGGGGGTGCCGGAGGGCTCCACGGCCGGGACGTGGGCGGGCAGGGAGAGGCCCCACCAAAGCCCGCCGGCAAAGAGGACGGCGCACGCTGCGGCGGCCGCGGCCCGGAGCAG
>OBYU01000330.1_pt1 | contig 18009 bp, 13 predicted proteins | sample 1501421 | NCBI WGS metagenome assembly OBYU01 (sample SAMEA2580207, study PRJEB22360) | human gut metagenome | biome: human gut; feature: human-associated habitat; material: faeces | place: Denmark | collected 2008/2010
TACACCTGTAAATCAATACGGTCTAATAAAGGCCCCGACAGTTTACGGTGATAACGCTCGATCTCAAACTGCTTACACGAACATTCCCGCTTTTTATCACCCAGATAGCCACAGGGACATGGGTTCTGCGCTGTGCACATAATAAAATTAGCAGGAAAAGTAAGCGATGCCTGTACGCGGCTGATCGTCACATAACCATCTTCCAGCGGCTGACGCAGCACCTCCAAAGCAGTACGCGAAAATTCAGGAAACTCATCTAAAAATAAAACACCATGATGGCTCAATGTCACTTCTCCAGGCCGCGGCACACTGCCGCCACCTATAAGCGCGCTTGAAGAAATCGTATGATGCGGACTGCGAAATGGACGTTCCAGCATCACCCGTTCCTGCCGCTGCAGCAAACCTGCAATACTGTAGATTTTTGTTACCTCCAGCGCCTCAGCCTCTGTCAGCGGCGGTAAAATAGTTGGCAGCCGACGTGCCAGCATAGTTTTACCGCTGCCGGGAGATCCTACCATCAAAATATTATGTCCCCCTGCCGCTGCAATTTCCAGTGCTCTTTTTACTACCTGCTGCCCGCGCACTTCCGCAAAATCCACATCATAGACACTGGTTGCTGCCGCGCAGATAGCTTCCTTATCCCGTACATCCAGAAACTTTTCACCCCGCAGATGCTCTACCAATTCAAGCAGCGATGCAGGTATCAGCACATCAATACCGTCAACAAGCCGTCCTTCAGCGCAGTTGCCTGCAGGGATCACAATGTTTTTCCTGCCAATGTCACGTGCATGCAGAATCATTGGCAATACGCCTGCAATCTGCCTGATTGTCCCATCCAGTGCCAGTTCGCCCACAAAAATAGTATCATCAACCTGCTCCTGCTGTAAAACACCGCTGCTGACTAAAATACCAACAGCAATAGGAAGATCAAGACCGGAACCATCCTTTTTCAAATCAGCCGGAGCCAGATTTACAGTAATCCTGGTCATCGGAAAGATCAGACCCGAATTTTTCAGTGCAGCCCGTACCCGTTCCCGAGATTCTTTGACTGACGTATCAGGCAAACCCACAATATCAAAGCTCGGCAGCCCGTTAGAAATATCCACTTCGACAATGATCTGTTCACCATTGATACCGCAGGTTGTTTCTCCATAAACTTTAGCGTACATAAAAACGCCTCCTCTTATTTTAAAAACAGTGCGGTAAATGGTGTAATCTTGCCACATTGCCCTCAACTAAAATTTCGATCACATCAAAACTGAGCATTTGCTGATGCCTGTTTTCCTGCTGCAAATAAAAAAGCGCCGCACTCCTGATTTTCTGCTGCTTGGCGTATGTAACCGCCAGACGGGGCAGCCCAAAATTCAGGTTGCGGCGTGTTTTTACTTCTACAAAACTAAGCTCGCCGCCTTTAGCGGCAATAATATCGATCTCGCCATAACGGCAGCGGTAATTACGACGGCAGATAACGTAACCTTTACGTTCTAAATAAGCGCAGGCAGCGTCCTCACCTTTTTTCCCCAGCCTTTGCCGCGCTTCCGTCACTTCTCTGACACCGGCGAAAACAGCCTGTTACCTTCATGTTCAGCAGGAGGCAGATGCATACTTTTAATGGGCTCATAACTGCGGCGATGCCACTTAGTCGCTCCAAACTCAGCAATTGCCTGCATATGCTCCCTGCTGCCATAACCCTTGTTACCGGCAAAACCATACTGAGGATATTGTTCAGCCAGTTCTATCATCATCCGGTCACGAGTGACCTTGGCAATAATAGAAGCAGCAGCTATCGAAGCACTCAGCGCGTCACCGTGAATCAAGGAAACTGTTTCAATGCCGGCCGATACGATCGGCATTGCATCTACCAGCGCCACCTGCGGCTTAATCGCAAGATGTTCCAGAACCTCAGTCATTCCCTGCTTCGTAGCCTGATAAATATTCAGCTCGTCAATATTGCTGATACTGACTACATTTACAGAAACAGACAGTGCTTTGGCAAGTACTTCGTCATAAAGCTGCTCGCGCTTTACTGACGAAAGCTGCTTGGAATCATTAAGTCCGCTGATAAATACCTCCTGCGGTAAAATAACAGCCGCTATCACCAACGGCCCTGCCAAAGGTCCCCGTCCTGCTTCGTCGATCCCGGCAATATACTGTGCCCCCTGATCGTAATATTTACGTTCATAGGCCAGCATCTCCGTAAAACGCTGCTGCTCTAAACGCAGCTTTTCCTGCCTTTTATGATAAGCGGCAACCAGCTTCTGCACACCGCTGCGCTCATCGGCAGCAAGTTCTGCCACCTGATCCGGGTCAGGTTCTCCCGCCAAAATCTCCTTTACCTCGCTGATCTTCATTATTCCCACCCCTAATTAAAAAGGCCGCGTTGCAGCGGCCTTAATTATTTTCACTCGGTTCATCTAAAGTAAAACGCCCTAAGCGTCCTGTACGAAAATCACGCAATACCAGCTGGATAACCTTATCAATGTCAAGCACACCGCCGGCCTTCAGGCAGCCGCGCGCAACGGCTATTTTAGACATTACCTCACGCACAGGCTCAGCTTCTGAAAAATCAATAGCGTACTTTACACGCAGATCCTCCGGATAGATATGCATCAAACGTTCAAGCAACAGCTCTACTGCTGTTTCCCTGTCATAAACATCCTCTTTGATCGCTCCCGTTACTGCCAGACAAAAGCCTACTTCCGGATCTTCAAATTTCGGCCACAAAACACCTGGGGTATACAAAAGCTAACGACCTTTGGCGATAGCCACTTAAAAACAGCCCTGACCTCGAGTCACACCAGGTCTGTCCGCTGCCACAACTTTATTTTTACCGACCAAACGATTGATCAAAGTAGACTTACCTACATTCGGCACACCCACGATCATAACACGGATCGAACGATTGCGTACACCTTTTCTCAGCCACTTATCCGTGACAGGCCTGGCCACCTGCTGGATCGCAGCCACCATCTGTTTTACGCCCTTACCGGTGCTGCAATCTACCTTACAGACAGGCAAACCGCTGTTTTTAAAAGTCTGCAGCCATTTTTCAGTCTTTTCCGGATCAGCCATATCGATCTTATTCAAAGCAACGACCTTGGGTTTATCCCCCAGCATCTGAATCAGCATCGGATTGCTGCTGGAACGTGGGATCCGCGCATCCAGCATTTCAACCACAACATCAACCAGCTTTAACTGCTGTTCCATCATCCGTTTCGCCTTCGTCATATGACCGGGAAACCATTGTATCTTAAAATCCATAATTATCTCCTCGACCGCCTATCAAGGCAGCATACGCCATCTTTCAACAGGCCAGAAAGCAACAACTGCTTCGCCTTTTACAAGCTTCAGCGGCACGAAATCAACATCGGCAAAACGGCTGTCTTCAGAATTATTACGGTTATCTCCCAAAACGAAGATATGCCCCTGAGGCACAACAGATTTTCTGTAATTAGACTTATTCGGGCCCTTCGGATCATCCTTGTAAATATAATTTTCTTCGATCACACTGCCGTTGACCAGAACCTTACCGTCACGCATCTCAATAGTATCACCGCCGGTCGCGATAACACGTTTAATAAAATCGCGGCTTTCATCCTTCGGATAACGGAAAACGACGATCTCACCCTTTTTCGGCTCGGTAAAGAAATATTTATACTTGCTGACGATCAGGCGCTCGTGGCTTTCCAGCGTCGGATACATCGACGTACCCTCGACCATATAAGGCTCTACCACAAACGTACGGATACAAAAAGCCAGCGCTACGGCTACAATGATCGAAACCAGCCAGTCGCTGATAGTATCCTGCCAAGATGTTCCTGATTTTTTAGTACTCATATATACTCCCTCTTATTCCAACGCATCAACTGAATCGGTGCGGTCTCTTTTATTTTTGCAAACGTACTCACAACGTTCGCAACACCGTTTCTACGTTAACAAACATTAGTGGATTTGTCAATCGCCAAAGGCAAATTGTCGAAAAAATTTTACATTAATATAGTGTTTTTTCTTGCCCAAAACAGTCGCTTGCGGTAAAATACATAAGTATTAGCTTTTCCAAAATCATCATTAAATAGGCAGGATATAACCCGCCTGTGTAGAATATTATAATGTTACTATTATAACAAAATTACAAGTTTCCAAGATGTAAGGAGAGATCACCATGGTCAAAATCGCTGTTATCGGCAGCTGTTCCATCGACCTCACAGTAGAAGCAGGCAAACGGCCTGCAGCCGGCGAAACAATAGTCGGCAGCAGGCTCATAGTTTCACCAGGAGGCAAAGGCGCTAATCAGGCCGTTGCCGCCGCACGGTTAGGAGCCCAGGGACACATGATAGGCTGCGTAGGCGACGATGCTTACGGCACCATGATCATCAACAACCTGAAAACCAACAACGTCGATACCGGTTATGTCAGCGTCCTGCCCGGACAGAACAGCGGTACTGCCCATATCACCCTTGCCGAAGGCGACAACAGTATTATCGTCATCAAAGGCGCCAATGATCTGGTCATGCCCAAACATATCGATACTGCCTGGAACGTCATTGCCGCCGCAGACCTGGTCATGCTCCAGCACGAAATACCGCTGCCCACCATCGATTACATCATCGGCAAATGTGCAGCGGCAGGAATCAGCGTACTTTTAAATCCGGCTCCCGTGCAGCCCGTTCCTTCTGAATGGCTGGATAAAGTCACCTATGTGACCCCCAATGAACACGAAGCCGAAGCCCTTTATCCCGGTAAGACCAGCGAAGAAATCCTGCTGATGCAGGAAGAACGCTTCTTTATGACACTTGGCAAAGCAGGCGTTGCTTATGCTAAAAACGGCAAAGTACACACTGTTCCCGCATTCGTCGTTAATGCCCAGGATACCACAGGCGCAGGCGATACCTTCAACAGTGCTTTTGCCGTCGCAAGATGCGAAGGACGCAGCCTAGACGACAGTATACGGTTTGCCAACGCCGCAGCGGCCCTCTCCGTTCAGAAGCTGGGCGCACAAGGCGGTATGCCCTATCTTAAAGATGTAGAAAGGATGCTTGGAGAATGCAAAAAATAGGAATCCTCAACAGCGACATCGCCAAAGTCCTGGCTGACTTAGGCCATACTGACACTATCGTTATCGGCGACTGCGGCCTTCCGGTTCCGGCCGGTGTCCCCAAAATCGATCTGGCTCTGAAACCAGGTACTCCTTCCTTTTTAGATGTCCTTACAGAAGTGCTGAAATATATGGAAGTCGAAAAAATACATATCGCTTCCGAAATGGAAAGTAAAAATCCTGCTACATGGCAGAAAATGCAGGAGCTTTTTGAAGGTAAGGAACAGATCCTTAGCGACCACGAAGCCTTCAAAGCCGCTGCCAAAATTGCTAAAGCAGTGATCCGCACCGGCGAGATCACCCCCTACGCCAACATTATCCTGCACGCAGGCGTTATTTTCTAAAATCGATTTTACAGCAAAGGAGTTTTGCGACTAATGGAAATCACCATGAAGGGTATTTCAAAAGCCTTCGGCTCCAACGAAGTACTCAAAGGCGTCGACCTGACCTTAAAATCAGGAGAGATCCACGCTCTGATGGGTGAAAACGGCGCCGGTAAATCCACCCTTATGAACATCCTTACGGGTATCCATAAAGCCGACAGCGGCACGATCTGCGTAGACGGACGGGAAATAAGCTTCAAAAACGCACTCGAAGCCGAAAAATGCGGCATCGCTTTCATCCATCAGGAACTTAATATCTGGCCCAATCTCTCTATTCTCGAAAATCTGTTTTTGATGCAGAACGTAACCAACAGTTTCGGAATGCTTGACTTCAAAAAAATGCGCAGGCTGGCTGAAGAAAAATGCAGTCAAATGGGTATTACACTGCCTTTTGACGCAGAAGCAGGCGAATGCAGCGTTGGTCAGCAGCAAATGACAGAAATCATGCGTAACCTGATGCTTGATGCCAAAGTCGTCATCATGGATGAACCTACGGCCGCCCTGACAGAACGTGAAACAGAAAAACTGTTTGCCGTAATGCACGCGCTTAAAGACAAAGGCGTTGCCATCGTCTACATCTCGCATCGAATGGAAGAAGTATTCGCCCACTGCAATACCATCACCGTAATGCGCGACGGCTACGCTATCAGCAGCAAACCCACCCGCGAAACCAATATGGAACAGGTGGTCCGCGACATGGTCGGCCGTTCTATTACCGAATATTACCCCGGACGCACAAACGAACCCGGCGAAATAGTCCTGGAAGTCAAAAACTTCTGTCAAGAAGGACTGTTCAACAATATCTCCTTCAAACTGCGTAAAGGCGAGATCCTCGGCGTAGCAGGGCTGATGGGAGCAGGCAGGACCGAGATCATGCGGGCCCTGTTCGGCGTCGATTCCTGCAAGCACGGTGAAGTTTACCTGCATGGGAAAAAAGTCTGTATCCAAAAACCGGAAGACGCCATCAAAGCAGGCATCGGCTTCATCACCGAAAACCGTAAAAGTGAGGGCCTGATCCTCGACTTCTCCATCTCCAGAAATATTGCGCTGCCCAGTGTCGATACCTTTGCTAAACGCAGCGTGATCAACGCCAAAAACGAAACAGCCTTCTCCGAAGCGCTTTCTAAAAAACTGGGTGTCAAAACCGCATCGATCGACCTGGAAGCAGGCGCACTATCAGGCGGCAACCAGCAAAAGGTCGTCATTGCCAAATGGATCGGTATGAATCCATCAATCATTATTATGGATGAACCGACACGCGGTATCGATGTCGGCGCCAAGCGCGACATCTACGATCTAATGAACGAACTGACCTCTCAGGGCGTCGCCATCATCATGGTCTCCTCCGAACTGCCGGAAGTTATCGGCATGAGCGACCGCATCCTCGTTATCCACGAAGGTAAGATCGCCGGAGAGCTGGACCACGAAGAAGCGACACAAGAAAAAATAATCACCCTTGCCACAGGAGGACAGTAAATAATGAATATTAAAGAACGTATCCGTAAAATGGGCCCCTTTATTGCCCTTGTCGTAACCTTTATCGTCATAGCCGCCTTAAACGACAGTTTTGTCGATCCCAATAACCTGAAAAACCTGCTGCGTCAGGTTTCCATCAACGCCCTTATTTCTTTCGGTATGACCTTTGTCATCCTGACAGGCGGCATCGACCTGTCTGTCGGCAGCCTGCTGGCACTTTCAAGCGCCCTGATGGGCAGCCTGATCGTCAGCGGCATGAATCCGATGCTGGCGATCCTTGCTGCCTGCTTCATAGGCATGGGCCTTGGCGCTGTCAACGGCTTAGTCATTGCTTACGGCAAAGTAGCACCCTTTATCGCTACGCTCGCCACCATGACCATTTATCGCGGTCTGACACTGGTATATACCAATGGTAACCCTATCAGCGGTCTCAGTGACGACACTATGTTCCACGACTTCGGTCAGGGCTTTTTCATGGGATTGCCAGTACCTGCAATCATCATGCTGCTGGCATTTGCCGTTTCCTGGTTCATCCTTAGGAAAACTCCTTTGGGCCGTAAAATCTACGCAGTCGGCGGCAACGAAAAAGTTTCCTTCATCGCCGGCATCAAAATAGAACGTGTCAAAATCTTTGTTTATGCAATCACCGGTTTCTTCTGCGCTCTGGCAGGCGCAGTCCTCACCTCACGTCTCAATTCGGCCCAGCCGACTGCCGGCACCGGTTATGAACTTGACGCCATCGCCGCCGTAGTTTTAGGCGGAACCAGTCTTTCCGGCGGCAAAGGTTATATCACAGGTACACTGGTCGGCGTGCTTATCATCGGCACACTCAACAACGGCCTCAATATTCTCGACGTATCCAGCTTCTATCAACAAGTTGTCAAAGGTATTGTAATTTTACTGGCGGTACTTATGGACCGCAAAAAAGCTTAGGAGGCACTCACCAATGAAAAAAATCTGGACTCTTTTAGTAGCTGCCATCACAGTACTGGCAGTGCTCACTTCCGGCTGCGGCAGCAGTGACAAAGCTGCAAAACCCGCTGACGGCAAAAAAACAACTACCATCGGCTTCTCCATCTCCACACTCAACAACCCCTTCTTCGTATCCGTACGTAAAGGCGTTGAAGAAGAAGCAAAAAAACTCGGAGTCAATGTTAAAATCGTCGATGCGCAAAACGATCCCGCAAAACAGGCCAATGATATTTCTGACCTGATCCAGCAAAAAGTAGACGTACTGCTCATCAACCCGGTCGACTCCGCAGCAGTATCAACTTCTGTGGCCAACAAAGCCAGCATCCCCGTTCTGGCGCTCGACCGCAGCGCCGATAAAGGCACAGTAGCCTCCTTCATCGCTTCTGACAACGTCAAAGGCGGCGAAATGGCAGCCGAATACATCATCCAAAAACTTGGTGAAAAAGTAAAAGTAGCCGAGCTCGAAGGCATCCCCGGCGCATCTGCGACCCGCGAACGCGGCGAAGGCTTCCATAAAGTAGCCGACCAAAAACTTACAGTTGTTGCCAAACAATCTGCTGATTTTGACCGCAGCAAAGGCCTGACTGTCGCTGAAAATATGCTGCAGGCCAACCCTGATATCCAGGCTATTTTCGCTCAAAATGACGAAATGGCACTGGGCGCTATCGAAGCAGCCAAAAGTGCTAACAAAAAAATCTTTATCGTTGGCTTTGACGGCACCCAAGACGGCCTGAAAGCAGTAGAAGCAGGCACTCTGGCCGCAACTATCGCTCAACAGCCCGAACTGATGGGCCAGCAGGGTCTGGACGCTGCTGTAAAAGTAGCCAAAGGCGAAAAAGTTGAAGCTAAAATAGGCGTACCGCTCAAACTTGTAGACAAAAAATAATTACTGCCCTTTGACAATTTGGACAAACATAAAAACCCCGGCGCAATGCGCCGGGGTTTTGTTTTATCCTGCACAGGCTTCTGAAATAAACGCCTTCCTTTTAAAAGCTGTACTTCAAATCAACCAACCTTTATCCATTCCCCTTAGACTCAGTGTCTGTTCCTATCAGCAGTTCATCAATCGTACAGCCAAGCAGCTTACGCAAACTCAAAAGCAAACGTAAACTTGGCGACAGGCGACCATTTTCCACATTACATAAATGCGACTGCGATACACCTATCTGTTTTGCCAAATCAGACTGGCTGATATCAGCACGCAGCCTGCGAATCTTGATTTCCATCCCCATTTTTCTGTAATCTATTTTTTCCATATTCTTCCTCCGCTCTCAGCAGCTGTAAGAAGTATCGTCAGCATCAAATTATTTTTCTGCTGCCATACTGCCTGCCAACTACTCAACTTACTGCCTTAGAAGCTGTAACGGAAGCCTACGTTGGCCCCCCAGTTTTTAGTTACGTCACCGCCAAAACTGCGTTCCACATCACCGTACAGCTCAAAGTTTTTACCTAAAGTGATATTGCCTCCGATGCCTACTTCGAGCCAGGTATCGCCGTAATCTTTGTCTGCGCTGTAACTTTCACCATTAGCAGCCAGCATGGTGACACTGCTGTTGCCGCTGAACTCGTGCAGAACCGAAGCCTTGACATAAACATCACCTCTGCTGAAGGCTTTACCGGCCACAATACCTAAACGACCGATAAAGCTGTTAAGATCGTCATAAGCCACTTTTACACCTTTATTACTAATGTAATCATAGCCGTCGATACGACCAAAAGTCAGCTGAGCCTGCGGCTCAAAATAAACATTATTCCCGCCGTCAAAACGTTTGCTATACTCAACACCTATCGAAGTCGCATCGGTCGAATAATCGCCCTGATCGCTGTATTTACCATAGATATCCATATCACCATAAATACGGCCGCGTTTAACTACAATGTCTAAAGCGCTGTTATCTTTGCCCTGCAACGTTCCATACAAACTTACAGCTCCAATTTTGTTCTTGCCGCTGCCGCTGGTATAATTCAGGCTGCCGTCGCTGTATTCGTAGGCAGCGCCCACAAGCCAGTCACCAGCCTGAGCGTCATAACCAAACTGATAAGTTTTATATTTATTAGTAAATTCATCGCCGCCCAGCTTACCGCCGAACATTCTTGCCCAAACACCGTTATCGGCGCCGCTCTGCAGCTCGCCTAAACGCTGGCGCAGCGTACCGTTACCTTCGACCCAGGCGCCGTAAGCAACCCGATGACTGCCGGACATAACATCCACGCTGTTGACGGTAGTTTTACCAAGCGAACCGATTACCCAATCATATTTGCCATCATTTTCCTTATCTGCCAGGGTAATATCAAATTCGTACAAGCCATTAGCATAAACAGAATCTGAAACGGCAAACTTGGTATCAGCCGCTGCTCCCTTTACCAAAACCGCATGGTTTCTTGCCGCAGCCTCCAACCCGCCAGTCGAAACGATTTTAATAGCATTAGTGCCGGCCGCAGAATTTTTATCAATAGTCAGCTTGTCGCTGTAACTGCCGCCACCGTCAACAGCACCTGCGTTCATTACAAAGGTTCCGTCTGCAGCAGTCAGATTATCAACCTGCAGGCTACAGTAACGCCCGCTGTCGGCAGTCATATTGACTACTGAGCCTTTGCCTACCGTAAGGTCGGTGAGCGAAGAATTGCCCTTCATATCCCAATAAGAGCCATTGGTAAATTGCAAATCATTGATACTGCCCTCTGTCTTATAGCTTCTGCCAGAAAAATAGGACTGCGCCGTATCAAAATTTATTTTTACCGTTCCGTATGTTAACTCATGGGCACTGTTATACATCGCACTGGAACCAACAGTGCCTTCCAGCTTGACGTCATTACCACCGGCCATGTTGACTTCCACCTTGCCGCCTTCAGCAATCATGGCCGCGCCAAGATTACCGTTTTTAACAGTCAAGCCTTTGGCAAAAGCAACTTCCGCATCGGTACGGCTGTAAATGCCATACATCTTGGTATTGCTGTTCCCGGCATGGGTGGTCGTTGTAATCCTCGCATCATCGGCAAAAGCTACTTTACTGTGTTCCTGGGCATAAACGCCGTACATAACGGAGCCGTCATTCTCACCGCCTACAGCGATGTCCGCCTTGCCCGCAACCTTCACTTCGCCCAAAGAATTGGCTTCTATTCCTTCAACATACCTTCCGTTGCCCTGAGCATCAATTTTTAAATCGCCCTGGATGTTTATCGTACCCTTACCATTTAATTCAATACTGGTAATGTCAGCCCCTACGGACCTGGCTGTAATCGTTAAATCCCCATACTCTGTTGCAGATTCCCATTGTCTCACACCACGAACGTCAGTGTTGTTTGCCGTGTTAGAGGTAAGGGTAAGTTCAGTATCGCCAAAACTACCCGTAACACCGGTGCTGTCTATGTTAATGCCATAAACATTATATTCGCCCAATATTTCTATCTTAGTACTGTCACTGACATTAGCTGAATCGTGCTCACCCATCAGGTATATCCCTGAACCGGAACCATTCACTGCTTTGCCATAGATAGCCAGGTTTTTGACCTGCAAAGTATTGATATCACCAGAATAATTTAAGTTATTGGCTCTGATTCCATCGACACCGGCAGCTTCCAAATGTATGTCCAGGTCACCCCCCAGCTCCATTTTAGAACCATTGTACAAAGTAACACCGGCAGCATAATCCATCTGCTGCATTACATTATCTTTATTGATATTGACCGTTAAATCTCCGCCTTTAATACTGGCTTCACTGCCAGTACCAGCGCTGGATCCATCAACAAAAACACCATTGGCATAACTTTCAGCAGCATTACTGTTTATCGTAATCACAGAGCCGATATCTGTTCCTAAATCTACTTTCCCCTGCGTCTCGACACGCAGGCCATGGCGCCAGGCCTGAGCTTCGCCGGACTGATTATTCGTGCCAAGTCCGTTAATAGTCAGCTCGATACCCTTTTTAGCGTCCAATTTTGATACGCCGTCCACAAAAATACCGTTATAACCATAAGTGTCCCCAGCATCCGACAGCGTAACCGTCACCCGTTCAGTAGCCGTTGTCGTATTATTTCTGCCATAAGTATAAATGCCGGCGCAGTTTTTTCCCGGATCATCCATGGTAATCGTGATTTTATCGTAACTTGCGCCCCAAGTTCCTGTACTTAAAGTATCAGTACCGGTATAATCAGATGCCCAGGCTGCGTTGTCCCCCCCGAATGTGCAAACGCACGCGGTGCTTGCAATAATCAACGATTGCAGTACTTTCTTACGTAATTCACTGTTTTGTTTTTGATTATATTTCTGCATCGAACCAATCTCCCTAAATTGTTTTATAAATCGCATCCGCTTTACCCTGCTCTAAAAGCGGGGCTGATAACATAATTTTTTAAAATAATTTTATATCTTCATTGCCGTCCTGCCTTAGAAGCTGTAACGAAAGCCTACGTTGGCTCCCCAGTTTTTAGTTATGTCACCGCCAAAACTGCGTTCCACATCACCGTACAGCTCACAGTTTTTACCTAAAGTGATATTGCCTCCGATGCCTACTTCGAGCCAGGTATCGCCGTAATCAAAATCATTACTCAAAGCAGCACCGTTCCTATCTTGCATACTTGCACTGCCGTCCCCATAAAATTCATGCAGTACAGAAACTTTAGTATAAATGCAGCCTTGTTCCAGTTGCTTGCCGACAGCTATCCCTAATCGTCCAACTAAAGAATCAATACCTTCATTAGCAACAGCAATATTTTTAGATGTACCATAACTGTTGCCATTGATATGCCCATAAGTGAACTGTGCCTGGGGCTCAAAAAACATTCCGTTTTTCTGCGCAATCCGTTTGTTATATTCAACACTCAACGAAGTTGCATCAGTTTCATAATCGCCGCTGTCAGGATACTGAATGAAGGTATTGATATCGCCATAGATACGACCGTGTTTCAATACAATATCCCAGGCAGCACCATCATTTTGCTGTAAGGTACCATACAGGCTCAAAGCTCCGATTTTGTTCTCACCGCTGCTGCCGCTGCCTTTAACATTACCCTGCGTATATTCATACGCCGCACCGACTTTCCAGTTTCCCGCCTTTATATCATAACCAACCTGATAAGTATGATATTTATCACTGAAACCGTTTCCATCCAACTTACCCCCAAAGATGCGTGCCCATGCTCCCTGCTCAGCATTCTGATGCAGTGCACCCAAGCGGCTGTGCAGATTACCATTGCCGTTGACCCAGGCATAATATAAAGGTGCATTTGCCCCTGCTACCGCCAGTGCGTCACCAACAACCCTGCTGTCCAAATCTCTGACGTACCAGTTCTTCTGTCCGCCTGCCACAGCAGAATCAAGTACCGGCGTATATTCGTAAATACCGCCGCCATAAGTAGTTTCACCCACAAAGTCAGCATCACCGGTAACAGTAATAAAAGTATTTTCAGGCTTCAGCTCTTTCCCCACCAGCGAACTGATATTATTTATCGTTATCCCATGAATGCCTTTATCAGAAGCGGCAACGGTTATTTTGTCACTGTCAGTCCCGTCGTTATCAACAATAAAACTGCCGCCTGTACCAGTAAGCTTTTGAATAGCAAGAGTACTAAACGCACCCCGGTCACCGCTCAGATCGATTTTGCCGCCAGCAGCCGCATTCAGATCGGTAACGCTCGAAGTTCCTGTAAGCCGCCAAGCTGCACCGTCCGTAACAGCAAGCTTAATAACTCCGTCATCATACAAACTTGTGCTGCCGTTAAAAACAGAGCCGGCAGTATTCAAGTTAACATTGACCACCCCTTTAATATCACTTTCAATGTCACCGAAAATAACAACCTCATTAGCACCGGCTGCTGAACCCTGATTGATAGTTACAATACCTTCAGCGCTGGTATCGCTGTTGCCCGCGGCAGAAATAGCCGTACCTCCTGCCGCATTGATGTATACTCCTTTTTGGAAATCGATCGAGCTATCTTCAGTAACCGAGCTATCATAAAAATAAGTGCTGACACCGTAAACGTAGCCTGTACCGGTCGCAGTTATTACGGCAGTATCTTCAAAAACTACCTTGCCGCCATTTAAAGCAGAAACCGTTTCTGTGTAGTCAGTACTTTGAGCCGCCAGTTCAGTTTGTTCTTTAAAAGTAATAACGCCCTCGGCATCAGCTACAACAACCCTGGCATTCCCACCGCCAGCAGTAATTTTTATAAGATTTGCACCGCCGGTTTCACCAAGCGTTATCCGGCCTTTGCCTTCCGTATCGTCAATATATTTATGCGCCAGCAGACCCAAAGCGGCGCCGGTATCTGAACTGACTGTCAACTGTAGGGCTTTGCCGGTAACAGCGGCATTTGTCGTTACTTCAATACCGGTCACAGAAGCATCCAAATCATTATGCAGTGTAATATCTGCTCTGTTAAAATCTATCTTTCCGTGCTCATAACCATAAATACCAGTCACACCATTACTCTCTTCTCCCGATTTTCTGGCCTGACGGTCAATATCAATCAGCAGGTCTTCCTTCACGCTTACAACCGCGTAATTATCGGTCTGGATGCCATAGAGCCCACTGCCGCCCTGCACAGCATTTGGTGTATAAGCTGTCATATCGGAAGCATAAGTTCCTGTCACAACGGTCAGGTTGTTGTAAGACTGCTTAGAAGACATGTCTGTTCCTGAAGGTTTATTACCGGTATCAGTCTGAGTGGCCCAGACGCCGCGTACAGTTTCGTTCGACTGGCCGTTGCTGCCGCTGATCACGATCTCCGCATTTTCGATCTCGGTTGTACCGATATAATTGCCATAACTGCCCTTAGTCAAAACACCTGTTGTATTTACCGTAGCTTTGTCACCTGCGGCAAGCCCCAGATTGATTTTGACATTCTTGGCTTTAAGGGAATTGGCAGCTTTATTTGCTTTGCTGTAATAACCTTCCACATCAATGCCGGCAACGACCTTGGGTACAGAACTTGTGCCGGATGTCGCAGCACTGCTGACACTGATATTCATCTCGCCAGTAACAGTATTCTTATGCTGACCGGCCGTACTTTCAAAGCCAATAACACTGCTTTTGCTGCCTACGATAGCAATATCAGCGTCTTTCAGCGTCAATGATGCTGTGCCGCTGCCATCATTAGCAATCCCGCAAATACTGCTGCTCCTGGCGCTGGAACCAGTTTCAACAATTTTCACAACGGCTTTATCAGTTACTGTCAGACCGGCAGATCTACTAACACCGATCGTTACATTGCTGTTTCCGTCAAGACTTTCATTGGTCACGCTGACATTTTCGTACTCGCCGCCTAAATCAGTACCATATTGGCTATTATAGTCTTGCGCCCAGGCTGCGTTGTCCCCCCCGAATATGCAAACGTACACTACTCCTGCTGTAAACAACGATTGCAGTACTTTCCCAGCTAATGCTTTATTGCTGTTGACCTGCTTCAAACAGCTTTTTACTTTCTTCCGGCATTTCTGCATACATCTATCTCCTCTTTTTCACGAAATACTATAAAGAAATCCCCCACTTGGATGATGAGGGATATTCTTTATAGATTTTTCAAGCTGCCATCCTGATTTTAGAAGCTGTAACGGAAGCCGACATTGACGCCCCAGTTTTTAGTTACGTCGCCGCCGCTGATACGTTCTACATCCAGATACATACTGGAATCCTTATTAAATTTGTGGTTGACGCCGATACCATATTCGATGGCGGTCCCGCCGATGCTGTCACTGTAGCTGGCGCTTCTGCCGTCAGCGCTGACATGTGTATTGATGTCGCCGTCGAAATCGTGCAGTACTGCCGCTTTCAGATAAACGCTGCTGTCTGCCGCAAAGGTTTTGCCCAGCAGGAAGCCGCCGCGCAGAACAATACTGTTCATGCTGTCATTAGTAACGCTCATAGTATTGTCACGAGTGGTTACGGTATAATCATCGCCTCCCAGATGTACGTAGCTTGCACGCACCATAGGTTCAACGAACCAGCCGTCATTCAAATCCTGACGATAGCCGTATTCAACAGCAAAGCTTATAGCTGTACTGCCAAAATCACCGTCCAGTTTTTGGGCAATAGTGCCGCCGTAAGCGCTGGTTTCACTGTCAACTTTACCAACTTTGGCAATGATGTCTACATGATGACCTTTATCGCCAGTCCATGTGCCATATAAAGCGCCTGCCGCGGTTTTGATTTCACCGTCGCCATTAGTCAGGCTGGTATCACCTTTAGCATATTGTCCTGCCAGGCCGATACGCCAGTTACTGCCGATCTCACGGTCATAACCTGCCGCAAAGCCGTTATATTGATAATCGTTATCGCCCTGCAGTCCAGCTACTTTGATTTTGCCGCCGACATATTTAGCCCAAACACCATCGTTATCGTCTCCAGAATTACGTACATCTCCCAGACGTTCCATCAAAGTTTCATCAGCGCCGAACAGCGTAACTGCCGCTCCGGCTGCGATCTTGTTGGCATCCTGCGCCGCCATTTGGGCAGAGGATTGAGTTGCAGCCCTGGTAGTGACCTGTGTCAGGTTCAAACCACCGTCGACAATGTCTGCTTTCCCCTCATATTCATAAGCCCAGACGCCGTTATCGTATTTCATTTCTTTGATGTTGTAGGTGCCGCTTTCATCTGCCTTTTCGATCAGTACGACATCTTGGTCCAAATGTCCCTTAGTATCAGCGCCGGCAGCATTGTTATAGCCGTTGCGCATCCCCTGGTCAAAAACAGTGATATTATAGGTACCGCTGCCGGTTACAGTATTCTCAGAAACAATTTTGTCGTTGCCTGCCGACTGAGCGTAAACGCCGTTGGCATTGGTACGCATAAAGAGCTCGTTAGTATCGGAAGCATCCAGATTATTAGTAGTGATAGTACGGTAATCAGCAGTATTGTATTTCTCTGCCTGATTATTTTCGTCATAGAAGTAGACCGTACTGCCAGCAAGAGTAGTCTTATCCTCTACAGTCAAGGCTGCAAGATTATCTGTCAGGTTCATGGCAGTACCGCTGATATCGAGAGAACCAAGACTATTCTCCTGCGTCTGTACGTCTGTATCAGATTTCAGATTCAAAGTGCCGTTTGTGAAGTCAGCAGCGCCGTTAAAGGTAACGGTTCCCGTACCAGCATCAAAAGTAGTTACCCCACCTTCAATGTCTGCCGCATGGTCATTTGCATGCTTACCACCGCTGACAGTGATAGCAGCATTATCTGCAGCATAATACATTGTGCTGCCGTTTGCCAAAATACCATTGGCGCCTTTGAGGAGCTTAGTTCCTTCAGTAGTAGTACCAACTACCTCGGCACTGATATCCATAGCCCCGGCACTATGAACAGCAATAACCGCACCTTCAGCAGCTTTGATGCCTGTAGCAGTATTAGAACCTGCCCAGTCGGTACTTGCCTCTATAGTCACGGTGCCTCCAACTTCAGCCACCATACTGCCGCCTGTCAGTTCCAGCCCAACAGCCGTAGCTTGAGTGGATGTACTGGAGCCCGAATATGTATATTCAACTTCATCAACTGTTTCTGTTCTGTCTTGATCGCCAACTGCTGTTGCAGTGATTTTTAAATCATTTTGAACTTGGTACACATTAACTGAATTTGCAGACACAACTGCTTTGGCAGTAACAGCACTAGAACCTTCTTGCGCATCTGCGCTGATAGTAAGTCCACTATCAGAAAGCACGTTCAAAGAACCGCCGCTGGTAACAAGTCCCCAGGCTTCAGCTTTAGCACCGTTATTACTTTGAGCCACTGTACCGATAGGAGTGATGCCTTTGCCGCCTTCACCGCCGTTAGAAACCGCATTAGCCGCTCCGTTTTGATATCCCGCTTGAGTTTTATCAGTTTCTGTTACTGCAGCCCCGTCAGTTCCGTCAGTACCAGCATTATCAGCTACAGCCGTACGTTCACCCGGGTCACCGGTAGAATCGCCTTCGAGATAAGCATCTGCAATATTAAATTTACCTACGCCTTTACCGGCCGTAGCTGTAGCGGTAATAGAACTTGTTTTTAAGACGCCTGCTGTATCAGTCAGGCTCACAGCAGTCGCAGCAGCGCTGTTACCAGCACCGCTCGTCCCTGCAGCACCGGCTGTACCACCTGCACCGCCGGTTCCGCC
>OBYU01000352.1_pt1 | contig 16750 bp, 9 predicted proteins | sample 1501421 | NCBI WGS metagenome assembly OBYU01 (sample SAMEA2580207, study PRJEB22360) | human gut metagenome | biome: human gut; feature: human-associated habitat; material: faeces | place: Denmark | collected 2008/2010
GGGCTGAATGGCGCCCCCCCGACCGGGCCCACAGCGCCCGCCGCTCCCGGGTCTGATCCCGGAGGGTCACGCTGTAAAAGCGGGGCTCGGCCAGGGCGGCGAGGGCGGCCAGCTCCGGCGGCTCCTCCCCCCGCTCTCCGGTGAGCACGATGCGATAGCAGTCCTCCCCGGCGTCCGCGGGCAGGGCCGCCGCCAGGGCGGCGGCCGGGCTCTCCGCCCCGGTCACGTCCACGGTCAGGATCTCATAGCGCCGCCGGGCCAGGGGGACGAACTCGGCGGACACGGCCCCGCCGTCGTCCACCGTCACCACCAGCACGCCCTTGTCGCCCAGCTCGTCAAAGCCCCGGCCCTCGGGACAGCCGGGGTAGGCCCAGTACGTGTCCCCCGCCTTTTGCAGCCCGGAGCAGGCGTGGATGTGTCCCAGGGCCAGGTAGGTCAGGCCGCTGGCGGCGATGTCCTCCAGGGCGATGGGGCCGTAGCGTCCCTTCCCCTCCACGTCCCCATGGAGGGCCATCAGATGGATGCGCCCGTCCCGGGGGGCGGCAAAGCCCATCAGGGGAGAGCGGTCGGCCTGGGGGGTGGTAAAGGCCGCGCCGTGCACCACGCAGTTGAGGCCGGGCAGCTCCACCCCCTCCACCGCCACGGTGGAAAAGATATGTACGTTGTCCGGCCACGCCGTGCCGGCGTACACCGAACGGGGGCCGTAGCAGTCATGGTTGCCCGGGGCGATGAACACCGGGGCGGGGATGCCCCCCAGGGTCCGGGCCAGGGCCTGTACGGTCTCCTGGTAGGTCTGGCCGCCGTCCAGCAGGTCGCCGGAGAGCAGCACCACGTCCGCCCGCCGCTCCTCCGCCAGCCCGGCCAGCCGGTCCAGCAGCTCCCGCTGCTCGGCCCGGCGGGCCCTGGCCTTGTCCGGGGGCAGGGCGGCAAACGGGGCGTCCAGGTGGAAATCCGCCCCGTGGATGATTGTCAGCATAGATGTCTCGGTTCCTTTCTCGCAGGGGATATTACGCGCGGATGTCCACCCGCTCGACGCTCACGCACCGCCGCTGGTCGGTGTCGATGGAGAAGAGTACGCTCTCCAGCTTGCAGGGGCCCGGGGCGGGCTCAAAGCGGCGGGGCAGCCCGCCCAGAAAGCGGTTGACGGCCTGCTCCGGCCGGATGCCCAGCACGCTCTCGGCCGGGCCGGTCATGCCCAGGTCGGTGACAAAGCCCAGCCCCTTGGGGAGAATTTGCCCGTCGGCGGTGGGGACATGGGTGTGGGTGCCCCACACGGCCTGAGCCCGGCCGTCCAGGTAGTACCCCATGGCCCCCTTCTCGCTGGTGGCCTCGGCGTGGAAGTCCACCAGCACCACATCGGTCCCCTCCATCCGCCTGAGCACCCGGTCGGCGGTAGTGAAGGGGTTGTCGAAGTTGCTGTCCATCTCGCACCGGCCAATCAGGTTCATGACGCCGATGCGCACGCCGCCGGGGCCGTCGTACACGCCCCAGCCCCGGCCGGGCACCCGGCTGGTGTAGTTGGCGGGGCGGAGGGTATACCGGTCATCCTCCAGAAAGTCGGCGATCTGGATGCGGTTCCAGGTGTGGTTGCCCAGGGTGACCACATCCGCACCGGCGTCAAAGATCTCCCGGGCCTGCCGGGGCAGAATCCCCACGCCGGACGCGTTCTCCCCGTTGACCACCGTGAAATGCACGCCCTTGAGCTTCTTCAGCCCCCGGAGATGGCGGGACAGGTACTCCACGCCGCTGTCCCCCACGACGTCGCCTACGGCCAGCACGTTCAGAATCATAACTTGCCTCCCTCTCATAATCAGCAGCCTCTATTATATGTGATTTTTTGCAAAAGGGCAATCGTAGTTTCTTGTAACCGGATTGAAACCGCCCCCGTAACCCTTTTTGCCGTCCCCTATGGTATGATAGGGGACACCAAGGAGGACTTTTTTCATGAAACTGCGACTTTTTTCGGGCCTGGCCGCCCTGGCCCTGGCCGCGCTGCTGGCCGCCTGCACCCCGGCCGCCCCCGCTGAGCCCGCCCCTTCTCCCGGTGCGGCCAGCCCCGCCCCCACCGCCGAGCTGCCCACCCCGGTCACGGAGGAGGAACTGCCCGCCCTCTATGAGGCCGAGGGCTATACGGTGGTGGAGGTGCGCGGCTATCTGGACGACTTTGTGGTGGAATACACCTACGGCGGCAGTGAACCCCGCCTTCTGGACTGGGTGTTCGGGGAAACCGGCCGCCGGGTGTACCTGACGGGTCTGGACGCCGATGCTTCCTATCAGATCACCGGCCCCGGCGAGGTGCGCTTTACCACCGGCGGTGTCAGCTCCTCCACCCCCTGGAAAGGGCTGCCCGAGTCGGGTACCGTGCGGGTGCTGGTGGACGCCTACGGCCGGGTGCCGGAGGACGCCGTTCAGACCACCCTGGATACTGTGGAAACCTGGCTGGACCCGGTGGAGCCCTTCTACATGGGCTGGTGGGAGAACGGCCGCCCCGATACTGAAAGCACCCGGTTTGAGCAGGTGTACGACGCCCGCATCGACGCCGACGGCCTCTCCTTCTCCTTCATCCCCAACGGAGACAGTAAGGAGCTGTTTGAGGGGTTCTTCCCGGCGGCCACCACCATCCCCAGCTTCGAGACCAGCTTTGATCCAGACCGCCGGGTGTTCACCCTCCGCCTCCACAACACCTGCCTGGAGAGCGGCGGCGCGGAAACTGATGAGATAGACGAATGGATCGGTGAGGGGACATATCCAAAGAACCTCTATCCCTATTCCTTCCCGGCGGGCTCCCTGGGCCGGGACAGCCACTTCCTGCGGGATGTCACCATCGCCGAGGACGGGGAGGACGTGGTGGTGACCGCCGTCCTGACGGAGCGCGCCTACCGCTTCACAGTGGAGACCTCCAACCTGGGCTTCGACAACATCCCCTCCTTCCGCATCGTATTCCGGGAGAAGAATCCTGACTTAGATGGGCGGGATTGATATGAAACGGTATTTGACGCTCGTTCTGCTGCTGGCCCTCTGTCTGACCGCATGCACACCGGAGGCCCCGGCGGAGACCGCCCCGCCGCCGGAGGCCGGTTCGGTCCGGTCGGAGACGCCCGCCCCGGTGTGGGGCGAGCAGGTCTTTCAGCGGGACTATGCCGGCGAGGAATCCAACGCGGACGCGCCGGAGGGGGTGGTGGTCTCCCTGCGCTTTGTCATGCCCTGCATCGAAAACGCCGGGGAGAACCCCGTCTGGCAGAGTCTAAACGAAGACTTCTCCATACTGGGAGAGGGGTGGCTGGAAAAGGGCCGGGAGTACTGGAGCACTCCAGGCCTGGAGCCCGGCGGGGACTATTCCGTGGAGAGCGTCTACACCATCCAGCGGTGCGACCGCTTCCTGAGCGTCCGCTACCAGCGCACCGAGGCGCTGGCGGGTGAGCCCGCGGTCACTGTCTCCGGCAGCCTCTTTGACCTGTCCACCGGCAAAGCCCTTACCCTGGACTCCTTACTGCGGGTTCCGGCCGAGAAGGGGATGGACGCTCTTCTGGATGCTCTGGACGGTCTGGAGGACGGCCCGTACGGCCGGGCATATTTTGAGAGCTACTGGGATGTCAACGCCTTCTACCTTACGGAAGACCACCTTGTGCTCCTCTTCCCGGTCTATGCGGACGGCGCTGCCTCCCCCACCGCCACCCTGGAGCGCCCCATCCCTCTGGATCGCCTCCGGGGGCTGCTCAGCAGCGCCTTCCCGGAGCTCTGTCCGGCTGACCCTGCTCCCCAGCCATCCGCCCCGGCGGCGGAACCGCGCGCGCTCACCCCAGAGGAGATCAGCCGGGTCAACGGGGCGCTTGCCTCCACCACTGAAGAGGGCACCCGCGCCACGCCGGTGAGCGGCTTTTTCACCAGCTATTACGACGATGTAAGAGAGCTGGACTTCGCCGCCTTTTTGGAGTACTACCCCGATGACGGCACATTGAGCGCCGGGGATGAGGCGGAATCCGACGCTCTGAAAACCCTGCCCGGCTACTCCTGGGACATCATCTCGCCGGGCTCTGGGCCCACCCACCGCATCACCCGCGCCTCGGTGGACGCGGCCCTGGAGCGGTACGCCGGCATCACCGCCGCCGAGCTGGCCGACACCTCGGGCGTCCCCTACCTGGAGGAATACGACGCCTGGTACACCTTCACCAGCGACTTCGGCCCCGGTACGTTCGCCTGCACGGGCGGCGAGGTGGACGAGGCCGCCGGTACCGCCCTGCTGTGGACGGAGCCCCGGGAGGACGGCGGACAGGCGGAGTTGGCCCTGCAGCGGGACGGCGAGTCCTGGCACATCCGCTCCCACCGAATTGTAAACAATCCTTGAACCCTCTTGCAATTTTTCATGCGAAGGATTATGATAGCGTTAGCACTCATAGAGTTCGAGTGCTAACGCTCTTTGTTTACAAAACTGTTTGAGATACAGGAGGCATTGTCATGGCAAAGAAACAGTTTAAGGCCGAGTCCAAGCGGCTGCTGGATCTGATGATCAACTCCATCTACACCCACAAGGAGATTTTCCTGCGGGAGCTGATCTCCAACGCCAGCGACGCGGTGGACAAGCTGGCCTACAAGGCCCTCACCGACGACCAGGTGGGGCTGAACCGCTCCGACTTCAAGATCACCCTCACCCCCGACCAGCTCGCCCGCACCCTGACCATCTCCGACAACGGCATCGGCATGACGAAGGAGGAGCTGGAGCAGAACCTGGGCACCATCGCCCGCAGCGGCTCCCTCCAGTTCAAGCAGGAGCTGGCCAAGCAGGAGAACGGCGGGGAGCACACCACCGACATCATCGGCCAGTTCGGCGTGGGCTTCTACTCCGCCTTCATGGTGGCCGACCACGTCACCGTCACCTCCAGGGCCTACGGCTCCGACGAGGCGTGGCAGTGGGCCTCCGACGGCGCGGACGGGTACACCCTCACTCCCTGCGAGAAGGAGAGCGCCGGCACCGACATCGTGCTCCACATCAAGCAAAACACCGAGGACGACCACTACGACGAGTACCTGGAGCAGTACCGCCTGGCCGATCTGGTCAAAAAATACTCCGACTACATCCACTACCCCATCGTCATGCTCATGCACAAGTCCCGCCAGAAGCCCCGCCCCGAGGATGCCGGCGACGACTATAAGCCCGAGTGGGAGGACTTCGACGAGTGGGAGACCCTCAACTCCATGGTACCCCTGTGGCAGCGGCCCAAGAGCGAGGTCACCGCGGAGGAGTACAACCAGTTCTATAAGGAGAAGTACGGCGACTGGGAGGATCCCCTGAGCGTGGTGCACGTGTCCGCCGAGGGCGCGGTGGAGTACAAGGCCATGCTCTATATCCCGGCCCACGCCCCCTATGACTTCCACTCCCGGGAGTACCAGAAGGGCCTCCAGCTCTACTCCTCCGGCGTGCTCATCATGGACAAGTGCGCCGATCTGCTGCCCGAGCACTTCCGCTTTGTCAAGGGCGTGGTGGACTCCCAGGACTTCTCCCTCAACATCTCCCGTGAGATGCTCCAGCACACCCGCCAGCTCAAGGTGATCGCGGGCAACCTGGAGAAGAAGATCAAGGCCGATCTGCTCCGCCTCCAGAAGGATGACCGGGAGAAGTACGAGACCTTCTGGAAGGCTTTCGGCACCCAGATCAAGGTGGGCGTGGTGAGCGACTACGGCGCCCACAAGGAGCTTTTGAAGGATCTGCTGCTCTTCTTCTCCTCCAAGGAGGGCAAGCTCACCTCCCTGGCCGAGTACAAGGCCCGCATGCCCGTGGAGCAGAAGTACATCTACTACGCCTGCGGCGAGGACGCCGGGCAGCTTGCCAAGCTGCCCCAGGCCGAGCGCATCCGGGACAAGGGCTACGAGATCCTCTACCTCACCGAGGAGCCGGATCAGTTCGTCATCGACGCCCTGGGCGCGGTGGACGAGGTGGCCTTCAAGTCGGTGGACGACGCCGACGCCCTCCCCGAGACCGACGAGGAGAAGGCCGCCCTGGAGCAGAAGGCCGAGGAGAGCAAGCCCGTGCTGGACTTCCTCAAGGAGACCCTGGGCGACGCCATCAAGGAGGCCCGGGTGTCCAAAATCCTGAAGAGCGGCGCGGTGTGCCTCACCGCCGACGGCCCCATCACCCTGGAGATGGAGAAGTATTTCCAGCGGGTGGACCCCGAGAACGCCAAAAGCATGAAGGCCCAGCGGGTGCTGGAGCTCAACCCCGACTCGGCGGCCTTCGCCGCCCTCAGCCGGGCGGTGGAGAGCGACCGGGACAAGGCCGCCCGGTACGCGAAGCTCCTCTACGCCCAGGCTCAGCTCATCGCCGGCCTGCCTCTGGAGGACCCCGCCGGCTACACTGAGCTGGTGTGCTCGCTGATGAACTGACGACAGGAGGACACGCCGTGGTTGTGCAGAAGAAAGTCCCTTCGGTGGAGGCGCTGGAGCGCCTTCACCGCCTGGCCTACTCCGTTCCTGACGAGGTTCAGGTCCGCTCCCTGGACGGCGCCATCGCTATCGACGCCAAATCGTCCATGGGCCTGTTCGCCCTGGACTTTTCCCAGCCGGTAGAAATCCTCACCGACTCCCCGGCGGTGCTGGCCGAGTTGGAGTGCTGGTGAGTCCGCCGCGCCAGGCTTTGCTTTGCCCGGGACCGGATAGCGGCGGCGTTCCGCCGGATACACTGCAAGACCGCCTCCGCCTATGAGCGGAGGCGGTCTTGTTTGCCTGCGCGGTTCTCCTCCAGAAATAAGTTCCGGGGCCCGGCACATGTGCCGGGCCCCGGAATGGGATCTTCTCTCATTGGGGCGTCAGGATGCCGTCTCAGACCTCCATGGCCGCGTCATAGCCCTCGCGGACCGCCTCCAGGATCTGGCGGGGCCGCTTGCAGTCGCCCACCATGCGGAACTCGCTGGAGACCGGCTCCAGGGCCAGGGCCTCCGCCCGGAGGGGCGCCATACCGGCGGCCAGGATGACGGTGTCGGCGTCAAGCGTGAGCTCCCTGCCGTCCGCGTCTCTGCACACGATGCCGTGGTCATGGATCCCGGTACAGGTGGTCCTGCGCAGGATCGTGACCTGCTCGGCGTGATCCTTGAGCTCCATCATCAGGGCGGGCTTGTGGATGGAGTTGGCGTCGCGGGCCACGTCAATGCCCATCTCCACCAGGGTGACCTGCTTGCCCTGCATGGCCAGCTCCAGAGCGGCCTCGGTACCAGCCAGGCCGCCGCCCACGATGACCACCTTCTGCCCGACCTGTACCTTGCCGTCATACATGTCCATGATGGGATGGGCCTTCTCCACACCGGGGATGGGGGGAATCAGGGCCTTGGAGCCCACGGCGGCGATACAGAAGTCGGGGGCGATGACCTTTACCAGCTCGGGGGTGACCTCGGTGTTCAGCCGGATATCCACGCCCACGCGGACGGCCTTGGCAATCATATAATCCACATACTGCTGGGTCTCCCGCTTGAAGGGCACCTTCCGGGCGTAGCGGAGCAGGCCGCCCAGCGTGCCGGTTTTCTCGCAGAGGATGACCTCATGCCCCCGGTCCTTGGCGACAATGGCCGCCTCCAGTCCGGCGGGGCCTCCGCCGGCGATGAGCACCCGCTTGGGCGTGGTGGGCAGGAAGGGGAACACCTCGTCCTCCGGCCGGTCCAGGGTGGGGTTGATGGCGCACTTGGTGATGCGGGTCTGGTAGTTGGCGATGCAGGCGTTGCAGCGCAGGCAGGGGCGGATCTCCTCCTCCTGATTCCTCTTGAGCTTGTTGACAAACTGGGGGTCGGCGTTGACCGCGCGGCAGACGGCGATCATGTCCACCTTCCCGGCGGCCAGGATATCCTCGATCTTCTTGGGATCCCGGTGGGCGCCCACGCTCACCACATGGGAGTGCTTCACGTGCTTCTTGATCTTCTCGGCCAGGTAGAGGTTGTGGCCCTCCTCCTTGAACATGCCGGGCACCATCAGGCACTCGGTCTCCGGGAAGTAGAAGTTGCAGGCGGAGACATGCAGCAGATCGGCCTTGCCGTCCATCAGCTTGGCAAACTCCACGCCCTCCTTCAGGGTGTAGCCGCCCTCCACGTACTCGGTGCCGCTGAAGCGCACCTCGATGAGGAAGTCCTCGCCGCAGTACTGGCGGATGCGGTCGATGATCATGAGCAGCAGGCGGGCCCGGTTCTCCAGGCTGCCGCCGAAGCGGTCGGTGCGGTGGTTGGTCAGCGGGGAGAGGAACTGGTGGATGAGCCAGCCGTGGCCGGCGTGGATCATGGCCATCTCGAAGCCGCAGGTCTTGGCCTGCTCGGCGGCGCGGCCAAAGGCGTCCACCACGGTCTCGATCATCTCCTCGGTCATGAAGAGCACCTCGCCCTTGCGGTAGACCGGCTCATCGGAGGCGGACTGGTCGGACAGGGGGGCGATGGTCTTGGTCTCGTCAAAGTTGATGTAGTCAGGGCCCCAGGCCTGGACGCCCGCGCTGGCCCGCAGCATGCCGGCGTGGTTGAGCTCAATGCTGGCAACGGCGCCGTAGCGGTGGATCTCGTCGGCAATGCGGGTCAGGAAGGGCAGGTTATCCTCATGTCCCGCCATGATCTTGGGGGAGGCCAGCTTGCCGGAGTCCTCGCCGGTGGGATCGACAATACAGTCGCCCAAGGTGACCACGGCGGCACCGCCCATGGCCCGCATGCGGAAGAACTGCATATCCCGCTCGGAGGGGTGGCGCTCCGGGGTGGTATCCAGGTCGAACACGGAGATGGGCGCGATCTCAATGCGGTTTTTCAGGGTGATTCCCCGGATGGTCAGAGGGGTAAATATGTGCTGATATGTTCTGTCCATACAATAAGAACTCCTTCTGAATAAAATAGACGATCCCTGCATTACAGCTTTTCATAGCTCTTGACGGGCTTGACGGCGCCGCTTCTGTAGCGGAGCTGGGCGAAGAGAATCCCCACAATGGTGATGATGACCAGAATGACCGCCTGGGGCATGCTCATCTGGAAGAAGAGCACCAGCACCATGACCACGCAGGATACGCCGCCCAGAATGGACTTCAGGTAGAGCTTGCTCTTGCTGCAGCGGAAGGCGGAGACCTCCCAAAGCTCCGGCATGCGCTGGGGGATAAATACGGTGCCGAAGCAGATGAAGGCGAACAGAATGTTGCTGAGCACCACGGCGGTGTCGGCGATCATGCTGATCTGCAGGCCGGTCAGGATGGGAATGAGGCCCACGATGTAGAAGCCCACCAGGATAATGACGGGGGTCTTGAACTTGGGGTGAATGTAGCCGATCTTATGGGGCAGCCAGCCGTCGTTGCAGGCCTGTAGGATGGGCTTGGTGATCCATGCGAAGGTGGCGTTCAGAGTCGTAGTCAGGGCCAACAGGGCGCCGCCGATGACGAAGAACAGGAACACGGGAGTGGGCATGATCGCCCTGGCCACCAGGTCCAGAGGCTGGTTGGCCGTCTCGGAGACGGGGAGCACGCCGCCGGCCACCATGGCAATCAGGGCATAGAAGATTGCGATGGCAATGGTAGCCACCAGGATGACCTGGGGCAGATCCTTGGTGGGGTTCTTGGCCTCTGCACTCAGGTTGACCATGTCGATGCCGCCGGCGGTGGCCCAGGTCAGCAGCACGGCGCAGGTGATGATGCCCATGGGGCCGGCGGGGGCAAAGTCCACTGTAAACAGGGTGCTGTAGTCCACCTTGGGCAGTCCGAACACGATGAAGCAGGTCATGGCCAGAGCCAGCACGATATCCATGACGATCTCCAGCTTGGCCGCGCCCTCAATGCCCAGCAGGTTGGTAATGAAGAATACGGTCAGGCAGGCCACCGCCACGGGGACAATGGGCACCTGCGGCAGCACGCCCTGGAGATACTGGGCGAAGCTGATGGCGTACATGGCCAGGGAGACGTTGGAGGCAAAGAAGATGACGATGTAGAAGCCGGCGAACTTGGGACCCCACAGGGTGCCCATCATGGAGTAATAGCCGCCGCGGAAGCGGGCGGTACCCGCCATCACGATGAAGGGCAGGGCCTGGAGCAGAATGAAGACGGCGGAGAGCAGAATCCCGATCCACGCCGACTTGCCCGTGTACCCGATGCCGATTCCGATCAGCGAAAACACGCCGGAGCCGATCACATGGCCGAAGGCGATGGAGTACAGCTCCCTTTTCCCCAGCGTCCGGTTCAGATCCTCTGTTGTCAGCATTTTCTTTTCTTTGTTTTCCATGGACAATCCTCCTCTACTTATTGGTCGGCCTGTGCCGACCGTTCCCTGTCCGGGACTCCGCCTGCACACAAACCGGAGTCCCTCCTCCGACCCGCGGGGACCGGAAACGCCACAGGCCTTTCGTTCAAGCCGCAGGACGGCAGTGCCCCCGCAGCCTCAAGCGCATATTCGAAATCCATGGGTTACATCTGTTTTCCTTCTCCCTCGGCAAAAGGCTCCTTTCCCTTTAAATTAGACCAGACTCGACCTGTTTTTTATTCCGATTGCAATCTTCATATGTTAAGTATAGAAAACTTGATACAGAAAAATAGCCCCTTCCCTGCGGATATTTTGGGGGTTCTGCCAAAATAAAACCGGCTGTATCCCGGAAAAATACAACAAAAAGTACAGCCAACTGACGACCAGTTGGCTGTACTTCTGTTTATATTGTATAGGTTTTCAAACGAGGAAAATCACTGGAATTTTTCAATCAAATGTGATGAAAACCCACAATTTTTGCTATAAAAAGAATTCCACAGGATTAGGACGGGCAATCCGAAAACGTATAGTTTTTCAAAGCACAGCAGCAGGATCTCAAAGGGGGCCAGCTTGAGGGTCAGATGGTAGGCGCCGTCCAGCTCCAGAAGATTCAGGGACATTTCAGGGGCCAGTGTTCCGTTGAGTACCCGCAGCGTCTCTGCGGAAAGTCTATCCGCCAGCGGCAGGGGGAAATCCCGGTACCTGGATGCGTATTCCTCAGAGGTAAGCCGGTACTTCCGGATGGCGAACCGCCCCGTCATGCCCCGGACGCTCAGTGTGACCTCCCGGTTGTAGTCGTGATCCTTCATCAACTCCACAAAGGGGTCCTGTTCCTCGACCCGGGAGCCACCCTCGAACAGCGTGTCGAAGCACGCGTCATAGTGGTAGAGCAGCACCTGGATGTCCTCCCTCCCGGACTGCCTGGCGGCCAGGTACATATCGCCCTGGGCGATTACCGTGTCGCCCAACTGCTCCAGCAGGGAGAGCAGGTGGTAGACCGGGCGCTTGAGCCCCTCCGGGGTCAGCAGGGCCACACCCGAATCCCCGTCCAGCAGCGTGAGCCGGGGCATACGGCTCCCCCGGCTTGAAGCCATGGTGTGGAGGAGGTAGCCCGGCATATAGCCGGAGCCATACAGCGCATTGGCTTCCGGCCGGTGCTCTGCCCCGGTGACGCGCACCGGAAGCCGGCCGGCGGACAGGGCCTCCGCCAGAGTCCTGGCCCGCTCCTCCTCCCCGGGAGCCGCCGGAACGATCACCTCCAGTTCACCGCCGGGCCGCAGAAAACGCTCCCGCAGGGGCTCCAACTCCTCCCTCAGCCCCCGGAGCGGCTCCCCCGGCGGCACACACACCCGCAGCCTCATTCTCAGCGACCACAGATCATTCAGGATATAGTTCAGCACTCTGGGGCTGTTCCGGTAACGGCGCAGAAAGTCCAGATCAAGCGCAACGGTGTCCAGCCCCAGCTCCTCCCGCAGCCGCCGCAGCTCCGGAAAGCAGGTGATATGGTCGTAGGCGGCACCCGCCAGGCTGACGCACCGGGGCCTCCGGAGGGGCTTCTCCTCATACCGTCCGCCCCAGTCCAGCGAGATTTCCTCCGACTTCCGGCAGAATTTTTGCAGCAGGAGCTCCAGCTCCTGCCCCTCCAGTGCCCTGCAGCTATATGCCTGCACCGCAATGGTGCGGCTCTGGTACCTGCGCCGGTACTGCTGTGGCGTGGTGCGAAAGCTCTTTTCAAAGCTGTCGCTGAAATATTTGTACTTGGAAAAGCCGCATTCGTAGGCGATGGTCTGGAGCCCCTTGCCCCCCTCCAGCAGCATGGCCGCCGACTTCTCCACACGGGCCATGTTCAGGAAGGTCCGGAAGCCCACGCCGCAGCCGTTCTTGAGAATGTTGGTCAGGTGGTTGGCGCTGATGTGCTCCATGGCCGCCACATCCTCAATGCGGATAGGTTTGTTGTAGTTGCGGTAGATGTAGTCCGTGATCCGGCGGATGCGCCGGAGCTGGAGCTCGTTTCCCTTGTAGGCGTTGTTGAACTCGGGAAAGCCGCTGCCCAGATAATAGCACTGGAACTCCTTGATGAGAGTGTTGAGAATCTTCTCCCCCACCTCCCTGTAGGCAGCCGTCTCCGTTCCCGTCCGGTCCAGCAGCCTGGGGAGCTGCTTTTTCAGATAGCTGCCCAGCATTTGGATTCCCGCGGTATTGTTCTCCAGGGCACTGTTGGCAAACTGGTAGGTCCGCAGGTCCGGAAACTCCGCCCGGTATGCCTCCACATTGATGTGCAGCAGCATCACCGTCCCCCGGGTGTGGGGATAGGCGCAGAGCCGGTGCAGCTCCCGCGGACAGCTCACGTAAATATCCCCGGCCTTCATGTCCAGCACGTTGTTGACCACTGTGAGCTCAAAGGAGCCCTCCAGGGCAAACATGATCTCCAGAACGTCGTCGTGCATATGAAAGGGGTATTCCTCCACCTCCACGATACTGCACTGCAGCGGCGCATTGTCGGGAAACGCGATTGTCTCATACAGCATGTCCCTTCCGTCCTTTCCGTTGTGCTCCGGCTCCGCGGGTGTCACGGCCAGCCCTTTGGGGGATATTTTACCGTATTTTCAAACTGCTTTCCAGCAAAATCTGGATTTCACTCCGTTTCTCTCCGAATGCTTTTGACAGCAGGTCACTGTAAAATATATACAACAAATTGCATCTACGCCTTTCCTATATTGACGTTTTTTCCACCCCATGCTATCCTATTGTCATAGTACTGTTACAGGAAGGGGGATCGATTCCGGTGCAGCAACAGCAGTAAGATTTCTTCCATGGAGGAAGCTTGAGAACCACATTTCATGAAGGAGGCCTCGACCATGACCATGCGTATCCACCGCGCAGTCCGGACCCTCTCCCTTCTCCTGGCTCTGAGCATGCTGCTTTCCGTCAGCGCCATTTCCTCCGCGGCCGAAACGCCCGCCCCTTCCGTACTCACCGTTTCGGATTCTACGCTCGCTTTGGTTGACCGGGATCAAGCCTTTACCGCCACCCTCACCGTAGACGCCTCGGTACTGGGGGACGCCTCTCCCGATGCCTGGGCCGACGGCCTGACCTGGTACCTCACCCGGGAGGAGGGCTTCCAGGACGGGACGCTCTATCCCTATTACTACCCCGGCGACCGCCTGGACCGCTGGCAGGTCTGGAACAACGGCGAAGGAGGCGACGCACTGTTCACCCTGGGCGATGCAGCCGCGTCGTCCAGCGGCGGCAAGGTCACCGTGACCCTGCCCTTTACCGCCGGTTCCTTTACCGGCATCAACGGCGACTCCTCCAAAAACCGGAACGCCTGGCCCAGTTTCATCGGCACGTACACCCTGTCCGCCCGGAGCGGTGATACCGTAGTGGCGGAGACGGACATGACGGTGAATGCCTATGACAGCTATACCCGCTACGACGACATTGACGAGTCCATCCAGGACATCATCGACGAGGCGCTCCCCGGCCGGTACATCACCGTCACCACCTTCGGCCAGAGCGAGGGCGGCCGGGATCAGTATTACGTCACCCTGTCCGACAGCAAGGCGTCCGTGGACGCCTTCCAGGCCATGAACGCCATCGCCGAGACCGACCCCGCCTCCCTCCAGGACAAGCTGGAGAAGGGCTCCATGGGCGACTACCGTGTGCCCTTCTTCCTCAACAACGTCCACCCCGACGAGGACCCCGGCGTGGACGCCCAGCTCAACGTCCTGCGCGCCCTGGCTACACAGGAGACCGTTACCTACAACACCCTCACCGGCTTCAAGGACAAGAGTGTGGACATCTCGGAGATGTTCGCCCCCGACGTGCTGGACCTGGGCATCACCGGCCTGGGCTCCCAGAAGTTCACCAGGGATGCGGAGGGCAACATTCAGGACAACACCGGCGTCAACGATGCCAGTGAGCTCTATACCATCAGCGGCGACATCACGCTGAAGGTGGACGACATTCTGGACGACATCATCTTTGTCATCTGCCCCAATGAGAACCCGGACGGGCGCACCTACAACACCCGCCGCAACGACAACGGCTTTGATCTGAACCGGGACGCCTCCAACCAGACCCAGAACGAGACTACCAATCTGGTCCAGGTGATCAACGACTGGAACCCGGTGGTATTCGCCGAGCTGCACGGCTACATGACCGAATTCCTGGTGGAGCCCTGCACCCCGCCCCACGAGCCCAACCTGGAATACGACCTGCTGGTGAAGAACTTTGCGCTGGGCTCCGAGGCCTTCGGCACGGCTGCCCTGGGCACCATGTCGGCCACCCGGGAGGAGCATCCCGACACCCTGTACTGGTCCTATTACATGCCTCTGCGGGATGACTACGACCCCTCCACCATGCACTGGTCCGCCTGGGACGACCTGTGTACCAACTACGGCCCCAGCTACGCCATGCTCAACTGCGGCTCCCTGGGCTACACCATTGAGACCCCCTATAACAACGAGGCGTCCACCGACCTGTTCGAGTACGGCGTCTACGGCCTGATCGACTACGTCATGGAGCACAAGGACGACATCTACCACAACCAACTGGAGTTCTTCCGCCGGGGCATGGAGAACGAAGATCACCGGGACAGCATGGAAAAGTGGTATGTGGATGTGAACAACAAGCAGTTGCAGTCCGATACCTGGCGCGTCCCCTACGAGGAGAACGACAATTATTTCCCCGAGTACTATGTCATCCCCGTGGACGCCGCCTCCCAGCGCGATCCCGCCGACGCCTATGCGATGGGCCGGTTCCTGCTGCGCAACGGCGTAAGGGTATCCTCGCTGGACACGGACACCGCCGTGGGCGGCGTCACCTACAGGGCCGGTTCCCTGGTGGTGGACATGCATCAGGCCAAGCGGAACTACGCCAACGCCGTCCTGTGGGAGGGCGCCGACGCCTCCGCCTCCGGCTTCCCCGATCTGTACTCCGAGTCGGTTACCAACTTCCCCGCCATGCGCGGCTTTGACTGCATCCCCATCGCCGCAGAGGGCGCCTTTGACGGCAAGCTCACCGAGGTGAGCACGGTGACCGGCAGATCCCAGCTCACCGGCACGGCGGGCGACGTGGTCATCCTCTCCAACAACGGCAGCGAGGCGGTCCGCGCGGTCAACGCCCTGCTGGATGCCGGCCGCACCGTAAGCCTCATCACCTCCGGCGACCACAAGGGCGACTTTGCTCTCTCCCTTGCCAGCTACGAGACGGTTGCGGACGACTTTGTGCTCTCCGCCACCCGGACGGCCGAGTCCCCCGCGGCCAGCGCCATCCGGAAGCCCACGCTCTTCCTCGCAGGCCGCTATGACGCATTCTCCGGTGCCAAGCTCACGGAGGGCTACTTCGCCCAGTGGTTCCGCGACGGCTACGGCTTCCGGAACTACCGCAACGTCTACAGCAACGGCACCTCCAACTACGACATAGAGACCTACATCGACCAGCTGGGCTTCACCGTCACCGACGATCCCGCCAAGGCGGACATCATCGTGGGCAACGTAGCCCTGGATCAGGGGGAGAAGGGCGCGGCCGCCGTGGCCGCTGTCAAGGCCGGCACCCCCTACATCGCCACCGGCTCCGACCCGCTGGAGTACATCTCCAAAAACCTGGTCACCGACCTGACCTACACCACCCTGGGCATGGAGGCCCTCCATACCGTCACCTATCCCACCGACAGCCTGATCACCGCCAGCTACGCCGCCGACGGCGACCATGTGCTGTATACCTATAGCTGCGGCGTGCTCACCTCCGTCCCCGCCGGGGCCACGGTGCTCATCCAGGCCGCGGAGCAGGACAGCTTTATCGCCGGTTGCTGCCTCAACGAGAACGGGACTCCCATTGACGGCTTTGTGGAGGCCATCGCCCTGGAGCGGGACGGCATGGATCTCACCATCTTTGCCAACTCCGTCAACAACCGCGCCCACCAGCAGGACGACTACCGCTATGTGACCAATGCCATCTACGCCAAAATGAGCACCGGCGGCACCGGGTTCACCGATGTCCCCGCAAGCCATTGGGCCGCCGGCGGCATTGCCTATGCGGTGGAGAACGGCCTCATGACCGGCACCTCCCGCACCACATTTGCCCCCGCCGCCCCAACCACCCGGGGTATGATGATGACCATCCTGGCCCGCCAGGACGGCGTGAGCACCTCCGGCGGCGGCACCTGGTATGAAAAGGGCATGGCCTGGGCCAAGGAAAACGGCATCTCCGACGGAAGCGCCCCCAACGGCTCCATCACCCGCGAGCAGCTGGCCGTCATGCTCTACCGCGCGTCCGGCGCTGACGCCGGCTCTGCGGAGCTGAGCGCCTTTGCCGACAGCAAGGCGGTCTCCTCCTGGGCTGCGGAGGCCATGAGCTGGGCCGTGGAGCAGGGCGTCATCACCGGCAAGAAGGGGAACCTTCTGGACCCCGGCGGCACTGCCTCCCGGGCTGAGGTCGCCGTCATGCTCCAAAGATACCTCGGTTGAGCTTCCCTTCCAAAAATGACTGCGCGCGCCGCCTGAGAGACAGGCGGCGCG